>Ga0070727_10000885_pt1 | contig 33881 bp, 30 predicted proteins | sample tdAd472_FD_66722 | JGI IMG/M metagenome (GOLD analysis project Ga0070727, IMG submission 66722) | Marine sediment microbial communities from the Atlantic coast under amendment with organic carbon and nitrate - tdAd47.2 | ecosystem: Environmental > Aquatic > Marine > Coastal > Sediment | place... | reverse complement strand
TCGACGGCGACGTTATAGCGATGCGCCAGCTTGCTGACCACGATCTCCAGGTGCTGTTGGCCGTTGCCCCCCAACAAGAATTCGTGGGTCTGGGGATCACGCTCAAAGGTGAGCGACGGATCTTCCTCCAGCACCTTGTGAATCGCCGCCGAGAGCCGATCCTCGTCCTGGCGAGTCTTGGGTTCGATGGCGTAGGCGATGGCGGGCGGCGGAATCTCGGCTTTCGGGTACTCGACCGGCGAATCCTTGTCGCCCAGGCTGTCTCCGGTGCGGACATCCTTGAGCTTTGCGACGGCGCCGATGTCGCCGGCGTGAATCTTCGAGACGTTGACGAGATCCTTCCCCTGCACCACCGAGATGCGCGAGAACTTCTCATGTCCGGCGCGAGTATGGTTCTCAACGATCGCGTCGTTCTCCAGCACGCCTGAGACGACCTTGAAGTAGGTCACGTGGCCGGCGAAGGGATCGGCCGCCGTCTTGAAGACGAACAGCGACAAGGGGTCGGCATCGGAGATCTTTCGTGGCCCGCCGACCGCGGCGATCTCGCCTCGATCGAGCGGAGAGGGCGCGTACTCGGAGATAAACTCCAGCGTCCGATCGACGCCTACGTTGTGCAGTCCCGAGCCGGCCAGGACCGGGTAGAGGTCGCCGGACAGTACGCCGCTCAGCAAGCCGGCCCGGAGCTTCTCGGGCGGCAGCGTCATCTCCTCCAAGTACTCGTTGAGCAGCGCCTCATCGGTCTCCGCAACCGCTTCGAACAGAGCCTCGCGGGCGGCCGACGCTTCATCCGCGAACTCGGCGGGTATGTCGATCGCCTTGCCTTTGCCGTCGCCGTCGATGGTGTATTCGTAAGCCTTCTGCGTGATGACGTCGATAACGCCCCTAAACTCCTTCTCGGCGCCCATCGGAATCACGACGGGCACGGCGCCCGAGCCGAAAACCTCCTGGAGCTGGTCGACGACGCGCTGAAAACTCGCCCGTTCCCGGGCCATTTTATTGATGAAGACAATTCGGGGAATCCCGTAGTCGACCGCGAACTGCCAGACCTTTTCCGTCTGGACTTCCACGCCCGCCACGGCATCGACCACCACCAAGGCCGCATCCGCGGCGATGAGCGCGGCCTTCGCGTCATTGATAAAGATGTTGTAGCCGGGCGTATCACCCAGATTGATCTTGCGCTGGTTCCATTCGACGTGCGCTAGCGCGGAGGAGATGCTGACTTTCCGGCTCGCTTCCTCGTCGTCGTAGTCCGTGACGGTGTTCCCTTCATCCACGCGAGTTAACCGGTTGGTGACGCCGGCCGTATGCAATGCGGCCGCGACCAAACTCGTCTTTCCGTGATCGCCGTGTCCGACGACTCCGATGTTGCGGATGTCCTTCCCGTCGTAGTCCTTCATGCGCAGTTATTCCTTACTCGCAAGGAGCTTCGTAGCTCGACCGAGCATCGGGAGTGTAGTACAACAGCGGCCCTGTTGTAAAAGCCGCTCCTCTCCCGGCCCTGCGCGGGGCGTCGGAACCTGCTGAATTGGAGCGTGATACGATCTTCGGAAATAAAAAAGCCGCACGGCGAGCGTGCGGCTATGGGAGCGAGTCGACGTGACCGCTAATTCTTGTTTGACCGGTCATAGGCGTCGAGCATGGCTTGCGCTCGGGCCGCTTTGGCCAGGGCGCGCTCAACGTCGGCTTCGTAGTCGTGCTCGTGGAAGAGATCGGTGACGCGATCGAGCTGCTTCTTGGCCCGCTCGATATCCACCTCGCTCTCCCAGACTGCAAACGTCGCCACTGCGCGGACCCGGTCGGGCAGGATCTCCATCAATCCGCCCTGCACCATCAAGTAGCGCCTCTCGCCCTCGCCGTTGACGAACGAGAGCACGCCCGAGCCCAGCACGGTGATCAGCGGTGCGTGCCCGGGCAACACGCCCAGGTAGCCGTCAACCGCCGGCGCCTGCAGGTCGCTCACGTCGCCCTCGAAGACCATGCGGTCCGGCGATGCGACTTCTAGATGGATCGTGTTCGCCATCGGATAGAGTCCTTAAGCGGCCTCGGCCATCTTGCGGCCTTTTTCAATGGCGTCTTCGATGCCGCCGCACATGTAGAAGGCCTGCTCAGGCAGATCATCGTGCTTGCCCTCGGCGATCTCGCGGAAGGCGCGAATCGTCTCGGAGATCGGCACGTACTTTCCGGGGATGCCGGTGAACTGCTCGGCGACGTGGAACGGCTGCGAGAGAAAACGTTGAATCTTGCGGGCGCGCGAGACGATCAGCTTGTCTTCTTCCGAGAGTTCGTCGACGCCCAGGATCGCGATGATGTCTTGCAGTTCCTTGTAGCGCTGGAGGATCGCTTTGACCTCCTGCGCCATGTTGTAGTGCTCCTCGCCCACAATCAGCGGGTCGAGGATGCGCGAAGTGGAGGCCAGCGGGTCCACCGCCGGGTAGATGCCCATCTCGGAGATTGAACGCGAGAGGCTCGTCGTCGCGTCCAAGTGAGCGAAGGTGGTCGCCGGGGCCGGATCCGTGTAATCGTCAGCAGGCACGTAAACGGCCTGCACCGAGGTGACTGAGCCCTTCTTGGTGGAGGTAATGCGCTCCTGCATCGCGCCCATCTCCGACGACAAGTTCGGCTGATAGCCGACGGCCGAAGGCATGCGGCCCAGCAGCGCCGAGACCTCGGAACCGGCTTGCGTAAAGCGGAAGACGTTGTCGACGAAGAGCAGGGTGTCCTGCCCCTCAACGTCGCGGAAGTACTCGGCGACAGTCAGACCGGTCAAGCCGACGCGGAGGCGCGCTCCCGGCGGCTCGGTCATCTGCCCGTAGATCAGAGCCACTTTCGACTTCGTATAGTCGTCCGGGTCGAGGACGCCCGATTCCTGCATCTCCAGCCAAAGATCATTGCCCTCGCGGGTACGTTCACCCACGCCGGCGAACACCGAGACGCCGCCGTGCTTCAGAGCGATGTTGTTGATCAGCTCCATGATGATGACGGTCTTGCCGACGCCCGCTCCGCCGAACAGGCCGATCTTGCCGCCCTTCAAGAACGGCTGGATCAGGTCGACGACCTTGATGCCTGTTTCAAGCATCTCCTGGGTCGTGGACTGGTCTTCGAGCAACGGGGCCGGACGGTGAATCGGGAAGCGCTGGTCGGTATTGACGGGACCGCGTTTGTCGACCGGGCGGCCGAGTACGTTGAGCACGCGTCCGAGCACCTGCGGACCGACGGGCACCGAGATCGGCTCGCCCAAATCGATCGCCTTCATGCCGCGAACCATGCCCTCAGTCGCTTCCATCGCGACAGTGCGCACACGGCCTTCGCCCAAGTGCTGTTGGACTTCGCAGACGATGTCGATCGGATCGGGGACGTCGTAGCCCTCGGAGGTGATCCGGACGGCGTTGTAGATCTCCGGCAATTGCCCTTCAGGGAATTGGACGTCGACGGCGGGACCGGCGATTTGAATGACTCGACCTTCAGACATGATTCGTTCTTCCGTGGACTTTGTTACTCGACTACTCGAGTGCGGCGGCGCCGCTGACGATCTCGATGATTTCGGTGGTGATGCTGGCCTGGCGTGCGCGGTTGAGCTTCAGCGTCAGGGTATCGATCATTTCGCCGGCGTTGCGCGTCGCCGCTTCCATGGCCGCCATGCGCGCCGAGTGCTCGGACGCCGCTGATTCAAGCATTGCTTGATAGACCTGGATGTCTACGTAGCGCGGCAGCGTGGAGGCGAAAATCTTCTCCGGCGTCTGCCCGTAAATGAACTCCGAGGTCTCCTCCGAAGACTCGTCAGCCGAAAACGGCAGCAAGGGCACGACCGTCGGCGTCTGCGTCATGGCGGACACGAACTTGCTGTAAAGCAAGTAAACCGCATCGATCTCTTCGTCCGCGAAACGCTGCGAGACCTTGGTCGCGATATCCGACGCCGTCGAATGTTCGACCTTGGAGAAGACGTTGACCCATTCGCCCGAGATCGGATAGTCGCGGCGCGCGTAGAAATCGCGGCCTTTCTTTCCAATCAGCTCCAGCTCGACTTCAACATCCTTGTGCTTCTCAAGGAACAAGCGCGCTTCCTTGAGGATGTTCGTGTTGAAGCCGCCGCACAGCCCCTTGTCGCCCGACAAGAGCAAGAGCAGGATCTTCTTGGGGCGACGCACGGCCAGCAGGGGATGGTCAAAGCCTTCCTTGCCGCCCGGGCTGCTCAGCACGCTGTTGAGCACGTCGCTGAGCAGCGAAGCGTAGGGCCGGGAGGCCAGCACCTGCTCTTGGGCGCGACGCAGCTTCGCCGCCGAGACCATCTTCATGGCCTTGGTGATCTGCTGGGTATTCTTGACCGAGCGGATGCGCCGGCGGAGATCAATCAGAGAAGGCATTGCCGGATCCCGCTAGGCTGCGGCGACCTCCAACGAATGCCTCTCGATGAAGCGCTTCTTGAAGTCCGTGAGGGTCTTCTCGATGGCGGCCGTGAGCTCGTCGTCGAGCGCTTTCTTCTCAAGGATTTGGGCGAGCACGGAGTTCTCTTGGCCTTCCAAGCTCTCGTAGATCTCGTCCTCGAAGGCGCCGACGCTCTCGACCGGCAGGTCGTCCAGGAAGCCCTTCGTACCGGCGTAGATCATCAGGATCTGTTTCTCGACCGGCAGCGGAGCGTACTGCTTCTGCTTGAGCAGCTCGACCAAGCGCTTGCCGCGCTCCAGCTGCTGTTGCGAGCTCTTATCAAGTTCGGAGCCGAACTGAGCGAAGGCTTCCAAGTCGCGGTATTGGGCTAGGTCCAGGCGCAACGTACCGGCGACCTTCTTCATCGCCTTGATCTGCGCGGAACCGCCCACACGACTGACCGATAGACCGACGTTCACAGCCGGGCGGATGCCCTTGTTGAACAGATCGGACTCCAAGTAGATCTGGCCATCGGTGATCGAGATGACGTTGGTCGGAATGTAGGCCGAAACGTCGCCCGCCTGCGTCTCAATAAACGGCAGCGCGGTCAGCGTGCCGCCGCCCTCTTCGTCCGAGAGAGCCGCGGCGCGTTCCAGCAACCGCGAGTGGAGGTAGAACACGTCGCCGGGGAACGCCTCGCGGCCGGGAGGACGACGGAGCAACAGCGAAATCTCGCGGTAGGCTGCGGCGTGCTTAGACAGATCGTCGTAGATGCACAGCGCGTGACGGCTTGAATCGCGGAAGTATTCGCCGATGGCGCAACCCGAATACGGCGCCAGGTACTGCATCGGGGCCGGATCGGAGGCCGACGCGACGACGACGATGGAGTACTCCATCGCTCCGTGCTCTTCAAGCGTCTTGACCACCTGCGCGACCGTCGATCGCTTCTGACCGATGGCGACGTAGATGCAAACCATGTCGCCGCCCTTCTGGTTGATGATCGCGTCCACGGCGATGGCCGTCTTACCCGTTTGGCGGTCGCCGATGATCAGCTCGCGCTGGCCGCGGCCCACGGGAATCATGGCGTCGATCGCCTTGATGCCAGTCTGCATCGGCATCTTCACGGGTTTCCGTTGGATGACGCCCGGAGCAATCTTCTCGACCGGGTTGAACTTGTCGGTTTCAATGGGCCCCTTACCGTCGAGCGGACGTCCCAGAGCGTCGACCACCCGGCCGATCATGGCGTCGCCCACCGGCACGGAGATGATCCGGCCCGTACGACGAACTTCATCGCCCTCGCGCAAGGAGCCGGCGTCGCCGAGCAACACCGCGCCCACTTGGTCTTCTTCGAGGTTCATCGCGATGCCGGCCACGCCGTGGGGGAACTCCAGCATCTCGCCCGCCATGACCCGTTCCAGGCCGTGCAGACGGGCGATGCCGTCACCGAGCGAAATGATCGAGCCGACCTCGGACACCTCGACGGCGCCTTCGTAGTTCTCGATCTGATCGCGAATCAGCTTGGAAATTTCGTCTGCGCTGATCTGAGCCATGTTCTTCCTTTACTCCTCGCGGAGAATCCTGCCGTTTCCTTTCCGTGCGGCGGCGACTAGCCGGCCATTACTTCGCCTAGCGAGCGGAGCTTAGCTGCCAAAGATCCGTCGATCACCTGCCCCCCGCGCCGGACGACGACGCCGCCCAGCAACGACTGATCGGAGGCGAATTCCGCTTCCACCTGACGCCCGGCGATCTGCCGAAAGCGCTCCAAGAACGCTGCCTGCTGCGCCGCGTCCAGAGGCGCGGCCGAAACCACCCGCAACCGCTCCACGCCACGCCGTTGGTCGTCCAACTCGGCGAAAGCTTCGATCAAGTCGTCGATGATGCCCAAACGCCGGTTGTCGACCATCACGAACAACAAATTGCGAATGGGCCGCGAGAGGCCGATCCGGCCCCCGAGCGACACGAGCAAGTCCTGCTTGTCTTGATTGGTGACCGAGGGGGCCGCGAGCACGTTGCGTAGCTCCGCGGACTCGGCCATCAGTTCCGAAAACGATCGGAGCTGAGCGAGCGCGGCTTCAGCCGACGTTTCCGCGCCGGATTTGTCGGTGACCTCCGCCAAGGCGGAGGCGTAACGGTGAGCTAGTGCTGACGCCATGAACGATCGTGGGCCCGACGCATCTCAACCGACGCTCCCAGCCGCTGCTGAAGGCGCACGTCGGGCCGTCAGAGTACGGCCGAGATCGTCTTGCAGGGAAGCGCCAGGGAACAACGCGAAAGCGCGTTAAACCTTGAAGTTCCAAGCTATCACAGCCGATTACAAGGGTCAACGACAGGGCCCCGGCCCGATGATTTGAGCCTCCATGCACGACGCTTGTCGCAAACATTGAATTCAAATCCTGTTTTCGTTAGACTCTAGGAGCTTCGCACTTGCCTTCCAGCATCCATAAGAAGGGCCAAATGATCGGCTTCCCTGAACGCTTCGACTCGCATGCTCCCTCCCCCCGGGACATCCGGTGCGCCGGGTGCGGATGCTGGAACCGTCCAGAGGAGTCGCGTTGCGAGCGCTGCGGCAGGCGCATGGACGCGGCTCCAGGCGCCCAGAGCCGACGCGGCGCCGAGCATGCCGACGCGCTGCCGGCCCCGCCGGTCGCCGAAGCTCCAAAACCTCCCCCGGAGCCGGAATGGAAGCAGGAGCTCAACCGCCGCTTGGCGGGGTATCGGGAAAAACAGCAGTTCGACGAGTCGTCCCAAGGTCCCGTCCTCGATCCCGCTCCGAGCAGCGCCCCCACGCTGCCTCCGCCGAGAAGGGCGAGAGTCACCGATGAGCGCCCGGCCTCGCTCCCTCCCCTGCGCAATCGCCAGGGGAAGATTGAGACCTCGCCGGCAGCCCGCATCGACGCACAACCCAAGAGTCGAACCGCCGAAGCACGAGCGGCTCGCCGGGGAGCGGGGCCGCCCCCTCTCACGCCGCCGATCGTCGACCGTCAGCGCGCGCCTGAGGCTCCGCCGGCGGCGCGGAGTGAAGGAACTCTGGAGACCCGCTTGGCGCCGCTGTCGCTTCGTGCGTTGGCGGGACTGATGGATGTCGCAGTGGTACTGATCGGCCTCGGCGTGTTCCTGGGAGTGGTGCGCTTGATCGATGCACAGGCGCTGGCGGCCGCCTCCAGCACGCGTCTGATCGCGGTGACGTTCTTCGCCATGCTGGCTTTCTACTGGGTCTATTACCTGCGCTACTTGGGCCGAACAGCCGGTATGGCCTGGATCGGCCTTCGGCTGCTGAACTTCGACGCCGAGTTGCCCGATGCCGTCCAACGGCGGAATCGTGCGCTCGGTTCGATCTTGAGCGCCGCCTCCATGGGCATCGGCTTTGCATGGGCCGCGGCCGACGAGCAGGGCTTGTGCTGGCACGATCGGATGTCGAAGACGTTTGTCGCGGTCGAAGATCCGACCGCCCTCTAGGTCTTCAGAATCTACTCCATTTCTGGGACCGGGCACCACGTACGCCGTCCAGCTGCCCTGGTCGCCTCAATGACCGGGGCACAGTTGCTGGACGGCGAACTGTCCTGGCCGAGCGGGATCGGCGCCAAGTAGACTGTCTCTGAACATGTGGGACTTGCCACCCGATCCGATCGTCAACTACTCAGCCTGGCTAACCTTCGAGGCAATCACCCCATCCATACTGGAATCCGCTCAAGAACGAGGCGAACGTGCGGGTGTCGCGATCGAGGAGTTCATCCCCACAAGCCTAGAGTTCTCCTACACAGGAAGGGATTCGAATTGGAAGATCGTCCGCTTCCTCCAGACGCTCGCCCCCGCATTGGTCCAAGCGGACGGAGAAGTGGAGTGCAGCATCAACGGCGGGGACGGAGACACCCTCTTCGAGTACTACACAATCACGAAGGGGAAGCTCTACTGCCAAGACGGACGAATCGAGAGAGGAGCCTCGAAGGAAGTAGTCGAACTCAAGCAGTCCAACCCACATTCCTGAAGAACCCGTCTGACTACGTCTTGAGCGTCAGGCCGCCGTCGACGGCCAAGACTTGTCCCGTCACGAATCCCGGACCGTCGAGAAAGAACCGCACCGCCTCGGCGACCTCCTCGCCCGTGCCGTGTCGTCGAAGAGGCGTCGACTCAATCATGCGTTTCACCTCCGGCTCATGCTCGTCCGAGAACTCGATCACGCCGGGGGCGACGGAGTTGACCGTGATCGTCGGAGCGAGCTCCTTGGCCAACGAACGCGTAAGATGTGCGACGCCGGCTTTGGAGGCGTTGTAGGGAGCATAGCCCGACCAAGGGCGCAGCGCTCCCATCGAACTGAGGTTGACGATCCGCCCCCCGCCTTGCTGCAACATGACGCGCGCCGCAGCCTGGGTGCAGAAATAGACCGCCTTCAAGTTGGCGTCGTGCAACTGGTCCCACTGCTGCTCGGTCGTCTCCAACAACGGCGTCTTGAAGTAGACGGCCGCGTTGTTGACCAAGTAGTCGAGCCGCCCAAAGTGGTCATGGACCTGACCGAAGAGTCTCGCGATTTGCGAGATATCCGATAAATCGGCCTGAAACTCTTTTCCTTGAGCCTCGCTCGCCGTAGCGCGCGCCTCTTGCTCCGAGGAACGGTAATGCACCGCGACCTGCGCGCCGTGCGAGGCGAGGTCAAGCGCGATCGCACGCCCGATTCTCCGGGCGCCGCCGGTGACTAAAACGACTTTCCCCTGCATGGCCCCAGGATAGAGCCGAACCCGAAAAACTTACTCGAAATACTATGCAATTTCTCCGGAAGCGGGGCGCAGAGACGGCCACGACCAACGCGACCGCAAGCGAATCAACTTCTTTATTATGAACAATTTGCAGTCTCATCGCGGTGGTTTGGACCCCGGAATGCCTTCTATCAGGGCGTGAGAAGCCGTCAAACATTCCAGAGCACAGCGCGAGATACAGCCTTTCTTTTGGCCGCCGCGGCGTCGGTGCTTTTGGCGCAGGAACCGAACCCGACAGCCCAACGTCACACAGTCGATACGTCGGAGGCTGCCGGCAATCCGCTCTATCGCGTGGACGTGGTCGCACGCACCACCCCGGCGGTCAACTACGGTCACCGCACGTTGCCGACGCGCATCGATTTTGCCGGAGCGGTCTACCAACCCGAGGCGGAAGGCGAAGCGCTGATCGAGTCGAGGCGAGGCGTCGTCCACGTTGACGCCAAGTGGAAAAGCCTGGCGTCGCCGCAGCGATACGGATCGAACTACCTGGCCTACGTGCTGTGGGCGGTAACGCCGGAAGGTCGAGCCCGAAACCTCGGCGAGGTCTCGCCGGACTCGGGCGGAAAGGCCAAGCTGGAGACCTCCACGCAGTTGCAAACGTTCGCGCTGATCGTCACCGCCGAGCCCTACTATTCGGTCACGCAGCCGAGCGACGTCGTAGTCCTCGAGAACAAGATTCGCCCCGACACCGTGGGCCGGGTTCTCACCGTCGACGCGAAGTACGAGCTGCTTCCACGCGGCCGCCATCGTCTAGACCTTGATGCGGTCCGTGCGCATGACGAACGACGAACGGGAAAGAAGGTTTCGCGGAAGGAGTACGAATCGCTGGTCGGACTCTACCAGGCGAAGAACGCCGTGCAGTTCGCCGAAAGCGCCGGCGCGGCGGACCACGCCGCAACAACGCTGACCAAGGCCAAGAAGCTGCTCGACCGAGCGGAGCGACACTACGCCTCCGATCCAAAGAGCGCAATGGTCGTGACGCTCGCGCGAGAGGCAACGCAGACGGCGGAGGACGCGCGTTTGATCACTTTGCGGCGGCGCGGTTCGCAACCGCCGCCCGGCCAAGCCGCCGTCCTCTAGACCACGAATTTCATCAAGAAGAAGAACCAAAACAAGGAGAACAAAATCATGGAAGCTACTACTCGAACAGACAATCCTCGCAGCGGCAAAGCCGTCGTGATCCTCGGCGTCGCGGTCGCCGCACTCGCAGCAATGAGCGGATACCTATTTTTCCAGCTCGGCGAAATGCGGACCGAAGTCGCCACCCTCAATTCCGGCCTCGCCGCGCAGGTAGAAACCGTACGCGAAAACTACGCCAGCACCTCCGGCAAACATCAACGCCAAATCGCGAGCCTGCAGGAAGATCTTGCAGTCGCACGCGAACAGGCCAAGCGGTCCGCAGGCACCGCACGCGTCGCAGCGCAACGCCATGCGGAGAAGCTCGCCGCCGAACTCGCGGTGAAGCAGGAAGAGCAACGCCAAGCAATGGCGGAGCAGATCGCAGGAGTCCAGCAAGAGACGGAGACTCGGTTTGACCAGGTCTCAACCGACGTGGGCGCGGCGCGCACAGAGATAGCCGTCAACCGCGACGAGATCTCCACGATGGTCGCCGGACTGGGACGCGTGAACGGCGACATGGGCGTGATGAGCGGCCGCATCGCGACGAACGCGGAAGAACTGGACGCCCTGCGCGCCCTGGGCGAACGCAACTACTTCGAGTTCAAAGTCTCCACGAAGGCCGACAAGCCGGCGCGAGTGGACCGAGTCGGACTCGTCCTACGCCACACCGATCCCGGTAAGTCGCGCTTCACGATGAACGTGCTGGCCGATGACAAGGTCATCTCCAAGAAGAACCGCACGGTCAACGAGCCGATCCAGTTCTACGTCGGCGGACGGGGCGGACTACCCTACGAGATCGTGGTGAACAAGGTCGACCGCGGCGTGATCTCCGGCTACATGTCGACGCCGAAGATCGACACGACTCTTGCCCGCCGCTAAAGAACGAGCCCACCCTGGTCGGGCTTGCGGGCAGGGGCGGTCGGCGAAAGCCGGCCGCCCCTTTTGTATGCTTGCAGTTGGTCTGAAGCGGCTCCGCTGGTGTCGATATCTACATGATCCGTGGCTTCAAGATCGTCCTCCTAATCGCAGCCGCCGTCACGGGCTCAATCGTTGCCCTTCTTCGCCACGGGTCCAACCATCCTTCGCAGCGGATGGCGGACGTCGAGTACCAGGTCTACTCCGCAGCAATTCCTCACTTCATGAACGGAGTGCGCATGCGAAACGGCTGGATGGTCGTCGAGCCCTACCACGTCGAACTGGTTATTGAGGGGCGATCTAGGCCCCGGTATCCGCGGAGCGAGTACTTGTCTCCATTGGAGGAAGTCCTAGCCTCTGCGGATGTTGAACCGCTATGTGACGTGCCTTTGATCGCCGAGTTGTCGTTCGCGATCAAGAACCTTAGCTCCGTACCCCTCGCTCGCCGCTTCGACCTCGGTGAGCCCTACTCGTTGCTTTCTAAGACAGAGATCTCCGAAAGACGGCGGAACGAGTGGACCTGGACCCCCTACCTAAGGCTCTCCAGAGTCGGATTCGACTCCAGCAGGCGCGCAGCGGTCGTGCACCTGGAGTTCGTCTTTGACTTCATCAGAGGACACTCTGAGAGCGCTATGATTCTGCTTCAACGAGAAGACGGGAACTGGCGCATTGTCCAGTTCCCGCCCGCTCGATTTCGAGGCTTCCTCACTCGACGACCGGGAGCATCACGTCCGGGCTCGCTTGCCCGAGCATGTTGATGGAGAGCGTGAGCGTTCCCGACCGGTTGACCGATACGACGAAGTTTGCTTGGTAAACGGTCAGCAAGGAAGGCGCGAAGACCGACGCGGTGACGGCTTGAATCTGTCCGTCGAGCACCACGGTAGGCGCGTTGGTCGTGAAGGAGAGCGGGCTGGACGGCCCGACCTGATTCGTAGAGATGATCGGATCCACGGCGCCGCCGCCGGTCCAGAACAACTGGATCGTCTCGCCGTCGCGGGCCGGGTTGGATGGAGTGATCAACTGGCCGTCCGCATGCAGGGCGGCCGCGAATCTGCCTTGCAGCAAGGTCACCTCAAAGATGCCGGGCTGGGCCGCAAAGGTCCGGACGCCGGAGAACGAAGCCGAAACGCCGTTGTTCTCAATGGTGACGACGATGTTGTTTGAAGGGGCGGTCGTGAAGAACGGCACCTGAATGTTGATCTGCTCCTGGCCGCTGATGTTGGCCATGGAAAGGATCGGAGCTGGAACACCGTCAATCAAGACGCGTACTCCGCGCAGGGTCTCCGGGAAGGGGGCGCCCGAACCAATGACGACGCCGTCGACGTTCTCCATCAGCCCGACGCCGAAGATCGAGCCTAATCCGCCGGGAACCAATCCGACTACAAAGCTCGCGCCGTTGACGAAGCCGACCGAAGATACGGACGGCTGACGTCCGACCACTTCCAACGCAAACTGCGCGCTGAACTCGCCCGCCCGCACTTCAACAGTCAGCGGTCCCAGGAGGGTTCCCGCGCGGATCCGATTGGTGGTGCGGCCGAACTCGTCCGTCAAGGTAGTCGTGCCGTCCGGGAAAGAACCTTCGCCTTCCACCACGGACCATTCAACGGACGCCTCTTCAACGCCCGCACCGAGGTCGTTCAACAAATCGGCGATCAGCGGAAGGTCGGCAAACCCTCCGGCGGCGATCCGTTGGCCCGACCCGCTGGAGGCCAGCAATTGCGTGGGCGTAACGTTGATGCGCAGATCAAACGTCGTGAATATGGGGCCCGAGCGCAGCGTGATGGTCGCAGGCCCGGCACGAGATCCGAGGACGACGATCGTCGACGCTTCGCCGCGACCGTTGGTGGCCGGGAAGGGATTCTCGAGCGTGACGGCGCCCGGAGGGTTGACCTCCCAGGTCAGCGGCGCTCCCGCCACCGGGTTGCCGCAAGAGTCGGTAACGCGCGCCGTCAAGGCCTGACCAGGACCCGCAAGGCGCTGGTTGGCGTCTCCGCTCTGACCGTTACCCTGGATTCGAGCCATGGATGCAGCCGAGCCGGCGACGATGCGGAACGGGAACTCGTCTTCAAACAAGCCCGGGGCGCTGACCGACGAGGTGATCGTTCCACGGACCAGTCGGCAGCCGAAGCGCAGTCCCGCCGAGACTTCGCCGGTTTGGCCTGAAGGAGCAACCAGAGGCACCGAATGCGTACCGGCACGATTACTTTCAAACTCGACGCCGACGTTCTGCGACGAGTTGAGCCCGGAGACGCGAATCAGGCGCATGGTAATCGCGTCAGCAACGAGTTCGCCGGCGGGCCCAACGATCTCGACGCGCGGACGGACGTTGATCGGATCGCGAGGCAGGTCGTTCGGATCCGAGACGATAGTGAAGAACAAGGCCTCCTCAAGGTCTCGACCGAACTCGTCGCGCACGTTCACTCGAACAACTTTGGGGAACGACGACTCTGTGGTCCCCGCCGTGCATTGGAACGTGGCTTCGCCCGAACTGTCCGTCATCACCGTTCCGGGACAGCTAACCGCCGGATCGTCCGGCGTGATGGTCAGCTCATTCTCGGGGACGGCGACGCCGCCGGTCTGCGTGCGGATGGTCGTCGTCCGCGGGAACGGGGAGTTCTCCGTGGTGATCTGGAAATCGCCGGAGGTGACCTCCAAGCCGCGGCGGCCTTGGAGGCCCGTGTTCAGCCGGAAACGGACGGAACGACCGCTCTCGGTGCGGGCCTCCACCTCGAACTCGTCGCTCGTCGGCGGAACGACCTCGGTGATCGCTACGCCGTAGGCGTTGGTCAGCACCTTTTCAGGCCGGAAGACGACGTCGCCGATGAAGGCCAGGAAGCTGATCTCCTCGCCTTGCACGCCGAGGCCGTTCTCATCGGTCGCGCGCACGGCAAGCCGGCGCGGCAGAGCGACTCCCGGAGATCCGGCCTGCCCGTTTCCACCGAAGATGTCCAGGCTCGTCGTGGAACCCGCCGGTGCGGGCGTCCCCGTTATGTCCAAACCCGTCGGGGTCGCCGGGAGTCCGGTTTCGCCTTCCAGCGCTCGCTCGGTAGTGGAGAGTTTGACCAGCGAACCGGAGTCTCCGAGGGCGATAAACAGCGATCGATGGGAGCGAGTCAGCCCAATGTCCATCGCTGGGGGCAAGAAGGGGCCGTTGGTCGTTGGGTCGCGCAGAACATCAAACGAGGTTCCGTCGCCGTTGCTCTCAAACACCTGGCGCGAGGCGGTGGACAAAAGATAGAAGAGGTCCGAGCGCGGCGAGACGACTTTCTTGATCAAGATCGGCGGCGAGAAGAAGAAATCAAACGTGAGCGAATCAGTCGAAATCACGGACACGTTGGTCGAAGTGGCGACGAACATCTGGTCCAGCGGCGACTCAAAGTCGAAACCGATGTCGATAGGAGTGCCCGACGCGCCGGACGGAATCTCTTCCACCACCTCGTTGGCAAATGGATCGACAGCCGTGACGCTGGCGAACTGCGACGTGAACACGCCGGCAGCGTTGGGCGCGGCCGCGACCGTCAGAGGAACCGTAGGGAGTTCAACAGGCCCAGCCAGACGCTGCGGAGGCGTGGTCGTCAGTCCGATTTGGGTCAGATTCAGCGATCCTTCCACCGATACGAACGCGCGAGTCGAGTCCGGGAGCACTCCAATGCCCGAAGGGAGTCCGCCCATGTTGATCATCAGCGGCGCCGGGTTGGCCGGGTTGTCGGCGTCGAAAACGAACAGAGCGTCTCCTGCGGCGACTAGCAACCAACGGCCGTCGGGAGAGAGGACCGCGCTTCGATCGCCGATGTTCACCGGCACCGTCAGCGGATGTCGCTCCAAGACCTCAAAGGGCGCCTGCGGCGCAATGGAATAGACCGTGTCGTCGGTAATGATGAAGTACTTGAGGAAGGTGGTGGGCTCAGCGGGGTTCGGTACGCCGATGGCCTGCAAGCCGCCGGAGCCGACCGTGGGACGCCCTAGGAACGCGAGGGTGTCGGCATCATAGATCGAAATATTCGGACCGGATTCAAAGACGAAAACGGTCTCGACGCCGCGCGCTTGCGGCAGCGCCGCGCACACCAGCAAAAACAACGGTAGAAACGAACGAAAAAGATGCCTCATAGCCCCTCTCCCACAGAGGTTCCCTAAAACGCGGGCGCAAACCGAGCGTTCCTCGATAGCTTACTCCTTTCGGTCCGCCGCCAGTAGGTAAGTTTTGTGAAAGAAAACCCGTCGCGGCCTAGGTCAGCGGCAGGAGGATCGCCAGAATCTGGCTGGTCACGTAGCCGGTGAGCCCGAGGATAGCCAGCAGAGGCGTCCAAGTCTGCAACGACTCGGCCTCGGTCAGGCCGGACATCTTCGTATAGATCCAAAAACCGGAATCGTTCATCCACGAGCCGACCAGCGACCCGGAACCGATTGCGCAGGCGATATAGACGGGGTTGTAGGGAATCCCTTCGAGCACGATCGGAGCCATGATCGAACTGACGGTAATCATGGCCACGGTCCCTGAACCCTGGGCCACCTTCAGAAGAGATCCCAACAGGAAGCTCAGCAGCAAAACCGGCATGCCCCAGTCCTGCGACATCCCGCTCAACGTCTCGCCGACCCCGGCTTTCTGCAACATCCCACCGAACGACCCGCCGCCCGCGGTGATCAAGATGATCAAACCGCCGGACGCAAACGCCGTCTCAACGGGCGTCTGCAGCTCGGCCATGGAGTAGCCCTTCTGCTTCATGAGAGTCCACATTGCAAAAGCGGTGGAGACGAGCAGGGCGAAGTTGGGGTTGCCGACGAAGCCCGTCACGTCCCGAATCTCAGCGCTCATCTCCAGGGCCCCTGCGAGCGTGTTGGAGGTGATGAAGAGCACCGGCAGAATAATCGGCAGCATGGACTCGAAGAAGCTCGGCAGCTTCTCTTCTTGCGAGTGGGCGAGTTCTTCCAGCTCGTCGATCGTCATGCCCGGCGTCTCGCGCATGGGGATGTCGAGTTGTTTGTTGCGCATGTGCGCAAACGCCCACCCGGCCATCGACATCGGGACGCCGACCATGGCGCCGACCAGAATCATGACGCCCAGGTCGATCCCCAACGTCGCCGCCATCGCCAACGGGCCCGGAGTGGGCGGCACCATGGAGTGCGTGACCGCGCCGCCGGCGGAGATCGCCATCAGGAACAGCAGATAATTCTTACCCGTGCGCACGCGCATGGCTCGAGCCAGGGGCACGAGCAGGTAAAACACGGTGTCAAAGAACACCGGCACCGACAACACGTAGCCGCTCGTCAGCAGTGAGAGCGACGAATTCTTCTCGCCCAGCGTGCGGACGAAGACGCGCACGATCTTGTCGGCCGCCCCCGATTCCATCAGACACTGACCGATCAAGGCCGCCAGCGCCACGACGATGCCGATCCCGCCGCACACGCGGCCGAACGCAGCCGCGACCTCCGGCATCACTTCGCCTAGAGCCACCTGAGACGACAGAACGCCGACCGTGGTGGCAGCCGCGATCAACGCCAGGAAGGCGTTGATCTTCAAGCGGATGATGAGGAGAAATACAACCGCGATGGCGATCGCGAGGACAACGAGAGGGTGCAGTTCCATGAGTACGTTCGGAGGATAGTAGCAGTTCAACCGCGGCGTCCGCAGCATCACCAAGTAGGCGGCTGTCGACGGGCCTCGTCTCTGCTATCCTTCTCGCGCCGTGATGCGCTCATTTACCCTCATCCTGATCATCGCCGCCTGCAACTGTGCGCCCGCTCCGGAAACCGCAACAGAGCAACCGCCCGCAGACGACGAACGAGTCCGGGCCACCGCGGCTTCCATCGCTTTCACCGAAGGGCCCACGGTCTACAAAGACGGCTCGGTCTTCTTCTCCGAGATGCGCTCGGAGCGGATCCTGCGCTACTTCCCGGGGGAAGGCCGGACCGAGACGTTTCGAGAAGGGTCCCGCGGATCGAACGGTTTGATCTTCGATTCCGAGTGGAGGCTGATCGCGTGCGAGGCCACCCCGCCGCAGGTAACGCGAACCAACCTAGAAACGGAGGAAATCGAGGTGATCGCCGACCGATTCGAGGGCAAACGGCTCCACCACCCCAACGACGTCACCTTTGATTCGCAGGGGCGGCTGTACTTCAGCGATCGGCCGGCAGCAACTTGGGAACAAGATCAGACGGGCGTGCATGCGGTCTATCGCATTGACCTAGACGGCTCGGTTCACCAAATTCTCGCCGAGCCCGACATCCAAAAGCCGAACGGTCTCACCATCTCGCCGGACGACCAAACGTTCTATCTGATTGAGGCGCATCCCGACGCGGACCATGCCCGCATGATCCGCGCCTACGACCTCGCCGCGGACGGATCGGTCTCCAACATGCGCGTCTTCCACGACTTCTATCCCGGGCGTTCAGGCGACGGCATGACCATCGATTCCGAGGGCAACTTGTGGGTGGCGGCCGGGCTGAACCGCGTACGCGGCACCTCGGAGACGCTCGACACGCAAGCGGGCGTACACGTCTTCTCACCCGAGGGAGAGAAGATCGACTTCTACCCGGTGTGGGAAGACACGATCACGAACGCAGCGTTCGGCGGCCCGGAGATGAAGACGTTGTATGTCACATCCGGCAAGACTCTGTTCGAGATCGCTACGCCGACTGCGGGCACGCGTCGCTAGGCCAGATTCGCCCCGTTTAGTTCACGTACAGAAATGCGTTGAGGTTCATCACCGCCAGCGCGAACTCGCGGAGCGGTTGCTCTTCGAGGAATCCCAGCGCGATGCGTTTCTCGTCCGCCGTCGGCATTCGGTTTGCAGCCAGGATGTAGGCGCGCTCGATCTGGAGTTCGCGGTCGCTTCCGGCTTCGCTCTCAAGTCGAAGGGCAAAGTGCTCCGCTAGATCGTTGGCGATCTTTCCGTTGAGCAATTCCAACGACTGCGGAGCGTGCGTCGAGGTCTCGCGGCGAGCGCAGGTCGTCAGCGCGGCCGGTTGGTCGAACACTTCCATGAACGGAAGACGCAGATTGCGCTTCTGAACCAAGTAGACGGATCGGCGATAGTGCTCCTCCGGGTCTTCCGATACAACCCACTGGGTTGGGTCATAGAGTAGGTCAACGAGAGCCGTATCGACCTCCAACATGACGCCTTCGCCGCCCATTTTGGTGTTGAGCTTGCCCGTGATCGAGAGCATGGAATCACGCACCTCTTCCGCCGACAGACGCCGCCTGGAAGCACGCCACAGTAGGCGATTGGCCTCATCCTTCCGCTTGCCCATCGCCTCGAATGGAGGGTTCTCAGAGGCCTGGCGATAGGTGCTCGACAGCATCACCAGCCGATGGAGCGGCTTCATGCGCCAGCCTTCCTGAACGAAGCGTTCGGCGAGCCAGTCCAAGAGCTTGGGGTGACTCGGCGTGTCGCCCATAAATCCGAAATCGTTGGGGGTGTTGATGATCGCCGTGCCGAAATGCCCGCCCCACATGCGATTGACGGCCACGCGGGCGGTCAGGGGGTGGTCCGGGTCCGCCAGCCAGTTGGCGAGGATCAAGCGCGGATTCTCCACGTCGGCGGGCAACTCCGGCGCGCCTTCGGGAAGGAGGACGCCGAGAACCTGCGGACCAACCTGGTCCCCCTTTTGGTCATAGTTGCCGCGGTTGAGGATATGGATTTCCGACCGATTTTCGTAGTCGTTGCGAATAGTCGTGATGTTGTTCGGAGGGGGCGGCAGTTGCATCTCCAACTCCGCGTACTCCTTTGCCATCTCCTCCCGCTCGGCCTCGTCGACGAGTTGCATCTTGCCGCGCATGGACTTCAGCTTCGCGCGCAGCTTCTTGGTTTCAGCCCGCCATTCAGCCGGCGAGGCGCCGCCTTCCTCCAGAGGCACGTCGTCTTCCAACGAAGCCGCCATGAAGGCCTGCATTTGGTAGTAGTCTCGCTGCTTGATGGGATCAAACATGTGGTCGTGGCAACGGGCGCAACCGACGGTCATCGCCAAGAAGGCCGCTCCCACAATGTCGGTCCGCTCCGTCAGCACCTCATTGCGCGACGACGCCACTTCCTGATTCCCGGCATTGCGGCGAACCGCACCCAGGCGATGGAATCCAGCCGCACTGAGCAACTCCTGGTTTCGAGCGGCGCGGGGATCGCCCTCGACCATCTCGTCTCCCGCCAATTGCTCGCGGATGAACTCGTTGAACGGGCGGTCCTCGTTCATCGTCTTGATCACGTAGTCGCGATAACGCCAGAGACCCGGCAGGTATCGGTCGTACTCAAATCCTTCCGTCTCGGCGAAACGCACCACGTCCAACCAGTGCTGTCCCCAGCGCTCGCCGTAACGCGGGCTGGCCAGCAGTCTGTCGACGACTTTTTCCCATGCATCAGGCGTCCGATCGTTGACGAAATCGGCAACCTCGCCGGGAGTCGGCGGCAGTCCGGTCAAATCAAAAGTCGCCCGCCGAATCAACATCGCGCGGTCAGCCTCCGGTGCGGGTCCGAGGCCCTCTTCACGCAACTTGGCGAGCACGAAAGCGTCCACCGGGGTTCGGACCCAAGCTTTCGCGCCTGGATCTTCAAACGACGGAACCGCAACATCGGCACGCGGCTGAAACGCCCAGTACTTCCGCTCCATCTCACGGTACGTGTTCGTCGGCGCGGCCCACAGCATCGTCGACGCAACAAGGGCCAGCAAGAACGACGACAAGTACATGCGTTTCATATCGATAATCTCGCGGCCACCTGCGATTGTAGCGGCGGTTCGCGCCTGGGTCAACGCGACGCGGCGGCGCCAAACGGCTGATAAACTCAGCATTTCCACGTCCTTGCGCCTGCTCTGCCTAGTTCTAGCCGTGTTGGTTGCGCCACCGCTCCGGGCACAACTGCTGGACGTTCCGGAGCCGGACGATCTCGACGCTCGGACTACGGACAACCTGGACTGCAAGGCCTATATCGGGCGACCGGCGCTCGACTTTGAGTTCCGATTCTTTGCGCCCTACAGCGTGGTTTTGCCCGTTCGTCAACTGGCAGGACCGGCTCGCCGACTCGCGCTGAGCGTGCGCGTGACGCCCTTGTCGCTTGAGGCCACCGAGCCGGTCTCCTTCTCTGCCGACATCGACGTCGACAAGATCCCCGACACGGTCCGCGGCAACATCGAGCACAATGCGTCCTTCGTAGTCGGTCCGGGGCGTTACGGAGTCGAGTGGGAATTGCGCGATACGTTGGGCAACCACTGCCTGCTGCGCTGGGACATCGAGGCCAAGCCGCGTCGCTCCGAGCGCGACGTACGCTTCTCCATGGCCCCCGGAGAGGTGGGCGACTCGCGCATCTTCCTGTTTCGCCCCGAACCGGTTCGCGTCGGGGAGGACGGCCGACGCCCGCTGCGGGTAAAGGTCTTCTTGAACTTCGACCCCTGGCGGAGGCGCCGTGCCGCCAGCGTTCGGCTCTTCGAGTTCTTGCCGCGAATCGGAGCGCTGCGGGCGCTGTCGCGGCACCCTCGCATCGGCGAACTGTCGATGGTCGTCTACAGCTTCCAGGAGCAGAAGGTGCTCCATCGCCACGACCTGCAGGACCAGTTCGATTTCCCCGAACTGCACGAGGCGATCGACGAATTGAGCCCTGCCTTGGTGTCGTTCGAGCAGCTAGGAAAGTACGAGCAGCGGGACTTCTTTACCCAGATGCTCTTGGACGAACTGCCGGGAGAACAGCCGGTGGACGCCTATATTTTCGTGGGGCCGGACGCCGAGTACGGCCGCAAGCCGCCCGCCGAACGGCTCGCCGAGATCGAGGAGCTGGGGACGCCGGTGTTTGCTCTCGTCTCCTCACGAGCCGCCTGGAAGGGGTTGGTCGGCAACGCGGTCAAGGCCTTCGACGGCCGGATCTATCGCTTTTCGGGGCCGCAACAACTCTCCGAATCCCTGGAGAAGCTGCTGATTGAAATTGAAGGGAAATCCCGACCCTAACCCGGTAACTCTTACCGTCCGACGCCATACGACAGAGATCGGAGCAAATGTTCGGCTGGAACGTTAACATCTTTCAAGGAAACGATTTACCGGTTATCTCCGAGTTTGGCCTCGTACTTGCGTTAGCTCTAGGGGGAAACCTAAGGATTTCGCGCCATGAAGACTCTACTCAAAACACCATCTATTGCTTTAGTCGGCCTCGTCGCCGCCGGGCTGCTCAGTTCCTGCGCCACCAAGCGCTACGTCCGCGACTCCGTGTCGCCGGTCCAGGATCAAGTCGACACGGTCGAACAAAAGTCGGCTGAAAACGCGACCGAGATCGGCAAGCTGGACGAACGCACGACCGGCGAAGTCTCGCGTCTCGACGAGAAAACGGATACGGCTCTACGCGACGCAGAAGCCGCGATGAACGCCGCCAAGGGCGCCCAGTCGTCCGCCGACGACGCCGCCGGGCTCGCTGGCGAAGCCAAGACCTTTGCCGGAGCGGAAGCCAATCGCCTTGAGAAGACCATGAACGACATGGCTTCCTACCGCAAGGAAGCGGACGCGGGCGTTCTCTTCGGATTCGACTCCGACGCACTCACCGATGAAGCCAAGGCCAGCCTGGACTCCATCGCCGGCCGTGCTTCCGGGAACCAACGCGCCGTCTTCGAAGTGCGCGGATTCACCGACGCCACGGGCGCCGCCGAGTACAACATCGAGCTGAGCCGCCGCCGCGCCGAAGCCGTCGTGCGCTACCTCAACGGCAAGCACAACGTCCCCATTCGCGCCATCAACCGCATCGGCCTCGGCAAGATCGAGGGCACGGAGAACAACAAGACGCGCGAGGCCCGCAAGAACAACCGCCGCGTCGACGTGAGCCTGTATTTGCCGAAGGCCTAGATCCCCCCACAAGCAGACGACGCATCGAGTCCGTCCCTGGCTCGACCGAACAAGGCCGCGAGATTCACAGATCTCGCGGCCTTCCCTTTTCTATCTCAAGGACGAAGAAAGGGCGCGCATCCCCACGGGAACGCGCGCCCTTCCGACGTTCAGACTGTTTGGAGGCTAGACCTTTTCCGGGGCCGGAACCTCAAAACCCTTGCGATAGGTCTTGGTCAGCATCTTATTGGCGTCGTCGTCGTTGGTGAACTTGCCCGCCATGGGGTCGAACTCCAACACTTGGCCGCGGTGGTGGCAGATGTTGCCCAGGTGCGCCAGAGCGGCGGATGAGTGTGCATGCTCGACGCGGCCGTTCTGGTCCGACGTCTTGCGGCTGCGTACGGCCTTGATGAAGTTTTCGAAGTGCTTCGTCGGCGCCGATCCCGATTCGCCGGGCTCGTTCTTGCGGCCGTGGAAGAACTGATACTTCGTGTAGCCCGAAATCGCCAAGTGGCCTTCGGTACCGTAGAACAGGTTGCCGTTGGCGGACTCGGTCTCGTGGTTCGAGTTCCAGAAGCGCACGGCGACCTCGGCGTACTTCTTGCCGCCGTCGAACTCCATCAGAGTCGTGAGCAGTTCCGGCGTCTCGCGATGGTCGTTCCACAAGTAGCGGCCGCCCATGCCGGTGATCTTGGTCGGCAGGCCGACATCCAACCCCCACTGTAAGCAGTCGGTCTCGTGGATGCCTTGGTTGCCGATCTCGCCGTTGCCGAAGTCCCAAGTCCAGTGCCAGTTGTAGTGCACGTGGCGCTTCGAGTACGGACGCCATTTTCCAGGACCGACCCAGAGGTCGTAATCGAGGTTCGACGGCGCACGCTCGTCCGGCGCGTTCTCCAGCGGCGGACGCCATTTGAAGATCGTCGCGCGCGCCATGTAGACGTCGCCGATAATCCCCGAGCGCAACTTTTCCATCGCCTCGCGGACGGCTTCCGAACTGCGCAACTGCACGCCGTGCTGCACGATGCGGTCGTACTTCTTCGCCGCGGCGATCAGACTCAGCCCCTCGGCGTAGGTGTGGGTGGCCGGTTTCTCGACGTAAACGTCCTTGCCGGCTTGGCAGGCCCAAATGGCGGCCAGCGTGTGCCAATGGTTGGGCGTCGCGATGGTGACTACGTCGATATCCGGATCGTCCATCACCCGGCGCAGATCTTGAACGATCTTCGGTTTGTGCCCGTGCTTCTGCTCGAACTCGTTGGCCCGCTTCTCAGCGACGGCGAGATCCGGGTCGACGAACGTCGTGACTTCGACGTTCTCCAGCGGCTGAAGCCCGTACATGTGGCTCTGTCCGCGACCGTTCACGCCGAGCACGGCGACGCGAATGGTGTCGTTGGCGCCGACCACTCGGCGGGCGGCGGCCGAAAAGGCGGGGGCGGCGGCGGCGAGGCCGCCTGCGGCAGTCTTTGCGAAAGTGCGTCTTTCCATGTCTTTGTCGGTACTCCCTGGGGCGTTATGGTACCGCGCGTTCCGGCTTCGCTCAAGCCCTCAAAGTCCTAAGTCCTGCGCGGATTCATGGTGATGGACTGGTCTTCCAGCGGATGGAACCAGCGCAACCCGGGGAAGCGGGCGAAGTCGCGGTCTGCCGTCGCCAACGTGCATCCGGACTCGACCGCCAACGCGGCGATCTCGGCATCGGTCACCATCGGGCCCTTCGCGCCGCTCTCAACAACAAGGCGTGACAGTTCACTCCAGAATTCCGCCTGCGCAGCGACAACCCGACAACTCGGGGCCTCGCGAATCACTCGGCAGTAGTCAAGAGCCGCATCAACCGTCGAGGGGACGTCGAAGATTCGACGGTTTGTGGTGATGCGAACGACCGAAGCCAGAATGTGGTCCGAGACCGCGAAGGGCTCCCCGCGCGTCTGGAGATCGAGAAACCAGGTACGAAACTCCTCGTAACGGTGTCCGTCCGTCCGGGCAGCGTTGACCAACACATTGACGTCGATAAGAATCATTCGACTCCGTCCAAGATGTCCTGAATCTGGGCGTTGTTGTTCAAGTCGACTCCGGGCCGGACCCCGCCCCCGCCAATGACAGGCAACTGAATCGGTTTCGGCGGCTCGCCTTTCCGCGACCCAATCAACGCGATCCTGAGTGCGTCGCTGACTACCTCGCCCAAAGCCTTGCCGGTCTCGGCCGCGCGGGCCTTGGCCGCCGCCAACGCCGCATCGTCGATGTTGATCGTGGTTCGCATGGCATCATCGTAACATCACTCGGTGATGCGTTGATGCGTCAACGTGCGGCTAATCGTCTTGCACAACCAGCCCGTCGCGCATCTCGATATGCCGCTCGGAGCAGAATCTTGCCGCCTCCGGGTTGTGCGTAATCATGAGGATCGTCTGACCGGTCTCCTCGTTGAGCTTCTTGAGCGTCTCCAACACGAGCTGCGAATTTTTGGTGTCTAGGTTGCCCGTAGGCTCGTCTGCCAGCAAGATTCGAGGGTGATTGACGATCGCCCGAGCGATCGCGACCCGCTGCTGCTCGCCGCCTGAAAGGGCGTACGGCTTGTGGTCCAGTCGCTCTTCAATACCCAAGATCCGCACCACGCCCTTGAACCAATCGCTCAACGGCTCGTGGTTGCGAGCGATGTCGCGGGAGATCGAAATGTTCTCGCCGGCGGTCAGCGTCGGCAGCAAGTTGAACTTCTGGAAGACGAAGCCCACCGTCCGCTTGCGCAGCTCAGTCCGCTCCGCGTCGCTCATCTTGCTGCAATCTTTGCCGTCGACAAGAACCGTGCCGGAAGTCGGCGGCGTCAAACCGCCAATGACGTGGAAGAGCGTCGACTTGCCCGAGCCGGAAGGACCCAAGATCGTGACGAACTCGCCTGCCTGGATCGTGAGGTCGACGCCGCGCACGGCGTGCACCTCGACGTCGCCCATGCGGTAGGTCTTCCTTAGATCGCGAACTTCAAGAATCGGTTGGGACACGTTGGGAACCTCGCGGCGCGCTAGCGGCCGACCGTTGCGGCCGGGTCATCCAGAACGTCCGAGCCTACCGGCACGACGTCCACATTCTTCGGCGCCTCGAGCACGAAGGCGTCTTGCTCTACCGGTGCGTCCCATTTGGGGGTCAGCAACCGCATGCTCAAATCATATCCGTCCAAAGGCCGGTTCACCGTAATCACCGACGGCCGCAAGCCCTTGTCCGTCTCGGCCCATTCTTGGTAGCGAGCGATCGTCTCAATGTCGCCTTCGGTTGAAAAGATCTCGAGTCGCGACAACGACAGATCAGCACGGTTGTACCAGGCTGCTCGGGCTACCCACAGCCCGCCTCCTGGTTTCGAGCGGAGAAACTGTAGGACTTGATAGCCGGTACGCCCCTCACGCCGGTTGAGCAGGACGGGAGTCTCATCCTCTCGCGGCGCCTCGATCAACAGCGGATCAAGCACATGAGTCGGACGGATGTTCTCTTCCCGCTTGTCGGAGCGAACGTCCAGAGCATTCTCGCCTTCATAGACCAGATGCTTCCACGGAAGGTAGACGCGAAACGTGTCGCCGTCCGAGGCCATGTCGAATGCTCGCTGGCCGGTCACGGGCACTTGTGCGACCACCCGAATTCCGCCCGGTCGCCGACCGACCACGGCCCCTTTGAGTTCGGCGAACTCCCGCCTGGAATCGCGCTCGTCGTTCAGCACCGAGAGCTCCATGAGCACGGTCGACTTCAGCGAATTTGAAGACGAGGCGGCGGAAAACCGTTCGACGAGTTCGTCCAGCGTCGCGGTCCGCACCGTCGCCGCCGGCGGCGTCACCTTGACCGTTTGACTCACGCATCCGAGGGATGCGAAGACCGATAGGAAGACGACGACTAGGGCGAGGAAAGACGGACGTGTGCGCCGGGCTAGAAAGGCCTGACTCAAGCCTTTGAGTATATCAGCGGCCTGCGGCCAGTTGCTTGCGCCGCACCGCCAGCCACTCCGCAAACACCTCGGGGTTCTCCAACCAAACCACAAACCAGTTCAGAAGCTCTTCTTTGTCCCTGCGCTTCGCCTCATCGAGGTTCTTGTTTCCCAGGATCACTCGTAGTCGATCCTTCGCCAACAAGACGGCTTGGCGACAGTCCCGCGCACGATCGGCTCGTCCGGATTGTTGCGCCGTCCGATACTCGGCCGCCATCTCCAGCAGGGAAGTGCGAGCCTCCCGCTCGTCGGCAAAACCCACCCGCCCACGCAGATCGACCGGAATCCCGCCTACAGCGCTGTCTACCTCCAGCTCCGTCAGCAGCAAGACCTCCAGCAAATAACGTGGCGCCAAACGTCGATTCGGGCCCAGCCGAGCCCCAATTTCCTGCTGAAGACGCCTAAACTCCTCCGGCCCAATCAGATTGGGCCTCTCGGTCTCTATCCAGGCCTCGATGAGCGACTTGACCGAATTTCTCGACTTCATAGGAATTATCTACTAGGCATGAGGAATTGCAACACGAAGGATACGTGACCTAGCTTACGGAACTCAAGGCGACACTTGCAAAATCGAGGACCGCGAACTACCGGCCCTGCGTCTTGCGGTAGTCTGCTACGGCCCGATTGTGCTCGGCCAACGACGTCGAGAAGGCGTGCTCGGGACGCCCCACGGAGCGGGCGACGAAGTAGAGATAGTTCGTCTCGGCGGGGTGAGCCGCAGCGTGGATGGACGCGGCGCCTGGGTTTGCGATCGGGCCCGGCGGCAATCCACGACGAACGTACGTGTTGTAGGGATGTGGATCTTCGAGGTCCTTCAACAAGAGACGGCCCCGGTAGCGATTCTGCAACAAGAGCCCGTAGATCACCGTGGGATCGCACTGCATCGGCATGCCGATTCGCAACCGGTTTTGGTAGACCGAGGAGACCCGCGCGCGTTCGTCGTCGACCCCAGTCTCCTTCTCGATCATCGAGGCCATGACCAACAACGGATACGGCTCCAGGACGCTCTCTCGCCCCTGCAGCGCGTGGGAGAAAACGAGGCGGAAACGCTCCACCATCGCGTTCAGCACATGCCGCCCGTCGGCGCCGCGAGGGAGCATGTAGGTCTCCGGGAAGAGGCAGCCCTCCAGCGATTGAGCCTCGGGAAACAGATCCAGCACCGGAGTCGGGTCGGCAGTCATCTCGAGGAATTCCTGCTCTTGGGCGTACCCGGCCTGGGCGACCAGGGCAGCGGTCTCAAACCGAGTCAGGCCTTCAGGAATCGTCAGAGGATAGAGCCGCACGCGACCTTCGGCAATGACGTCCATGACTTCCAGCACCGTTCTCGGCTCCGAGAACTCGTACTCGCCCGCTTGCAGCACCTCGTCCCTCCGCAAAGCACGCGCAAGAAGGAACAGCCAGCGGGATCGCACCACTCCAGCCGACTCCAACGCATCGGCCAGCTCTTCGCTGGACTGGCCCGGTTGATAGTCGACGATGGCCGGCTGGCTGAACTCGCCGTACACGGCGGCCAAGGCCGACCACGCCACAAACCCAGCCGACACGACCGCTACGAGCGCGACGACGGCAAGCAGAATGAGCGCCCGGCGAATCAAGCCTCTTGGCCCTCTCGCGCCGCCAAATAACTCCGCAAGATCAAGACTGCAGCCAGCCGATCGATTTCGGCTTTTCCGTACCGTCCTCCTCTTTGACGCAGGATGGCCTCGGCCTCCCGGCTCGTCAGTCGTTCGTCGTGCAACTCCATGGGGACCCCGAGTCGTTTGGCCAGCGTGCGTCCGAATTGCTCGGCCTGCCGAGCCGCGCTGCCGACCGAGCCGTCGAGCGCAAGCGGCCGACCGACCACCAACTGATGCACCTCTTCCTCGACCGCCGTCTTTTCGAGAGCCTCCAAGTCGCCCTCACGGTTGGTGCGAACCAACGTCTTGAGTCCGCGAACGGTCACGCCCAACTCGTCGCAGACGGCCAGGCCAACGCGGCGCTTACCCCAGTCGACCGCGAGAATCCGTCCATGGCAGGACACCCGGCCAGTGTAACTGCAAGGCTCGCCCCAGCCCAAATAGCGGCGGATGCAGGCTGCCCGCTCGGCCCGTCGCTCAGCCGAGGCTACTGGCCGTCGGCGGCCTCGTCTCTGACGTCTAGGTTTCGAATCAGACGATGCAGGTAGGTCCGATTGATTCCCAACTCTTCAGCAGCCCCAGGCACCGAACCGTTCGATCGTTCGAGAGCGTCGAGCAGAATCCGCCGTTTCGCTTCCTTGACACGCTCATGGTATCCAGGAGCAGAAGTTGCATCCGCAACTTCCGAAGGAAGGTCCTCAAGGCCGATTACGTTCGCGGTTCGCGCTCCGACCGCCCAGTCGAGGGCGTTCGCCATCTCGCGAATGTTGCCCGGCCACCCGTAGTTCTTGATCGCCGACTGCGCCTCCGGGGAGAACCCTTCGAACGGTCTCTTTTCGTTCTTCGCCGCCCTTCTTGCCAGATGTTCGGCCAGCGCCGTCAGATCCCCAGGGCACGAGCGCAACGGGAGCGTCTCTATCGCGCCAGGCCCCAGGTGATAGAGCAGGTCCTCTAGGAATTCACCGGTAGACACGCGGGCACGCAAGTCCTTCGACGTCGCCGCCATCAGCCGGAACTCAAGGGCATCGTCGGCGAGCAGGGCTGCGAGTCGTGCCTGGGAAGCTAGGGGTAGGGCCCCGATTTCCACGACGTAGAGCGTGCCGCCAGTCGCTTGATCCAACTTCCCGGACTCGTGCCCCGCGCCCCACAGTCCGGCCTCGATCTCCTCCGCGCCGCGCCCCGAGCAATGGACGGACACAAAAGGGCCGTCCGCCGAGGATCCGGCCGCATGAATCGACTCGGCCAATGCACGGCGTCCCGAGCCCGCCTCGCCGGAGATCAGCAGCGGCGTCGCGTTGGCGGCGGCCTTGACCGCCATATCCGTCACCTGCCTCATCGACGGCATGACGTCCAGAGGGTTCTCTCCCCATTCCGACCAAGCGGCCGCCAGGCCGCGCTCCAGCATCTGGCGCCGGAATGCGCTCTCCAGCACGCCGGCCGCCGCGACGGCCGCCGCCGTCGCCAGGTCGAGGTCCTGTCGATCGAAAGGCTGGTCAGCCCGCGTCGTATCCAGGTAGAGTGCCCCGATGACGCGCCCTTGGAACGTCAACGGCGCCGCCAACGCGGCCTGGACGTCGGCCGATACAAGACTCTCCGGCAATCCTTCCGAATCTCGCTGTATCCGATTGCGTAGGAACACGCGACCGTCGTCAATAACCGAAGCCAGCGTCGTGCGGCTCAGCGCGAGGTCCACCGGACCGCGAAGTCGATCCAAGCAAACCGCTTGCCCCAAACGAACGGCTCCCGGCGCCGCCAAAACCACCGCGCCGCGCTCAGCCGGGATCGCACCGAAAAGGGCTTCCAATAGACGTCGCTGCACCAGGTCGGGACTCTCTCCCGCTCCCATCTGGATCTGTCGGCAAAGGTCCAGCAACGCCCGCAGGTCCCTAGCCGAACGATCTCCGCTGCCGCTCGAAGGGTCCGAACGACGCAGATAGGTCGTCTCCTCCGCGTCGAATTCGACCGTTTCCGGAACCTTGCCCGCGTGCTTCCCAGGGCTCGGCGTCGCCCGGCCGCTCATCGTATGATTCAAATCGTCCGCCGGCGGCGAAGATACGTCCAGACGAAACACGGCGGCTCCGACCTGAATGGAATCTCCAGCCTCCAGCACCGAGTCCGTAGTGGCACGACCGTTGACCAGGACCCCATTTCGAGAACCCAGGTCGACGAGCCGCGGGCGTCCGGTCTCGGACAGAATCTGGCAGTGATAGCGAGATACGGACGGGTCAGAAATGGGAATCCGATTGTCGCGACGTCGCCCGATCGTCACCGGAAACGAATCGAGAACGTACTCAGAACGCTCGACCGGCCCCTCCGCCACCACAAGCTTCAATACCATTCCCAACTATCAAACCATCTTTTGCGATCGGAGCTTCGGCCCGTCCCGCCCGAATTCCCCCTTGTTCTAACTGTCTATTGGCCGATACGCACAGTAGTGGCCCCTTCTCAGCCAGCGGACCGGGCGGCGCACGCGGTGCGCGTACTGCTCGCCAATCAACACGCGCTGGTCAGAGCGGGGATTCGAGCTCTCCTCGAGGAGCAACTTGATATCGAGGTCGTCGCAGAGGCCGATGGTCCGGAGGAGGCCTTGCTCGCATCGCCCCAAGAAGCGATCGACGTGGTCGTGGTGGACGCCGACGACCGGTCGAAGCCGTTCGTTGAAAAGCTCGCGAAGCCGAGTCGGGTTCGAATCCTTGCGATGACCGCCTCGGCAGACCCGGAGCAGATGCTGCACGCCCTCCGGATGGGCGCGGCCGGCGCGATTCCCCATTCGGCATCGGCCGCCGCTCTCTCGGAAGCCGTCCGCGCGCTGGCCCTCGGACTCCGCTGGGTCACTCCCGACTTGGAGGACTATTGCCGGCGCCGGGTGACCACCACAGCCCAGGAGCTGGCAAAACCGGCGGAACCGCGGGACGCCGACTGGGACCGTTTGACCCCGCGCGAGCGCGAGGTCGCCACGCTCGTCGGCCAGGGGCTCCGCCACAGAGAGATCGCCGAGCGACTGGGGATCAGCGTCCATACCGTGAAGAACCATCTACGTCACGTCTTTGTGAAACTGGACGTCGCCGGGCGAGTGGAACTCGCCGTGTATGTCCGCCGGTGACCCACGCCGCCGCCCTCGAACCCGCCGACCGTCTGTTAAGATTCACCTTGTCGGCGCCCGCCGACGCCTCCTACGGAATGAAGATCCTCCTCGCGATTCTTGCCTCCGTCTTCCTCCTTGCGCCGCTCCAGGCGGGAGAATTGGCGACCGGCTCCATGCTGGGACCGCGCTACAAGTCCGAGCGTTTCTACATCCGCAAGGGCCGCAGCTGGGTTGAAACCTATTCATCCGGACCGTATCGCGGCCAGGCGCGCGGAAAACTCATGATGGTCCGCCTGGCCCAGGGCGTCTTCGACGATGAACGGCTCGACGAGACCTCCTTCGACCCGGAGGCCAACACCGCCAGCCTCATCGCCGCCCTCGACGAGTACAAGCGACACGGCGTACTCGCCGTCTCTGTGGGACTTCAGGGAGCCGATCCCGGTTATGCCCAAGCAGTCAACGGCGTCCAGCGCAGCGCAGCGGCGGCCGACGGTCCGGCCGGGGCCCTGATCAGTGCTTATGAAGCGGATGGTTCACTCAAGCCGGAATGGATGGCCCGCCTGGGACGGCTGCTTGACGCCGCCGACGATCGGGGCATGTTCGTGTGCGTGATCTACTTCTCGCCCAATCAAGACGAAGCTCTCGAATCCGCGCGGGCGATCGTCGACGCGGCCCGCAACGTCACCCGTTGGCTCATCGACAACAACCACCGCAACGTAATCATCGACGTCGCGGACGGGTGGGACCTGCAGCGCGACGCCTGGGACCATTCACGCTTTATTCCGCGGAAGATCGCAGCCTTGGCCGTCGAGATCCGCGACCAGTTCAACGGAGCCGCTTTCTCGCTGCCCATCGGGGCGTCGACGGCTGAAACGATGTCCTACCCCATCTCACTGGCTCGAGTCTGCGACCTCGTGATGGTGCGTGACTCAAGAAGCAGCCTGGCGGAAAAGACCGGGGCCGCTCGCCGAATGTCCGAATACGACCGGGCCGTCTGGGTCACCGGCGACACGTCGCTGTCCTCTCCCGGCACCGGCGGACTGGAACCGCTCCTGCAGCAAAGCGCGGGTTGGAGCTACACCGCGCCCAACGCTGAACAATTTCCTTTTCGGTTCGATCCGGACGGCGACGCGCTTCAAGGCATCGCCGAAATTACTCTCAAGAAGCCCCCGAGCGGGATGGACTGAGCGTCCGGCCCCTACGGCTCAAGCTTCGGGATCAACTCGTCCAAGAACGGGGCCAGGGCGGCTGCCGCCACGTCGTGCCCCTCTTGGCTGAAATGGACCGGGTCGACGAAGAGTCGTTGGTCCGCTGCCCCCGCGAATGCCGGATACAAGTCCAACAAAGGCACATCCGTCCGCGCGCAGATCTCACGCATTCGCTCCTGCGGGGAGAGCACGTACTCGCGGTCACGCTCGACGACTCGTGGATTGAGTTGCGGAGCGTACGGCGCCATCACCACGGCAAGTCGCCCTCCTCCTTCGCCGACGACGTCCTTCAGCTCCCGCAGCTGCTTCCCAAACCGAGACCAAGGCTCTTCCTGCCAAGCCGGCACGAAGTCCATCGCCCAACTCCACGGCCATTCCCCGCCCGTCGTACGAAAACGCAACAGGGCAAGACGAACACGTAGCGCCAGAAAACTTCGATCCGTCAGCCAACCCCAAGCTCCATCCCCGCGAGCCAACACGCGCCGAGACTCCTCGGTAAACAGCATGTTGGCCCTTCCGTCAAAACGATGCAGGAACAAATGCAAGTCGTTCATGCAAAAAACGAGGACGACCACGTCGGGAGAAAGCTCGGCCAGCGTGGAGCGATAGAACTCGACCTCCTGGTGCGTCGTATACCCCGGCACGCCTGCGTTGAGCACCTCGGCGCTCGCGCCCAGCCGGTCGCTGATCCGCGCCACGAACCCATCGGTCGGCCAGGTCACCGAATCTCCCAGGAAAAGAACTCGCACCCGCCCCGCGGGCGCCTCCGCTTCCGGCTCCGGGCCCCGGATCGAATAGGAATTGTGTCCCTTGTAGTCGGGGTTCAACCGATATCCGATCTCAGGGTCCGGCGACACCCACCGGTCCTCGGGCAGATCCTCGGAGAACGCCCCCGCCGCATTCCCGACCGTCGCCCATCCGGCTGCAATCCCCTGTTCGGACCGAACGCGAAGGCCAGCCTCCACCACGAGCAGGGCGAGCACGGTCCCCATCGCCAAGGCGATCAGAGAAAAACAGCCTTTCTTCACCGGCGACTCCTGGCGCGCATTCGAACCCCTATCGTACGCATCCGCTCGCCCGCCATGGCGGACCCGACCGAGCGCTAGGTCAAGCGACCTAGTTTCGGGTCAGGAATCCGATGGTTGAGGCTGGTGCGGCCTCCGCCGATACTGGAGAGGTGAGTCCAAAAGAGAACGTCGCGGTATTCGGCCTTGGCTACGTGGGCTGCGTCTCCGCCGCTTGCCTGGCCCGCCTGGGTCATCAGGTGATCGGAGTCGACCTGAGTGAATCCAAGATTCAAGCCGTCAACGAGGGCTATTCGCCGTTCTACGAGCCCGGCCTGGGCGACATTGTCGCTGAAGCGACGGCCGCCAAACGGCTAAGGGCGACCAACAATACGGCCGAGGCGGTGGCGGCCAGCGACATTGCCATGATCTGCGTCGGCACCCCGTCTGCGAAGAACGGCAACCAGAGCGTCGACCAGATTGAACGGGTCTGCAGCCAGATCGCGCAAGCCGCCCAGGGCCGCGACCGGCCCCTACTCGTCGTGATCCGCAGCACCGTCTTTCCGGGTACCTGCGAGGGGCTGGTCCAGTCCTCCTTTGAGGGCAATTCCAACGTGGTGGTCCTTTCGCACCCGGAGTTTCTGCGGGAAGGGACCGCGATTCACGACTTCGAGCAACCTTCTCTACTCGTCGTCGGCGGGGCCGAACCCCACCGCTCCCGCGTAGCCGCTCTCTATGCGGACTTGCCCGGAACTCCAAGCCTGGTGGAACTGCGCACGGCGGAGCTGATCAAGTTTTCCTGCAACGCCTTCCACGCGCTGAAGATCGCATTCGCAAACGAAATAGGCGCACTGGCGGACGCCCAGGGCATTCCCGCCGACGAAGTGATGGCGACGCTGTGCGAGGACAAGGTGCTGAACGTTTCAGCGGCCTATCTGAAGCCCGGTTTCGCCTTCGGCGGATCCTGCCTGCCCAAAGACCTCCGCGCGATCGTCTACCGCGGCCGCCGGCTGGATCTCGATCTGCCCCTGCTGTCCAACGTACTACCGGCGAACGAAGCGCAACTCGAACGCGCGACCTCTC
>Ga0070727_10000884_pt1 | contig 33887 bp, 23 predicted proteins | sample tdAd472_FD_66722 | JGI IMG/M metagenome (GOLD analysis project Ga0070727, IMG submission 66722) | Marine sediment microbial communities from the Atlantic coast under amendment with organic carbon and nitrate - tdAd47.2 | ecosystem: Environmental > Aquatic > Marine > Coastal > Sediment | place... | reverse complement strand
GGAGAACAGCCCAAAGAAATTGATCCCTATGTGCACTCTATACAATGGTCGAGACGATTCATGGGATTGAAACTTCACCTACCTCTATTGTTATTTGGATGGAAAGGTTATCAAGAAGTAATTGATGGTCAAATGGAACAAGCAGACCTACTTCGTCAGGTTTTAATCGATGAAGGTTGGACCGTACACAACGAAACCGTTTTACCTATCGTCTGCTTTAGTCATCCTACCTTACAGGCGAAGTCAGATCAAACGCAAAAGCTGGTCGACGGGATTGTCCGAACTGGAAAAGCTTGGATATCTACTTATCCAATTGGGGAGAAACTTTGTTTACGAGCCTGCATCACCAATTACAATACCGATCAAAAAGCCATTACAGACTTGATGAATCTCCTAAAAGAACATTTAACTTTACAGCAGGCTTAGTCGCCACTAATGCTCGATCCTTAAATGGCAAATCATTCTGACTAGGGTTGCGCAGGCCTTCTTTGCATTTAGGGCAAACGCATCAAAACTCTTCTCTAAGTTTATGAAATGGCGCAGTAGTAGTATTTTGAATGAGCTCTAGCACGATTTTTGGCATTTTGCCTATCGACCAAGCACGCACCATTTCACCTGTTCGCCACTTCACTATAGCAGCTTAGCATTTTGATGCATTTGCCCTGTATTACCCTAATTACCTCTCTATTGCAGAACAACTTTTTTTACCAGTTGCCCCTTATTACTAGTAATAATGAGCCAATAAACACCAGTGGTCCACTGCTCCAAAGAGATTTCCTCAGGAAGAATCGTCCATTCTTTCAAAGTACGGCCGTTGATATCTACAAATCGCGTTTCATCTAGCATAAGATCTTTAGCTGGAATAATCTTAATAAAATCGGCAGTAGGGTTAGGATATACTTGTACTAATTTACTCAAGCTGCGCGAGGGTATGGCAGAAATTAAAGCTGGAGAATAAGCAATGGAGTCACAGATTTCGCCAACCATTTCAACTCGTATATCCTCAGCAAACTCAAAAGGCTCATCCACCAATAACTTATATCGATAATCCATTTTATTATCTGGTGAAGGTTTACTGAAAAGCCATTCTTCCGTAGCCAGAGTATCTCCCCCCCGAAAAGCCATTAATCCTGTGTATACATGTTGTGCACAGGTATCACAATGATTAAAAACCGTAATAAATAGTTCATTTGAACCAGCAGTGGGCATTTCGATCGTAGTGATCTCCAAATCTCGACAATCGGGATACCGCCAGTTTTGGGCAGCAATCAGGTGGGCAGAAAGCAATAGTAGGAGCATAGCGCTCCATTTAATAGTTATCATTTTCATAGCTTTAGTTTTACAGCCTAGTCCTTGCAGGTATTCCCTACCTGCAATAGTCACGGGGTAGGCATGAGGCGCCCACTACAACTCCAGCCCCTTCACCCATTCCGTCAAGTCCGCTCGAAATTCCTCCCGCTTCAAACCAAACAACAGATTCGTTTTAATGAAATCCAATTTATTGCCAACATCAAAACGTTGTCCGTCAAAATGAAGGCCGTACATGTCCTGTTGTTTCAGTAAAAGGCGCATCGCATCTGTCAATTGAATCTCATTATTCACCCCCGTTGGGATCACTTCTAATAAATCAAATATCTCTGGTGTAAAAACATAACGTCCAGCAATCACTAGATTAGAAGGCGCATCTTCAGGTTTAGGTTTTTCAATCCACTGGTTCACTTTGTGCAGGCCATTACTTCCTATGGCTTCTCCGCCCATTACCCCATAGCGGTGGGTTAATTCACGAGGAACTTCTTCCAGTGCTACGACCGAAGATTGGTGCTTATCATACACATCCATGATCTGCCGCATCACCGGCACATCGGTATTGGAGTCTAAAATCGTATCTCCTAATAAAACAGCAAAGGGCTCATTCCCCACGTGCAAACGGCCATAGCGCACCGCATCCCCCAAACCGTTCAGTTCTTTCTGCCAAACAAAATGGATATTAGCCATATCCGAAATTCGTTTGATCATTTCCAACTCCTTTTTCTTGCCCTTTTGGGCCAGATTATACTCTAGTTCAAAATTGTGATCAAAATGCTCTTCTATGGCTCGTTTCCCCTTCCCTATCACCATCAAAATATCGGTAATGCCCGATTCGACTGCTTCTTCAATGACATATTGAATCACAGGTTTGTCGACAATCGGAATCATCTCCTTGGGTTGCGATTTAGTGGCAGGGAGTAATCGGGTGCCGAATCCGGCAGCAGGTATTATGGCTTTTTTAACGGTAGTCATTCCTTTGTTACAATTATGGGTTTGAAAACTTCTATCTTATAGTTCGAAAAAGTGGCCTCCAAGGTTTCAAACATCGCCTCATCTTTATACATTCCGATGATGGCCCCGCCCGACCCGGTAAACTTTGCACTCGCACCAACCTTCCTGGCCACAGCCACCATTTCCTTGTTTTTGCTACTAATTTCATAGATCGAACAACGCAAATCAAAGTTGGCATCCAATAAAGGACTTATTTTTTCAAACTGTCCTTCTCGCAAGGCATTTTTTACTTGAACAGTTAAATGAGCAAATCCACGCATGGCCTCAACTACCACTTCATCTCCACCATCAAACCTGGCGCGAATATCATTGTGAAATACTTCCGACCCCTCAGACAGATCGGTTCGATAGGCGATGTACAAATTCTTAAGCTGTCGGGCGGAAAAGGTTTCATAGCCGCCATAATCTTGTCGCTCAAAAAGGGTTTTATCAAAATCCATATAGACGGGTTGCTCATAAGCTTGCGCCACTCGATCCTGTAGTCCTGCACTGATGCCCAACTCATCGGTCTCCACGGCCAAGACCAAATTGGCCAGCAATTGTCGAGGTATTCGAATGTTGTAAAAGGCCATCAGCGCCTTCATGCAAGCGGTAATAATGGCACTCGATCCCGCCAAGCCCAAGCGATTAGGAATATTGGATTGGTACCGAATCGTAAAATTTCGATTGTCCAATATCACCCGATTGGCCCGGCAGTATTCTAAAAACTTCTTAATCGTCGCTTTGACTAGACGTATCCCTCCATAATAACCAAAGAGCTTTACATCCTCATATAAGCCGTTGATATTTTTATAAATACTGCGGTCTCTTTCTTGCGGAAGTATCTCTAATTCAGGCGATTCATATAAAATCACTTCTGCATGAAAATTACTAAACACAAAAGCAATCGTCTTTCCGTAATAGCCATCCGATGGGTTTCCTACCAAAGCGGCCCTCGGATAAGATTTCATCTGTATAATCATTTCTATCTTTTATCATTAAATGACACGTCTGTAGCTGCCCAGCCTGGCTCCCCCTAGCCGCCATTATCGACTTGAAAACCGACAAAACAGTCCCGCTACGCAACCACAAGCCTGCGAAATAAATTAAATCTTTTGCAATTTCTCTTTTATATACCGTCCATCCTGCTTAATTTTCGGACAAGTTAAGTATTAACGAATGAATATAAACGAAAAACTGACAATTGAGCAGCTCCTGCCCAAGGTAAAGTTGCTATGGGAACACTCTGCCCATAAGATACGACGTATCGAACAAGAGTACGATCCCGCCCTCGGCGCTCCCGTCTTCACTCGTGCAGGAAAATATACCACTCGCGGTTGGACGGAATGGACACAAGGCTTCCAATACGGATCAAGTATCTTACAATTTGATGCCACCGGAGAGGAGGAATTCCTCGAAATGGGTCGCAAAGCGACAGTCGATAAAATGTCCTCTCACGTAGGGCATTTCGGTGTACACGACCATGGCTTCAATAATGTGAGTACCTACGGTAATTTATTGCGCCTAATGAAAGAAGGCAAAATCCCTCAAAATGATTGGGAACAGCACTTCTATGAAATGGCCTTGAAGTTATCGGGAGCCGTCCAAGCCAAACGATGGACAAGTATTCCTGATGGAGGGTATATCTATTCCTTCAACGGACCGCATTCACTTTTTGTGGATACGATTCGTACCGTCAGAGCCGTCATGGTCAGCCATGAATTGGGTTTTGCCATTTGGGATGAAAATGATCGTCGGATTAACCTGCTTGAAAGAGGTATCCAACACGCCATCGCTACGGCCCAATACGCCATCTACTACGGAGAAGGCCGGGACAGCTACGATGAATGGGGAAGAACAGCCCACGAAAGTGTTTTTAATACCAATGATGGTAACTATCGATGTCCAAATGCCCAACAAGGTTTTTCCGGCTTCACTACCTGGACGCGCGGACTTGCCTGGGCCATCGCAGGTTACCCCGAACAATTGGAATACCTAAAGACGCTCTCTGCTGAAGATTTGGCCCCCTATGGTGGTTTTGACCACCTGGAAGCTATCTATCTCAAGGCGGCTAAGGCGACCTGTGACTTCTACATCGACAATACGCCCATCGACGGGATTCCTTACTGGGACACCGGTGCGCCACAGATACACAAACTGGGCGATTACTTCAACCAAACTTCTGATCCTTACAACGACTACGAACCCATCGACAGTTCTGCAGCGGCCATCGCCGCGCAAGGGTTGCTGCGGCTAGGCAAGTATTTAGGGGAAGAAGGAAAGAAATATTGGCAGGCTGGATTAACGGTATTAGATACCCTCTTTGATGATCCTTATCTAAGCAAAGATCCGGAGCACCAAGGCTTGATTCTGCATACCATTTACCATCAGCCGAATGGTTGGGATTATGTACCACCAGGCAGCAAAATCCCTTACGGTGAGTCCTGCATGTGGGGAGATTATCATGCACGCGAACTGGCATTATATGTCCAACGACTCATACAAGACGAACCCTATTATACCTTCTTCGGAAGTGTAAAATAAGCAGCGAACAGCATGAAGAACCAAAAAGATTTAGCAAAGCTGTGCATTCATACCATTACCACTAAACCCTGGTCACTCGAAGAATCCTTAGCGCATTACGCGGAAAAGGGTATTGGGGGAATTAGTGTGTGGACGGATGCCTATGCCAAAATGGGGCCGGCCAAAGCCGGCCAACTGATTGCAGATTCTCCACTGGAGGTGGTTTCACTCGTAAGAGGTGGTTTTTTCCCTGCTATAGCCGCCAGTGATCGACAAAAAGCAATAGACGATAACAAACGACTCTTGGATGAAGCTGCCGCCCTGGGCGCACCGCTTATCGTATTAGTCGTTGGCGCCGATCCCAACCAATCCTTGGCAGAATCCAGGAAACAGATACAAGGGGGAATAGAAGCTATCCTACCGATGGCACAAGAACTGGGGGTAAAATTGGGCATAGAACCACTACACCCGATGTACGCCGACACACGCTCGGCCATTTCTACCTTGAAACAAGCCAATGATATGGCCATCGCCGTCGATTCCGATATGCTGGGGGTCGTCATTGATGTATATCACCTCTGGTGGGATGATCAACTACAATATGAAATTAAGCGATCTGGGGAAAATGACCTCTTGTTCGCTTATCATATTTGTGACTGGCGTGTGCCCACTGAGGACATGCTCAACGACCGAGGCCTAATGGGAGAAGGTTGTATCAATATTCCGCAAATCAGCCAATGGGTAGCCGATACGGGCTTCCGTGGGTTTGAAGAGGTAGAAATCTTTTCTACTCGACATTGGCAGACAGATCAATCCGTATTTTTAGAAAAAATCATAAACGCATATCAAGACCATGCCTGAACATGCAACAAGTAAACAGCACACTATTGGTATAATTATGAATGGTGTGACGGGCCGAATGGGAACCAACCAACATCTTTTACGCTCCATGGTAGCTATTCGAGACCAAGGGGGGATACCCATTGGTAATAATGAAATTATCATGCCCGATCCGATCCTAGTGGGTCGGAACCCAGTGAAATTGAAAAACCTCTGTGAACGTTCTGGTTTCCAGAAGATGACCACAGATTTAGAAGAAGCCTTGGCTGATGATCACAATCAAATTTATTTTGATGCCCAGATCACTGGACGTAGATATGATGGGGTTAAAAGAGCTATCGAAATGGGTAAGCATATCTACTGCGAAAAGCCTATTGCGGTAAGCTCGCAAGAAGCCCTCGCTCTTTATCACATGGCCGAAAAAGCTGGTGTAAAACATGGCGTGGTGCAGGACAAACTATGGCTCCCTGGTATTTTGAAGCTAAAGCGCTTGATCCAAAATGGGTACCTGGGCCGTATCATGAGTGTAAGAGGGGAATTCGGCTATTGGGTATTTGAAGGAGATTCCATCCCCGCGCAACGCCCTTCTTGGAATTATCGCAAGGAAGATGATGGAGGTATCATTGTAGATATGCTCTGCCACTGGCGATATGTCTTGGATAACGTCTTTGGGAACGTGAAAGCCGTTTCCTGTATGGGGGCCACACATATTCCAGAACGAGTAGATGAAAATGGTAAAATCTATAAAGCGACGGCCGATGATGCAGCCTATGCGACCTTCGAATTAGAAGGGGATATCATTGCTCATTTCAACTCCTCTTGGACGGTCCGCGTACGGCGAGATGACCTCTTGACCTTACAGGTAGACGGAACCAAAGGTTCGGCTGTAGCAGGACTACGCGAATGCTATATCCAGCACTACGGGAATACACCAAAACCCATTTGGAATCCCGATGTACAACAACCCATCAACTTCTATGATGACTGGTCAAAAGTACCCGAACAGGAGAATTATGATAATGCCTTCAAAGCCCAATGGGAATTATTCTTAAAGCATATCGTCACCGACTCGCCTTTCGAAAATGATTTGCTAGAAGGGGCTAAAGGTGTACAACTGGCTGAAAAAGGCTTGGAAAGCTGGGCCAAACGAGCCTGGGTCGATGTAGAAGACTTGGCCTAGAGAATGCGTTGTTGCAGGTGTTTTGCACCTGCAACAAATCGCTGTTTTTTTGATCTGACGAAAACCAACAACATGAAACGAGTGGCACTCATCACGGGTGGCAGCCGAGGCATTGGCCTAGGTATCGCCCATTCCTTAGCAAAAGAAGGTTGGAATATTGCCATCAATGGCATGCGTCCGCAAGAACAAATCCAATCCATATTGGATGAATTGGCAGCGCATGGGAATGAGGTATTGTATTGCCAAGGTAACGTAGGCGACACCCAATTACACCAACAATTTTTACAGGACATCTTAGGCAGATGGGGTCAACTAAATGCACTGATCAACAATGCTGGAGTAGCTCCGAAGGAACGAAAGGACCTACTCGACATGAGTGAAGAAAGCTACGATCGTGTCCTGGGTATCAACTTACGGGGCCCTTTCTTCTTGAGTTTAGCCGCTGCTAAAGCCATGCTGAAATCAAAAAGTGAGCAGGATGATTTCCCCGCTTTCATTGTCAACATCTCCTCCATTTCTGCTACTATCGTCTCCCCCAATCGAGGCCAATACTGCATCTCTAAAGCTGGGATTAGTATGGCCACCCAATTGCTAGCCGCTCGATTAGGAACAGAGGGTATACCCGTATATGAAGTCCGACCTGGTATCATCAAGACAGATATGACCTCTACCGTCAAAGGCAAATATGACGAATTGATACTCGACGGGGATCTATGTGTGACCAAACGATGGGGTTACCCTGAGGATGTAGGCAAGGCTGTAGCCAGCTTGGTAAGAGGGGACTTCCCCTACTCTACTGGGCAAGTGATTATGGTAGATGGCGGGCTAAGCATGCCGCGCCTATAAGAGCATGTTTGGGCAATGCTTTTGGAGCAAAAAAGGACGTTTTAGGCCTGCCTGGCAGTCAGACAGGCCCAAATGGTGTTGCCCAAACCTGCTCTAACAGAAAACAAGACAAATAAACTTATCTTAATATCGCACATTATGAATAAAGATACCATTTGGAAGATTTGCTGTGGCCTTGTAGTGCTGGTAGCCATCCTGACTTTCACGCCAATAGTCACCCCTGCTGGACAATATAAACCCACCTTAATGGGTATGCCGTACACGCTTTGGGTCGGTATTCTACAAGCTATTATTTTGGTAAGTTTAACCTACTTGGGAACACTTGTTCACCCAGGGCGAAAAAATGACTAAACCATGCTACAATCACTAATCGTTGTCGGTATTATCTACATTGCCGCCCTCATATTCTTTACCTTAAGTGCCAGAACCAAGGAGAAAGACTCCAAGGGCTTTCTCATGGCGGGTGCCAATATCGGTGCCGTTCTAGGCTTTTTCACTTTCGCAGCTACCCTCTTCAGTACCTTCACCCTTCAAGGCATGCCTGATTTTTTTAGGAACCATGGGGTCGGTGCATGGATTTTCCTGGCTATCTCCGATGCAGTCATGGTATTCGGAATCATTTCTATCGGTTATGCTTTTAGAAAAAAAGCAGCCAATCATGAGTACTACGGTATGGCCGGCTTTATGAGTTACTGTTACAAATGGAAGGTGGCCGGCTTTGTCACTTTCTTTGGTGCCTTCATCTTTTTGGTCCCTTATGTGGCCATTCAAATCAGAGGAGTAGCCATATTTATCAGTGCTGCTTTTCCCGAAACCATCCCACTCTGGGCGGGGGCTGTAGGCATGGTGACCGTGATGTTAATCTATAGCGAAATTGGAGGTTTGAAAGCCATTATTTATAGTGATATGCTGCAAGGCGTTTTACTCCTAATCGTCATTTGGATCATTGGAATCAATTGTCTCAACCATTTCGGAGGGATTGGTGCTATGTTCGAGGAGATTGGCAGCAAAAACGAAGCGCTCTTATCGGTCCCTGGCCCCAATGGTCTACTCGACTTCCAATTCCTATTTGGTTCCATGGTTGCTATTGTCCTGCTTCCCTTTACCCAACCTCAGGTGTCTACGCGCTTGATTATCATGAAGGATACCAAATCATTATATAAGTTAGCCGTAGGGATTGGTTTTTTCGCCATTCTGATCATTTTGCCTACTCTTTTCATGGGTATGTATGGCGCCGCCTTGTATCCTGACGCTACCACTGCTGAGTTTCTGAGTCAAACTTTCCTCACGGATCAAACCAATATCATCGCGGCCCTCGTCATGATCGGTTTGGTCGCTGCAGCTATTTCAACTTCCGATTCGCAATTGTTTGCCCTAGGAGGCGAAATCCGATCCTTGTTAAGTGGAGAAGATAAGCAGATGGTACTCTATGCTCGTATCGCTATTTTGTTCTTTGCCATTGTTACTTTGGTATTTGCCCTCATGAGTAGTGATGAATTGGTATTGCTGACGCGTATGAGTTTTGCAGGAACAGCCTTAATGGCCCCGATGATTTTCACGGGTATTTTCTACGATCGATCACCAGCACTAAAGCTTATCCCTTTGGCTACCTTGGTCGCTCTATTGCTACTATTAGGTTCTCTGTTTGGAATAGTACCCAATAAATTATTGGGGATACGAATGGACTTGATACTACTTGGCCTCTTAGCTATTATTGCCTTAGGTTCAGTTGCCTTAGATAAGGTGAAAAAGTAAATTATTAAACCTTATCTTGGAAAAATGGAACGAGTACCTTTTCAACAAATACAGAATGCCCTACAGAATATCCTCCTCAAAAAAGGGTTGACAGCCGAACGTGCCGAATTAAGTGCTCGCTTATTTACAGAGGCGAGTAGAGATGGGGTATACTCACATGGCCTCAACCGATTTCCTCGCTTCATTGAATACATCGAAAAAGGCTATGTGAAAATAGATCAGGAGGCTACCCCAAGCAAACAAATGGGGGCATTAGAACAATGGGATGGGCACCTGGGCCCAGGAAACCTCAATGCCCATACCTGTATGGAACGAGCCATCGAGTTGGCGCAAACCCATGGCATCGGACTAGTAGCGCTCCGCAATACCAATCACTGGATGCGGGGTGGTGCTTACGGATGGCAGGCGGCTGAAGCCGGCATGATCGGGCTCTGTTGGACCAATACGATTCCTAATATGCCGGCATGGGGGGCCAAAAATCCTGTTTTTGGAAATAACCCACTCATCATTGGTTTTCCTAAAGCAGAAGGCCATATCGTGCTAGATACCGCCATGACGCAGTTTTCATTTGGTAAAATAGAATCTTATCGTCGCCAGGGAAAACTTTTACCGGTGGCCGGTGGTTTCGATACTAAAGGGGAGGTGACGAATGATCCCGCAGAAATTGAAAAAAGTGGCCGAGCCTTACCTTTTGGTTTTTGGAAGGGATCGGGACTTTCGTTGATGCTGGATTTACTAGCAAGTAGCTTATCGGAAGGCCTTTCCACTACACAGATTGGAGCACAAAATGATGATGAATATGGATTGTCGCAACTCTTTATTGCGATTGATCCATTCCGAACCGGTTCTACCGCGCATTACGAGCAGATGCTAGCCGATACATTAGCTGCTATTACCGCAGCTGAACCAGCCAGCCCAGGAGAACAAGCCTACTATCCAGGCGAACGAACACTACAAACCAGAGAAGAAAACACCCGATTGGGTATTCCTGTTGATGCGGCCTATTGGGCGCAAATCCAAGCCATGTAGTGATGAAAAAATATATTACGCTAAAGAACCTATTTTTCTTAGGTATCCTTTTAATCGGTAGTTGGGGAATCCAGGCACTCCTCTTTCCGACAGATAAAATAGATTTTAATACCGACGTACGGCCTATTCTCAATCAGCACTGCCTACGTTGTCATGGTGGAGTAAAAGCTTCCGGTGGCCTAAGTTTCCTCTTTGAAGCCGAGGCCTTTGCCGCCACTGATTCTGAGCAACCAGCGATCATTCCAGGTAATGCCAGTGGAAGCGAATTAATCCGTCGGATCAAACATCAAGACCTAGAACTTCGCATGCCCCTGGATGCCGATCCACTTTCACAGCATGAAATTCAAATCTTGACTAAATGGATCAACCAGGGTGCCAAATGGGCCAAACATTGGGCTTACATTCCTCCCCAAAGCCCAAGTATCCCCCAAGCTAGCGCAACAGCCGATTTTCCCCTCAATAATGAAATCGATCATTTCATTTTAGCCCGACTCAATGAAAAGGGGCTCTCCCCCTCTCCCATCACGGATAAAACGACACTACTTAGGAGGTTGAGCTTAGATATCATCGGACTTCCTCCAACCCCACAGGAACTCGACGACTTCCTGAATGATAATAGTCCAGCAGCGACCGAAAAAGTCATAGATCGCCTATTGGCCTCGCCACATTTTGGCGAAAGATGGGCCGCAATGTGGATGGACCTCGCTCGCTATGGGGACTCTCAAGGTTACCAAAAAGATCCTTATCGAAGCATTTGGCGCTATCGGGATTGGCTCATCGATGCCTTTAATAAAGATTTGCCTTTTGATCAATTTACCGTGCAACAATTAGCAGGTGACTTGCTGGATAGTGCAGGAGAAGAAGAACTTTTGGCCACCGCTTTTCATCGCAATACCATGACCAATGATGAAGGGGGGACGGATGATGAAGAATTCAGAGTGGCAGCCGTGATCGATCGTATCAATACCACCTGGGAAGTCTGGCAAGGAACAACCATGGCCTGTGTCCAATGTCATAGCCACCCTTACGACCCCATCCGGCACGAAGATTTTTATACCTCAATGGCTTTCTTTAATAACACCGAAGATGCCGATACCCGGAATGATGCACCCAATATCGCCAGCTTTGCTAAACCCGATAAAGCAAAAATTAAACGCTGGGTGAAAAGCATAGCCGATATAGAAGTAGCCGGAGAAGAAACCGATAGTAAAGCCTTAAATAACTGGCGTAAGATGGCACTCTTCCCGGTCTGGCGTCCCGGTTTTTGTGAGGATTGGGGCAAGGTACAAATCGATGCCAATAACTTAGCGCGCCGTTTCTCTAATGGTGCTTGGTTAAACTTTCAGCAAGTCCAATTAGATCAGGTAAGTGGTTTACAACTTCAGCATAGCCCCTTCCAACAGCAAGGACAGGTGCAAGTCTATCGGGATAGTATTAATGGTCATTTGTTGGGTAGTGCTAAACTAAATGCAAGCGGCAACACCCTAATCCCGATTGAAGCTGCTCAAAAAGTGAATCTGTATTTTCAATTCACCACAGCGGAAGATCGATTTCCCAGAGATTTTGTCCTAGAGCAAATCCATTTTGATAGCAAAGCCCAGCAGTACGCCGAACAGCAAGAAAATGTCATGGATAGCTTGGCGAGTCTTACCCAAGTCATGACACCCATCATGCAAGACCTGCCGCCAGCTAAAAGCCGTAAAACAAACGTATTTGAACGGGGAAACTGGTTGGTGCATGGCGAGGAGGTAACCCCCGGAGTTCCCGAAAGCTTATCGCCATTCCCGCAACAAGAAATGCCCGATAGAATGGATCTTGCCCAATGGTTGGTCCATGCCGAAAATCCACTAACGGCTCGTGTCATCGCTAACCGTTTTTGGGCGCAATTGATGGGGCGTGGAATCGTTGAAACCGTAGAAGACTTTGGTTCGCAAGGTACGCCTCCTTCGCATCCGCAATTACTAGACTGGCTAGCCCGCTCATTTCAAGACGATTTGGCATGGAGCGTAAAAGGTCTTATTCGCCAAATCGTAATGTCCAGTAGCTATCAACAATCTTCCTCAAGTACCGAGGAAGCGCTGGCCAAAGATCCCAACAATCGATATTGGTCACGCGCCTACCGAAAGAGATTAACCGCCGAACAAGTCCGCGATCAAGCCTTAGCCGTCAGTGGCCTTTTAAGTGATAAAATGTATGGCCCCAGTGTCATGCCTCCGCAACCGGATGGTGTCTGGCAAGTTATCCGTCAGGTATTGCGCTGGAGAGAAAGTGATGGCGAGGACCGCTATCGTAGAGCCTTGTATACCTTTTGGCGAAAGTCCAGTCCTTACCCTTCCTTCTTAACTTTTGATAGCCCTAGTAGAGAATACTGCGTTTCCAGAAGAATACCGACGAATACGCCATTGCAAGCCCTCGTCACCATGAATGATACCGTCTACGTAGAGGCCGCCCGCGCCCTAGCGCAACAATCACTGGCCTCCAAGCCAGAAGACACCAAAGAAATACTAGCCCAAACCTATCAAAAAGCACTCTTGAGAGCGCCTACTAATGCTACCCTTGATATCCTGAATCAGCATTATGACGAGAATTTAGCCTTCTACCAAGCTCATCCAGTGGAAGCTCAGCAGTTGGCCCAATCGGAAGAAGCGTATGCGCCTCAACTGGCAGCCTTGACTGTCGTTAGCAATGTGATTTTGAACCTGGATGAATTTGTTGTCAGAGAATAGACTTTATTATTTCAGAGTAAGGTCTAATAAACATTGGAGTTAAAAAGTTGACGCATGAAGCTAATTAATGAGTTAATACAGGCTTATGAAAAGGAAATGACTCGCCGTTCCTTCCTGCAGGTTGGCGGCCTGAGTTTGGGAGCCATGGCCTTGTCCTCTCTTTCAGCTTGTGGAAATACAAATTCCGCACCACTCAATATGGCCATGGCAGATGAGATAGATTTGGCTAACCCGCTTAAAGTGCGAAAATCACATTTTTCGCCAAGGGCCAAGCGAGTGATCTTCCTACATATGGCGGGCGCCCCTTCGCAACTCGAACTTTTCGAATACAAACCCGCACTTCATAAACTAGATGGCTTGGATTGCCCTCCTTCTTTACTGGAAGGAAAACGCTTTGCGTTTATCACAGGTGTCCCCAAAATGTTGGGCCCACAGTTCAACTTCGGTCAATATGGGGAAACGCAAAGTTATGTTTCTGATCGGCTACCCAACTTTAAGGAAGTGGTAGACGAGGTAACCTTCCTCCGAGCTATGCATACCGATGAGTTTAATCATGCGCCTGCACAATTGTTTATGCATACAGGACATGCTCGTATGGGTAGGCCAAGTATGGGATCATGGGTAACCTACGGCTTGGGATCGGAAAACCAAAACCTTCCTGGTTTTGTCGTACTCGTCTCGGGACAATCCGCACCGAGCGCCGGTAAAAGTGTCTGGGGAAGTGGCTTTTTACCCACCGTATTCCAAGGCGTACAGTGTCGCTCCAAGGGAGAACCGGTTCTCTATGTGAATAATCCAGATGGTATGCCTCGCGATATTCGCAAAGGAACCATTGAAGCGATCAATGAACTGAATCGCCAACGGTATGAAGAAGTCCAAGACCCAGAGATAGTGACGCGAATCGCTCAATACGAAATGGCATTCAAAATGCAAATGACCGTACCAGAAGTCATGGATATTTCCGATGAACCTGACTACATCCATGAAATGTACGGCACTACACCCGGTGAATCCTCCTTTGCCAACAACTGCCTATTGGCGCGACGACTGGCAGAGAAAGATGTCCGCTTTATCCAACTATTCCACCGGGGTTGGGACTCTCATGGTAGCAATCAATTCGAAGCCCTCGATATAGGTTTTGTTAAGCGCTGTCAGGAAATCGATAAACCCATGGCCGCCTTACTCAAAGATTTGGAGCAACGTGGCCTTTTGGAAGAGACACTAGTCGTTTGGGGCGGCGAATTTGGACGTACCCCAATGATGGAAAATAGAGGAGGTATTTCCAACCCATTTGCTGGCCGCGACCATCACAAAGAAGCCTTTACGATGTGGATGGCCGGAGGAGGAGTGAAAAAAGGATTTAGTTTCGGTGAGACGGATGAAATCGGGTATTCGGGTACAAAAGACCGCGTTCATACCCATGATTTACAAGCTACTATCCTGCATTTGATGGGAATGGATCACGAAAAATTAACCTATCACTTCCAAGGCCGTGATTTCAGATTGACGGATGTACATGGGCATGTCGTGAAATCCATCATGGCTTAAGCCAGAATTAAAGATAGTCAACCAACAAAACAAGATATGAAAAACGGACTCCTCCTATTGCTGCTACTTAGCCTATTTTATGCGCTTCCAGCCCAAGATATGGTTCTTCCATTATTCCCAGAGGGCATACCCTGCGCCAGTGAAAATGAAATCCATGTTAAAGAGAACAACAATGGTTCACAAAGGCGCATTAGCCAGGTGCAAAACCCAGAAATTGCGGTTTATTTACCCGCCAAATCTGTTGCCAATGGCACCGGCGTAGTTATCTGTCCAGGCGGAGGCTATACGCTCCTAGCCTGGGATTGGGAAGGTAGTTGGATGGCCAAATGGTTTAATGAAATGGGTATTACTGCTTTCGTATTAAAGTCGCGGCTTCCACGCTGGGAGTCGGAGGAATGCAAAGATAAGGTCGCATTAATGGATGCACAACGAGCCATGCGATTGGTTCGCAGTAAAGCTACAGAATGGCGACTCGATCCAGAGCGTATCGGAATCATGGGTTTTTCAGCAGGTGGTCACCTGGCTTCCACGGCCTCTACCCACTTTGATGGAGGCGATGCGCAGGCGAGTCTTGCCGTAGATCGCTTTTCCTCCCGCCCCGACTTCTCCATTTTGATGTACCCGGTCGTTTCTATGGATACCACGATAGCCCATATGGGATCCAGAAGGAACCTGATCGGTACAAACCCCAGTGCAGAGATGGAAGAGTACTATTCCAATGAAAAGCAAATTACAGCAGAAACACCGCCGGCCTTATTGATTCATGCCGATAATGATAGATCGGTCATACCAGAAAACAGCGTTGCTTATTACTTGGGGCTCCGCAAACATGGCGTCCCTGCAGCCCTTCATATCTTCGAATCGGGCGGGCATGGCTTCTCCTTTGCAGAAGGTCGTGGAGATGTCGAAGGCTGGCCTAGCGTCGCCAAAGATTGGCTAAGAGGCAGAGGTTTTTTGAAAAAACGGCTAAAAGCTTTAATCGTAGATGGGCAAAACAACCATCGCAACTGGCCAGAGACTACGCCAATAATGAAGGCCCAACTAGAGGAAACAGGACGTTTTATCGTGGATGTCGCCACTACTCCTGCTAAAGGAGAACCCATGGTTGGCTTCCGTCCAAATTTTGCTGCTTATGATGTAGTGATTTCCAATTATAATGGCGCAGCTTGGCCTGAAAGTACACAGCAAGATTTTGAAAAATACATTCATGGTGGTGGTGGTTTTGTTTCCGTACATGCTGCAGATAACGCCTTCTCTGAATGGCCCGCTTACAATGAAATGATTGGACTTGGCGGTTGGGGAAACCGAACGGAAAAAGATGGCCCGTACGTGTATATTGATGATGCAGGAGAAATCATTAGAGATGAGACAGCAGGGAAAGGAGGTAACCATGGCAAGCAACATGCTTTTGTAGTTAAAATGCGAGATACCGAGCATCCCATCACCAAAGGGATGCCTACTGAGTGGCTTCACGCCAATGATGAACTCTATGACATGTTGCGAGGCCCAGCTAAAAACATGCATATTTTAGCTACGGCTTATGCTGATCCTGCACAAGGAGGAACGGGCAGACATGAACCCATGCTCATGACGGTGCATTACGGATTGGGTCGAATTTTTCACACCACACTCGGACATGCCAATGAATCACAAAGGTGTATAGGCTTTAAAACCAGCTTTCAACGAGCAGCCGAATGGGTCGCAACTGGTGCAGTGACACAGCCCATCCCTAAAGAAATGCCCACTGCCGATAAGGTACTAATCGATGAGCCTAAGTAAGCTTGATTGCTGCTATTTTCTCGCCATCAAAACAACGACGACATGCAAAAGAATCCACAACTTTCCAGACGAACATTCACTAAAACCTTAGGGGCCGGACTAGCACTCAGTCCACTCCTTTCGTTTAGCCCCCCTCTCCTTCCCAAACCTGGCTCACAAATGAAAATGGGCCTGGTCACCTACCTCTGGGGAAAAGACTGGGACCTCCCTACGCTCATCACCAATTGCACTAAGGCCAAGACGCTAGGTGTCGAACTTCGGATAGAGCATGCTCATGCAGTCACAAGGTCGCTCTCTGCGGCTCAACGCAAAACGGTACGCCAACAATTTGAAGATAGTAAAGTTACTTGCTTGGGCATGGGTACCAACCAAGCCTATCACTATGCGGATGCCGCTCGGGTAAGGAAAGAGATTGAAGGTACCAAAGACTTCATCAAATTGAGCCATGATATCGGCGGTACCGGCGTAAAGGTCAAGCCTAATGGTTTTCCTAAAGGCGTATCCCAGGAAAAGACCATCGAGCAAATTGGAAAGTCCTTTAATGAAGTGGCCAAATTCGCAGCGGATTATGGACAAGAAATTCGGGTAGAAGTACATGGCAAAGGAACGCAAGAACTCCATCACATGAAAGCTATCATGGATGTAGCCGATCACCCCAATGTGAAAGTTTGTTGGAACTGTAATATGGAAGACCTCATCGGTGACGGTCTCGAACACAACTTTAACCTCGTAAAGGATCGTTTTGGCGATACCGTCCATATTCGCGAGGTGAATGTGGGTGAGTATCCCTATCCCGAATTAGTAAAGCTACTCGCACAGATCGATTATAAAGGTTGGATATTATTGGAATGCCGCACCGACCCAGCAGATAAAGTCAAAGCCATGAAGGAACAGCGTAAATTGTGGAAGAAAATGCTTAAGCAAGCACAGAAAACCATGTAGCTATTCTGCTTAGTTGCTCTGCTACCTATTCTTGACTTCCCTTTGCCATTGCCGAGGATAGGTGGCAGCCAATCCAGCGAGAGCTATGACATTTTGATTTCGATTTTCATTTTCATTTTGATTCTAATTTTGATTGTCATTTTGATTCCAAATTTTGATTGCCATTGCCATTCTCCTTCCCCCCTCCCAACTTCTCTTTCACCTCATCCAAACGATTCATAGCACTGTAGTCATTAGGATCCATCAAGAGTACCTGCTTAAAAGCCTGAATAGCCTGTTCAAATTGGCCCATTTTATCATGGACATTACCCATATTGAAGTGAGGAGCAATATAGTTGGGGTCCAATTCGATAGCCCGCTGAAGTGAATGGATAGCAGGCCGAAATTCGCCCAAATTAATCTGTGCCGAACCTAAATTGTTGTGCGCAATAGCTGATTCGCCATTAATCTTCAATGCATTCAAACAAGCCTCTTTCGCTTCCTTATATCGGCCCATATCCTCTAAAAGAGAAGCCATATTTGTATAGGCCAACTCCTTGGCGGGGTTTAAATCAATGGCAGCTTCATAGATGAGCAATGCTTCCTCGTGACGCTCAAATTCATGCAGTAGATAAGCTTTTGTTATATAATAGGCTGCTGCATTCGGTGCTAGACCAATCGCTTGATCAATATTATACAGTGCTTCCTCCTCTTCCCACAGGGCTAATAAAATTTGGGCCCGCATGCTGTAGGAAGAAGCCATAGTAGGATCATTGGTGATCTCCTGATCCAATAAAACTAATGCCTCCTCGAAGTCCCCTAATTTGTAAAGCGCATAGCCTTTTTGGAAATAAAAATCATTAAAACTTCCTCCTTTTTCCCCCACTTGATCGAAATCTGCCTTGGCCTCCTTGTACAAGCCTAAAATATTATGTTCCTTACCCCTTTCGTAATAAGCATTCAAATTAGATGGGTTATATGAAATTGCTTGATCAAAAAGTGCAATGGCTTCTTCCTTTCTATTCAAGTCTCCCAGCACACAGCCCTTCAAATAATAACCATCATCATCCCCTGGATTAAAGCTAATCGCTTGGTCAAAATCGGCAAGTCCTTCCTCATATTGATCTAGCATACAGTAGGCCCTTCCTCGGCGCTTCAAATAATGAGAACTACTAGGATCCAAGACGATGGCTTGGCTAAAAGAAGCAATCGCCTCTTCATAATTTTTCAAGGCATCATGCACCAGGCCTTTCCATTCCCACGACTCTGCATGGCCTGGCATAAGGTCAATCGCTTCTTCTACCGTAGACAATGCTCGTTTCAATTTATCCTCCGACAAATAAGCTTTTACCTTATCCAATAATTGATCTATCATTATAATGTGCTGTTATTATTCATAAAACCCCACTTGCTTACCAGAACCTTGCTCAATAACGCTCAAAGAAGGATTGAAGTTCCGCCATGTCTTGCGTTTTCATCAAAGCCAATAATAATAAAATCCGCGCTTTCTTAGGGCTTAGGTCTGGTGCAAAAACCACGGGAAAGGGATAAGAAGGATAGCCAATAATTCGGCCTTCCGGTACTTGTGAAGCGATCACCAAGGGAATGCCCTTAGCGGCTGCTCTTTTCATTCCTTCCAACATGCCACCACTGATCCGCCCGCCTGCAAACGAACCGATGACCAAGCCATCCAAGTCCCTTTCTGCGAAATAAGTCAAAATATCGGGATCAAAGCCGGTGAAGTCCATCACCATTTCTACCTGAGGTAAAGTACTTATTGAGTCTACATCGAAAGTAACTTGATGAGTATGTGGGTGAGTCGGCTCCCGATAATAACGAATCTGATCCGGATCAACCACGCCCAAAAATCCCGCAGCTGATTGAAAAGTCTCCACCCTCCTATTATGCGTTTTCCATACCTCACGAGCGGCACTAATTTCTTCATTCAAAACGACCAATACTCCTTTCCCTATCGAATTTTCATCCACAGCCACACGTACCGCATTTAGCAAATTAGCGGGGCCATCAGCCGATATTTCATTAGCAGAACGCATAGAGCCTACCAATACTATCGGTTTTTTACTTCGTATACTTAGATTTAGAAAGTAAGCCGTCTCTTCCATGGTATCCGTGCCATGCGTAATAACAACGCCACTCAAATTTGGGTTCTCCTGTAATAATTGATTAATCCGCTGGGCCAATCGCAGCCAATGAGCAGGCGTCATCTGAGAAGATCCAATTTTACTGAAGGTTTCCACTGTAATTGTGGCATGCTCTGCTATATCTGGCACAGCCTGTACCAAAGCGGGACCATCAATCATCGGCTGTCCATTTACGCTGGCAATCGTCCCGCCAGTGGTCAGAATAATTAAATGAGGTTTTGTGACTATGGTCGATTGACTACTACTCATAAAGGGTATATTTAGCACGAAAAAAAGAAAAAAGAATCTAGGAATTATCATACTAATGGTTATGGATGAGGTGTACTTATCGCCCTGCTGTAGTATCAACAAGGACTTCATTTATCGAATGGCTTCCTAGGAAAAAAAGCGTATTGGAACTATTCTTAGCTTTCATAGGTTTTACCTATATCATGACTAAAATACACACATATAGTTTATCCATCCGAAGCTATCCTCCAGATAACCCAGGTGTGATATAATTGTATATAAATAAAGCAATTTAAAGCTCCTTGGGTAGTTCCAAGGGGCTTTTTTATTTACACCTGTAAGCTAATAGGAAACGCTATTAGGTTTAAACCCTGATGTTTGGCGGTTCGAATCCGTCCAGGTGTACGATACGGAGGGTTGGCGGAATTGGTAACGCACCACACTGCTAATGTGAGATAGGTAATGCCTGTACAGGTTCGAGTCCTGTACCCTCCGCCATTTCTTCTTGCCATTTTCCGAATTCTAGCTGCTTGGAAGCAAAAAAATTCCTATTTTAATCCCAAACAAAACAGCGTGATGAAAAGCCAATACAGTAGCCTGCTGCTTTTTCTATTATTTCCGTTCTGTGTACAGGCTCAAATTTATGATTCTGCAGCAAAGATATCGAGCCAAAACAAGGCAAAAAGGCTCGAATGGTTGAAAGATGCCGGCTTGGGATTACGCATTGATTTGGGGATTGATAGCCAACTGGGGATCGTAATGAGTCAGAGTCTGCTTGGCGCATCTCCTGCTTACCAAAAACACTATTTCGAAGAGCTCCCTTCTACATTTGACCCCCAATTATTCCATCCACGAAAGATTGCACAACTAGCTAAATTAGCTGGTATTCAATATCTTGTATTTAACGTCAAACACCAATCTGGCTTTTGCCTTTGGGATACCGAAACCACTCCTTTCAATAGTACAAATACGCCTTACGCTAAAGATTTACTCCGTGATTTTTTGGCAGCTGCGCGGGCTTATGACTTAGCGGTAGGCATCTCTTATTCCCCTGAAGATTATCGTTTTTTGTATGAGCACGATGAAGTAATTAGACGAGAGGGTGGCGAAGAATTAGATGTGGAAGTATGGGAAAGCTACGTATCCTATATAGAAGCACAGTGCACTGAATTGATGAGCAATTATGGTAAAATTGACGTGCTGTTTTTGGAAGGGGCGCTCAAGGCAGAAGCCGCCAAAATATGCTGGAAATTGCAGCCAGATATTCTCATCACGGGAGGTGTTTTGGATACGCCAGTAGAAACCTTACCAGGTGTCCCCATCAAAAAACCTTGGGAGGCAAGTATTGCAGTGGAACGGCCCTCCTTTTCTTCAGAATCCATCGATTACAAACCCAGTCAACAATTAATTCGCAAGCTGATCGAGGCTAGAACAAAAGGAGGAGCAACACTTTTTACGATCCAACTGCAGCCCGATGGATCACTTCCGTCTTTGGCCACACATTCATTGAGAAGCCTGGCGGGCTGGTGCTTCATTAACCGAGAGGCTATTCAAAATGTACGCCCCTGGATTGTTTCACAAGAAGGAGGCATCCACCTCGCACGGGAGAAGGAAAAAGCAGATGTCTACGCCTTTCTGCCTACTTCCCCTCCTTGGCCACTTGGAGAAAAGCGATCCTTTCTACTGCGATCCTTGAGCACCACTCAAGCGTCGGAAATAAGCATCCTAGGTCAAGCCAAGAATGCTACAGCTATTCAATTCACACAAGAAGAAGACGGGCTTCATATTTCATGTATACGTCAGCAGCAACTACAGCCCGATGGCGATTGGCCTTACCCTATTGTACTTAAAGTAACTCGGGCTGAACCCAATTTAAAGCCTCCGATCGTCCAAACATTGCCACCCAAGCTAGCCCCATCTGGGACAAGCCTAAAAGGCTTTTTAGCCCAAAAGGGAGACCAAGCTGAGCTACAACTTGGATTTGAATATCGCCCCTATTCCCCGCCATTGGAGCAAACTACTAGTACCCATTGGCAAAAAACAGAATGGGTAAAAAGCACAGCTAGTGGACATTTTAAATTAGAACTCGCTGAACTCAACGCTGGAGAATATGAAGTTCGAGCTATTGTCAAACACCCCAAAGTAGAAATTCCAGGAGAAACACTAAGATTTACCATTCCATCAAAATGACATTCAAAGCCACCATATGAGCACCGAAAAAATCATCAATTTTGCCATTATTGGCACAGGGTCTGTTGCGATTCACCATGTGAGAAGTATTCAAGAACTCCCCAATGCCCGGCTCGTCGCCGTTTGTAGTTCTACCGCTGAAAGAGCCAAACTAGCTGAAGAAAAGTTTGGCGTACCCGCCTACTATGATTTCCATCGCTTAGTGGAAAGAGAAGATATTGATGTGGTCTGTATTTGTACAGCAAGTGGAAACCATCTAGCGCCTACCCTTGCTGCCGCCGCCGCCGGTAAGCATATCATCACCGAAAAACCGCTCGAAGTTAGTCTTGAACGCGCAGAAGAAATGATAGCTGCCTGCCGGAAAGCAAAGGTCAAATTGGCTTGTATTTTCCAAAATCGATTCAATCCAGATTTCGAGAAAGCTCAAGCAGCGATCCGGGAAGGACTGCTAGGAAATCTCATCCTTGGAAATGCCTATATCAAGTGGTTTAGAAGCAGTGAATATTATACAGGAAGCGATTGGAAAGGAACAATAGCAGGAGACGGTGGCGCCGCCTTAATCAATCAAGGCATTCATACCATTGATCTGCTCCAATCTATCATGGGAGATGTCAAAAGTATCTACGGACAGGTGAGAACGACTAAGCATGCCATTGAAGGGGAGGATCTAGGTGTAGCAATGCTGCAATTTGAGAATGGCGCATTGGGAACGATAGAAGGAAGTACAGCCATCTATCCTGGCTATCCGGAACGATTAGAAATTTATGGCCAAAAAGGTTCGATTATTCTCGAAGGAGGAAAGATTGTATCCTGGCATATTGAAGGTAGCGATGCTGCCATTGTCAATCCCAATGATGGCCCCGCTTCAGGTGCAGCCGACCCTACGGCTATTGGTCACCAAGCGCACAAGCAGCAGATAGCCGATATGATTGAAGCGATAGCAGAAGATCGGGAACCGATCGTAAATGGAGAGGAAGCGAAGAAAGCACTGGCCATTATTCAGGCTATATACACGTCTTCGCGGAGTGGAGAAGCTGTCGTTTTTCCTTTCCTTCAAGGGGTGAATTAACTCACCCCTTGAAAGGAAAAAACGACTATTTACCGCCGCCGCCTCTTTTGGCTGTCATGTCCATCACATTTCCTTCTACCTCAACGCCACCTTTAAAACCGTCGGCACTAAACTCTCCACTAATATTACAGTCGTAACCTTCAGCATAAACAGAGCACGTCATTTTATTACCGTTAATTTTAAGGTTCTTAAGCGGTGTTTTCTGACTCCCAGCCACTAGGTTACCTACATATTTACCATCTGCCATTTTGATTTCCATCGTTCCTCGGTAATCGCCATCAGGCGTTACTACCTCATATTCCCAAGTACCACTAACATCGGTCTTTCCATTAGATTGAGCATTTACAGCTACTACACCCAATACCAACATGAGGGTTGTTAATAATGTCTTCATTGTTTAAATTTTGTGATTTAGGAAAACTTTTGAATAGAAATTCAGATACCAAATGTACTAATAAAAAGCCAAGCAAATGAGTATAATATCTGACAAATTAGAGCAAACGCAGCAAAATACTAGGCCGCAATACCGAAATAGAGAATAACTAATCTAAGGTTGTAGCAGCGGGGGAATCGCGAACTAAGAGAATCGATTGGACATAATCGGTAGTCACTCCCTCCGTCAGGCTAACACTGTTAGAAGGCCAAATCAAACCTTCTGCAAAGGGAGAATTTCCTTGATCCAGACGAAATAGAGTATAGTCTTGCTGGGCCATTTTCTTAAAGTCCTTCACGAAGAGCAGGTTGGAATAATTAGCTTCTCTGTAGGGGTTCTTTAGCAAGGCTTTGCAATCGTGATAAAGATAAAGGATAGAGTAAAAAGCGTCTTGCAATGGCGAAGCTGGATCCTGGTTGATTTTGGCCGCTAACCAACTAACATTGTCAATATTCTGCCGATAAACATGATTGGCGCCCCATTGCCCAAAGCTATTTCCATTGGCAAAAAGAGCTTCATGTTTTAGAAAGTTTCCAAATAGGATAGCCTCTCTTTTGCTCGAAAAAACATCATCATTTCTAACTTCGTAAGTCGCCATGGCCAGCTCAACCACCTCCTGAAACAGTTCAAAAGACTCGCCTAGGTATTCCTGCATGGCCGCAGCTTGGGTTTCCAATAGTGCATTAAAATCTTGAGCTAAAGAATAGAAAACCAAATAATTATCATTATTAGTGTCTACCAAATTCATTAGCTCTTCCACCTTATTCTGTAAAAATGTAGGAACAGCTTGATCAGGGAGCAAATCCAGCATCATCCACTGGGTATTTCTTGCTTGATGCTCTACATCTATCCCTATGAGACTAAAGCGTTGATCAAGGGGCAAGGACTGGTAAAACGACCTAACTTTTCGCCAGTGCTGTTTGGCTTCATTCGTCCAGCTAAATGTCCCTTGTAAGGGCTCGAATAGACGCGTCAATATCATCTCCTCCCCGCTTTCAAGGTATTGAGTCAGGAAATAACAAAAACTAAGGGGAAGTTCTGGCACATAATAATCCAACCAGTTTTCTTCTACCAAATACTTTAACAGCATAAATTCCAGCTCATAATTCGCTGCGATACCATGGGTCTCCCCAGTCATAATGAAATGATGTCCCTGCATGGCAGAGGTCAGAGCAGTTAAATTGATGGGCGATTCAACAGATATGCTTTGGGCCTGATCCTCTAAATAATTAAATACATCGCGTGGCATTTTTTGATTAGGTCCATTCGCCTTGGTACAGGCTGAAAAGAATAGAAAAGAGACCAGGAAAAGTTGTGTAAAAGTACGGGCTTTCATAAAATAGTGATTAAAGGCTCCACTGCAACAGGTCACAAATAGAGGTGGCTAAATGTGCCTTATGACAGGTCACCTACTTACACCTATCTGGATCAGAGAAGGTTTACAATAAAACGATCATAAGCTAAAAAAGATGGGTGGGTTATCTATTTTAACAAAAACCAGCCGCTCAATCCTGCTTGATTTTCTGGTAGAAATATGCCAAAACGTAAGGGAATCACGCGCCAACTGTATCTTTCAAGGCTTTCCGACATTATACAAATAGCGACATCGTCAAGGTGGTTGCTGTTTCTCTCATACCAAAACGTGCAAACTAAATTCATTATGATAATTAAATACCAACCCTCCACTGGCCAACTTGGCATGCTAAATTACTTGTTGAATGCCAAGTTAGGTCGACTCTTATTATTAACTGGATTAGTCTTTTTATGGTCTTGCGGATCCGAAACAATTCCTGAGGAAGACACCACAGACACTACCGTAACTGAACAAGATGAACAAGGCTTTGCTCGCTTGGCACCCAATCGCCCTTTCAGCTTTGCCGATGAACAACAAGGCGAAACCTTTGTCATTGAAGACCCTAGTCAGGCCAGCACTTGGACAACTCAGTCTGGCACTATTTTGACGATTCCGGCCAATACTATTCTTGACCCACAAGGCAATTTAGCCACCGAGCCTATCACTATCCGCTATAGAGAATTTAGAGGTGTAGCCCAGGTAATTTCTGCTGGCATACCTATGACGGTAAAGCAGGAAGATGGCACTGAAGAATGGATGCAAACCGCGGGTATGTTTGAAATTCGAGGCTTTCAGAATGGCCAGGTAGTGACTATGGCAGCAGGAAAAAGCATCAAAGTAGATTTCATGTCACCTGTTGATGGTGAATACGATGCTTGGGTATTGGATGATGAAACCCAAGAATGGACTAATTTAGGCCCAGGTGCTAGTCCTGTTGAAGTACCATTCTTGAAAGATCCAGATAGCATGATCGAACAAGAAATTGCTGAATTGAAGGAAAAAACAGCTACTGTTCCTGAAAAACCGGTTTATGAAAAGCAAAATGAGATCAGAATTGATGATCCCGCAAATTTGAATCAATTTCCTGAACTAAGAGATAAAAAATCACACTTGTTTGTATATGCAGGTAAAGATGCTAGCAAAGCACCTAAGAATAATACTTGGATTAGGGACAAAGACTGGTCGAGATATGAACTTGCTGCTGGCCCGCAATCCGATAGCTATGAATTGACGCTTTTGGCGGAAGATACGACCTTCACAATGTTGGTCAAAAAAGCCCTACAGCCTAAGGACTTAGCTGCTGCTAAAGCTCATTATGAGGCATTAATGGCTGATTATAAAGCTAACTTGGTGACCTTAAGAGATAAAGAAGCCGTTTATTCACAACAAAGGGCTTATCTAAGAACCATTCAGACACAAGGTTTCAGGGTACATAATTATGATATCTTATGGAAGAGTTCTAACAGTATCCCATTGATGGCCGACTTCCAATTTGAAGATATGCCTGATGCATTGAAAGATGCCGTAACTGTTTATTTTGTTACGAAGAATAACCAAGTCATTGTAGGTCTACCTAAAAGCACTTGGAATGCCTTCCGATTTGACCCCAATCTTGACAATAAACTGATTGCCGTATTACCCGACAATAAGGTAGCCCTTTTCAAGCAGAGCGATTTCAAAGCCAAAGAAAAAGAGCTACTATCAGCTCGCAAAGGAAAGTACACCTTTGAGATGGAGGTGCAAGAGACACCCGTCCTTCAGTTAAATGATTTAAACCAAGTTATTCAAATGGCAAGTTTATAAATCAATGGACTTCGGAAGCCTGCTGAGTGCTTCCGAAGTCCTCTCTTTTGCGCTACGGTTTGATTGAGCATCAGGCTTTAGCCTAATGCAGACCGAGAATACCTGTACAGCTTGCATTCACTTTCAAGCTATCATTGGCCAGTTCGCTTGCCACCGTTCCGACATGATCGAGATTTAACTAAGTTTAGCATTCGCCTTTCTACCATTACATTTTCGATGATCCGACAGCTTTACTTTTTATTGATCTGCCTGGGTTTGGGACCATCTGCCTTTGCCCAATATCCCGATATTGTTACCGATGATACCGTAACGGTCTACCCTGTCCGTATCAATCATAAAGTAGGGTTTGTGGAAATTTTCCCCAATAACAAAGCCTACGAATACATCCCGCCTATCTATGACTTTATTGCGGAACTCAATGCCGCTTGGCACACCCCCATTCCCTCCAAACAACTTTCTACTTATCGGATTTTTGAAAGAGATGAAAAAGTGGGACTACTTGATGATGCACTGAATCCTGTTTTGCCTAATCAGTTTAAACGAATTCGTGTACTGGCGCCCAATTTTTTTGCGGTAGAACAGGATAGCCTATTTGTCCTAATTGATTCCACGCAGAATAAATTCCTCTCTGGGCAACACTATGAGGATATTTACCTAGCAGATACAATCCCTGGCCAAGGCAACTATTTTTTTGTAAAAAAGCAGAACCGTTGGGGCCTTTCTCGGCAGGATGGGACCACACTACTCGCTCCGCAATTCACAAGCATTCAGTCAGCTGGCCTAGCTGGTTTTTATAAAGTCAAAAGAAAAGCTAGGAGCAGCACCTGGGAATTAATTGATTCCATTGGACGGCAAATAATTCCCGATCCCGCACATGATATTTTAATGTTAGATCGGACATTTATTGCGCTAAAGGATGAATTCTTTTGGCACACCCATTATATCAACCTAAAGCCAAAGGCCGGTGAGAAAAAACACGAGACCAACAAAGTAAAATATTTGAAGATTGAAAAAATCAGCAAGTACCTAGCTGCTTTTGCCCTACAGGCGGCGCCAGAGGTACAGCTTTGGCATATCACTAAGCGAAAAATACTCCAAACCTTAGCACGTGAAAATCGAAAACACAAGAAGGGAGTATACTTTACAGAAAACAGAAATGACAAAGAATGGTTTCCCTGGTGGTTTCCCCTTGATGATGAATACGCCGTCTTTAATAGGAAATCTAAACCTAAACAGGAAGTAGATTTCTTAATCGATACCAGTGGACAAGTAAAATCTCCACAATTTGACTATATCATGCCCTCCGGGAAGGCGGGTGTTTATCGCGTTTCTCAAAAAAGGAAATGGGGACTTTATGCCGCCAAAATTAAAAAGGGCGTACTCATTCCATGCGATTATGATGGCATCAATCCCTTTGTTGGTGATATCGCCTTCTGTCAGCGAGGTATAGGTGCTAAAAATCGAAAATATGGGGCTATCGGTTTACAAAATAACAACTTCGATCTGCTGATCCCCAAATACAATAAAATTGAGCAATTGGACAGCCGATCTGTGTATGTCCCTGATCAATCAAATGAAGTAACTTTTGAGTTGGATGAAGAGGGTAAATTTCGCATTGACTCCATTTATGAGAATACTTTTTCACTCCGCTTGAATAAAAATAGAAATAGAAGAGAAGTTAAAATTATCCCCAAAACGCCTCCCAAGGACTACCCATTGGTAAGCGAGGAGAAGGGGCGATTTACCAGTAGAAGAGGGAGAAAAGGCTTTTCCATTATCAAAACGAAAAAACAGGTTTCTGGGATTGGAGCCCCACAGGAGGGAGAAGTCGTGACGGTTCTACCTTATGCCCCGCCTGGGGTCTTCCAGATTGTCATCGGAGAAATGTTGGGCATCTATCGAAAGGATCAAGCCATACATAATGCCTTTACTCAAAACACACTAGGTGCCCCCTACTTACCACTGGGATTCTTATCGCTGAAAGAACAACGATTTGTAGAGGAAAAACCGATTATCGGAATGCGGCCTTTCGATAACCAACACCAGCACACGGCCTTTATTAGGACCGATGGAACGATGGGCTTAATTAATCGAGCGGGACAGCCGATGCAGCGAGAAGGTAAGGAAGTTAGCTTTACCTATATTGGTCCTTTTCGCGCAGGTAGAGCGCGGGTTTGCATTGGGGGGACGCTGAAAGCTATCGAAGACAAAGCAGGCATGAAGCTGGAAGAACCCGCTCGCTTTATTCTGGGTAAAACAACCGACTTTATGCGCGAATTCCAAATGATGATGGCCGATACCAAAACAAGCCATCACCGCACTAATGCGCAGCTATTTGTCAGTAGTAAAACAGACAGCGCGAGCTGGGCTTTTATCAATACCGAAGGTAAAATTGTACTTACGCCCACCGCTGACTATTTGTTAGATTTTGATTGGGAGGATAAATCAGCACTAGTACTACGAAAAAATGGCCAAACAGATCTGTATGGTCACCCAGATGCCGATTTTGGAGTAATTGATTTTGAAGGGAATGAAATCATCCCCACGCAGTATGATGAAATTAATATGTACGCCAATTATTACATTATTGGTCAACGTGGAACACCCACTTTTACCTTTAATAAAAAAGGGCATCAAATATTTGTCAACCCCACCAAACCTAGTCCTTTCAAAGAAGGCTATTCCCTATTTCAAAATGAGGATCGACTTTGGGGATATATAGATACAGCAGGTAATATTGTGATTCCGCCCCGCTTCACCCTGGCGCGCCCCTTTTCTGAAGGTTTAGCTATGGTGGTGGATAGTACAGGACACTGCGGTTTCATTAATACCCAAGGAGAAAAAGTGATCACCACCACGATTAAAGAACGCCTGCAGTCTTTTATCGGAGATTTCAGAGAGGGTTTATGTTGGTGGACTACCAATGGTAGGAAATGGCATTGCTATGACCGCAATGGTCAAAAAGCTTTTCAAAAGGGGGCATTTTTTGCCGCAGAAGGTATAAAAACAAAGCAGGGCCAACCACTTATACATTATGAACTAAATCCTTTACCAATGGATTTTTCTAATGGCTTGTCGGTAATCCAAAGTCCCGATACGATTACCGGCAAACCAAGTCCGGCTGCCATCGATAAGCAGGGCAAGATGGTTATCAAGCCTGGGAAGTTTGCAAGTATTAGTTCATATAACACCTTGGGGGTAGCCGTTTTTAGCCTCGAAAAAGGGGGCTTGCAAGGTTTATTGGATAAAGAAGGAAAAGTGCTGATTCCTCCCAGCTATAAGAAGATTATGCCCTTCACAGAAGGCTATGCCAAAGTCAGCGGCAGCAATGGAAGATATGGTTTGATTGATGCTGCTGGTAAAGAAGTGCTTAGCACGGAATTTGGGAGAATTACTGCTGTCAGTGAAGGCATTGTAGCGGTACAAACACCTACGAGTCGATCCTGGCAATTCCTACAAATCCAAACTCAAAAGCCCATAGGTGATACCTATGATAAAGTACAGGCTTTCAAGAATGGAGTAACTTTTGTGGCCAAAAAAGAGCAAAAAATCATCATCAATAATTTGGGCGAAGAACTCACCTTAAAAAGTGGAGAGCCGCAGTTTTTCTCGGAAGGAATATTTGGAGTAGAGGGAGGATATTTAAAGAAAACTGCTTTCTATGCCGATGCTTCTGGGAATAACCTGTTTGGGCAGGTCTACAATGAAATAGATACCTTTCATTTGGGAATAGCTAAAGTTCGGCCAGCTACGACAAAAAAACGCCTTTATGGTGCCATCAATACGAGAGGCGTCTATATTGTTCCGCCTAAGTTTCGGTTTCTACATCCGCAGCCTGATGGAAATATCATTATCAATCCTCAAATCTTCTATGGCTTGATCAATAAGAAAGGGGAAATTCTTTTAGAACCCGAATTTGATCGAATTGAGCAATTGAAAACACCTAATTTGTTTAGAGCAGAGCGAGGCGAGGAAATGGGATACTTTCGGGTGATGGGGGATAAGGTTAAATGGATTTGGGAGTTGCAGAAGTGAGGGGGGAGTGGGAAGTCGAAAGTCGGAAAGTCGGAAAGTTAGAAGTCCATAGTTGGACGGGAGAAGTCGAAAGTCAGGAGTCAGTCGATGGAGAGAAGAGAGAAGAGAGAAGACAGAGGAGAGATGCCGAGATATCTGGCCGCGGACTGATTTCCCCTTTTAGAGTCTAAAGTCGGGAGTCGGAAAGGTCCCGCCGAGCGCTGATTTCCCCTTTAGGGAACCAAGGGGCGTGGGGGGTGGAAGTCAATGGTCGAAAAGTCGGGAGGAAGAAAGTGAATCGGAAAAGTGTATGCCTTAGCGCTTTCCCGATTTCCAACTCCCTGTTAATTAGCAAACCTAATTTGCTATTCAAAACAACTAAATATGAATCATCCCTTATTTTCGAGCTTAAACCTACTTGCCTAATCCTCAATGGTACAGCACTGCTTTTTTGTTGCGAATTACGGGTTAGTCACTCCTAAACTCGCAACAGCTTGATTATTAGCTTGCCACTAAGAATTAGATCATAGGTCCCATACCTCTGGACAAATAGGGTTTATCAGTTGAAGGTTGAAGGTCTAATGCCTGTCAGCCCTGATATAAACCTTCAACCCTAAACGTTTAAACCCCATTAGAGTAAAAGGTCCAGTAGTATGCATCGGTCCCGTTTTCGTGAAAAAATTCCGGATGACTCATATTAATTTTATTAGTTACCTGATTTTACACGGCGTTGCTCGTCTTCTAAACCTGTTTTACGTTTTCTAGCCCCTTTCACTTGGGTATTTCCAAGCATATAGGAGAAATTCACACGCAAGCGACGGCTATCCCAACGGCCACCAACATCCATGAAAAGCGGTCCGAATTCACTTACACCGTGCCATTTGTTGGTTCTAAAGATATCACTAACGGATACTTTTAGGTTACCGCGGCCACCTAACACTTTCTTTTGTACGCCGGCATCAAGGCTCCACATTTGATCCATCTCAAAAGTTCCACCCCACAAGCCTGGCGCATTGTACCAACCCGATAATTCAAAAGAAACATCTTTTGGCAAACGGAAGGTCTGCTGGCTATAGATATTGAATGATGTAGCATCAAGATCTACTTTGTTACCACTAAAGTTTTCCGCTTTATTCTGGCTGTAGGTTCCTGTCACACTAGTGTAAGAACTCCACCACTTGGCCAAGGGCACAGGAGCACTGAAGTTCAAGCTATACACATACTGGTTATCCAAGTTCAGCCAAGTGATATAACTAGCTGTTTCACCAGAAGCTTCCGTCTGGCGGGTAATCAGATCAGTCGTATGACTAAAGCTGAATGTCGTATTGAAGCGATAGTTGAAAGAGTGAGACACCTGAAAGTTATTGGCGTATTCCGGTTGTAGGAAAGGATTACCTTGCTGGAAAGTCAACTCATCCAATCGGTCTTCAAATGGATTCAAATCCTGGTAAGAAGGTCGGTTAATTCTTCGGCTATAAGAAAACTGAAAAGTGTTTTTGGGGTTCAGTGCATAAGTCAAGCCAGCAGAAGGGAAAAAATCAACGTAGTCTCTTTCCACAAAGTCGTTGTCGGTAGGCTTTTCACTAGTTAAATCTCCCGTAGAATGCGTATGCTCTACCCGAATACCTGCCTGAAGTCCCCACTTCCTAATCTGCTTAGAGAAATTGATATATCCTGCGTTGACATTTTCTTTGTATTCAAACTGATTACTTCTGTCCAGATCACGAATGTCTTCCCCATTGATTACATTGAAGAAGTTGAAGCTATTATCTGTCCTCACTAATGAAAGCTTGGTACCCACTTCGGCTTTACCTCCCCACATCGGGCGCTCGTGATCCAATTTGAAAGTATAAATATCAATATCAGTCGGGGTGAAGGTGGAGAAAATTCGTTCATTCAGGATTTCCGTTTCAGTCGCATCTTTGTAGAAGTTAGGTTGAAAAGAATTTCCTTCATTTCTAAAGAGACCATAATCGGCGTCAAAGTTCCAACTGTTTCCCTTACCATTGTCTATTTTGTAATTGAGGTTGAAATTCAGGTTATCGCGTGTTCCACTTTGCATATTCTCGGCGATCAAGACACTATCCACCGAAGCTTCGCCCATTCTTCCAATCAGCGTCCGGCTATTGTTTTGGTTGCCACTATTATTTAGGTTGCCATTAACCAAGAAACCAATCGTTTGTGTTTTGCTCAAAAAGAAATCTGTTCCTAATCTGAAGTTTTGGCCACTCCAATCTGAAGCATTCAAACCATCTTGATCAAATACCAATCCGGATTGTTCCCGGTAAATACCCATGTAGTTTCTATTCTCTCCATCGTAATAACCGAAAGAGCCAAAGGTATTTAGGCTTTTATTGCGGAAGTTTCCGTTAATAGAGCCATTGTACTGCCCTACTTCGCCCATCGATCCACCTAGGTTTAGATTGGCATTAGCTCCCAATCGCTTATCCTTTTTCATCTTGATATTGATGATACCTGCTGTACTTTCGGCATCATAGCGGGAAGAAGGATTGGTGATAATTTCGATCGCTTCAATTTCAGTACTTTGGATGGTCTTTAAAAAAGAAGCCAAGTCAGCAGCACTCAAAGGAGAAGGCTTCCCATCGATGTAAATTTGCACACCGGTACGACCCAACATGGAAATATTGTCATTGTTATCGATAACCACCCCTGGAGATTTCCGTAACAAATCCATCGCATTATTTCCCGTTGCGTTGATACTACCTTCTACATTCAAGACCATTCTATCTGGTCGAATTTCTAAGAGTGGCTTCTGCGCCTTTACCACCACTTCACTTAATTCGGTAGCACCGGGCTTCAAATCGATCTGCCCAAGGTTTAGTTTTTGTCCATCCGTCAAGTTGATGACTTCAGACTGGTAAGGCGGTAATCCCACATAAGAGATATCTAACCAATAAGCGCCAGCCGGCAGCTGAAGAATAGCAAAGCCGCCATCTTCTTTGGAGTATTCTACCTTAAATAAACTGGAATCTTTGGCAAGTTTGAGTACAACATTGGCGAAAGCTACGGGCTTGCCATCGGGATCATGAACTTTTCCTGTAATGAGTCCATTATCGCTTTGTGCGCTTAAGGATTGGCTTGAGAATAGCACAAGGGCACCCAGTAGAAGAGTGAACTTCTTAAATAACATAGTCGGAGTGATTTTAGAGTTTTGAATAACAGTCGACT
>Ga0070727_10000882_pt1 | contig 33903 bp, 23 predicted proteins | sample tdAd472_FD_66722 | JGI IMG/M metagenome (GOLD analysis project Ga0070727, IMG submission 66722) | Marine sediment microbial communities from the Atlantic coast under amendment with organic carbon and nitrate - tdAd47.2 | ecosystem: Environmental > Aquatic > Marine > Coastal > Sediment | place... | reverse complement strand
CACATGATCTCGGCATTCGCGATCGGCTGCGTGCCATCCGTCAGCGCGACGGCACCGCCCTCCACCAGCTGTCCGATTTCGGCGAGTTCCTCACCTTTGTTGCCCTTGGTCACGGCTCCCAGCGGGAAGACGTTGCAGTTCCCGGCCCGCTGAGCCATCAGAAAGACAAACTCGGCGGCCCCCCGATTGTCGATCGCCGGTTTCGTATCCGGCAGACAGGCGATGCTCGTAAACCCGCCCGCCAGAGCGGCAGCCGTTCCGGTTTCCGTCGTTTCGTCTTCCTCGTTGCCAGGTTCTCGGAGTGCGACATGCGCATCAATCAGGCCGGGACAAACGATCTTGCCCGACGCGTCAATGACCTGGTCAGCGACCGCCGTGCCCGTGTCGATGCCCGCGATGCGGCCATCGCGCAGCAGCAGATTGCCGACGCGATCGATGCTCTGGCCAGGGTCGATGATTCTTCCGCCGCGGATCAGTGTTGTGGTCACAGCGAGCCCTCCCTGTTCGCGGTTGGCTGAAGATCGGCAGTCCGCTCGCGATACTGCTGCAGCAGATACAGCACCGACATCCGCACCAGCAGCCCGTTGGTGACCTGGTCGAGAATCACCGAGTGCGGTCCGTCAGCGACGTCCGGCGTCAGCTCGACACCGCGGTTGATCGGTCCGGGGGCCAGAATCAGGACGTCTTTTTTTGCCTTCCGAATCCGCTCGCCGTTCATCCCGAAAAAGTGAGCGTACTCGCGGATCGACGGGAAGAACGCGCTGCGCTGCCGTTCGAACTGAATCCGCAACAGGTTGATGACGTCGGTTTCCGAGAGCACTTCGTCGAGGCTGTTCGAAACTTCGACGCCGTGCTCGCCGAGCCGTTCAACATGTGGCGGGATGAGTGTCGACGGGCCGCAGACGATCACGCGGGCTCCGAGCTTCGTCAGGCCCCAGATGTTCGATCGGGCGACGCGGCTGTGCAGGATGTCGCCGACCAGTGTGACCGTCAGGCCCTTCAGCGAGCCGCGGTGCTCGCGAATCGTGAACAGGTCGAGCAGCGCCTGCGTCGGATGTTCGTGCATGCCGTCGCCCGCGTTGACGACGCTCGCATTGAGGTGCTGCGCGAGCAGGTGCGGGGCTCCCGACGAGCTGTGCCGGACGACGACCTGGTCGACCCCCATCGCCTCAATATTCCGAGCAGTGTCGATGAAGGTTTCGCCCTTCGTCAGGCTGCTGCTGGCCGCGGTAAAGTCGACCGTGTCCGCACTCAGCCGTTTCGCCGCGAGGCTGAAGCTCGTCCGCGTCCGCGTCGACGGCTCGAAGAACAGATTTGCGACCGTTGTTCCGGCGAGCCCCGCCAGCTTGGTCTCGCCCGCTTCGGCCAGCCGTTTGAACTCGGCGGCCTGGTCGAGAATCAACGAGATTTCGTCTGCCGAGAGGTCCTGCAACCCCAGCAGATGCTTCCTCGACCACCGTTCGGCGAGCGTTCCCGCGTCGCCACTGTCACTCATCATCGCACGCCTCGCCCCGAGAATGCGGAAACCGTCCCTGCGATCCGACCAATCTTCGGGAAGGCGTCTTCAGGGTGCCTCCGCCAGATTTCCGGCCAAATCCCGCGAACGATATCAGGGGCACGTCGGCCCTTCAATTGGCGGGAAACGACGATCGAGCGGGAACGCGACGATGATGTCGATAAAGCACGGTTTTCGCCGCGGCTTCATCAGTCGGCGGAGCGTGGAATAGAGAACGCTTGAATCACTCGTCACCGACCTCCAGCCAGCGGGCGTCGAGTTCGTCTTTGGGGCGGCCTGTCGCCCGCTTGTTGCGAATCAGGCTTTCCCGACCGATCACAAAGAATCTAAGCCCGTCGATGTCGACTTCTTTTCGTCCCTGCCAGGCGTCTTCAAATTCGACAGCGGAGATCGATGTCAGAATATCAATGCGACGCGGGACGACACCGATCTGAAACACGACACCCGATGTCTGCAGGTCTTCTTTTGTCAGTCCCAGCAACGGAGCATGAAACTGCTTCAGCGCGGCCATGACCCTGCTGGCGTTGTCATCTGACCGCCGGATCCAGATGTCGATATCGCCGGTCGCTCGCGGGTAGCCATGTGCAGCAAGAGCGAATGCGCCGACGACCAGAAACTCAGCCTTCGCGTCGCACAATGCGGACAACATGTCGTAATAGTCGCGATTCAGGATCAACCGCTTCTCCTTTAAATGCCCACGCATCGAGAGCCAGTTGGTCCATCATGGCAAGACGCTGTGCCACAGTCGTCTGGCGCAGATCATCCTCCTCGCCCTGATCAGCAAGAGTTGTGACGCGGATGGATCGTGTGGTTTCAGACATCGTCTCGCCCCGATTAGCGGGAGCCCGGTTGCACTTCAGCAGCGGAATAACCTCCTGCCTCTGTGCTGACAAACTTCAGCAGTTTTGCGGCGCGCACTTCAGCTTCCATCGAAACGCCACGCAACACGCAATCAATCAGTCGGCGGGCGTGGCTGCGGCAGGCGATGCCGAATGCTGATTCGCGCTTTCGCGTTCCTCGCGTTCGAACTGCTGGCGGGCGGCCTCGTACACCTCGTCCCAGTTCAGGCCGGCGTGATGGGCCAGATGCATGATGTCCGCGAGCAACTGCTGCACGGCTTCGGGGACGTCGTCGCCGCCGAGCCCTTCCGCGATCCATGTGTAATGCCGCGAACGGATGATCTCTTCGATCCGACGGATCCAGCGTTGGTGCGCTACCATGACAAAGCTCCTGCTTCCGAGATGCGCTGCTGCCCACATTGGTCCGGATCGTACGCGGACTTGATATCGAGTCGACGATTATTTCGGACGATTCCGGTCGATTTCCGTCGAACGCGAGTTGCTTGTTTCAAGCGCGGCCAGAAAGTGTTCGTTGATCATTCGGCTGTAGCGGGAGTCATTGATCATCACCGCGCCGATGTGCGGGCAGTGGCGTTCGATGTGCAGCGTGCCGCGACGGCAGACGGCGTGCAGTTGATGAGCATGATCGACCGGGACAATGTGGTCGTCCTCGCCATGAATGATCAGGACAGGCAGATCGAGGAATTCGAGGCTCGCCGCTGGTTTCAGCGAGTTGATGTCGGCGCCGATTTCCAGCCAGCCGAAGCAGCGAGCGATCTGCGTCGAGAAAGATCGCAGGGATGGCGGCAGAATCCGGAATTGATGCTCGACCATCTGCGGCAGGCTCGCGAAGGCCGAATCAAGTGCCGCCGCTTTGATTCGAGGCATCTCGGGCAGAGCCATCGCGAGTGACGCACCGCCCATCGACACGCCCAGAGCGAAGACTCGTTCGGGATCAACATCCGACCGGGCGAAGCATGCGTCGTACGCTCCCAGAACGTCAAGCCGCTCGTTGAGCCCGTACGTGATCGTGTGCCCGTCGCTGTTGCCGTGTCCGCGAAAGTCGAACGTCAGCACCTGAAATCCCGACTCGAACAGCACCAGGTGGATATCTTCGATGTCCGCGTGGTTGGCTCCGACACCGTGGCAGACGATGACCGTCCCGCGCGGAGCATCCGGTTTCAGAAAAACACCGCGCAGCACTGTCGTTCCGTCACGGCTCAGAAACTCGATCGCTTCAGTCTGCCCAGCCGGGATTGTGATCATCGGGGTTGGCAGCAGCCTGGGGCGATGAACGGCAAAGACGACCAGAATGTAAGGAATCAGGACGGTGTAGAACCCGGCACGGATGACGAGCGGCAGCGCCATTTGCAAACGCGGTCCCGCACGTTTCCGACATCGGTCGATGACTGCTTCCAGCATCTGAAACGCGTACAGCAGACTCAGCTCGAACGAGAGTCCGAAGAAGTAGCAGATTACCAGCAGTTCGGACCACGACCACAATGAACCGGTGACGGACACAAGGAATGCGTAATAGGCCACCGGAAACAGCGTGAGGATCAGGATTGCCGTGACCTGGCCGGCTCGCGACTTCGAGTTCAAACGCGGCGGCGGCAACACCTTCAGCCCGCCGGCTCCGATGAGCACGACGACCGGCCAGCCGAGCCAGAACGCTTCTGACAATGAGCCGGTAAACCGACGGAGTCCGGCGACGATTGCCACGGCCACCAGCAGGAAAGTCAGACGTCGGATCGCGGGCGTTCTCAAGCGGTTCTCCTCCGAGTGGCCGCTGGCTGGCCAGTCCATCACGCGGCATCGACACAGGAGACTATGGACGTTTTTGTTCGACCATTCGCAACAGAGATTTCCAGCCAGTCAGTTGCTCGCGAGTCATCGTTGCCGAGTGACCGGAATTGAGGCGATGTTCGATCGCTCGCAGTTTCCGTCGAATGCGTCGCGGGACGTTGACGCGGCCATTGACGACGAGCCCCGTCACTCTCTGTTGCTGATGGTGCCGCAGAATCCGGACCTTGGACCGATTCAGTTCATAGCCGTCATGCCGAACGCGCCGGGCCACAAACTGAATGACGCCACGAATTCGTTTCGGGTAGTCGCGAGGAAAACTGATCGTCAGGTCGTCGGCATATCGCGTGTAGGTTCCGCGGCGAGCGTCGCACACGAATCGTTCGATGGCGCGATCGAGGCCGAAGTTGATCAGGTTGCTGAGTCTGGGACTCGTCGGAGCCCCCTGCGGCAGGCCGCCGTCGTGAGTCGTCAGGCTCGTCAGCAGGGCGGCACACTCGGCATCCCAGCCGACTCGCCGGAAGTAAGCGTCAACGCGGTCGGGTCGCGTCGTTGGGAAGAAGTCCGTGATGTCGAGCTTGATCACAACTGCCTGCCCGACGTGAGGCAATGCATTCTCGACAATCGACAGGCCGGACTCGAACCCGGTCACTGCGTCGTGCGTGCGGAGCTTGGCTAGAAGCCGATGCAGAATCAGTCGCTGCAGGCGCTTGAGTTCGTCATTCGGAATCAGGAGCCGCCGCGAGCCGCCGGAACGTTTGGGGATGAACGCCTCGTGATAACTGACGTCGATGTTCTGCAGCTCGATTTCAGGAATGCCCAGACGCCTGGCCAGCTCGGCGATGCCCATTCCCTTGCCACGCCTGGCTCGCAGCCAATGGCGGAAGTGCGAATTGGTCACTCGCTGATACCTGGAGAGCAGCCAGAGGCTGAATACCATCAGGAGAACACTCGCGAGGCCGAAGAGGACGACTTGTCCCGGTGAATCGAGTGCAAGCATGGCTGCGTCCCTGAAGAGAAAACGGGCACTGGAATGACCAGTGCCCGTTGCATCCTGCTTAGTGTCGCAACTCGGTACGAGATTGGCTGACACTAACTCGCGAGTCTCAAACCGTCACAAAACGGCCCGGCCGACGAAACATCGGCCCGTGCATAAAGCACCACCAGGATGTCGCCGGGAGTTTATCACGTACCTCATTGGAAGCGATCCGAATCCGAGTCGACGTTGATTTCCACTCGCAACAAGCGTCCCGGTCACCCAAGGTCATCGAGCGACGAATTCAGACGCGTCGCCCTGACTTCAGAATGCCGGCGGGGCCTGAAACCACAGTCGCAACCGTAGCTGCCGTCGCCGGACCGTAGGCTGAATGCACACCGACGGGAAGTGCATACTCGAAGCGCGAGAGTGCTGCGATCCCGCAGGGATCCCAGAGAGTAGCAGTCACAACCGGAGCTGCCGTCGCCAGACGGCGGGCCGGCAGGTTCTGGCATCCCTTCAGGATGCGATCCGCGACGAGCCTCAGCCTCCGGGGGGCTCCGCTGCGCTCCGACACCCCGGCTACTCTCTGCGATCACTTCGTGATCAAGCCCGGAGATTCGATTGGTAGCGTGCGTCTCGACGCACCGTTCGGGTCAGGAAGGGAAGCTGGTGCGTCAACGCACCCCTCTGAACTGTTTGTGGCCTAGCTCATCTGAAATAAGATCAGAGGCAACGCTGTTCATATACAGCGCGCACCCAAAGAGCTTCCTATGAGACGAGTAACCTGAATTCGCAGAGAGAGCGTCGAGTCCGTTCCCATGAGTACAACCCCTGCCCCGGAACTGCTCCAACAGTTCCATGAGTTTCTCAACCGCCATCTCGTCGTGCTCGGCGGCTCATATCAGCACATTGACGTGCACGGGAACGGTATCTCTCCTCCGAGACTGTTTACGTACTCAGGGTTCGCAATGGAGTTTGGCGGGATTACGGTGTTTGCTACCGCTGGGCACGTCATCCAAGAGATTGATGAACGTCTCACACGAACGGACATTGATGTTCACGGTTTTTTGCTTGGGGACTACTTCTCTGCCTCGCCGCATCGCTTGGACAGTATCTCTTTTGATTACGAAGCCGCGTATCGACACTACGTCTTCGACAAGACAAAGGGCGATGACTTCGGTTTTGTCGTGCTAACGCCGATCGAGCAACTCCGCCTGAGGGAAAACAACATCGTTCCCGTTAGAGAAATCAATTGGAGCAAGCAGCCAGATCTCGATGACTTCGACGCTTATCTCATGCTTGGTGTTCCTGACGAGGCTGTCACCTCATCACGCAAGATCGATGTGATCGGTCGAACGATTCTTGGAAGTGCCGAAACAGTGATGATGTCTCTTAAGGATGTACGCTGCACTGACAACAAGTGGTTGTCCGGTGGGATTGGCACAATGGGCTCACTTGAAAGCATCAAAGGAATGAGTGGCGGTCCAATCGTGGGAGTCAAAGAAACCCCCGAAGGCGTTCAGTACTGGGTGATCGCGATCCAAAGCTGGTGGGACAAGCAGGCCAAGCAGACGTATGCGTGCCCACTCAGGTACTGTGGTCCCAAGATGCTGGCGGCACTGCAGCAGATAAACGTTCAACGTTGAACCACTGCAGTTCGACGGCAAATCTTGTCGCAGCTAGAAAGTCTCACACCAGATTCGACAGCTTTCGGATCGTCCATTCGGCGAGCATCAGGGTGACGAGCAGGGCGAAGCAGAGCCAGGTGCTCCAGAGGGGGAGGACTTCGACCGTCGTCTCGGTCAGACGCGGGGCGTCGAGGCTGGTCAGCAGGTCGCGGACGGTCGTCAGGTCGGCGGTGCGGCCTCCGGTTTCGGCGGCGATGGCTTCCTGCAGGGCGACGTTGCGTGTGGCCGTGCGGCGTTCGACGGACAGGTCGGTCACCTGGAAATAAGCGTCGACCGGTTCCAGCGTGATCGGGTCAGTGACTCGCGCGACATAATCTCCGGATTCGCTGACCGGGATGCGGGTCTCGAAGACGCCGGGACGGAACTCGGTCAGCGTGATCGGGCGCGTGGCTTCGAGTGAGCCGTCGGTTCGCTCGGGCAGCCAGAGTTCGCCGGACAGGTGGCGATCGTCGAGCACGTCGCCGGTCAATGGCTCGAAGTTCTCGTCGTACGCTTCGACGGTGACGATCGCGGTTTCGTCCGGCTGGTAACGCTGCCGGTCGGTGCGGACGACGAAACGTTTGTGGCTGCCGAGTGCGTGGCTGAGTCCCAGGCGGTGAATGAGCTGCCCCCAGAACTGCCGGTAGTACGCCTCGCCGTACTTGCGACGCAGCCGCCACATTTCGTTCTGGCCGATGTAGACGACCTCACCGCGACCGTAACGGCGGATCGCGATCAACGGCTGCGGTGTGCGACCGTCGCTGCAAACGGCGCTGGGATGTTCGGCGAGCACCGTTGTGGCACTCGTCTCGACACGCCGCACAGGCTGATACCACGGCAGTTGTCCGAGGTTTTTCCACGCCTTTGCGTTCTCGCTGTCGGAAGCGCCCAGACGCATGAAGTCGTACTGGCTGGCGAACGGCGAGAGCTGCAGTTCGAACTCGCGGTCGTCGCGGATCGGTTCATCGGGATCGACAACGACGGGCAGCATGTCGGCGATCGGTGTTCCGGCGAGCTGCCCCGGCCCGAACCTCGGCCCGGCCATAACGACCAGTCCGCCGCCGAACTTGCCAACGAATTCCTTAATCATCTCACCGAAGCGGCTGCTGAGGCTCGATGCCGGCATGTCGCCGAGGAAGATGACGTCGTACTCGAAGAATTCGTTACGCGGCAGCGTCAGCGTCGGCAGGAACAGGTCGTTCGATTCGCGAACGGTCGGGTCCGACGATCTCAGGTACGTCCGGAAGCCGCGCAGGCCAACCAGCTTGTCGCGATGAAAGACCTCTTTGACAAACCGCCACTCCCACGTCGGCTCGTACTCGACGAACATCAGCCGCAGGAAGTCGTCGATGACGGTGACTTCGCGCTCGGCCCGGTTGTTCTGCTCGACGATTTCGCCGTCGACCGGTTCGACTTCGGCGACGAACGCAAACCGACCAGCTTCTTCCGGAGTGAACGGAAACTCGACGATCGTCGACGGTCCCGGGAGTTCGACAGTACGTTCGCCGATCGGGATGCTGCGTTCGCTGATTCGATCCGTGCCGACCTCGACCGGTTTCGCGAAGACGCGGACCGTTGCCGAGGTGCCCGTCAGTTCCTGCTGCCGGACGCTGGCGATGACCGTTGACGTTTCGGCCTTTTTCATCGTCAACGGAGTCTGCAGGTCGACGCCCAGATCGACCGCCTGCTTTGCACCGACGCCAACCGTATGAATCGGCACGCCGACTCGTCTCGCAGATTCCAGCGGAGCTGCTCCCGAGTTGTGTCCGAAGTCGCTGACCAGAACGACGCCCGCCAGATTTGTCGAGATGTGCCGCCGTCGCAGGTCGTCGAGCGCCGAACTGATCGACGTGACGGAACCATCGGGCTGGTACTCGTCGGCAAGCTTCCCGCCGTCGAACTTCGCGTCCGCGGCGTCGCTGTCCGACACGGCGAGTTCGCTGACGGCGTCGGCGTCGCGGAACTGGAAGAACTCGATCTGAAATTGTTCGCTGAGTTCGTTCGACAGTTCAGCGCCGCTGTGCCGCAGCCACTGCTGAACGAGGCTCGCTCGCGAAACGCCGTCAGTCGACGCGTTCTCCGGAGGCGATTCGGCGACGGCTTCCTCGCCGAGCGTCTCACGCAGCTTTGTCGTCTCGTCGGCAGTCAGACGATCCGAAATCGTCATGCTCTCAGTCCCGTCGAGCAGGACCCAGAGCACGGGGCGCGGATGCGACGAGAAGGCCACTTCGAGAATCGGATCCGCCAGAATCAGCAGCAGCAGGCAGAGCAGTGCTCCGCGCACGAAGCCGAGTGCGACTCGAACCCGATGCGACGCGCGCGTCTGAAACTTCAGATAGAACAACGCTCCAAGAAATCCGAGAGCCAGGCACCCGAACAGCAGCCACGCCGGCCCGTTGTGCGCCCAGTCGGCACCAAACGACAAGCGCACGCCGTCGATCGCATCGACGTCGTCCCGTCCCAGAAGTTTGCCGATCAGTGAGTGCAAATTGAGATTCCAAGTGGCGCCATTGCTGGCGGTATTTGAGGTTCAATCGTCCTCTTGATTCCCGCCCAGATCCGATGGACGGAAACATTGACACGTAACGAGTTCGACTCCCGAAATGGTTGTATCCGCGATCACCAGGTCAATCTCTTCTTCGATCAATCCGGCGACAGAACAACTACGTCCCATCATCTGGGCACAAGTGATGATCGCGTAGACTGCCGCCTGCCAACTTCTGACATCATGGCCGACGTCAAATGTCGCGACATGGCCGCCTTTGTGGTAGTCATTGATAGCCACGCTCAGAAACTCACAGTTGGCCGATTCCTGAAGCCGCGAGATAAGAAGTCTCGCTGCTTCAGAATCGCTGGTCTCTGTGAAGACTCGCCAACGTGAAACGACCATGAGTTTCCGACGCAAGATTTGGCTTGTTACTTCGCCGTTACCACAACGCGAGCCGAGTTGATCGTGACGTCGTCGACCGGGCGATCGCCCGCGCCGGTCTGCACGTCGCCGATACTCAGAGCGTTCTTGAGGCTCTCGTCGTCGGCTGTCTTGCCGAAGACCGTGTACTGACGATCGAGGTGCGGGACGCGGCCCATGCAGATGAAGAACTGGCTGCCCGCCGAGTTCGGATCGCTGGTGCGAGCCATCGACAGGATGCCGGCTTCGTGCAGGCGATCGTTGAACTCGGCATCAATGTTGTAGCCCGGTCCGCCGGTGCCGCGTCCGTCCGGGCAGCCCGCCTGAATGACGAAGCCGGGGATCACTCGGTGGAAGATAATGCCGTCGTAAAACCCGATCTTCGCCAGGCCGATCAGGTTGCGGCTGTGTCCGGGAGCGACATCGGGGTACACGTCCACGAGGATCTTTCCAGCGGTCGTGTCGAACTCGACCTGGTAGGTGTTCTTGTCAAAGTCGACGTCTTCGAGTGCGGCGTCAACTTCCGCTCGTCGGTTAGCAGCCATGGAGATTCTTTCTAATGAAATTGTTTCGAGTGTTGATGCGATCCGGCCCGGCGGGTTGGCGTGTGCGATTGAAGATGCGACTGAAACCGGGGACGATCCCGCTGCCCCTCGTTCGTGCCGCACAAACATCAGCCGAGACGCGTTCGCGTGCGGTTTCTCACTTCGGTCTCAAATCTCTGGCACCGCGAGCTAACGCTCGGCGACTGCCCCGGAGATTCTGTTTCGGACACGTTCCTTCAGCCCGCAGCGATCACCAATGAGTACCTTAGAGCCCCGCTGGCGAGTCGTCGACTTTGCCGATCTGCCTGGCGTTCCCTGCCCTTGTGGCACAGCGAAGCGAGCGTTTGCCGACGTCGAGGATTACCCGGCGACCGTTCATGTCACGGAGATCAAGGAAGACGCCGAGCTGCACTATCACAAGCGGCTGACGGAGACCTACTACGTGCTGGAATGCGGTCCGGACGCAAAGATGCAGCTCGACGACGAGTTCATCCCGCTCAAGCCGGGCACCTGCATCATGATCCCGCCGGGAGTGCGGCACCGGGCGGTCGGGAAGATGAAGATCATCAACATCGTGATCCCGAAGTTTGATCCGAGCGACGAGTTCCTGGACTGAGTTGGTGCGAACCTTCCTTGTTTGACCCGAAGCCGCAGGCGACGGCGTTTCATGCTTCTGCGATCAAAGGCAACGCCATCGCCTGCGGCTTCGGGTCAAACGACTGGGTGGCTGGGGTCGAGGAGCGAGGCACGAGCGACGAACCGCCAGTGGTTCGATCTCTGCTGTCGATCATGCCCATTTAAGTGTGAGGCTGTCGGCTCGCTGCACTCGACCACAGGCACCCGCTGTTGTCTGTGATTGACGCAGCATGAAACGCCGTCGCCTGCGGCTTCGGGTCAAACGAACGTGGTGCGCACAGAAAAACCCGCCGTGGCGGACCACGGCGGGTTTCTGGCTGTATTCACAGATGCAGAACTCTGGTCAGGATCTGGTCCTTCGTGACATCCCTGCCACTCAGGCGGAAACTTCCCCTGGCATTTGTTCCCGACCCATCGCTTTCAACCTGCGGGTTAAGCAAGCTGTTTTTTGCGACCGACCAGCGTTCGCACTCGCTCAGCAAGCAGAGCGGAGTCGAACGGCTTGCGGAATGTTTCGTTGAAGATCGTGCGGTCGAAGCCGGCCGCATTATCTTCGTCGCTCAGCAGACCGATCAGAACAGTTTCGGCGTATTCGGGATTACGGCGAAGGTTCTGAGCGATCAGAAGTGCGTCGTTGCGACCCATTGCAAAGTCAACAACGACAGCGTCCGGGTGCAGTGACTCGGCCTGAATACCGGCCTCGAAACCGCTTTGGGCGTACTCGATCTTAAAGTCTTCCACGCCCATCATTTCGTTGAGGCTGGCCTGAATCGGCGCTTCGGCTCCAACAAGCAGGATCTTACCCATCGCTTCGTCTTCGAGTTCGCCGAGTGGCATCCCGTGTTCCTTGAGGAACCGGATGAGATGCTCACGCGGGATTCGTCGATCCTGCGAGCCGGGAATCCGATAGCCACGCAGGCGACCGGAATCGAACCATTTGCTGACAGTACGGGGTGCAACTTTACAGATCTTAGCTACCTGTCCAGTAGTGAAGATCGTCTTCATCGCGGGCTCCAGTTTCAGTTCTATGCAGGCAGAGGAACTCTCTGTCTGCACCCCCCTACGATGGCTGGCTCTCCTGGCCGTCGGGTCCTTCGTCCTTTCCGAGAGCCACCGTGGTGTTGGGTCGGGGTTTGTCTCCAGTTACCGGGTGAGATCAGCAGCTCCCGCCGATTTCACCTGCCTTACGTCGGCAACACACAACTGAGGACTTTCGAGACTCCGTTTCTTCTTCCTCGAGGAAACTCATTTTCCAGGGGTGTTCCGGGAGCCTTTTGCCCAGCTTGCCAAGCCAGCCAAAAGGCGATCCTGACGTCCGCAGGTGGCCACTCAAGAGAGCCACGCACTTCCGTCAGCAACAGAAGCCGCCGCCAATCGCCATTGCGAACGACTTCCTGGACGACTCTCCCTGCCGTCCTTACCCCGTGATCAATCAGCGGATTCGCTGCAACGCCCTGCCTCCCTCCAGATCGCAGGACGCGTCCACTCAGCCGCTGACCGACTGACCTGTATTTTCGACCCAGACGGGTCGAGGACTTTAGGACGATTAACCCCGTGTCAAGGTCAGAATCGGCTTTCGTCCTGCAGCCGCGCGGCTCGGCACGACCAGAGGTCCTCTGCCGGTGATGGAATTTGAGAAATCTTCGATACATTTCTCAGTTCCGGTGGCGAGGAGGCATCTGCCACGATGCGAAACCGCTACAAACGGGATAACGAGCCGCCTCTGCCAGTGTGCCCGATAATGACTGTCTGTCAGACTCGCATCGTTCGGTGGATTCACTTTTCGGTAACGCCTGGACCGACTGAAGCGGTCTTGCGGGAGAGTCACGTCAGGCAGGATGCATGTGGCGTTTGAGGAGAGCATCGGGTGGCCTGCTCGTCCTTCGCCGGGGCTGCAGACTGCATCCCAACTGCCTCAGCACTCCGCCGTGGTTTCAGAGACAAGCCTGCCATGTCCAACCTTGACGAACTGAGAACGCTGCTGCTGGCTGTGCAGTCTGGCGAGCTGACGGTTGATGCCGGCCTCAGCGAGTTGCAGGCGACCGGCGCGTACTCGCTCGCCGAGTCCGCCGAACTGTGCCTCGACACGGGCCGCGCCGCTCGTTGTGGACTGCCCGAGGTCGTCTATGGGCCCGGAAAGTCGCCGGCAGCGATCGTCACGGCCTTCCGCGCGCTGAATGACGCCAGCCAGCCGTGCCTGGCGACGCGAGTTTCGACGGACCAGGTCAGCGCAGTTCGCTCGGCGTTTCCCGACTTGATCTCCAACGATCTGGCGCGAACGATCCGTCTGCCGCGGCCCGACAGCGACGACGACTCACAGTCCGGGCCATGCGGAAAAGTCTTCGTCGTCTCTGCCGGCACGAGCGACCGTCCCGTTGCCGAAGAAGCTCTGGAAACGCTGCTCTGGGCGGAAGTTGATGCCGAGCTGATTCTGGACATCGGAGTCGCCGGGCCGCAGCGTCTGCTGAAGAATGTCGGCCGCTTGCGAGAGGCGATGGCGATCATCGTCGTCGCGGGAATGGAAGGCGCCTTGCCATCGGTTGTGGCCGGGCATGTCGCGTGCACTGTCTTCGGCGTGCCGACCAGCGTCGGTTACGGAGCGTCGTTCGGCGGCGTCTCCGCCTTGCTCTCGATGCTTAACAGCTGTGCCGCCAATGTGGCCGTCGTGAATATCGACGCGGGATTCAAGGCCGGATATCTGGCAGCGCTGGTGGCGAGGAAAGGCTGACTCTGGTTGGCGCTGTGATTCAAGACGGCGGTGGGCCTCGCGTTGCTCGACCCACCCTGCGACAACGAAATACTTCCAGACGACAACGAAATGCTGCCAGCGCCGCTCAATGCTTAAAGTGGCGGCGAGAGGTGAAGATCATGGCCATGTCGTGCTCGTTGCAGGCGGCGATGACTTCAGCGTCTTTGACCGAACCGCCGGGCTGAATCACTGCGGTGATTCCGGCCTTTGCGGCCTCGTCGACGCCGTCCCGAAACGGGAAGAAGGCGTCCGACGCGACGATTCCCCCCTGGCTGCGTTCGCCGGATTTGCGGGCGGCAATTTCAGCGGAATCGAGGCGGCTCATCTGGCCGGCACCGACTCCGACGGCCATCCCGCCCGCTGCATACACGATGGCGTTCGATTTGACGTGCTTGCAGACGAGCCAGCCGAACTTCAGGTCGACCAGTTCGGCCTCGGTCGGCTGACGATCGGTGACGACCTTCCACTCGGCTTCCGGATCGCGCTGATCGTCGCGGTCCTGAACGAGCAGGCCGCCGGACACGCGGCGGAATTCGAGCATCGTTGGCGCGGCATTCTGCAGGCCGGGCAGCTTCAGCAGCCGCACATTGTTCTTCCATTTCGGGCGAGTCGTCAGCGCCTCAAACGCGTCGTCGGAGAAACCGGGGCAGATGATCGCTTCAACAAACCGGCCCGGTTCGCACAGCAGTTCCGCAGTCGCGAGGTCGACTTCGCGGTTGAAGCCGATGATCGAGCCAAACGCGCTGACCGGATCGCCAGCGTAGGCCTTGTCGAATGCCTCGGCGAGGCTTTCCCCGATCGCACAGCCGCATGGATTGTTGTGCTTGAGCACCGCTGCCGCCGGGCCGTCGAACTCGCGGACAATCGACAGTGCTGCATCGAGATCGAGGAGATTGTTGTAGGACAGTTCCTTGCCGTTGAGCTGCTCGGCCGCGGCGAGTGACGAATCGGCGAACGACGGCTCAACATAGAACGCCGCCCGCTGGTGAGGGTTCTCGCCGTACCGCAGTGACGACCGCTTGTCGAACGACAGACCGAGTGTCGTCGGAAATCCGTCCGCGGCCTCATCACCGGAGGCCAGCAGGCCGTGCATATAGTCGGAGATCGCGCGGTCGTAGCGAGCCGTCATTTCGAACGCGGCAGCAGCCAGCTCGCGTCGCAGCCCGTCGTTGAGCCTGCCGTCCGACTGCAGCGTCGCCAGCACGCGCTCGTACTGCGAAGCCGCCGTGACAATTCCGATGTAGGCATGATTCTTCGCGGCCGAGCGGACCATGCTCGGACCGCCGATGTCGATATTCTCGATCGCGTCGGCGACGGTGACGTCCGGCTTCGCGACCGTCTGCTCGAACGGGTACAGGTTCACGATCACCAGCTCGAACGGAATGATCCCGTGCTCGGCGATCGCGACGGCATCGCTGTCCAGATCCGGTCGCCCCAGGATTGCTCCGTGAACTTTCGGATGCAGCGTTTTGACGCGGCCATCCATGATTTCGGGAAAACCCGTGTAAGTGGCCACGTCGATCACGGGAATTCCGGCAGCTTCGAGAGCCCGCCGCGTTCCGCCGGTCGAGAGGATTTCAAAGCCAAGTTCGACGAGGCCCTTGACGAATGGCTCCAGGCCGGATTTGTCACTGACACTGACGAGGGCGCGACGCGGGGCGGATTCACTCATGGCGATTGATTTTCACTCTTCAAATCAGCAGACACTTATCAGGAAAAGCAGCTGACGACGGAGACCGATGCCGCTGCGGCGCGTGTTCTCTCAGATCGCGGCAACCATTTCCACCTGCCAGCTCGATCGCGTCTGTCAGTCCCGTGTTTCACGTCCTGAACCCTCGGTGAAGGGCTCGGCGATTCCTGGCGAACGCAGAAAGCTCGCAAGCGCAAAGGCCGTTTCGCACCCTGAACAGCCAAAGCATTCACGCTGCTTAACAACCGGCGGCGATTTTGCGGCGATGTGTAAACCGCCGCAAATCTCAGGAAACAGCGCCAACTTCAGGAAGCCCTTGATTTTCAGGGCTCGCGAGTGGTTCCCCAGTCACGAGCCGGCAATCGCTTGCAGTTCTGGCACGGTCGCTGCTTTTTCATTCGGTCAGTGACGACGACGTCTTCCACACCGCCGGTCAGGCATCGGCAACTGTCGAACGGCTATCGACAGGGGAGCCGTTGAAGTCGCGACGGACCTTCGCGGTCCACCTCTCTCTCACACTCGCACTTTTCAGGGACTACTTCGATGCGTCGCTTCAACGCGGCTGCAGCTTGCGGAACGGATCTGCCCGGCAGATGCGTTTCCGATCAGGCAGCCATGCTCGGCCCGCTGGCTCGTCGACTCTCATTCGACGTTCGCTGTGCCAGCCTCCACCGGTCACCCGTCGCTCTCGGGTTCGATCCCTGTGCCAGTGCTTTTGATTGTTCACCGCGGCGAACTGCCCGTTCGTCGATGTAACGCCTTGTCTCTCTCTGCCGGATGGTTCCGGCATTTCTGGTTGGTGGTCGTTCGCGACCAGTCTCCGCCTCTGGCGGACTCTCTCACTCGGGCTGCCTGGCAGCACAAATCTCTCTCACACTCGCTTCAGGGGAACTCACATGAACACACTGCGCACACTTCTGCACGACGAAGCCGGCTTCATCATCTCCGCCGAACTCGTCCTCGTCATGACGATCGGCGTTCTCGCGATGGTCGTCGGCCTGACCGCCATTCGCGATTCGGTCGTGCATGAAATGAATGACATCTCGCACGCCATCGGTGCTGTCTCGCAAAGCTATGGTACGAATGGCCTGATCAAGGGCACGCGACACGGCAAGCCGCACGCCTGGAGCGCAGGCTTCGGCTTCAACGACAACAGAGATGAATGCGACTGCAAAGTCATCGACCTCGTCGATGTCTGCGGCAAAGACGACCCGAGCATGGGCCGTCCTGAGTAAACGGAGTGCCGACCGGCTGACACACCGGTTTCCGAATGAGCAGAGCCCTGTCACGGCTGCAGCCCGTGACAGGGCTTTGTTTTTTGCTGGCCGTCGAAAATCCGGCCCGCCGCCACTTGAGACCGCGCGATCCTGAGCGCCTCGCGGCGATGAACACTGCGACGACGCTGAGCGCCGCGCGACGCTGAAGGCTGCGGCGGGGTTGAACGCCATCGCGAGTCACTCGGCGAGATACGCCCGCACGTCGTCCAGCACGGTATCGACGGCTTCGCGCAGTCGGCTGGCCGGTTCACTGATTTCGTCGAACCGGCCCTCCTTGGCGAGCTGCTCGACCTCATGGGCAACCGCCATCGGGTCGGTCGCCGAGAGCATCCGGAAGTTGCCGAGAATGGTGTGCGCCGCACGCCGAGCCGTCTTGTCATCGCGGTTATGCACCGCTCCATCGAACAGTTCGATCTGCGTCGGGCACTCGCAGAGCACCGCGCCAAGGATGTCCTTCAGCAGAGTCCGGTCGCCTCCGACCGTCTGCAGAGCCTCGTCCCAGTTGACGACCGGACCGCGTTCCGGTTTGACCACCTCGGCAGGCTGGCCCTGCAGCGTGGAATCCGATTCCGCCGCCGCGCCTTTCGTCTCACAGAGATCCGCCAGCTTCTGAAACAGCAACGGCGCTCGGATCGGTTTCGAGATGTATGCGTCCATTCCGGCCGCCAGGCAACGTTCTTCGTCGCCCTTCATCGCGTGGGCCGTCATGGCAACGATTGGGATGTGCTCCGAGAGATTGTGTTCGTGAAGACGGATCGCCTCCGTCGCCTGCAGTCCGTCCATTTCGGGCATCTGCACGTCCATCAGGATCACGTCGAAATCGCCGGCGGCGAACGCTTCGACAGCTTCGCGGCCATTGCTGGCCACCGTGACCTGATGACCCCATTTTTCGAGCAGCGCGATGGCCAGTTTCTGATTGACCAGGCTGTCCTCGGCCAGCAGCACGTTCAGTGACACCGAGTGCTTCTGAACTTCGGTCGGTCGCTCAACATCGTCATCAACGGCGACACTCACACCGAGCGAGGCAACGATCGCATCGAACAGCTCGGACTGCTTGATCGGTTTCATCAGGTAGGACGCGACGCTCAACTCCGTACAGCGCGCGATGTCTCCCATCCGTCCGCTTGAGGTCAGCATCATGATGACCGGTGCGTCGAGGTCGTCACGCAACCGGATCCGCTCGATCAATTCAAACCCGTCGACATCCGGCATGTTGGCGTCGGTCAGCACGAGATCAAATTGTGTCCCGCGATTCTGAGCGGCTTCTATGGCTTCAACGGCCTGCTGAGCGCCGGCGACGATCGTCGGAACGGTCAGCCAGTTGCGCAGCATCTCTTCGAGAATCCGTCGATTCGTGGCATTGTCATCGACGACCAGGACGCGGCGGCCTTCGAGACTGGTCGACGACTCTCTCTGCGTTCGCGCGGATTCCGGAGCATGTCCGAATGCTGCGGTGAAGTGGAATGTGCTTCCGTTACCCAGCTCGCTGTCGACCCAGATGTGGCCGCCCATCATCTCAACCAGCCGCGACGAGATGGCCAGTCCGAGCCCCGTGCCCTCGTAGCGGCGCGTCATGGAAGTGTCGGCCTGCTCAAACGCCTCGAAAATCTGCTGCAGTTTGTGTTCGGGAATTCCAATGCCGGTGTCGCGCACGCTGATGTGCAGCTTGATCGGGTTGTCCGGCAGAAATCCTCCAGGCATCGGCGGCCTGAGATCCGCTCCCGGATCCGCCAGAACTTCGACGACGACCTCGCCGCACTCTGTGAACTTGATCGAGTTGCCGACCAGGTTGATGAGCACCTGCCGCAGGCGGCCCGAATCGCCCACCAGGAACTCTTCGACGTCCGGGCTGATATGGCACGCGATCTCAACTTCACGGCCTCGGGTTCGCACCGCCAGCGACTTCAGCGTATCGCCGACGATCTCCCGGAGTGCAAACGGCCGGGGATCGAGTTCCAGCCGACCGGCCTCGATCTTCGAGAAGTCCAGGATGTCATTGATGACTCCCAGCAGAGCTTCGCCGGATTCCTGCACCATCGTCAGGTATTCGTGCTGACTGGCGTCGAGTTCCGTATCGAGCACGAGTTCGGTCATTCCGATGATGGCATTCATCGGCGTCCGGATCTCGTGGCTCATATTCGCGAGGAAATTACTCTTCGCCTCGCTGGCCGCCTCCGCCGCATCGCGCGCCTGCTTCATCGCTTCCTGAGCGAGTTTCTGATCGGTGATGTCGTGCGAAAGTCCGAACGTGCCTTCGATCTCGCCGTTCGGGCCACGTAACGGCATTCGCGTCACGGAGACCCACTTGTGTGAACCGTCCGGCCAGTCGACGAACTGTTCTTCTCCGATCGCGGGCCGACCGACTTCGACAAGCCGCCGGTCGGAAGCTTCGATCCGACTCGAATATTCGTCGTCGAAGAACTCACGCGACCGTTTTCCGACCGCATCCTGAGCATCCTTGAGCCCCAGCCGGTGAGCCATCGCAGCGTTCACCCGGATGTACCGGCCTTCGAGATCCTTGAAGAAGATGTTGTCCGGAATGTTGTCCAGCAGGCTGTTGAGCAGAAACCGCTCGCGCTCATACGCCTGCTCGGCGACAGTCCGCGCGGTCACATCCCAGAAGATCCCCTGCACGCCAATGATGTTTCCGTCGGCGTCGTGCACGGGCGTTTTGAGCACATGCACGTAGCGCTGTTCGCCCTCGCGGGTGACGTGAGATTCGGTGCCTTCGAACGTGACTTCCTCGTCGAGCATGCGGCGATCGTCGGCGGTGTACTTCTCGGCGAGTTCGCGCGGAAACAGATCGAAGTCGGTTTTGCCCAGCAGGGATTCCGGGGTCTGGCCGAGTGCCTGACTGTATCTCTGATTGGCGAACGTGACGCGCCCTTCGAGATCCTTCCGAAACAGATTCATCGGGAGGTTCTCGACCAGCGACTCGTACAACGCTTCGGAGTCACGCAGTTTCTGTTCCGCGCTACGACGGCGAGCCAGTTCGGCTTCGTGTCGCTCGCTGGCCCGCGCCAGATCTTCCAGAGCGGAAACGACAACGCTGACCAGCTGCTCGCGCGAAGCAGTCAACTGGTATTCGCGGTTCAGGAACCGGACATCAATCTTCTCGTGTCCATCGACGACGTCGGTCGAAATTTTCTGGCTGGCGGCGAGTACCTGCCGGACGCGATCAAGCATCTCCTGCGGGGGCAGGTCCTTGACCATGTAACCGTCGGCCCCGGCCTCAATGCCCTCCAGCACGTCGGTCGCAGTTCCCTGAGACGTGTGGATGATGACCGGCACGCGGCGGGCCAGCTGCTGATTCCGCAGCGCGCGACACAGGTCGAGCCCCGATCCATCCGGCAGCAGCCGGTCAGTAATCACAAGGTCCGGCAGCGGTTCCTGCGCGGCCACTTTGATGCCTCGTTCGAGCGTCTCGACGGTCTCGGTCTCGAAACCGTCAGCCTTCAGCACGCCGGACAACAGGCGGCTCTGAACAGGGCTGTCTTCGACAATCAGAATCTTCGCCATCAAATCAGATTCCAGTCGGGGCGCTCACAGAAACCAACGTGCTCCATGGCCGGTTGCGAGAACAACAATAACCTCGCGTCTCTGAGTTTCCCGACCGAAACCGGTTGCGGACTCTCCGAGACACACCGTCCGACATCTTAAACCGTGCCCTCCGCTATGACAGTCACAGAACGAAGCTGCTTCGATCGACAGCCTTTCTCCAGACTCCGATTTCCGAGCGATCCGCAAACTCGTGCGGTCGGCGATCATGCTCAGGCGAATGTTCCGGACGGATGCTCGGGACGATGAATCGTCAGACGAGCCGTCGCTCTTCGCGGTCCAGCGCGTCTGCCAGAAACGTCACGGCTTTCTCCGCCATCGCGCTGAAGTAGATCCAGTTGTGGCCGCCGAACGACGTTTCAAAGTCGGACTCGTAGGCAATGCCCGACGATGACAGCTTGCTGGCCAGTCGCTGGCCGCTGTCGATCCAGGCGGAATCCGCCGGGTCGCAGGCGATGAACTGATGCCGCGGCCAGTTCAGCGGATGCAGGTGCAGGATTGCCGTCTGCTGCCGTGCAAGTTCAGCGGATTCGAACATCTCATCCAGCGGCAGCCCCTCGCCGTACACTCGGTGAAAATCGATCGCCGGAGAGATCGCCGCCACGATCGGAAACTGCCGACCGTGCCGATACGCAAGCTGCAGCGCTCCCTGGCCGCCCATGCTGATTCCCAGCAACCCGATGTGCGGCGGTTCGACTTCCCAGTTCGCACGGATCCAGTCGACGACGTTCTCCCGCACAAAGTCAGCCGCCGTGAGCTGCTCGTCGAAATCGGGACAGACATACGGCAGCCACCAGGCGCGACCGCCGTGCGGACACAAACATCGCAGACCGTGCCGTTCGAGCTGCTGAGTGTAGTCCGGTTTGTCGACGAGCGTTTCGCGACCATGTCCGTGCAGATAAATGACCGCCCGCCCCGGTTTCGGCGTCGACGGTTCAAACACGTCAACTCGCTTGCCGGCAATTTCCGTTGAACTCCAGTTGCCACTCATCGGGACTCTGCTTCAGAAGAGTTGTAGGCCAGTGATGACCAGCACGATCGTGCGTCACTGCTGATCTGACCTGAGCAGTGTAGCGAAACCGCAGACGTCGTCCGGTCATCGCCGAGAGGTACCGAATTGACTTGCGTGAAACGGCCCGGGCTCTGCGTCGCCAGACAGGTCGGCGGTCGGCATTCGCTGTCGAGCGTGAGCACTCGCGGGCGCCGTTCCACAACCCGCCTCAGCCTTCAGGAAACGCAGCCTTCAGGAAACGCAACGGCCCATGATCCATCAAACGCAGCCGCCCATGCAGCTCAGAATTCTGACAGCGCAGAGTTCAAACAGCTCAGCGGCCCATGCAGCGCACGAGCAGCGCGGACATGTCGTCTTTGACCTGCCCGACTTTGCTGCCCGAGAACGCCAGCACCTCGTCACGCAGCAGTTCGATGATTCGCGCCGCCGGGAGATCACGATGCCGATGCAGGAAGTCGAGCACTCGCGGCAGCCCGTAGAGTTCGTTGGATTCGGTATGAGCTTCCTGAAACCCGTCGGTCGGGACAAAAAACAGATCACCGGGCCGCAACTCGATCGAGAAACTCGTGTTGATAATCGTGTCCGGGATCAGCCCCAGCGGCAGCCCCGTGCTGGGCAGCGTTTCCGTTTCGCCATCCGCTCGCAGCACGTAACCGCAGTGCCCGGCGGAGGCGTACGTCAGCGACCGTTTGTCGGGTTCGAGCCGCGCAAAGAACAGCGTCACAAAGCGGTGCTCCTCGAGATCGGCCGACAGAAACCGATTGGCAAGCATCAGGAGTTCGCCGCAATGCGGACGCGTTGCCGCGATCGCTCGCAGATAGGCCCGCAACTCGGCCATCAGCAGCGCCGGGCCGAGCCCGTGTCCGGTGACGTCGCCGACAACGAGGCCGAGGCAGTCGTCGGCCATCGGAATGAAATCGAAATAGTCACCCGCGGTTTCGTCGGCCGGGTACACCGCTCCGGCGAGATCGTAACCGGGAATCTGTGGCGACTGTTTTGGAAAGAGCGCCTGCTGAACATGCCGTGCGGCCTTCAGCTCTTCTTCCATGCGCTGCTGCGTGCTGATGTCAAGCGAGACACCGATCGTGCCGATGATCGTGCCCGCGGCATCGCGCAGCGGTTCGACATGCACCGACAGCGAACGTCCTTTCCAGCAAAAATCGAACGAGACCGACTGGCCGGCGAGTGCCTGTCGGTGAGCCACCAGCGGCGGGAAGTCGGGCTCCGTCGTCTGGAAGTAATCGGCCAGTTGTTCGCCGACGACCGGGCGTTCGAAGTCGTCGCGGATGACGCAGGCCGTCGACGGTGCCGTGATGCGCAGGTCCGTGTCGGTCGTCCACAGGACCGCCGGAAGCTGTTCAGTGATCAGCCGCAGATGCTCATCACTTTGCCGCTGCCGCTCGCGAGCCTTCTGCCGCTCGATCGAATAACGAATTGCCCGTGACAGAAGCTGGCCGTCGATGCGGCCCTTCACCAGATAGTCCTGCGCCCCGGACTGCAGCGCTTCGAATGCGACCGTTTCGTCATCCAGGCCGGTCAGCACGATGATCGGCAGCAGTGGCAGCTCGGCCTGGACGCGCTGGCAGGTTTCGATCCCGTAGCTGTCCGGGAGGCTGAGATCCGCGAGAACGACGTCGAATTTGCGATCGGTCGCAACGGTCGCCCGCAATTCGGCGAGCGATTCACAGCGGCTCACTGCGTATTCAGCGGAGGTCACCTGCTGGAGATAGATCTCGATCAGATCAGCGTCGGACTGGCTGTCCTCGATCAGCAGGACTCGAAAGTGTGGTTTTGGATTCATCAGAACCGGCTCACGTTCGCCCTCATCTGACTTGCCGGGGGGGACTGCCCTGTTCCGGGACTCCACAGCGTCAGACGTGAGAATCGGTTATCACTCCACTTCGTGAGGATACCCGCCCGGAAAGTGATCCGCTACGGTCTCTCGTTTGCCTGTTTCCACCTTTGTCCGTTTCTTCCATATCAATGTTGACACAGTTTGCGATCCGCCTGATCTGCGGCCTCAGCGTTGTCTGGTGCGTCATGCCGCGAGCCCAGGTCACGTCGGGGTTTTTCCGCATTCAGATGCTGGTCACGCTGGGCCTGTCCGCTCTGGCCGGCATTTCTGCCGGGCACTTTATGGGCGACGACGCGGCACCCACACTGCTTTCGCCGCTCGCGCTGCAGGTTGTCGCCGGGACGCTCGGGCTGTTGTCGTTCATCGGCTCCGTCGCCTGGACACTGGAACGCCGCAGCGGAGGCGGACGTTTCGGCTTTGCGATCGCCGCGATCTCGACCGTCACGCTCATTCTGAATTGTGTTTCGCAGAAGTCGCTCAGCACGCTGGCCGGCAACCTTTACTGGCTGTCGGAACTGGCCACGGCGGGAGTCTCCGGAGCGGCGGTTGGTGGGATGCTGCTCGGCCACTGGTATCTGACTGCTCCGACCATGTCGACATCGCCGCTCAACCGAGTCAACGTGTGGCTGGGTTTCTGGGCCGGCCTGCGACTGCTGCTGGCCATCGTGGCGATGGCGATGTTCCATGCTGCCGTGTTTGGCGACGGAACGTCGAGCAACTCGGGGGCATCGTCGACTCATCTCGTCTGGCTGAGTCTGCAGTGGCTCTGCGGGATGCTCGGCCCGCTGGCGTGCTCCGTGATGGTGCAGCGAATCATGAAGTATCGAAACACACAATCGGCGACGGGAGTGCTGTTCGTCGGTGTGATCTTCGCCTTTCTCGGCGAGATGGCGGGGGCACTGTTGCGGAACGAACTGCAGCTTCCGTTGTGACATCACAGATTTGAAATCTCACGTCCGAGATCCGGCTCAGGAATTGTGACATGCAGCTCGTCTATCATTGCCCGGTCTGCGACACGCTGAACTACTCGTCGCCGTCATCCGCCAATCGCAAACTGACCTGCGGCACGGACGACTGTCAGTGGTCACGGGAAATTCCCGAGACACACATCGACGGCGATCGTCCGCGGAAATGCCTGTGCTGCGGCAATCCCGACCTATGGCGGCAGAAGGACTTCCCTCAGGGACTCGGCGTCCTGATGGCGGGCACCGGAGCGACACTCAGCATCATCGCGTGGGCGAACTACCGGCCTCTGTGGGCACTGGGCATTCTGCTGGTGTTTGCCGCAATCGACATGGCTCTTTATGTCCTGATGCCCGACGTGCTGGTCTGCTATCGCTGCAAATCACGGCACCGCAAAGCCGACATGGACGACGATCATCCGCGCTTCGATCTGGAACTGGCCGAGCGTTACCGCCAGGAAGAAAAACGGCTCGCGGAAGCTCAGCAGTCGATGCCGGACGCCTGACGCAAAATCTCAGTTGATTGCTTTCAACCGTAGCTGCCGTCGCCAGACGACGGTTGGCATTTCCACGCTCTGGCGATCGTCGCCACAGAATCGCCAGGCAGAGCGCGGTTGCGTCTTTTGCACAAGAGTTCGGCAGGCCCGGAAAACGGTCGGCGCAAAAAAGAAAGGCGGCACCGGCGGGGGGGTGCCGGTGCCGCCTCGAAGAGAGACCTGCAGCAAGGGGAGAGTGATTCCGCGAACCAGAAAGGGAGGGAGGGAGAAGTCCGCGGAAACGAGGGAGGGAGAGGGGAAGTGAGAAGGGAGGGAGTGAAGAGTCTGCAGTTCTCTCTGGACAGGTTCGTTGAAGTGGTTCAGAAGTGACGCTTGCGATTTTCGTAGCTGGATTCGCCAGAATTCAGAGATGCCCGAACGACCGAACTCTTGCGAGTCCAGCTACTCAATCAGTCACCGGGCCGCGACTGTTGCCGAGGCCGGCAGCAGAATCGGAGACTCGGATTCGGAAGACGGGTTGGTGGCTTTCCAGCCGCTGACGCGAGCCACGCTCACACTGCGGCTGGATCGCGGCCCGACAGGAACGAAGAGTGACTTCGTCGATCGTTTCGGAGCAGCAGCCATCTCGATGGATGGAGCAGGAATCTGGCCGAGGCCGTCGTCGACCGGCTTGACTGAAGTTCGGCGAGGCGTCTGTTCTCCTTCGATCCGGTCAAGTTCTCCGCGATCGTCGAAGACATCGTCACCGGCATCGCGAGGTTCCGGAACGGTGCGGCGAGCGGTGCGGTTTTCATCCGGCTTTTTCGCCGTGCTGATTGGATCGGCGGTTGGTGCCAGGCTGAGCTGCGTGGCGGAAGGCGCGACGGCCATGGTCGTGCCGACGGGAGCCCAGGTCCACGCGGTCCGAGTGACCGGAACGTTCTTGACGACAGTCACCGGCTTCATCGCGACGACTTCGTCCTCAACCCACTTAATCCGGTTGACGGCGACCTTGCGTGTCGACTGAACGGGCTCGTACCGAGTCACCTGGTACTGCTGCTTCTGGACGGTCTGCATGGCTACCCGGCGAGTCACCGGCACCTGCTCCGCCACGGTCTGCGGCACGTACTGGCGGCGAGCGACCATGTTTGGCGTGAAGGCCGACCGCACTCGATAAGCGGTCCGGTTCAGCCAGCCCATCGGGCCGGGCGACGGATCGTACTCGCACGGAGTGACCTTCGGATTGCGGTACCAGTTGGTCTGCCAGTAGCCACAGTTCTTTGTGACCGTGCGGCACTCGGTGACGTCCTGATAAGTCGTCACGGGAACGTCGCGTGTCCGCGTTTCGACAACTGGCCGATACGTCGTGACGGGCTGCTCGATGTACTCGACCTCGGTCACTGGCCGTTTGACCTTCTGTTTGACCTGCTGGTACTCCGTGACGGCCACCTGCTGCATGACCTGCTGCGTGACGGGCACGCGCTGCATGCACTGCTGCTGCACGATCGGCTGAGGCGGAGCACAGCCACAGTTGAAGCTCGGGAACCACTGAGCGGACGCGGTCGAAGCCGAAGCCACGATCGCGGCTCCCGCGGCAATGCTCAGGGCGCAACGAATTGGTCGAAGCATGACAAGCCTTCCTGCCGTGTTTCGGGGGCAATGAAGAATGAGGTGGGAGAACGTGAGGAGTGTCGCGTGTGGCCGATCGGTGAGTGATCAGCCTGACCGGCGGAACCGAACCTGGCGGCAGGACTCTGTCGCCGGAGAAGTTCGAGGGGAGAGTTCCGCCGCTGCGACTGACCCGCGGCTCGGGGTGCCTGGCGGGTGGACACGGACCAGAGAATCGGCAAGTCGGGAGATTCTCATGTGGTCTCGTGGTGAGGGGTTGAAGTGGCGAGCAACTGGCTGTCACTCGTGTGGGGCGGATGTGTATGGGCGGTCGCGAAAATCGGTCAACGGGCTCTGAAGTCGTTCTGTGGCTGTTTGCAAATATGACAAGGATTCGATTCTGAACGGCAAATCGAGTCCGACGGCGGCGGTCTTCGAGCACGCGGACATGGCAGGATCCTGCAGAAATTACAGGGCAAACGGCCTTTGATAGCCGCGATCAGGCAGTTTCTGGCAAGCGGAGAATCGCGATGTGGCACTGATCGCGAAGCGATCGCAGAAAGTAGCCGGGGGTTGGAGCGCAGCGGAAACCCCCGGTAGGCAGCAGATTGTGTCTCGCATCCTGAAGGGATGCCAGAATTGGACGCCAGACACGGGAGTTCTGGCATCCCTTCAGGATGCGGGGAGGTGTGCACTCCCAAACCGGGGGTCTTCGACCCCCCGGCTACTCTCTGTGATCCCTTCGGGATCAATCGCAGATTCCACATCGGGACGTCAGCGACCACCTCGCGTCTCAATCCCGGCTTCGATCAAACACGGTCAGCAGAGCGGGCAGCGGGACCAGCGAGACGAACAGGCAGCTGCCGACGCCGATGACCAGGACGAGCCCCAGGCTGTAGAGACCGCGATGCGCGGCGATCATCATGCTGCCAAAACCAATCATCGACGTGAACGACGTGAGGATGATGGAATTCATGGTGCTGGCGGCCATCTGATAGTGGCTCTTGCGGGTTCGGAAGTCGTGCACGACGTGAACTCCGTCGTCGACGCCGATGCCCAGAATCAGCGGCAGGACAATCAGGTTCGCCGGGTTCAGGTCGACGTCGAGAATTGCCAGCACCCCGTACATCAGAACGCCGCCGGCCACGGGAGGCATCAGCGTCAGCGCGGTGAAGGCGACGCTGCGCCAGTCAATCAGCAGAGCCATCGTCGCGACGAGTGTGACGAACGCGCCGAGCGTCACCGCCCAGTTCAACTGGCCTTCCTTCATCACTGTCGAGACGCCTACACAGGTGGCGATCACGGCCGACGGCAGCGTCGTTCGCAACGCCGCGTTCGGCCCCAGCAGATCGATCAGCAGCACAATCGAAACGGCAATCAGCGCGTAAAGAGCCGCCTCCTGATAACTCGCCATGATCTGCTGCGAGGCCTCAAAGTTCTGCAGCGGCGTGCCAGTGACCTGCGGATCAACGCTGCGGACATCCTCGACAAACCGCGTCAGTGGTTCGATCTCCCACAGCGGTTCGCGCGGGTAAATCTGCAGTGCCCACTGGCCGCTCTTGCTGATGAACCGACTGGTCAGAGCCGATGGCAGATCGTCCGGAGTGATGGGCTCGGGATCGGCAGATTCGGCGACGTTCTGAAACTGAGCCAGCAGGGCTCCAATCATTCGCTGCTGATACTCGGTCAGAAACGCGGACTGTTCTTCGAGACTCAACTTGTCGAGTGAGTCCAGAAACTGATCGACGGAGGCAACAAGCTGTTGCGCCAGAGGATGCTCCATCGACCGGCACATCGTCAGCGTTTCTTCGAGCGCCTTGCCGACACCGTCCGGATTGACCGGCGACGTCTGCGGCACCTCATCAGGCAGTTTCGCAAGTTGTGCCTGGTAACCCTGCACGAGCAGCATCGTTTCCGAGGCAGGGTAACGCGGCAGTCGTGACGCCAGTTCCTCGACGTGATGCACCGTCGGCAGTTGCAGAAATTTCTCGCGCAGGGCCAGAGCTTCCTCGCGCGATTTTGCCAGCGAGACCGCGTACAGCAGTGAGCCCTGCTCGGCCCGTTCGCCTTTCGCCGGTGCGTGAAAAATCCGTTTCTGAATCTCGACCGACTCCAGCCCGTCGGCCTGCAGGTTCAGCAGGTTGTAGTCGTACCGGACACGAGCCCGGATCGCTCCGCCCTGCCACTCGAACGCGTGCGAGGCCGGGATCGCGACCATCAGCATGGAGACAACCAGCGCGGTCATTGGGCGACGACTGATGAACTGCCGCAGCGCATCTTCGTGAAACGGCGTTGGCAGCTGTCGTTCAGCAAGGTTGCGGTCGGCAAACGCGATCAGTGCTGGAAGGACCGTAAACGTTGCCGCCGCGCACAGCAGCACGCCGGCTCCGGCGATGATTCCCAGCTCGGCCACGCCCAGAAATTCGGTCAGCCCGGCACAGAAGAATGCCAGCGACGTCGTCACCGCAGCAGTCAGAATGCCGGTGCCGACGCTCGCCGAACTCTCGCAGAGGGCTGGCCGCAGTTCAGAACCGTGATGCCGCAGTTCCAGATATCTCGACAGGTAATGGATGCCGAAATCGATCCCCAGCCCGATCAGAATGGCGGCAAATGAAACTGACAGAATGTTGAGATGCCCGATTGCGAGCGTCGTAAAGCCGAACGACCAGGCCATGCCGACAGCCAGCATGATGAGCGCGAGCAGCGGGTGCTTCAGCCCGCGAAAGCCGATCAGCAGCAGCACACCGACGCCGAAGAACGACAGCACCGACGCCCGAATCATGTCGGCCTGCGAGCGGCGCATTTCGTCGTTTTCGAGAACCGGGATTCCGGTCAGGCCGATGTGGACATCGCTGTGCCGGGACTGGGCGGCGGCGATCAATTCCCGCAGCCGATCAATCGACGGTGTCGCTCCGTTGAAGTCGTCTCCAGTGTCGACGGCGCGGGCCTTCAGGAAGCCGATCGTGCCCGCCTGATTCATCAGATAAACGACCTGATCCGCCTGGACCGGCATCGTCGGATCGACCTGCAGCGGTTGGGGCCACGGGTTTTTGAACTGCGACTCTGACGCAAATGTGTCGAGACTGTCGGACAATAGCACGAGGTGATGCAGGCTGGCGTTGAGCCGCTGCTGGCCGTCGAGCCGCTCTTCTTTCGTCGAGCCTGTCTCGGCGAAGTCGGCCCCGTCGTAAATCTGAATCAGCAACCGCTCGATCAGCGAATCGAGCTTCAGCAGCTTCCAACCACCAGCCAGCACGGGCCGAAACTGCCGCAGATATTCGAGCCCCTCTTCCAGCTGTTCGGGCGAGAGATACTGCAGACCTTTCTGCCGCAACCGACCAGGTTCGACTTTGAACAGAACGCGGTCGAAGTAGGCGTCTTCTGCGGTGACTCGTTCGCCGAGGTCTTCCAGCGTCGCCTTGATCGCTTCCGGATCTTCCCCTTCAACGACAACGACGAGATCGGAGGCATCTCCGAAGGCCTGCGTGTAGTTCAGCCAGCGACGATGGAATTCCGCATTCGGGTCGATCAGGTCCGCGCGGTCGGTCTTGAACTGGATCAGCGCGACGGTCAGCGCGACCGCGAGTGCTGCCGAAAACAGCGCGACGACGATCCACAGTCCCGGTCGGGCCGAACTGGTTTCCGCCAGCCGGGCCAGCACACGACTGACGGCAAACGCGGTTCCCTGGTGTGGCCGTCCGTGACTCATTCGCGAATCTCTGCCGTTATCACGCCGCGACGAATTCAGCCAAACAGACCACTGACGGATTCGTTGCGGTGAATCCGACGGATCGCCTCACCCAGCAGTGGAGCGACCGTGACCGTTCTCAGCTTGTCAAAGCGTTTCTCCGGCGGGATCGACAGGCTGTTCGTGACGACAACTTCCTTCACAGGCGCTCCCGCCAGACGCTCGACTGCCGGTCCACAGAAGACCGCGTGCGACGCGCTGACGTAAATCTCGCGAGCCCCATGATCGGCGGCGACCTGAGCGGCTCCGACAATCGACCCGGCTGTCGAGATCATGTCGTCAAACAACAGCGCGACTTTGCCTTCAATCGGTCCGCCAATCAGGTTGGCCTGCAGCGTTTCCGTCGCACTCGACCGCCGTTTGTCCACAATCGCGAACTGTCCGCCCAGATTGTTGAGGTGCTGCAGCGAACGTTTGATGCTGCCTTCGTCCGGGCTGATGACGACCAGGTCTTCGGGCGGAATATTCATCGCCTTGAAGTAGTCATCAAGCACCGGCGCGGCATACAGGTGGTCGACCGGGACATCGAAGAAGCCCTGAATCTGAGCGGCGTGCAGGTCCATCGTGACGACCCGGTCGGCTCCCGCCGTGCTGATCAGATTGGCGACCAGTTTCGCGGTAATCGGCACGCGGCCCTGGTCCTTGCGATCCTGCCGGGCATAACCGAAGTAGGGGATGATCGGCGTGATCCGCTCGGCACTGGCGCGAGCACACGCGTCGATCATGATCAGCAGCTCCATCAGGTTGTCGTTGACGGAGGGGCCGGTCGGCTGGATGAGAAAGACGTCGCGACCGCGAATGTTCTCGTGAAGCTGGCAGCTGATTTCGCCGTCGGGGAAGTCCGCGAGGTTGATCGCTCCCAGATCGAGGCCGAGGTACTGGGCGATTTCAGCAGCCAGTTCCCGGTGAGCGCGGCCGCTGATCAGGACAAGTCGTTCGTGCATGGGGCATCCAGAGTTGCAGACCCGCCGCGCCATCCGAATTCCGTCCGGCCGCCACCAAGGTCGTCGAGGTGCGTATCGTGGCAGGTTCGACGTCTCTGGTTCAATTCAGCACGCAGCCTTCTCCGAACGAATCAATCCCGCCTGATACCGGAGTGCAACGCTGATGTCCGGGTTCGAGTTGCGGAACGGCGCAAGAACCCATCCGGCGAGCCCACGGCGTCAGCCGTGGGTTGTCCTGCACTTGCTGAGTGTGCCACTGGCTTTGCCAGTGCCGTCCCTTCATAAGTGCCGTCCCTTCATCAAGGAGACGAAACGAGGAGCACTGGCAGAGCCAGTGGCACACGGAGCAGCACAAGCTGTATCGGGACCGCAGCTTGGATCAGACAGACGACGGTCCGTCATATCCCGCGACACTTCCTCACATCCCACTCTGCTGAGCACGCACGGTTGGCGGGTCCTGCTGAAACGGAGCAATGATCTCCTGCAGGCCCACCTGCTGGACGCCTTCGCCGTTGAGTTCCCGCTTGCGGCCGTCGACGAAAACCCGGGCCGAGACGTTCAGTAATTCCTCGCGCTGCGTCCGATCGATGCCCTCGATCCGCTGGACCGTGCGTTCGACCCAGCCCGGCTGCCGCTCCATCGCGACCTGCATGAAGCGGATGAATAATGTCAGTTCGCGAAAGTTGCGATCCGCGATCAGGTGGCTCACCGGCGAGATCAGCCGCGCCACGGTGTCGACGGTCTGCGACGGAAACGTCACGAACAGGTCGAGATCCTGAACGAGTAGCGTCTTGCCATCGTCGGCCTTTTTCGGCTGCACACGCAGGTGCATGATCGACGTCGCGCGGATGGGACGCGGCAGCAGCGGACTCTTGTACGCCCCGTCGCAGTGCAGCAGAACGCTGTCCGTGTCCCGGTGGAGCACTTCGATCGTTCCCTCGGAACCGTCCCCGGCGTCTCCGAACCAGACGGCCGGCTCAGTCTTTTTCAGCTCGAACTGCGAAATCTTCAGGACCTGCCAGATGCCGACAGCGGCTTCCGGGTTTCCCACAAAGTACGAGTGAACTTCTGGAGCAGCCTCGACGACCAGCGTTGGCAGTTGCCGGAACAGGCTGCGGTTTTCGAGCACTCCGCGAACTGTGGCGATCTGCTCAGCCGTCAGTTTGCCCGCCGGCAGCCGTTCGATCGCCGTCTTGAGCGCGTCCTGGGATGAATCGCCTTTGCGAAGAATGTCGACGTGCAGCGGAGGAAAATCGCGGTCGGGCGCTGGGTTTTCGAGGCCCGCATCATCAGCTCGCAGCCGTTCCGCGTTCGCTCCGCAGACTGCCAGAGCCAGCAGACAGGCCATCGATCGCAGCACTCGGCACGACCGCAGACGAGACTGCAGCCACTGATACTGCCCGGCGACTCCAGATGAGCGCATCCCTGCCCCTCGATTCGACTCTCGAAGCTCTCTCCCCGCATTGATGGAACGCCCGGCGCACGCCGACACGTCCGCGCGCGAATCTCCCAATCCGCACAATCGCTATCATCGGCAGGCCGCCTGCTCGGGCATCAGTGGAATTGAACTGAGAAAGTCACCTGAGCGTGGCCGGGGCAGGAACACGGCGCGAACGAAGCTCCGGCAGGCCCTAACTTCCAAGCCGAGAACGCCGACCTTGCTCCGCGGGCTCAGTCCAGCCATGGCCGCTCGGTCGCGGCTTGCACCGCTGTGTGTACCACGGGCTCTGCCAGTGTGGTTCTTGTCAGAAAGCACCGGGAAGTGAAGCACTGGCAAAGCCAGTGGCACACAGCGACCGGTGCAAGCTCGGGCAGGCTGTAACTGTCAGGCTGAGGACGCCGACCTTGCTTCACAGGCTCAGTCCGGCCATGGCCGCTCGGTCGCGGCTTGCACCGCTGTGTGCCACTGGCTCTGCCAGTGTGGTTCTTGTCAGAAAGCACCGGGGGGTGAAGCACTGGCAAAGCCAGTGGCACACAGCGAACTCTGGCACCCGGCGAACCGTGCAAGCTGATTGGGATCCGCGCCAAGGTACCCGGCCACTCAGGTGTGACGTTCGCCGAGTCCGCCCCCCTTGCACCGGCGAGCCCTCGGCGTCAGCCGAGGGTTGTCACGGATCGGAACCTCGCGGATTTGGGAGAAGAAACCGCACGGCTGACGCCGTGGGCTCGCCGAGGTTTGCGTGGTCTCCTGGGAATGTCCCTCAACTCTGGACTCCCTCCCCGCCCTCGACGGAATGTAGCTGCCAGGCAATACTCGCGGGTTTGATCCGCCCGCTGTTTGGTTTTCCGCTTTCTCTTATCTGCGACGGACACTCGATGAGCAGCCAGCTCGGCCATTTGCGAACTCAGCTTGCCCGCCTGCAACGGACCCGCCAGTCAATCCGTCTGGCGACGGCGGCCAGCCTGCTGCTCAAATCGCTTGTGGCGATTCTGGTCGTCGCGTTTCTGGCCGACTGGTCATTGCGGATGACCGTGCTGCAGCGAGTGGTTCTGTTGAGTCTTGTCGGAGTCGCCGCCGTCTGGGCGTTTCGTCGTCTCGCGCTGCCCTGGCTGAAACAGTCGGACGATCTGGTCGAACTGGCGTTGATGGTTGAGCGGCAGCAGGGCATCGACAGCGATCTCGTTTCGGCACTGCAGTTCGAGAATCCCGAAGCCACGGCCTGGGGCTCGCCGCAGCTTGAGAAGGCGGTCGTGGCCAACGTTGCTCAGCGTTCGTCAAGAATCGATGTGATGGAAGGCCTGCCGATCGATGATCTGAAGCGTCGCGTCATGGTCTGCGGAGTCGTGCTCGTGATTGCTGCCGGGGCGGTCCTCTTTGCACCAGGGCACGTCTTCGCGTTCTTCCAGCGGCTGCTGCTCAGCGACGTTTCATACCCGACGCGGACGCAGCTCGACGAGATTCGCGTCAACGATGCGGCAGCCAGCCGGCGGGTCAGCAGTCCAGCGGGGCACCCGGTTCAGTTTCTTGTCAAGGCGTCCGGCGACGTGCCGGTTTCCGGTCGAGGCCGCATTCGCGTCGTCAGTCTCGATGGCGGCGTCTCAACCGAAGTCGCACTGGCGAACACGGAAAGCGAACCGGGCATCTTCGCGGGCGAGCTGCCGCGGCTGACGGACTCTGTCACGTTCCAGGT
>Ga0070727_10000880_pt1 | contig 33997 bp, 31 predicted proteins | sample tdAd472_FD_66722 | JGI IMG/M metagenome (GOLD analysis project Ga0070727, IMG submission 66722) | Marine sediment microbial communities from the Atlantic coast under amendment with organic carbon and nitrate - tdAd47.2 | ecosystem: Environmental > Aquatic > Marine > Coastal > Sediment | place... | reverse complement strand
GAGGCGCTAAGGCGCGACGGCCCGCCCCGCCTCGATCTCGGCGCGCATGGCCTCGAGCCCGGCGCGCACTCCCCGCACGTTGATCCCGGCGGCGCGGAGCTTGTCGGTCTTGAGCGCGGCGAGCAGGGGCCGGGCCGCCCGCTGACCGAGCTCGGCGGTGGGCTTGACCTCGATCGCGTCGAAGTCGAGGTCGAACACCTCGCAGGCGAGCTTGGCGAAAGCGGCGCGGTCGAGGGCGTCGGGGCCGGTGACGTGCCAAATCCCGCGCGCGCCCTGATCGAGCAGGGCGAGGGTCGCCGCGGCGACGTCGGGGCCGTAGCTGGGGGTCGCCACCTGGTCGGAGGGGACGCGGAAGGGCTGCCCGGCGCGCAGCCGGCGCACGAGCTGATAGACGAAGTTCTTCCCCTGGGTCTCCGGCCCGAACACGGTGGACGTGCGCAGGATCAAGCACGGCGCGCCGCTCTCGAGCAGCGCGCGCTCGGCGGCGAGCTTGGCCTCGCCGTAGACGTTCAGCGGGCCCACGGGGTCGTCCTCGGCGTAGGGCCCGGCCTTGCCGTCGAACACGTAGTCGGTGGAGTAGGTGACGAACACGGCGCCCAGCTTCGCCGCTTGCTGGCACACGAACAGGGGCTGCTCGCAGTTCTGGCGGAACGAGCGCTCGCGGTCGTCCTCGTTCCCGTCGACCCAGGTCCAGCCCGCGGGGAGGAACACCACCTCGGGCACGACGTCTGCGATCAGCCCCGCCACCGCGTCGGGCTCGTCGAGCTGGAGCGGCACCAGGCCCGGCTGCTCGACGGTGGCGTAGGTCCCCACCACCTCGTCGCCGCGGGCCAGCAGCTGGCTGCGCAAGTGGCCGCCGATCTGGCCCGAGGCGCCGATCACCAGCGCGCGCACGGCTACTTGTCCTTCAACACCACGTTCAGCAAGCGCGCGAGGCGCACGCCTCCCTGGTGCAGGCGCTGGTTGACCAACGCGATCTTGGCGTCGCGGTAGTTGTAGTGCCCGTACTTGTGGTTCGGCGGCGGCTCGTAGGCCTGGGTGCGCAGCTCGCGGCTCTCGTCGGTCCAGGCGACTACGGCCGCGTCGATCCCGTCGGCTTCGAAGGCGGCCCAGCCGGCCTCCTCCTTGGTCCCGCGCTTGGCGACGAGGAACGCCGAATACTCGCGGTAATCGAGGCCGAGCATTTCGATGAGCATCGTGTCCCAGATCTCGTGCAGGTTCGCCTCGCAGATCACCTTCCGCTCCTGGCTGGCCTTGAGCAGCTTCACCGCCTCGGCCAGCGCGTCGGCGGTGGCCTGGGGCGTGGCGTCGGCCTTGAGCGCCTCGGCGCGCTCGAGGAGCTCGGCGATCTTGCCGCCGAGCTCCTTGCCGCCGCCCAGGCGGGGCTCACCGCCGAACTCGGCAGACCAGCGGCAAATGATCGTGTTCCCGCCCTTGTCCTCGGAGCGGCCCACGTGCAGGGGCTGGTGCAGGTCGCCGACGAGGTGCGCGATCCAACGCAGGGCGATCCCGCGCTCTTCCTTCGAGCGCTCGGCGTCGCCGAGGATCTTCAGGTTCAGCGCGATCGCCTGAACGATGTCTTCCTTGCCCTCGCCGCCGCCGCGCTCCTTGTCGGCGTAGGTCTCACCGTCGGGCACCGAGGTGTAGTGCCAGCTGCCCTTGTGGTAGCGCGGGTCGGTGCGCACCTCGTCGGCCCAGTTGGAGACCATGGCCAGGGTCTCGCCCCCGAGCAGCTCCTTGACCTTGGCCGCTACGGCCGGATCCAACCGCTCGTCGGCCAGGTGGCCGACCACGCGGTGACCGCATTGGCCCCAGGCGAACGCGCTCGCGGGGGCGAGCAAGGCGAGGGCGATCGAGGTCGCGAGCAGACGGGTCATGGGTCCTCCTCGGTGAGGCGCACAATTTAGCACCCTCGGGGCGCTCACTCGGGCGTGAGTTCGACGTGCAGCTCAGGAGGGTCTTCACCCTGGTTCCATGGGAGCCAGGCGGAAGACGGCCCGCGCCTGCCCCTGGAAACCAAGCAAAACGGGCCAGCTGCTGCTGGCCCGTCCGGGGTCGTCCGTGGGAGACCCGATCAGTCGATCACGGTCGCCTCAGCGGGCTTCGGCGCGTTCTGCTCGCCGCCCACGAAGCCCAGGAGGCTGCGGGGGGAGCCGTCGCCCAGAGCGCGCTCGGCGGTCTTGAGCACGCGCAGGTAGCCGCCCGGGCGCTGGGTGTAGCGCTCGGCGATCTGGTCGAAGAGCTGCTTGACGGCCTCGGGGTCACGCAGACGCTTGACCGCCTCCCGCCGGTAGTGGATCGACTTGGTCAGGTGCTCGCGGACCTTGGGGGAGAAGTCCTTGAACTTCTTCTTGTCCTTGGTCTGCGCCTGCCTGAGCTCGGCGACCGTCCCGCCGTTGGCGTCGGCGGCCTTCTGCAGCTCGCGGTAGCCCTTGACCCCGAGGGTGATGCACTTCTCCGCGAAGGGCTTGACCCACTTGGCCTTGGTCGACGTGGTCAGGATGAACTCACGGTCGGTGCCGAACTGCTTGAACAGCGAGCGAGTGAGGTTGCGCGCGAGGGCGATCCGCTCCTCTTTGCGACGACCGAGGCGCTTGCCTGCTTTCTTGTGTCTCATGCTTCAGTCCTTACGATCCGCCGCTAGCGCCCGGCCAGGATGGTGTCGACCTCTTCGGTCATGCCCAGCCTCATGCCGCGCTCGGCGAGCTTCTTCTCGATTTCCTTGAGGGTCACGCGACCGAAGTTGCGCACCTTCGACAGGTCTTCTTCGCGTCGACGGCAGAGCTCGCCGATGGTGCGAATGTTCTCCGACTCGAGGCAGTTGGCCGCGCGCACGGAGAGGTCCAGCTCACTGACCGGCAGAATGAACTGCTGGTAGAGCACCTCGCGCTGCACGTCGTCCGACGCGCCAGCGCCGACCGGGCCACCCTCGACGTCGCTGAGGGGCTCGCCGAACTCGGCCTTGAGCTCCTTGCCCAGCTCGAAGTAGTGAATGAACGGGTTCAGGTGCTTGCGGAGGATCTTGGAGGCCTCGACCAGCGCGTTCTCGGGGGTCACGCGGCCGTCGGTCCAGATCTCGAGGACCAGCTTGTCGTAATCGGTCAGCTGACCGACACGGGTGTCCTCGGTGTGCCAGCGCACGCGCTTGACCGGGCTGAAGAACGAGGCGATCGGAATCACGCCGATCTCCTGCTCGATCCCGGGCAGGTTCTCTTCTTCGCTGCGGTAGCGACGGCCACGCTGCACGTGGATCTCGGCCTTGATCTTGCCGCCGTCCTCGGTGATCCGCGCCAGGTGGTGGCCCGGGTTCACGACCTCGATGTTGTGGTCGTGCTCGAGGTCACCGGCGGTGACCTCACCCACCTCGTTGGCGTTCAGCTTGAGCACGCCGGAGTTGGCCCCGGGCGCGAGGCGCACGAGGAGCTCCTTGAGGTTGAGCTTGATGTCGGTGACGTCCTCGTAGACGCCCTCGATCGTGTCGTATTCGTGGTCCACGCCATCGAACTTGACGTGGGTCACGGCGGCCCCTTCGATCGAAGAGACCAACACCCGCCGCAGGCTGTTGCCAACGGTCGTCCCGTAGCCCCGTTGGAACGGCTCCACGGTGAACTTCGCGTAGGTGTCGGTGCGCGTCTCTTCGTCGACCACGATACGGGTGGGGAGCTCGAACCCACGCCAGCGAACTCGCATTGCCATAGCTGGAGACCTCTCGTCCGACTGCAGCGAGGTGTTGGGTCCCGTCGGAGTCCCAACACCTCGGTAACTTGTGTTGTGTTGTCAGTGCCCTGGGGGTCGGGTTCACCCGCGCGTGGCGGGTGCTCCTGGGTTTCCTCACCGCGACCCGACGGTGAGGCAGGAGCGCTGCTCCTCGCGAGGGGTTAGACCCGCCGCTTCTTCTTCGGCCGGCAGCCGTTGTGAGGGAGCGGTGTGACGTCCTCGATCGAACGGATCTCCAGGCCCGCGGCCTTGAGGGCACGCACGGCGCTCTCGCGACCGCTGCCAGGCCCGCTCACGCGCACCTCGATCTCGCGCACGCCCATCTTCTTGGCCTTCTGCGCCAGCTCTTCGGCGGCGCGTTGGGCGGCGAAGGGGGTCGACTTGCGCGAGCCCTTGTAGCCGATGGTCCCGGCCGAGGTCCAGCAGATCGCTCCGCCAGACTTGTCGGTGATCGTGATGATCGTGTTGTTGAAGGTCGACTTGATATGGGCCACGCCACGCGAGACGTTGCGCTTGCCCTTCTTGCGACCTCCCGCGGCCTCGGCCTCGGGAGTAGCAGGAGTAGGAGTCGGTGTCGTTTGCTCTTCGCTCATAGCCGTTACCGCATGCTCTTAATGCTCTTCTTGCCCGCGACGGTCTTCGCCTTGCCCTTACGGGTGCGAGCATTGGTCTTGGTGCGCTGACCGCGCAGGGGAAGGCCCTTGCGGTGGCGCAGGCCGCGCCAGCAGCCGATGTCCTTCAGGCGCTGCACGTTGGCCTGCACCTGACGACGCAGAGCACCCTCGACGGTGTGATTCTGCTCGATCTCCATCGCGATCCGCTTGAGCTCGTCCTCGGTGAGGTCTTTCGCACGGACGTCCGGGTTCACGTTGGTGGCGCTGAGAATGCGCCGGGAGGCGTCGTCACCGATCCCAAAGATATAGGTCAGCGAGATCACGACCCGCTTCTCGTTTGGGATGTCGACGCCAACGAGACGAGGCATGCTAGCCCTGCCTTTGCTTGTGCTTCGGGTTGGTGCAAATTACGCGCACGACGCCGCGCCGGCGCACGATCTTGCAGTGCTCACAGATCCGCTTTACCGACGACCTGACCTTCATGGCGATTCCTTTGCTCACATCCGCGCGGCCTTCGCGCGGACACTTGGCGTACCGGTTCCTCTGGCGGAAAGTCACAGAGTTTAACGCCGTGTCCTGGGAACGGAAGCCTAAAAGGAAAAGGTTTTGCTTCAGGCGGGCATCCAGCCGCAACTTCATTCATCTCCGGCTCTTGAGGCGACGCGAAGGCGGACCTTGGCGCCTCGCTGGACGCCCAGAACACGCGATGCGTCACCGCGATTGATCGAAACTTCGAGCACGTCGCTCGATCCCGCGATGACCATCGTGCTCCCCGCGGGCTGCGAGCCGTAGGCCACCTCGGCTGGGCCGGGAATGGTTCGTCCTTCGACCTGCAGCGAGACCACCGGTCCCAGGCTGCTGGGGAGGTTGGTCACGAGGTTCCCGAAGCGGTCCACGTGAACCACCTCGCCCAACCACTCGCTGGGCGCGACTTCGCGCGGCTCGCGCCGCTCGAGCGGCACGAGCTCGCTGCGCTCGAGCGGACGACCGAGGTCCTCGAGGGGGACGCCGGCGGCCAGGTGAGCGGCGAGGGGAGAGAACACGTCACGCCCGTGGAAGGTCGTGCTGCGATCGGGCAGGGCTCGCTCCCAGGCGGTGAACTCGAACAGCTCCGCGTCCCCCACGAAGGGGGCCAGGAGCCCGTTGTCGGGGGCGATCAAGACGTCCCGCGCCCGCCGGGCGAACACGATCCGCCGCTGCGTGCCCACCCCTGGGTCGACCACCGCCAGGTGCACGCACCCCTCCGGGAAGTAGGGGAGCGCCTGCTCCCAGTAGAACGCCGCCGCGTGGACGTCCTGAGGTGGGACCTCGTGGCTGAGGTCGATCACCCGAGCCCCGGGCGCGATCCCGGCGATCACGCCATGCATGACCCCGACGTAGGTGTCCTGGAGGCCGAAGTCGGTCAGGAGGCTAATCGTGGACTGGTTCAGGGCTCTCTCCATCGGATTCAGGCGCGATCGTAAGCAACCGTGCGGTCTACGCAAGCTCTTAACCTGCGGCGAGTTCGGGTTATGTCAGTGCGTTGCGTTAGTCTTAAGTTCGGAGTGCCACGTGACCTGGAGTGACATCCTCGAACGCGCTGAAGCCGACGCGACGACCCACAACGACGTCCACTACGGGGAGGTCCCGTGCCGGACCGTACTCCACTCCACCCGCAGCACGAACCTCCCTTTCCGCGCCTCGATCAACCCCTACCTCAACTGCGAGATCGGCTGCGCGTTCTGCTTCGCGCGCGAGTTCAGCCGCAGGCGCGAAGGGCAGGCCGCGGACGGCGAAGACCGCTTCGCCCGCCGGGTCAACGCCAAGCGCGGCGCGACCCGAATCCTCCGGCGCGAGCTCGAGCGCCTCGCCGAGCAAGGCAAGCTCCACGAGCCGATCGCGCTGGGGGCGGCGACCGACCCCTACCAGCCCTTCGAACGCCGGCGCCAGCTCACCCGCCGCCTGCTCGAGGTGCTGCTCGAGGCCGCCCGCGCCCACCCCGGCGTGCTGCGCCTGATCCTGTCCACCCGGTCGGACCTCGTGCTGCGTGACCTCGATCTCCTCGGTCAGCTGCGCGAGCTCGCCCAGCTGCGGGTCAAGGTCTCGCTCCCCAGCGTGGACCGCGACCTCCTGCGCTCCCTCGAGCCGCGTGCGCCGACCCCGGCGCTGCGACTCAAGGCGGTGGAGGGGCTGCGCCGGGCGCGGATCGACGTCGGCGTCTCCTGCTCGCCGATCCTGCCCGGGTTGACCGAAGGCCCGCGTGAGCTGCGCCGCGTGTTCTGCGCGGTCCAGGCCGCGGGGGCGCTCTTCGTCGAGACCGAGGTGCTCTCGCTACGGGGCGCCAGCCGCGCCGCGTTCATGGCCTGGGCCGAATCGAACGCCCCCAGCTACGCCGGGCTCTACGCCAGCCTCTACCGTGGCGGACCCCTCCCTCCCTGGCACGTGCGCGACCGGATCGGACGCGTGGTCCAGGTTCTGCGCCAGCAGTACGGGCTCCCTGCCAGCTTGCCCTGGAGCGACGAGCCCGCCCCCGGTCCGCGCCGACTCCCGCTGGCCACGCCCTGGCGCGGCGCCGGCCCCCTGTTCGAGGGTCGCTCGGCGGGCTAGCAGCCTCCGGCGCTATCCCTGCATGCTGGTTCGCTCGCTCACGCTCACTCGGGTGAGTTGTGGAACCTCGGGTGACAGCGCCTCCGGCGCTATCCCTTCTTCTCCAACGCCAGCTGGCCGCAGGCGGCGAGGATCCGGTCGCCGCGCGGGCGGCGCACGTGGACCTTCTCGACCCCGCCGGCGAGCAAGGTCTCGCGGAAGGTCTCGACGTCGTCCAGCCGCGGTCGGCCGTAGTCCGCGCCCTCGTGGGGGTTGAACGGGATCAGGTTGATCTTGATCCGGTCGGCGACGGGGACCACCCGCTGGGCGAGGGTCCGCGCCTGCTCGACGCCGTCGTTCAGCCCAGCGAGGAGCACGTATTCGAAGGTCACCCGCTGGCGGCGCGAGAGCTCGAGGTTGGCCACCGTCTGCAGCAAGGCGTCCATGTCGAACTTGCGGTTGACCGGCATGATCTCGCTGCGGATCGCGTCGTCGGGGGCGTTGAGCGAGATCGCGAGGTTGACCCCGGTCTCGGCGAGGAAGGGCTCGATCCGGTCGGCGAGGCCCACGGTGCTGACCGTGATCCGGCGAGGGGGGAAGCCGATCCCCTGGGTGTCGGTGAGGATCCGGCAGGCGGCGGCGGTGCCCTCGTGGTTGTGCAGGGGCTCGCCCATGCCCATGAACACCAGGTTCGTCAGGCGGCGCTCGACCTTGCCCGCCTGCCCACGACCCTTGAGCTGGATCGTGCGCCCTTCGCCGCGCTCGGCGAGCACCCGCTCGGCGATCAGCACCTGCTCGACGATCTCCCAAGGCTGGAGGTGGCGGACGAGGCCCATGGTCGCGGTGCGGCAGAAGGTGCAGCCCATGGCGCAGCCGACCTGGGTCGAGACGCAGAGCGTCCGCCGGTCCTTGTCGGGGATGATCACCGACTCGACCTGCTTGCCGTCCTCGAGGGCGATCAAGAGCTTGGTCGTGCCGTCCAGGGCGACCCGCACGTCGGCGGGCTCGAGGCGCGGGATCCGCGACTCGGCCAGCCGCTCGCGCAGCGCGACGGAGAGGTCGGTCATGTCCTCGATGGACTCGACCCGCCGCCGCCAGATCCAACGGAACACCTGGTCGCCGCGGAAGCGCTTCTCGCCGAGGGCTTCCATGCCGTCGCGCAGCTGGGCGCGCTCGAGGTTCTTGAGGTTCGCGAGGTCGGTCACGCCACCAGGGTATCCGCAAACACCGTGGGGGCAGCCCGGGATTCCGGGGACTCAGTTCGGATAGGGCAGCGGGTTGGCGCGCGGGATCGTGATCCCCAGGTCGGTGTAGACCTTGAGCCGGGAGTGGGTCTTGGCGTCGACCCAGAGCTCGGTCGTGCCGCCGAGTTTGCCGTACTCGCTCTTCTGCTTGGGGCCCGTGGGCGAGGTGGAGATGCGGATCCCGACCAGCGGGATCTGGAAGGCGTCAGGGCCCCAGGTGCCGTCGAACTGGGTCCAGTCGGTGAGGGTCACCCCGATCATTTGCATGGCGAAGAACTCGGGGGGCGAGAACTCGTCGGGGGCGCGGGCTGGCTCCTCCAGGTCGAACAAGGGCACGCTCCAGCCGTCGATCCACACGCCGTTGCCGCGGAAGAAGTCGGTGTAGTCGGCGACCCAGGCGGGGTAGTTGGCGTCCTTCCACTCGCCGGCCTGGGGGAAGGCGGCGTGCTTGCCGTTGGCGATGTAGGCGACCATGTGGGTCCCCAGGGGATCGGGCTGACCCTGATCGTCGACGGTCTCCAGCTCCGGGCGCTCGGCGAGGAACTTCTTCCCGTGGCCGCTGAACACGCCGCTCAAGACCTCGCCGCCCTGGTAGGTCCCTCCTGGGCCAAAGCTCAGCCGGGCGCGAACGTGCATGCGCTCCCAGTCGGCGCGGTGCCCGAAGCGATCGTTGTTGCCGAGGGTGCCCAAGAAGCCAAGTACGGTCGCCTCGGAGCGGTCGTAGGCGTAGAAGACGTAGTATTCGCAGAAGGCCTCGACGGTCCCGGCGAGCTGAGCGTCGAGCTGGCGGGTGGCGTCGTCGAGGTAGACGTTGGTGTAGAGCGGGGCGGTGCCCGGCTGGTCGCCGGCGATGAACCTGGGGTAGGGCTGGAGGACCCGGTTGCCGAACTGCGCCTGGTCGGTGATCGGCTGCACCGCGAGCAGCGCCGGGGTCGTCCCCGCCGACTGGTCCACGACCATGCGCACTTGCTGCGCGTTGACCTGCTCGAGGAAGGACCTCACGCTGATCGGGAAGAAGTCCTCGTTGCGGTTCTGGCGCGCCCCGTTGCCGTCGTTGTGGTACGCGTTGTAGCGGAGCTGGGGGGCGAAGTCGCGCGCGATCACCGCGCGCAGGTCGAAGCCGAGCGAGCCGTTGGGCTCGAGGGCCAGGGGCGGGGCCGAGGTCGTGCCCCCGGTGCTGCCGGAGCTCGTCCCCCCGCTGCTGCCCGAGGTGACGGGGGCCGCGGTGGACGCCCCACCTGAGCCGCTGCTGCTGCTGCAGCCCGCGGCGTAAACCGCGAGGACAGCACCCAGGGTGACGAGCATTGCGTTGCGCATACTTCCTCCGCAGGGCACCCAATACGAAGGCTGTGCCGTGACCCTAAGGCCCATGGCTGCGGAGGAATTACGGCCAGTTTCTTTTCACACTCATGTTCTGGGCACCCGTTTGGCGGAGTCGTGCCAATTCAGCCCATTTCCGCCTAACGCGACGTGTCGCCTGCAGTTCAATCACGCGATTGACGTCTCCGGCCCCCAGATTCCGAGCGCTGTTGTGAAGCCCATGAGGCCACACGAGGAACTCGAAATGCGCAAGAACATCGCTCTCGTCCTGCTCCCCTTGTCCCTGCTGTCGCTGGTCGCCGTCGCCCTGAGCCAGGTGACCTGGGGCCCCGGCCCGCTCGAGGTTCTCAGCGCGTCGACCTACACCCAGGGTGGCGCCGGCGCCCCAGGGTCAGCCTTTTCCCCCATGGAGTCCTGGGTCTCGATCAGCTTTCGCGGTCCCGAGGGCATTGAGGTCGAGCGGGTGGGCGTGAAGGGGGTTCAGCAGGACGAGCACTCGGTGCGGTCGCTGGCCAACGGCACCGCGCTCGTGCACGTGCGCGTCGAGAGGCGGGCAACCGTGGCCGTGTTGGTCTACCGCTGGGAGGGTCGACGCTACAGCCAGGAGCTCCCGCTCACGGACACGGGCGAATTCCTCTACCAGTAGCCTCGAGCTCAGTCCGCGCGGGTGGCGAGGGTCAGCTCGGTGGTCTGGGCGTAGGTCACCCGCCCCTCGACCGCGAAGCGCCCGAAGGCCAGGCGCAGGTCGGCGAGCAGCTCCTCGCGCTGGCGACCCTCGCGCGGGAAGTAGCTCGCGCTGCTGATCCGGCCGACGACCCCGTCCCAGGTCAGCGGCTCGGGGTTCGGCACGCTCGACGACTCGGCGTCGACGAACCACGGTGACTCGGCCGGGGACGCGCAGCGCTGGCGGCTGACCCGCTTGCCGCTGGCCTCGGTGTAGAGCTGGGCCTTCTCCACGACGGCGGCGTAGACGGCCATGAAGTCGGTGTCCCGGGCGCGCAGGTTCCAGAGCAAGGCCAGCCGCCCGCCCGGGCGCAGCACCCGGTGGAACTCGCGCAGGGCGGCGTCGCGCTCGAACCAGTGGAAGGCCTGGGCCGCGAGCACCAGGTCCTGGCTGGCGTCGGCGAGGGGCAGGGCCTCGGCTCGGCCCTGCACGCAGCGCGGTCCCCCCTCGGCGCGGGCGAGGGCGAGCATGCGGGGGTCGGGCTCGACCCCGACCACCTCGCAACCCGCCGCCGCGAAAGCGCGGGTCGCGATCCCGGTGCCGCTGGCCACGTCGACGGCCCGCACCGGCCGCGGCAGCCCACGGAGCGCCGCCTCGACCGCCGCCGCCGGGTAACCCGGACGCCAGCGCGCATAGTCCTGCGCCCGGTCGCTGAAGTAGCCAATCGGATCGGAGCTCAAACCCGAGCCTTCAGCCCGCTGGGGGTGAGCCCGAGCAGCTTTGCTGCGAGGCGCCCGCGGCCCCTTGGGGTGAGGGCGAGCAGCTTTGCTGCGAGCCCGAGGGGCCTCGGAGAGGCCCCTTGAAACCGGGCGAGGGGGCCTCGGAGAGGCACCCCATGAGTTACAGCGTGGGGTTCCATACGGCGGCCTGGCGGCGGTTGAGCTCGGCGGTGGCCCGCGCCTTGCCCTTGAGCAGGCAGCTCTTGTGGTACTCGTGCACGAACTCGCGCAGCTTGGGGTCGTCGTAGCGCTCCACCCCCTCGAGGGCGCTCTTGACGTAGCCCCACCACATGGCGGCCCCGCCGACCACGAACGGGCGCTTGGCCATTCGGTAGAGCGCGCTGGCGGTCATGTAGCCCAACCCCGTGCCCATGAAGTACTGGCCGAAGCCGTGGCGCAGGCGCCCGGTGACGATCCCCTTCTGGCTCGAGCCCATGGGGCGCAGGTGCAGGAAGCGCAGCTCGGGGTCGTCCCAGCTGACCGCGATCCAGCCCTTCATGCGGCAACGGTGACCGTCGATCCCGTCCCACATGACCTGACGCACGAAGCCGCCGATCTGGCGGAAGCAGGCGCTGCGGTAGAACTTCGAGGCGCCGATCGCGTTCTCGTCGCCGCAGCCCTCGCTGATCAGCTCGCCGTCGAAGGTCTTGGCGGTGTTGGAGGGGCCCGGGAAGTAGGGCTTGCCGCTGCAGCAGCCGATCCGCGGGTTCTGCTCCATGCGGTCCATGAGCTCGGCGAAGTAGCCGCGCGGGAGCTCGAGGTCGAGGTCGAGCTTGCAGAGGTAGTCGAAGGCCTCGGGGTCGATGGTGTCGTAGCCGGCGTAGAAGGCCTGGATCACGCCGGGGCCGACCGCGCGCTCCCCGCGATCGGTGCGGGTCACGACCTGGATCCAGTCGTGCTTCGCGGCGTAGTCCGCGAGGATCTGCGGCGTCGCGTCGGTGGAGCCGTCGTCGACGATCACCCACAGCGCCGGCTGCTCCGTCTGCTCGACGACCGAGTCGAGGGTCCGGCGGCAGAACTCCTCCTCGTTGCGACAGGGTGAGATCAGGCAATAGCGTCTACCCACCGCGGACTCCTAACAGCTTGCGCGCGCGGCCCACGAGGGCGCGCCCCCGGGCGAAGCCGCGCTGCAGCCGCTCGAGGTTGGTCGAGGTGGAGAACTCGCGCCGCACGTGCGCTTGCCCCGCGAGGGCCAACCGCCGGCGCAGCCCCGGATCGTCGAGCACGCGCCGCAGCGCCCCGACCAGAGAGTCGACGTCGCCGGGCTCGACCATCAGCCCCGTCTCGTCGTGCTTCACCAGCTCGCGGATCGTCTCGATGTCCCCAGAGATCACGCAGCGGGCCTTGGCCATGGCCTCCATCAGCACCACCGGGATCCCGTCGCGGTCGCCGTCGGTGCTCACCCGGCAGGGGAGCACGCACACCGCGCACTCGCGCATCAAGCGCTGGACCTCGTAGTTCGGCTGCGCGCCGAGCAGCTCGACCCGACCCGCGAGGCCGAGCTCGGCGACCAGGCCCTCGAGGGCCTCCTGCTCGGGGCCGTCGCCGACGAGCTTCAGCGTCGGGGCCTCGGGCAGCTGAGCCAGCGCCCGCAGCAGCACGTCGAAGCCCTTCTTGCGCACCAGGCGCCCGACCGCCAGCAGCCCCTGGCCCTCGTCGCCGGGCTCCTCACCGACGTCGACGCCGCAGCGCACGACGCCGAGCTTGTCCTCGTCGAGGGGGGTCAGCTCGCGGTAGAAGCGCTTGTGCCACTCGCTGATGCAGGCCACGAAGGAAGCCCGCTCGAGCTTGGCCAGCAAGAGCGAGCGATCGCGGAACAGGTCCGCGGCGTGACCGGTGAAGCTGAAGGGCACGCCCAACGCCTGGGCCGCGTACATCGCGACCCCCGAGGGCGCGTGGGCCATGTGCGCGTGGACGTGGGTCACGCCTCGGTCGGCCATGTCGCCGGCGAGGGCCAACCCACCCAGGCACTGGGCGAGGACGTGGGGGCGCTTGTTGAGCGGCACGTCGGAGGCGGTGGCAGCGTCTATCGCCCCGCGCAGGAGCACGGTCGGGGCGCAGAGCCCGCGGAGGAGCCCACGGCGGAAGGCCCCGGGGCGGTAGACCACGTCGGCCTCCTCGGCCAGCGCGTCCAGGCGCACCTCACCCAGCCCGCGCTCGGGCTCGCGGAGGGAGGCGACGGAGACCTGGTCACCCAGCTCGCGCAGGCCGAACACCTCGCGATAGACGAAGGTCTCGGACCTCGCGGGGAGGACGGCGCCCACGTAGAGGATGTGCCGTGGGCTCGTCACCCGGCCTCCGTAAACGCTTAGCCGGGGCGATCCGCGGTGTCGCGCGCGGCGACGGCGAGGCCCACGATCCGCTCCATGTGCTCGACCGAGCCGTCCTGGAGGAAGACCACGTTCTCCGCGCGCCCGGCGATCCGGTGGCGCGGGGGGCGGTTCTTGGGCTCCATGACCACGGCGATGATCGGGTCTTGCTTGTTCCCGGCCGCGCACAGCTCGGCGACGAACTCTCGCGTGTCGTAGAGCTCGCTCTCGCCGTCGAGGACGGCCAGGTCGAATCCGAACTGCTTCATGGCCGCGATCGCCTCGCGCCGACCGGGTACGGTGATCACCTCGTGACCCGAGTTCGTAATCGCGAACGAGAACTCTTGGCGTCGGTCCCGGTGGGGGGCAATGTCCAGCACCTTCATCGGCGAACCATCCTCTAGTTGCTCTGATGGATGAGTCGGAGAGTATACCCCGGCGGTCACGCCGGCGTCAGGCTGTGGATTTTGACCTCGACCCAGCGGTTGTTGATGAAGGGCCTGAAGACGGCGCGGTAGCGACGACCGGGCCGTAAATCCACGTCGGCGAATTCCTTCAGCTGGCCCTCGTAAAGGTGGATGGTTTGCCCCTCGTCGCTGACCAGGCTCAGCTCCCAGTAGGGGCGACCGGCGAAGTTCTGGGCCTCGCCCAGCACCTCCACCTCGGCCTCCAGGCGCGCGTCCAGCAGCACGACGACTCCTCCCTCGCGTTCGGCCCCCGCTAGTAGCGGTCGGTGCCGAACAGGTCCTTCTCGTAGCGGTCGGCGTAAGCCGCCAGGTTCCCGATCGAGGCCCCGACCTCCATGGGGTCGGCGTCCTGCACGAGCTGGGTGTCCATGATCACCAGCTGCCCGTCCTTGATCGCGATCGCGCCGTAGGCCAGGCGCGCGTTCTCCTCCAGGCAGCGGCGGAAGTCGACGTCCTCGAGTCCACCGATCACGCTCCAGTAGCGCACGATCGCCTGCTCGGCGACGTCGGTGTCGTTGGTGATCAGCACGACCTGGCTCCGCCCCTCGCCGGTGGGCACGTCCACGGAGAGCACGTCGCCCTCCTCGACCACGTGCCACGAGCACGCTTGCGCGATGCTGTCGACGATCTTACGAATGCTCATCCCGCCTCCGGCGTAGGCCGCGAAGTATAGCCTGAGCCGGAGCTTCGAGGTCCGATTCTCCGCGAGAGCGCCTACACTCGCCCCATGCCAGAGCTGCCCGAAGTCGAGACCATGCGCCGCGGGGTGCTGCCGGTGGTCGGCGCCACCATCGAGTCCGCCGAGCGACCGCGCTGCTCGAAGAAGCCGATCGCCTTCACCCCCGGCTGGCGGGCCCTGCGCAAGCGGCTGGAGGGACGACGGATCGCCAAAGCCGATCGACTGGGCAAGCGGCTGGTCCTGCAGCTCGGCGACGGCGGACGGCTGGTGATCGAGCCGCGCATGACCGGCCTGCTGCTGCTCACCGACCCCCCGACCCCCGACCACCTGCGGCTGCGGCTGCGGCTTCGCGGCCGCGCCCCCCAGGAGCTCTTGTTTTGGGACCGCCGGGGGCTGGGCACCGTGAGCTGGCTCGACGAGGCCGGCTGGGACGCGCTGCGGGCGCGGATCGGTCCCGACGCGCTGACCGTCGAGCGCGAGGCCCTGCGCGAGCGCCTGGGGTCACGCAAGCGCCCGATCAAGGTCGCACTCCTCGACCAGGCGCTGCTGGCTGGAGTGGGGAACATCTACGCCGCCGAGCTGCTCAACCTGGCCAAGGTCCACCCCGCCCGCAGCTGCGACAGCCTGACGATCCGCGAGTGGACCCGGGTCGCCCAGGCTACCCGCGAGGTGCTGGAGGAGGCCGTCCGCTACGAAGGCTCGACCCTCGGCGACGGGACCTACCGCACCGCGCTGAACCAAGACGGCAGCTACCAGAGCAAGCACCGCGTCTACGGCCGCGAGGGCGAGCGCTGCCGCGGCTGCAAGCGCGGCACCGTGGAGCGGATCGTCCAGGCCCAGCGGGCGACCTTCTTCTGCCCCCGCTGCCAGCGTGGCTAGGCCGTGATCCAGCCGCCAGCGTCCCGCCTGCCCGAGCCAGGGTGTAGTCTGTGCGCCCCGGAGACCGAAGCATGAACCCGATCGCCCCCACCTTGTCCGAAGCGCTGCGCACCCACCTCCGCGCCGATCACGGCCGCCGTGTGGAGACGGCGACCCCCAGCGAGCTCTACGAGTCGCTGGTGGCCGCGCTGCGCGGCGAGATCATGGACCGCTGGGTCGCCACCGAGGAGCGCTACGCCAAGCCCGAGGTGCGGCGGGTGTGCTACCTCTCCATGGAGTTCCTCCTCGGGCGCCTGCTGCGCTCGTCGGTGCAGGCCCTGGACCTGGAGCACGAGGTCCGCGCAGCGCTGGAGACCGTCGGCGCCAAGTTGGAAGACATGGAGGAGGAGGAGAACGCCTCGGCCCTGGGCTCGGGTGGCCTCGGCCGGCTGGCCGCCTGCTTCCTCGACTCGCTGGCGACCCTCGACTACCCGGCCTACGGCTACGGGCTGCGCTACGAGTTCGGCCTCTTCCGCCAGCGGATCGTCGACGGCTGGCAGACCGAGACCCCCGACGACTGGCTGCGCTGGGGCAACCCCTGGGAGGTGTGCCGCCCCGACGAGTCGGTCGAGGTGCAGTTCTTCGGGCACGTGGACGCCAGCCAGGACGAGCACGGCCAGTTCGAGTTCAGCTGGACCGGCAGCGAGAAGGTCCTCGCCGTGCCGCACGACATGCCGATCTGCGGGTTCCGCACCCAGACCGTCAACACCCTCCGGCTGTGGGAGGCGCGCCCCCTCGACAGCGGCGTGAACCTCGACGTGTTCCACAGCGGCGACTTCATCGGCGCCGCCGCGGAGCTGGTGGAGGCCGAGACGATCACCAAGGTCCTCTACCCCGCCGAGCGCACCGAGGCCGGCCAGCTGCTGCGGCTCAAGCAGCAGTATTTCCTCGCCTCGGCGACGCTCCAGGACTTGCTCCGTCGACACCTGGAGGCCTGCCCCGACCTCTCGAACCTCCACGAGCGCCTCGCGATCCAGCTCAACGACACGCACCCCGCGATCGCGATCCCCGAGCTGATGCGCCTGCTGCTCGACCGCTACGACGCCACCTGGGACGACGCCTGGGAGGTCACCCGCAAGACCTTCGCCTACACCAACCACACCCTGCTCCCCGAGGCGCTGGAGACCTGGTCGTACCACCAGATCGCGACCCTCCTCCCGCGGCACATGCAGATCATTCAAGAGATCGACCGCCGCTTCTGCGACTTCGTGCGCAGCCAGCGCCCCGACGACGACGACGCGGTCTCGCGGATGGCGATCGTGAGCCACGACGCCGAGCGCCGGGTGCGCATGGCCAACATGTCGGTGGTCGCCAGCACCTCGGTCAACGGGGTCGCGGCGCTGCACACCGAGCTCCTGCGCAAGGGCGTGCTCAAGGACTTCGCCGAGCTGTTCCCCGAGCGCTTCAACAACAAGACCAACGGGATCACCCCCCGCCGCTGGATCCACCAGGCCAACCCGGAGCTCTCCAAGCTGATCAGCGAGCACCTGGGTGACGCCTGGATCAAGGACCTCGACCAGCTGCGGCGCCTCGAGCCCCTGATCGAAGACGCCGGGTTCCGCGCGCGCTTCCGCGAGATCAAGCGCGCCAACAAGGTCACGCTCTCGAACTACGCCAAGCGCGCCCAGGACCTCGAGCTCGACCCCGACAGCCTGTTCGACGTGCAGATCAAGCGGATCCACGAGTACAAGCGACAGCTGCTGCTGGCGCTGTGGACCGTCGACCTCTACCTGCGGATCCGCTCGAACCCCAACGGCGACTTCGTCCCGCGCACGGTGATCGTCTCGGGCAAGGCGGCCGCAGACTACGAGACCGCCAAGCTCGTGCTGCGGCTGTTCACCTCGCTCCAGGAGACGATCAACCGCGACAAGCTGGTCCGCGGCCGCCTGCGGGTGGCCTTTCTCGAGAACTACCGCGTGAGCCTCGCGCAGCCGATCGTGACCGCCGCTGACCTCTCCGAGCAGATCTCGACCGCCGGCTACGAGGCCTCGGGCACCGGGAACATGAAGTTCGCCCTCAACGGCGCGCTGACGATCGGGACCCTCGACGGCGCCAACGTCGAGATCCGTGAGCAGGTGGGCGAAGACAACTTCTTCCTCTTCGGGCTGACCGCCGACCAGGTCGCCGCGCTGCGCCACGAGGGCTACCGCCCGCGCGGAATCTACGAGGGCAACGAGCGCGTGCGCGAGGTCCTCGACGCCCTCTCGGGACCCTTCTTCAGCCAGACCCCAGGGCTGTTCCACCCGCTGGTCGACGCGCTCCTCGACGAGGACCATTACCTCGTGCTCGCGGACTTCGCGTCCTACTGCCACGCCCAGGATCAGGTCGAGGCCCTGTGGCGCGACCCCGACGCCTGGACCCGCAGCGCGGCGCTCAACTGCGCCCGGGTCGGGCGCTTCTCGAGCGATCGCACGATCCACGAGTACGCCCGCGAGGTGTGGCGGCTGCCGGCCTTGCCCCCGGCTTAGTCGTTTTCGGGAAAAGGCTTACGCGCCCGCTTCAGATTCTGCGAATCCGTTCTCCGTCCGCCGGGTTGAACAGAACGACAACCGTGCCCAAGCTTGGAGGACGTGGACTTGCAACGCGTCGAATCCCTGGTCCTGCAAACCGCCCGAGCCCGTGAGCTCGTCACGGCTCAGCACGTGTCCACGGCCCGCGCGGCCCACGCGCAGGCCGTCGCTCGGGGCCAGGACTCGAACGTGCTCGCGCACCTCGCCCGCCAGCTGGACCCCGCGGCGCGCGCGTCGGTGCAGAAGCTCTACCACATGGCCATGCGCGCCGAGTCGACCTCCGACAGCGGAAGCGGCACGACCCACTGGGAGCTGACCCCCGAGTCCCCGCGCGCCGTGGACCCCAACATGACCTACATGGAGGCGGTCCCCCGGAGCTCGGACCTCGGCAGCACCCGGGCCGACACCTCCAGCGACCTGGGGCGCACCCAGGCCCCCTCGCGCTCGGGGTCGGACGCTGGCGCGGTCACCTACGCCGGCCGGACCCTCGGCCCCCGCAACGCCAAGACGCTCCCCTCCAGCGGCCGCACCCTGCCACCCTCCGACGCCGGCCTGACCTTCAACGCCCCCGGCCCCGAGGCGACCCTCGACCCCGCCCTGGCCAAGACCCGCCCCAGCGCCCGGGTCCCCACCCAGGCGCCCCTGGGCCTCGACACCACCCACTCGGCCCCGACCCACGTTCACGGGAGCGACCCCAACGGGGAGACGGTCACAGTGCCCCGCGGCCGCTCGGGCCGCGCGCAGCCCGTGCCGGTGACCGAGATCCCCGGCTACCGGATCGACGGCGAGCTCGGGCGCGGCGGCATGGGCGTGGTCTACCGCGCCACCGCCGAGGACGACGGGACCTCGGTCGCGATCAAGGTCCTGCTGGCCGGCGCGGGCGCCAGCGCCGACGACCTCTCGCGCTTTCGCACCGAGGCCTCGGCGGCCGCGCGCCTCGAGCACCCGAACATCGTGCGCCTCCTCGAGCACGGTGAGACCGACGGCAACCCGTTCATGGTCCTCGAGTTCGTCGGAGGCGAGGACCTCGACGCCAAGATCAAGCGCGAGGGCGCGCTGGACCCCGAGGAGGCGGTCGAGATCGCGGTCGGGATCGCGGACGCGCTGGCCTACGCCCACGAGCAGGGGATCCTGCACCGCGACCTCAAGCCGCAGAACGTGCTCCTCGACGACGAGGGCGCGCCGCTGCTGACCGACTTCGGCCTCGCCAAGCTCAAGGGCGAGGCCGCGCCCACGGTCTCGCTCACCCAGTCGGGCATGCTCCTCGGGACCCCCGCCTACATGTCCCCCGAGCAGGCCAGCGCCGACCGGCACAAGATCGACGAGCGCACCGATCTCTACGGGATCGGCGCGACCCTGTTCCACATGCTCACCGGCTCGCGACCCTTCGAGGCCGAGACCCTCGCCGCGTTGATCCTCAAGATCATCAACGACCCCGCGCCCCGCCTCCGCTCCCTCGACCCCGAGCTCGACCCCGACCTCGAGACGATCGCGCTCAAGTGCCTGGAGAAGCACCGCGAAGACCGCTACCAGACCGCCGGGCAGCTGCTCCGCGACCTGACCCGCTGGCAGAAGAACCTCAAGATCGTCGCCGCGCCGCCCTCGATCGCGACCAAGGCCCAGCGGGTCGTCCGCAAGAACCCGATCGCCGCGGCGAGCGCAGGCTTCGCCAGCGTGGTGCTCCTGATCGCGCTGCTGATCGGCTGGAACAGCATGCGCCAGAACGCTGACCTGCAGGCTCGGCTGGCGGCCATGGAGGAGGGCCGCGCGGGGGATCTGGTCGGCAGCAGCCAGGAGCCGACCCCGCCCGCCGAGCCCACGCCAGCCCGACCCGCCGACGAGAGGCCAGCTGTCGAGAGCCCAGCTGACCCAGCTCCCGTGAACGAAGCGCCTCCCGAGGAGAGCCCCAGCCCCCGCGAGGAGCCGCCCGCGTCCAACGAACCTGCCCTCCTCGTCGACGCTCCGGTCGACACGCCGATCGTCTCCAACCCAGTCGACGAGACCCCCGACCCCGCTGACGAGGCCTCCGACCCGGCCGACCCCGCTGACGAGGCCTCCGACCCGGCCGACCCCGCTGACGAGGCCTCCGACCCGGCCGACCCACCGCCGCCTTCACCCAGCGCCCCCCCGGCCGACGAGCCGGTCGCCCAGCCTCCTCCAGGCTGGCTCCTCGAGCGCCTGCGGCGGCTCGACGAGCGCTCGACCCCGGCCTACGTCCCCACATGGCAGGCCGCCCAGGAGGAGGCCCGCGCCTTGAACGTGCCCCTGGTGGTGATCCTGCTCGGCCCGGGGGCCAAGCGCCTGAGCTCCTACTCGACCTACCTCAAGCACCTCGACGCGTTGGCGGTCGCCGTGATCGGCCAGGGTCCACACCCGCCCAAGGGCGCCCAACGCCAGCCTCCCCCCCGGCACCGAGGCGGGCCCAACGGCCCCGGCCCCAAGGGTGGGCAGGGCCCCGGCCCCGGCCCCAACGGTGGGCAGGGCCCCGGCCCCAACGGTGGGCAAGGCCCCGGCCCCAACGGCGGGCAGGGCCCCGGCCCCGGCCCCGGCCCCAACGGTGGGCAGGGCCACCCCCAGATCGATCCCACCGCGACCTGCCCCCAGCACGACGGACTGCTCTGCGGCGATCACGACACCGCCGCCAGGCGCAGCCACGACGCCGGCGTGGCCTTCGGCGAGGACGACATACGCCTGGTGGTGTTCACCCCCGACGGTGCGTTCCGCCAGCTCGGTGCCAAGCGCGGCGGCGACTTCAAGCTCCGCAGTACCTCGGTCAAGAAGGCGCTGGCGGAGGTGCAGGCCGAGCTGGGGCCGCCGCGCGTGCCCCTCGAGGCGCTCGACAGCGTGGGCGCGCGCATGGTCCAACTCGAGCAGGACGAGCCCGATCGCAGGGGCCCCCGCTTCGTTGGCTACGCGGACCAGCCCGGGCTGCTGGGCGAGTGGGCGCGGTTCCGCGCCCGCGAAGCGTGCGAGGGGGCGATCCGGCGCGCGAACGGGGATCGCGTCCAGCTCACCCGGCTGCGTGAGCGCTACGGCGAGGAGCCGGGCTGCGCGCGTCTGATCGAGCAGGCCCTCAGCCAAAGCCATTAGCCCGTTGGGGTGAGTGCGAGCAGCTCTGCTGCGAGCGCGAGGGGCCTCGGAGAGGCCCATGAACCCCAGTGAGTAGGCGGCTCACGCTGGTCGTTGCCTCGCCCGCCGGATAGGCTCTGGCCCCGGAGGCGAACATGACGAAGCAAGCGATCGTCGTCGGAGGCGGCCCGGTGGGGTGCGTGCTGAGCGTACTCCTCGCGCGCCACGGCTGGGAGGTCGAGATCTACGAGCGCCGCCCCGATCTGCGCCAGATCGAAGGCGCCGCGGGGCGCTCGATCAACCTCGTGCTCACCGCCCGCGGGCTCCGCGCCCTCGAGATCCTGGGCCTCAAGGACCAGGTGTTGGAGATCACGGTGCCCGTCTACGGGCGGATGATGCACTCCCACGACGGCGAGCTCGCCTACCAGCCCTACGGCAAGGACGACCGTGAGTGCAACTACTCGGTCTCCCGCGGCGACCTCAACCGCTACCTGCTGGATATCGCTGAGCGCGAGGGGGTCAGGGTCCACTTCCACCACGTCGTGAGCGAGGTCGACGTGCACGCGGGGAGCTTCCTGGCCACGGGCCCCGACGGTGCCCGCCGGGTTCGGACGCCGCACCTCTTCGGCGCCGACGGGGCTCCCTCGGCCGTGCGCGGCGGCATGACCGCGGTCGAGGGGTTCCAGGAGTCGCTCGACCTGCTCCCAGATGGCTACAAGGAGCTCCTGTTCCCGGCGACTCCCGAGGGCAACTACTGCATGGAGGTCCGGGCGCTCCACATTTGGCCCCAGGGTCGGCACTTCCTGATGGGCCTCCCCAACCAGGGCGGGAGCTTCACCGGCACGCTCTACCTGCCCCTGGAGGGCGAGGTGAGCTTCGAGCAGCTCACGACCCCCGAGGCGGTGCAGGCCTTCTTCACCGAGCACTACCCCAGCGCCCTGCCGCTGCTGGGCGACTTCGTCGAGCCCTTCCTCGACAGCCCCACCGGGATCCTGGGCACGGTGCGCTGCTACCCGTGGCACGTGGGCGAGCGGACGCTGCTCGTGGGCGACGCGGCCCACGGGATCGTGCCCTTCTACGGCCAGGGCCTGAACTCCGGCTTCGAGGACTGCGCGGTGCTGCACCGCCTGCTCGAGTCCGAGCAGCCTCTTGCCGAGGCCTTCGCCAGCTTCTGCGCCGAGCGCAAGCCAAACACCGAGGCGATCGCCGACATGGCGCTGGAGAACTACGTCGAAATGCGCGACAAGGTCGCCGACCCGGCGTTTCGCCTGCGCAAGGCGGTGGAGTCGCGGCTGGAGAAGGCCTACCCCAAGCTCTTCCGCTCGCGCTACGCCATGGTCGTCTACAGCTCGATCCCCTACGCCGACGCCCAGGCGGCCGGGCGCCTCCACGACGAGGTCCTCGACGAGCTCTGCCAGGGGCTCGAGCGCCCTGAGGACGCTGACCTCGAGCGCGGCCGCGAGTTGATCGCGGCCAAGCTGACCCCCTACTACGCCGAGCGCGGGATCACGCTCGACTTCTAGCTAGTTCCCGTCCGGGATTGGCTCCAGGTCAATATCCGTGTGCCCTGCGGGGCGGCCTGGTTTCTGGGCAGCCTCGTTTGGGCCCACTGAACAGGCCGAAGTTCGACGATCGGGCGCAGCCAGCGTGTTGGCAGCAAAGGACTACCCAGCTGCGCTTCGCGCAGCGGTCTTCGGGGGGCAGCAGTTGTGGTTTCAGGTGCGTAATCGAAGCCTCGCGAGTTGAGTGAGGTTGGCCGACAAGAGCGTGGACCAGACGTAGGCTTGGAATCCTCGCCAGCCCCTCCAGTTGCAGCGGTCGAGCCCGAAGCCTCGCTTGTAGACCGAGATCCATGCTTCTACACCTGCGCGGAAGCGCTTCAGGCGACCGTAGGTCCGTCGACTCCCAGCCATTTCGGCGGGGGTCAAGCCCTTCCCCTTGCTGAAAGCGCACCGCTCCACGCCGAGCTCGCGCGCTTCTTCCAGGTTCTTACGCGAAGCGAAGCCCCCGTCGAAGGCGACCTGCTTTGGAGCACTCCCAAACAGCTGCTTGGCGCGCTCGATTTGCCGCGTGGTCAGCGTCATATCGTTCGGGTTTCCCCGCTCGATCACGCAATCCAGCGCCAGCCCCGAGGCGCCGACCGTCAGGGTGATCTTGTGTCCGAAGGTCTTTGTCCTCCCGCTGACCAGGAGATCGACGTGCTCCTCAAAAATCGAGAGCACCTTCTCCGCCACTGGCACGGTCTCTCCGCGGAAGACACGACGCTCTGTCTGATTCAGGACTCGTTCGAGCAATCCGTGGAAGTGCTGCAGCCTCTTTGCCAGGTCGCGACGCTTCCTGGCGCCTGGGCCACGGGCAGCTCGGAGGCCTGAGATCACCCCACATATGTCGGCCGCGACTTGCCGAGCGACCTCAACCAACTCGCGATAAACCGGTACGCGCTGCACCTTCCGGCGAGCCCAGTAGATTCTGCGGTGCTTCTGTTTGGCGACTCGGCGACGGTCAGGACAGCTCACCCCGAACTCGACGGCGCGGGCGGCCAATCGCGTCAGAACGCGGACGCTGTCCCAGATCAGCGACGAGTCCGAAGGGAAGTGGACATTTGCCGCTACCGGCGTGCAGTCGACTCGGATCTTCTCCCCCCGCTCGTGCTCTCGCGTCTCTGTCGCGCGGGCGAAGCCTTGGAGGATTGCCCCCAGAGTCTCAGGACGGACCTTGCGGCAATTCTCTTGGAGCGTCGAGCGGCTCGGCCCCTTCTCCGTCAGGGTCAGCCCGACGAACTCACGGACCGTCAGATCGTCGCTCAGCCGCTCAGCCAACGCTTCGTAGCTCGCCCCGAGCCGAGGCTTGACGATCAGCGTGCGCAGCACGCGATCGGCCGACATGCCTCGGCGACCGCGCAGGCCGTCGACTTCAGCGACTAGGTCCTGGCGAACGAGTTCCCGCCACTCTGGGTGAGCCGCGAGGACGGCGCTGATCTCAGCCAACTCCTGAGCCAGGCGGTGACTCGCTCGCGGGGGACGGAAGAGGTCCGTCTGCCTGGTTATGGTGGGTCGCACGGGGCTCGTCCTCGGGGCTGCGGGTGGATGGGTCGTGGTAAACCAATCCATATCCGGAGCCACCGACGGCGAGCCTTCGTGCTGTACCCACTAGCCCTCGTGGCGGATGGCCGTGGGCGCACCCCGGTGCCCGCTAGGCCCTGTCGGACAAGGCTTGCAGGCTTTCCGGATGGGAACTAGCTACTCGACCGCCACCAGCTCGACCTCGAACACGAGGGTCGCGTTGGCGGGGATCGGCCCGCGACCCTGCTCGCCGTAGCCCAGCTGGGGGGGGATCACGAGCTTGCGCTTGCCGCCGACCTTCATGCTCGCCAGGCCCTCTTCCCAGCCGGCGATCACCTTCCGCATGCCGAGGGGGAACTTGAGCGGCTCCTTGTCGCGGCTGCTGTCGAACTTGGTCCCGTCGAGCAACCAGCCGGTGTAGTGCACGACCACCGTCTGCCCCTGCTTGGGGCTCGGTCCCTCACCGGCCTCGAGGTCGAGGAATTGCAGCCCGCTGTCGGTGGTCTGGAGGCCCTCGCTCGCCTGGAGCACGAGCGCGCGCTGGAAGCGCTCGGCCTCGTCGCGGGCCTCGCGCAGCTGGCGCAGGACCTCGTCGAGCTGCCGCAAGGTCTCGAGGTGCTTCTCCCGCAGGCGGTCGTAGTTGGCCTGCAGCAGCTCGAGCTGCTTGGTGCGCTCGGCCAGCTGGGCGGCGGCCGACTGGGGACCGTCCTGGGCGTGCGCGCTCGCGACGACGGCGAGCGCCAGCGCCACGCCGAGGCTGAATCGAGTGAGCATGGGGCCTCCTCTGGTCTCCACGCTACCCGCCCCGGGACGATCGGGCACGGGCGTCCCGCGCTAAGATCGGACCAGCGGGAGCGAGACCACGACCCACCCACCCCATGTATCGGTGTTCCCCGCCGAGGTGACGAGCCACCTCTTGCCCGCCGCTGGCAGGGGCAGCGGCTGGTTCCTCGACGGGACCCTCGGCGCTGGGGGCCACACCCGGCTGCTGCTCGAGGCGTCGCCCGACGTGCGCGTGCTAGGGCTCGACCGGGACCCCGAGGCCCTCGAGCTGGCGCGGTCGCGCCTGACTGGGTTCGGGGAGCGGCTGCGCCTGGTCCACGCCCCCTTCGCCGAGGCGCCCGCCGTGGTCGCGGAGCAAGGCGTCGGACCCCTGGCCGGGGCGCTGCTCGACCTGGGGGTCAGCTCGATGCAGCTCGATCGACCGGAGCGAGGCTTCGCCTTCCGCCACGACGGCCCCCTCGACATGCGGATGGACCCTACCCAGGGCGAGACCGCCAGCGAGCTCTTGCAGCGAGTGGACGAAGAGGAGCTGCGCGGCCTGCTGAGGACCCTGGGCGAGGAGCGCTACGCCCGGCGGATCGCGCGCGGGATCGTCGAGGCCCGCGAGCGCGGCGCGCTCCCCACCCGGACCACCGAGCTCGCCGAGCTGGTCACGGCGCAAGTGCCGCGCCCGCGTCCGGGGCAGCGCCAGCGGATCCACCCCGCCACGCGCACGTTCCAGGCGCTGCGGCTGGCGGTCAACGCCGAGTTGGAGCAGGCCGAAGCCGGGCTGCGCGCGATCTGTGAGCTCCTCGCCCCCGGCGGACGCGTGGCCGTGATCGCCTTTCACTCGCTGGAGGACCGGATCGTGAAGCTCGCCTTCCGCGCCGGCAAGCGCGGCGGAGGGCTCGAGATCCTGACCAAGAAGCCGCTGCGCCCCTCCGAGGCCGAGGTCGAGGGCAACCCGCGCGCCCGCTCCGCCAAAATGCGCGTGGCCGAGCGGAGCGCCGCGCCCCTGGTGTGGCAAGACTCCGAGCCCGAGCAGCCTTGGTACTAGCCCGCTTCCATCACCAGACCCTGGTGAGCGAAGCGGGCTAGGCGAGCAGCCCGTACACGAAACCGGGGGCGGACTCGCCGCCCCCGGATCGATCGGGATCGGACCCTACTCCGCGGCGACGCCGCGGCGCGGGGCGACGTCGAACTCGCCGCCAGGGAGGGTCTTGGTCTCCTTGAGCGCCACGACCCAGCCGTTGCGCCAGCCGAGCACCAGGATCCCGCCGACCAGCTTCTCGTTGGGGAAGGCGGCCTTGGGGCTGTTGGGGTTGGTGACCAGGTAGTCGACGCCGCTGAGGGTCACCGAATCGCGTTGGTTGCCCGCGAGGGCGTCGACCCGCGTGACCTTCACCGAGTCGAAGTCGTCGGTGGGCTCCATCAGGTAGGCGTCCTCGAGGCCACGGCAGAGGAAGCGCGTGGCGGTCGGGTGGTTCCACTTGACCTCGTGGGGGTCACGTCGGGCGCCCTCGAGCTTGGCGCCGCGGCGCATGGCGAACAGGCCCTTGTCCTTGGCCGGGAAGTAGATCGAGTAGTCGATCCCCAACGCCGAATTCGCCGAGACGACAGGGGTCCCCGAGATCGGCGACTCGGCGCCGAAGCGACCGTCGAGGCGCCCCGAGATCGCGTCGATCACGTAGAGGTTGTAGTCCTCCGCGGCGACGTAGACCTTGTTCTGGTGCATGATCGGGTCGTGGAGGATCCGGCGCTCGGTCTTGAAGGGCGTGCGCGGGCGCGCGGTCGTCTGGGGGAAGGTGTAGAGGTTGCCGTCGTTCGAGGCCACGAACACGTTCGGGTTCCGCGGCTGGCTGGCCGGGCGGTTGGCGACGTCGTCGTTGGTGCGCCAGTACCAGGCGGGGAACTCGGGCTCGTCCTTCTCGAAGGCGTAGATCCGGTCGTCGTGGCCGCCGACGAACACGTAGCTGCGAGTCGCCTCCGGGGCGCTGGCGCTGGCGAAGTCGAGGCGCGTGATCCAGAGCGCGGCGCCGCTGGTCTTGTCGAGGGCGTAGAGGTTGTCGTCGGCGACGAAGTAGATCTCGTCGTAGGTCTTGAAGCGCGTCGCCCGGGAGGGGCGAAACACGTACTCGGAGATCGGGCGCCCGGTCTCGGTGTGCATCAGCTCGCGACCGACCTCGTAGACCCAGTTCACGTTCCCGCTGTTCAGGTCGAGCTGGTAGAGGCGCTGCGACTTGGTGAACACGTAGAGGCAGGGCTTGCCCGCCCCGTAGGTGCGCTTGCGGCGATCGACGGCAGGGAGGACCTTCCCCTCGAGGAACACCCCCGTGATGATCTCCCCCTGCAGGGGACTCTCCCAGTAGACCGACATGCCGAAGTCGGCGAGGCGCTCCTCGTCGAGCTCGGGTGCGGCCTCGGCGACGACCGGGTCGGCGGGCCGACGGGTCCGAATCGCTTCGTTGTATTCGCCCACGCAGCCGGCGAGCGCGATGGCGCCCGAGAAGGCCAGGGCTCTGGAAAGACGGGTCATTGCAAGTCGCTCCTCGCGTGCTCGCGTGTCGGCCTCGCGCGTGGCCGGGTGAGTTGAGGCAGGCGCGGCGCTCCTCGAAGGGAGGTCGGCGCGCCTAACGCAGCTTGGCCCTGCGGTTCGCGGGGCTGAGCTCGTCGGTGTCGGGGTCAGGCTGCTCGAGATCCGCCCGGATCCGGCGCTTCTGGTCGACCCAGCGCCGACCGACGAACTCGATGGGCTGCGTGCCGGCGGCGAACTCGCTGCCGGGGCGCTTGTAGGTCAGCACCAGCACGGCCTCGGTGATCTGTCGCTCGTGGCTGTTCGCGGGCGCCACGTAGGCGCCGTGGGTCAGCAGGCTGGAGTTGGTCAGGCCGCTGACGAAGACGCTCAGCGCGTCCATCTGCGGGTCGAAGTTCTTGAACACGGCCACGCAGTGCCAGGTCTCCCCGGGCTCGATGGTCGGCAGCGAGATCACCGCGCTCTCGCCGGTGGTCTTGTCTTCGATGGGCGGGAGCTTGTTCTCAGCCGGCGCGCTGTTGAGCATCTTCTGGTTGTAGAGCTTCTTGCCCCGAGTCCAGGGACGCAGCGCGAGCTTGACCGACTCGAACACGTCGTCGATGTGGAGGTCGTGGTAGCGGTGCGCATAGCGACGCAGGCGCCGCCGGTCCGCCTTCTCCGTGCTCGTGGACTCCTCGCTCTCGTTGAACGCGCTCCGCGGGGGGATCACGAAGTAATCGTCTTGCTCGGCACGGGTGGGGTGCTTGTGCCGATTGCGGTCCGAGTAGGCCGTGACGTTGATGAAGAACGAGTGGGGAACCTCGTCGCGATTCGTGATCGTGTAGGGCAGATACCAGTATTGCTCGACGGTGTTGGTCTCGTCCTTGATTTGCAGCGGGCTGAGTTTGCCCTGCTTGAAATCGAGGTACCACACCTTCGTGTTCGACCGCTTGATCTGCTCGCAGACCTCACGATCGACCTGGTTCTCCAGGCTCTCGCCCTCTTCCTCGTCCTGGGCTCCCACTGGCCCCATGGACAAGGCAGCGATCACGCCCAGCGAAATCCCCTTCAGGACGCAGTTCACGTTGCCCTCTTTTGACTTAGCGCGCTTGGGCGAATGATAGGGCGCGGGGGGTGAGGTGTCAAACAGCCCCCGCAAAGACCTGGGCCCTGGTCGGCTTGACTGGCCCCGGGACGGGTGCCATAGTCCGGGTGCTGCGTCCAGGTGCTTAGCGCCGGGTCCAGCTAAGGGAGCTGAGAAGGAGTCGGAAAGCTGCGCGGGGAAGCTGGTCTTATTTATCTCCCTCGTTTTCGCGTACAGCCGATGATTTCCTTCGTGAACCCAGGGCGCAGTCGCGGGTAATCCCGCGTAATCGTTTCAACGGAGGTAAGTATGAAGTTTTCCCGGCCAAATCGGAGTTTCACTCTGATCGAGCTGCTGGTCGTTATCGCGATCATCGGCATTCTGGCCACTCTGCTCATGCCCGCGCTCATGAAGGCCAAGGAATCGGCCAACAAGAGCAAGTGCGCGAGCAATATTCGTCAGGCTGCACTTGGCGCCGCGTCTTACGCGGGTGACAAGCGCTTTTTCCCCCACGTCCAGGGTCTGCGCACGGTCGACAACGACTGGACCGGCACGGATCAAATGCGGATCTTCGTCGCGTTCGTCTACTTCGGCTACCTGGACAGCAACGAGGTCTACATTTGCCCGAGCTCGTTCGACCTCTACAACCCGATGAGTGGTGCCGCGATCGAGGACAAGCGCACGTGGACCTTCGGCGGAACCCTCTCGGTCAATGGCGCCCCCATGGTCTCGCCGCTCGCTCCCGGTAACGTGGCCTGCCTCGGCGTCCCGGACGCTTTGGACACCAGCCAGGAGATCAGCTACGGCTGGACCCGCAAGCCGATGAACAACAACACCGGCTCGGCCTCGATGCTCGGCTCGGATCGCGCGCTGCGCACCGTGGACGACGTCGCGGGCGGTGGCACGACGGTGGCTGGGTCGGCCGGTAACCACACGGACGGCTGGAACGTCGCCCACGTGGACGCCGCGACCAAGTTCCTCGGCGTGCGCTTCGACCGCGGTGACGGCTTCGAGCCGTTCAACTACCTCGGTGACGTGATGAACGCCAACGACGGCTTCCTCGCCATGGAGTGGTCGGGCGCCAACCCGGACGGCAAGATGCCCTAAGGGTTCGAGCACCACAGCTCAACACGCGAACGGCGCCGGTCTTCCGGCGCCGTTTTGCTTTGGTTGAACCGGCCCGGCGGTGGAGGGTAATCCAAGCATGCGCAGAGGGTTTAGCTGGTGGGAGGCGTTGGTCGTGGTCGGGATGGTCGTGCTCCTCGGCACCCTGCTCCTGCCCGCGCTGCTGAAGACCAAGTCCGGCTGCCGCACCAGCAAGTGCTCGAGCAACCTCCGACAGCTGGCGCTGGCAGCGATCTCCTATGCGGGCGACCGGCGCTTCTACCCTCACGTGAGCGGGTTGCGGGAGCTCGACGGAGACTGGACCACCCCCGACGCCCCGCGAACGATGGTGGCGCTGGTCTACTTCGGCTACCTGGACGCGGGCTCCGAGTCCTTCGTCTGCCGCAGCTCGGCTGACCTCCAGGCACCGCTGGGCGACGCCCAGCTCGACGACCGCCGCCTCTGGACGTTCGGGCCGAGCGGGACCCAGAATCCCCAGCCCGACGTCTCACCGCTGACCTCGGGGGTCCCGCTCAGCGGATCGTTGGTGAACAGCACCTGGCTCAGCTACGGCTGGACCCGCAAGCCCATGAACGCCAACGCGCGCGGGGCGGCGTTGTTGGGTGCCGACCGCTCGATCCGGCTGCCCAGCGCCGTGACCCCGGCGCCGCCGGGGACCCTCGGCAACCACCCCGACGGGTGGAACGTCGTCCACGTCGACGCGTCGACGACGTTCCTCTCCGCGCGTTACGACCGCGGCGACGGGGTCGAGCCCTTTGACTACCTGGGCGCGACCGGCGACGCGAGCCGCGACGGCTTCCTCGCCATGGAGTGGGCGGGCGCGAACCCGCTGGGCAAGACGCCTTGACGCTTGGCGCTGGCCAGCGGAGGGCTGGAGCTCGATACTGGGTCCATGCACCCCCGATACCGCCAGCAGATCCGCGCCCTCGGCGGCGACGAAGCCCAGGCCAAGCTGGGCGCGGCCAAGGTCGCGCTGGTGGGCGTGGGGGCGACGGGCAGCGCGATCGCGCAGGTCCTCGCCCGGGCCGGCGTCGGCGGTCTGCGGCTGATCGACCGCGACCTGCCCGAGCTCTCGAACCTCCAGCGCCAGATGCTCTACGACGAGCGGGACGTCGAGGCGGGGCTGCCCAAGGCGGTCGCCGCCGCCAACCGCCTGAGCCAGATCAACAGCGAGGTCGAGCTGGAGGTCGAGGTCGCGGACCTGGTCCCTCACAACGCGGCCCGGCTGCTGGGCGGCGTCGACCTGGTGCTCGACGGTACCGACAACTTCCTCACGAGGTTGCTGATCAACGACGCCTGCCTGGCCCAGGGCACGCCCTGGGTCTACGTGGGTGTAGTCGGCTCCGAGGTCCACAGCTTCCCGGTGCTCCCCGGTAGCCCCCCCTGCTTCCGCTGCTACCTCGACGCCCCTCCGCCCCCGGAGGCGGTGGCCACCTGCGACACCGCGGGGGTCCTCGGCTCGGCGGTCCTCGTCGCGGGTGGCCTCGCAGCCAGCGAAGCGCTCAAGCTCCTGGTGGGAGCGCCCGCGGCCGCCGGGTTGTTCGTGCTCGACACCTGGTATCGCGAGTCTCACCGCGCCGAGCTCCCCCCAGACCCCGACTGCCCCGCCTGCGCCGGGCGGTTCGACTACCTCCAGGGCCAGGGCCAGGCCGACACCCAGCTCTGCGGCCGGGACGCGGTGCTCCTCCGCGCGGCGGCCCCGATCGCCGACCTCGGCGCCCTCGCCGAGCGCCTCGCCAGCGCCGGGACCCTCTTGACCCGCAACGCCTACCTGCTGCGCTTCGACCCACCCGAGCCTGGCCACACCCTGACGGTGTTCGCCGACGGGCGCGCGATCGTGCACGGCACCCAGGAGCCGGCCGTGGCTCGCTCGCTCTACGCCCGCTACCTGGGGGGCTGAGGAGTCTGGGGCTCGGAGGTCGCCCCCGCCTCGGTTCCACCTCGCGGTCGCTGGCACCACCATCGGGCTCCAGCCGCCTCGGACGAGACGAGACCGGACCCCGGACCCCATGTCGCCTGGCTCGGTCGCGTCGCGGACGTCCGGGACCCACGTGTACTGAGGCTCGAGCTCCAGTACACAGGGTCCCGAGGGCTCCGTGTTGCGCCCGAGCACCAGCACACAAGGGCTTAGACCCTGTGTACTGGGGCTCGAGCTCCAGTACACAGGGTCCCGAGGGCTCCGTGTTGCGCCCGAGCACCAGCACACAAGGGCTTAGACCCTGTGTACTGAGGCTCGAGCTCCAGTACACAGGGTCCCGAGGGCTCCGTGTTGCGCCCGAGCACCAGCACACAAGGGCTTAGACCCTGTGCGCCGAGCCTGAACGCGGAGTCGCGGGGTGTCGGGGGCTCGGAGCCGCTCTCGAGCACCAACACGCAAGGGGTTAGCTCCTGCGTGGCCGCGGATGGGAGCCGCGGGAGCTGCTCGACGGACGGGAGCCGGGTGAAGCGGCCCGGCACTGCGTCGCTGGTCGGTCCAAGGCCCCGGAGGCTGCTGGACCGCTCACGGCGTGCCAGGCCTTCCGCGCCCGAGCAGCTACAGAAAGCTGACCCGCATCCGGCTGGAGCCGATCACGACGAAGTCGCCGGGGTTCAGGCGCTGGCGACCCTGGATCTTGCCGTTGTTCACGTAGACGCCGTTGCGGCTGCCCAGGTCTTCCACGTAGAAGCCGTCGCCGCCGAACACCACCTGGGCGTGCTGACTCGAGATTCCGGGGTCGGTGAGCACGGCCAGGCAGGTCGGCGCCCGCCCGATCACGCAGGGCATACCCGCGCGAGCCACGAACGAGCGCCCGCGGTCGGCGCCGTCGGTGACGTCGAGCTGCACGGCCGTCGGCAGCCCCGTGGGCGCGGGCGCGGGCGCGGGTGCGGGCGCAGGGGCTGGCGCAGGTGCTGGCGCAGCCGGAGCTTGCGGAGGCTGGGGAGCCTGGGGCGCCTGGGGCGCCTGAGGAGCCTGGGCGGAGAGGGTTGCGGGGACGGGCTCCGGAGCGGCTACGGGTCGGGCCGCGGGCGCCGGCGAGCCCCCTCGCCGCGCAGCGGCGAGGCCAATCAGCACCACCCCCAACAGCCCGAGGGTCCCCCCGACGGTCGCTCCGACGATCCTGAGCCCGCCTTCGGTCAGCGCGCCCATCGAGCCACCGCCGGCGAGGCCCAGGAAGAGGCATACCAACCCGACCAGGAACGCGGGCGACTCGAGCAGGCCCGGGCGGCCTTGCCCCTGGGCAGCCTGGTGCGCTGCGACCGCCTGCTGGACCTCAGCAGCCACCGTGGGCGGCGCCGCCGTCAGGGTCTGAACCCCGGCCATGAGCTCGGTAAGAGCCGTCTCGAACTCCGCCGCGGTCTGGAAGCGCTGCTCGCGATCCTTGGCGAGGGCCTTCAGGATCACCTCCTCCAGACGGGCGTCGAGGGCCGCGCAGTGCTTGCGGGGCGGGACGGGCTCGCCCTTGGCGATCTTGACCACGAGCTGACGCTCGTTCTCGTCGAAGAACGGGAGCTGACCGGTAACCGTCTCGTAGAGGGTCACGCCCAGGCTGTAGACGTCCGAACGCGGGTCGAGGGGCTCACCCAGCACCTGCTCCCGCGACATGTAGATCACGGTCCCGAGGGTCATTCCCTGCTGGGTAAGGCGCTTGCCGTCGACGAGCTTGGCGGTGCCGAAGTCGAGGATCTTGGTCTGCCCGGAGGGGTGAATGAAGATGTTCGAGGGCTTGATGTCGCGGTGGATCACCCCCTGCTGGTGAGCGTACGACAACGCGCGGCAGGCCTGGACGAACCAAGGCAGGCACTCGCTCGGCGGTACGAGGCCCATCCGCTGGACCTTGGCCTCGAGGTCCTCGCCCTCGGCGAACTCCATCACGATGTAGCAGCCGCTCTCGTCGTTGATGAAGTTCAACAGCGAAATGATGTTCGGGTGGTTCAGCCGGGCCAGCGCCTGGGCTTCGCGCACGAAGCGGTCCCGCGCGCTGGCGTTGTTGGTCAGCCCCGCGTGGAGGCACTTGATCGCCACCTGCTGCCCAAGCTGGACGTGGCGCCCGCGAAAGACGAGGCCCATGCCGCCCTGGCCGAGCTCGGACTCGACTTGGTAATCGCCGATCTGGCGGCCAACCAGGGGGTGAGGCGCGTTCACTCGTCGTCGACCTCGTACAACGCGCGCGCGGCCCGAAACAGCGAGAGCGCCCGGTTGAACTCACGCTCCTCCTGCGCCTCTCGCCCCGACTCGATCAGCGCCCGCGCGCGCTCGCGCAGCGGGCCGTCGTCGGCGGCGTTCACCGCCTCCTCGGCCGCGGCGAGGGCTGCGGTGGCCTTGGCGGCGTTGTCCGGCTTGAGCGCGACCCCCACGCCCACGGCTCCCAGCACCCCCAACAGGAGCCCGAACACGAAGCCCTGGACCCAACCACCACCCGAGGGTGGGGTGGGCGCGGCGAACGCACTCTGACCGGCGAAGGGGTCGCTGGAGGTCGGGGTCGGAGGCGGAGTCGGAGTCGGAGTCGGGGTCGGGGTCGGCGTCGGGGTCGGGGTCGGGGTCGGCGCGGGCGACGAGGCGCCGCAGACGCGGCCGACGCGGAAGCCCTCGGCCGGGGCGCGCGCGAGGCGCGACTGC
>Ga0070727_10000879_pt1 | contig 34021 bp, 26 predicted proteins | sample tdAd472_FD_66722 | JGI IMG/M metagenome (GOLD analysis project Ga0070727, IMG submission 66722) | Marine sediment microbial communities from the Atlantic coast under amendment with organic carbon and nitrate - tdAd47.2 | ecosystem: Environmental > Aquatic > Marine > Coastal > Sediment | place... | reverse complement strand
TGGCGATGGCCGGCGCGAAGCCTGTGTTTGTGACGCTGCACGACCGGGGCGGCTCGTTCGCCTTCGATGAGGCCGAACTGCGCGCCGCCGTCACCTCGAAGACCCGCGCGATCATCCTCAACACTCCCCACAACCCGACGGGCAAGGTGTTCAGCCGCGCCGAGCTGGAGCAGATCGCCGGCGTCTGTCGCGAGCAGGATTTGCTGTGCATCTCCGATGAGGTGTACGACCGGCTGGTGTATCGCGACGAGCACAACCCGGAGGCCGAGCACGTCTCGATCGCGTCGCTGCCGGACATGGCCGAGCGCACGATCACGCTGAACTCGCTGGGCAAGACCTTCAGTCTCACCGGCTGGAAAATCGGCTGGGCCATCGCATCACCGGAACTGACCAAAGGCATCCGCGCGGCTCACCAGTACCTGACCTACGCCGTGTCGACACCGATGCAGTACGCCGCGGCCGAGGCGCTCGGCGCGCCGGGCTCGTACTACGAAGAACTCACCGCGACCTTCACCGCCCGGCGCGATGCGCTCGCCGCGGCTCTCGAGCGCCTGGGCTTCAAAGTAAACCGCCCGGCCGGCGGCTACTTCATCCTCGCCGACCACCGCGGCGTCTCCGAACCGCTTGGGCTGAAGACGGACGTCGAGGTCTGCCACCACCTGATCGAGCACGCGGGCGTGGCGACCATCCCGCCGACGGCGTTCTACGACCATAAACAGCGAGGCCAGCACCTGCTGCGCTTCGCGTTCTGCAAGACGCAGGAGACGATCGACGCGGCGGTAGAGCGGCTGGAGAAGCTGGCGGAGAAGGTGGGTTGAGCGAGCAAAAGCTGAGCGATGGCGAGCGGGAGCGGCTGCGCGGGATGGTGCGCGAGTTGCTGGAGGAGGCGGAGGCGGTGCTGGATGCCGTGCCCGTCGAAGAACAGCCGCATCACACCGAAGAGGTTGTCGCTGTCTGCTACGCGCGGCTGGGAGACTTTGCAGCGGCAAGGCGACTCGTTGACCGCTGGACGGATCAGTGCGATCGGGCTGACATCCTCGTTCCAATCAGCAAGTGCCAGCGTGTTTTGAGCAACCAGTCCGTCGCGTTGACGACAATCCACGACGCTGCCGAGGCGGCGAAACTTGGTGAAGATGTGGATTCAAGGATCGGGCAGCTTGCAGAGATCGCACGGCTACTCAACGAGTGGGGAGAGACAAGTCGATCGCGCAGCGTGCTGACGGAGGCAACTCGTATCGCAACTGCCGCAGCCGATCCGTGCGCTCGCCGCCCGATGACATCGGTCGATGAATTGATCGATGGCTACATACAACTTTCGGACTGGTCTATGGCAGAGTCGGTGGCAGAAGACCTGCTGCGGGAGTTTCCGGACTATCGATCTAGCCCGATCAGAGGCATCGCCGCGGGCCTCGCCAAGGCTGGCGAAATCGACGAGGCGATCAGGCTTGCCCAATCTATTCCCGAATTGCTGACGCGTACACACGCCATGCATGCAATCGCTGACGCAAAAACCGCAGATCAGACCGCGATCGAGATTCTGCGCGAGTGTTTTGGGGCGTATCAGCAAGAAGAAGACCATGAATGCCGAGCCCTGAAACTCAAATCGCTTGCGACAAGCATGTCCGCGCGGTCACTGAGGGACGACGCAGTCCGATCCCTGATCTCCGCACGCGAATCGGTTCTGCTGATGTCTTCGTACTACTATCGCACGCTTCACCTCGCAGGTCTGGCATCCGACTTTATTGATCTTGGCCACCTTGAAGATGCTCGCGATACCCTTCGCATCGCCGAAGAGGTCGCGGCGGCGAGCCCTCACAAGAACGCCAAGTCCTACCAGTGCATTGCTATTGCGAAGCAGTACATCAAATTGGGAGATAAAGCGAAAGCCCGATCATTGATCGAGGCCGCCGAACAGTTCGCGTGGGTGCAGGAAGTAGACCACGAAATGCCGTGGCTACCATGCGAAGTCGTTGACGATATCTCCACGCTTGGATTTATTGAAATCGCAAGGTCTATCACGGAATATCTAACGGGCGAACGAAGAATCTACGCTCTGCTCACGATCGCAGATTCACTCTGTGAGCTGGAGGGCAATCGCACCGGCCTATCCGATTTGTCCGAAGCGGTTGAGCAAAATTCGCTGCTTGATGATGCCGAACAACAAGCTGAAAACGAGCGGTGGATCAGCGTGGCGTTCCTAAAACGCGACGATCTTGACACCGCAATCCGATTCGCGAGAAACATCGACAAGCGATTTGTGATTCCAAGCGTCATGGCGTTCGTCGATATCGCATCGAATCTACTGGACCGTCTCGGCGCACCGGATCCCGACGAGGATTGACGCGATCGCGTGAACAGATCCAAAAAATAAATCGCCCCGCCGAGGATGCCACGGCGGGGCGTTTGGCTATCTGAATTCTCAAGGTAGCCGTAGCGGGCTGCGCGTGATCGCAGCACCGTCGCACTGCGTCAGCCGCGCAGCCACCTCGTTGCGTCACAAAGATTGTTCACTGGATCACCTCCTTCGCTAAGCGTGTCCCGATCGTCGCCCGGTGACCTGTTACGAGTGGCGGGCGAACGGTCGGCTGGATCCTCCCGGCCCCGTCGGGTCGGGCTCATCGCGCATGGACGTGAACCGCCATGCTCGTCGGGGCCCGCTGCTCGCCTGCCCGAGGGTTCTCCTCGGACCCGGCCGGGTGCGCTTCCCCGATATCCCAAGTATCGGAAGATTCTCCGGCGGTTCAATCACAATTTCCGGAAATTCAAGCCCCGCGGCGTCAATCTTCGAGCTCGTCGAACGCGCCCTTGGCGTCTTCCTCATCCACGTACTTCTGGAAGTCCCCGATCTTGTAGGAAACGAAGCAGAACACATGGTGCAGCGTCACCCACTCGATGTCGCTGGGATCCTTCTCGATGTCCTGGCGCAGTCGGTTGAGTTCGGCGAGCAGTTTCTCGGCTTTCATCGAATGATGGCTCCCTGTAGCTGGTTCGGTGTGGTCCCGATCCTAGCCCGGGCGAACCGCCCCGACGAGGTCAGCAGCCGTCGGTCCCGAACGATGCGAGCACGCTGGTGAGATCGTCGATTCCCACATGCCCGTCGCCGTTGATGTCGGCCCGGTCCCACGGCGCACCGTGGGCCGGCACAGACTGGCCGTAGACGCGCAGCACGGCGTTGAGGTCAACTAGATCGACCGCGCCGTCGGCGCTCACATCGCTCGGCGCGTACGCGACGATGATCAGCGACTGGTTCGCGCTCACGCCTTCCAGTTCGGTGACCGCCCCGTTGTTCCAGAGCACGGTGATCCGGTCGACGGTCGATGCCGCTCCGAGCCCGAAGAACGCGGCGCTGTCCGACTGCGTCAGGTAGCCGCCGAGCGTGTTGACGAGCGTCATCGCATCGTGCTGCATGCCACTGTCAGGATCGGTCCACGCGATCTCCACGCGCGAGCCGTAGCCGTCGGGCGCAAGGCACGAGAGCAGCGACGTGTCGAGTTCGATGCGGATGCTGCTGGTTGGCGCGCCGTCACTCGGGCGGGGTGTGTCGTTGCGGTAGAACGCCATCTGACCGGCGAACGTCGTCACGAGCAAATCTTGATCACCGTCGTTGTCGGCGTCGAACGCGATGAGCCCACGCCCCATACCGGCGTGATCGATGCCGCACACCGCCGCGATGTCGACGAAGCCGTCGCCCTGCTGGTTCAGGAACAGGCGACACAGATCGTTCTGCCACTCGGGCTCGTTGAGGGCGTTGCGCTCGTGCCAACCGTTGGTCTCGGCGATATCGAGCCAGCCGTCGCAGTCGAAGTCCGACGCGACGGTGCCCCAGCCCCAGCCGCCCTCCTTCACTCCTTCTTGTGCAGACCGCTCTGCGAAGCCGTGAAAGCCCTCGCCCAGATAGAGCATGTTGCCGGTGCCGGGAATCCACGCGGAAACCGGGCGGTGGTGGCTGTAGATGGAGGTGACGTACCAGTCCGGCAGGCCGTCTCGATCGATGTCGGCGACGGTCGCGCCCATGCCGTTGCCGTCGAGACCCGTGCCGGAGAACAGCGTGAGGTTGCTGAAGGTGCCGTCTGTGTTGTTGCGGTAGTACTTGCTCGTGCCGAAGTCGGCGGCGAGGAGCAGTTCGGGGTACCGGTCGCCGTTGGTATCGGCGAAGATCGGCGTGAAGCCGCGTGTGCCGCCGGGGATCGAGAGCACGCCGGGGCCGGTGACATCGGTGAAGTTCGCGGTGCCGGTCTCGGTGAGGTTGTTACGCAGAAGCCGGGCGTTGGCCTGGCCGGCCCAGCCGGTCACGAACAAGTCGAGGTCGCCGTCGAGGTCGTAGTCACCGAAGGTTGAACCGAAGGCGTCGCCGAGCGAGCCGCCGTTCGAGTTCGCACCAACCTCGACGCCGACTTCCGTGAACGATCCGCCGTCGTTCCGATACAGCCGATTCTTGTGCGGCTTGGGCAGCCCGGGATGCGGTCCGAGCGATGTGACATAGAGGTCGGGCAGGCCATCGCTGTTGTAATCGCCGACCGCAGCACCGAGGCCCATGTGCTGCTGGGCAACGCCCCACTTGGCGGCCTCGTCCACGAAGGTGCCGTCGCCCTGATTGATGAACAGAGCGTCGGGAACCAGCCCGCCACCGATCCAGAACAGGTCGAAGTCGCCATCTCGGTCGAAATCGCCGACCGCGGCTCCGCCGGTCATGATCGCCAGGTTCAGCGTGTAGGTCATGAACGGCCCAGACGGCGAGTGCGTGACGCCGGCGAGCCCCGCCTCCTGCGTGGCGTTGACGAACACCGGAGCGATGTTGCCGGCATCGCCGGCGATCGTGTCAGCCGACAACCAGCACAGACAGGCGAATGCGACGAACGCTGACGAACGCGCAGCGACGGCGCCGTGGGCGGAGCGCACCATACCGATCCTCCTCCCGTTGGTCGGCCGATGCGCAACAACCCCGCATCGCCTCGGCACGATTGATAAACGACCGGACGCAACGGAAAAACACGAGATGAGATCGGGAGCGGATTCCGCCGTTCCCGTCGGGCCCGCTACATCCCCACGATGCAGGCGAGCACTGCAAACAGCGTCGGTGGGCGCAAAGCGCTCGCCGACAGACCTAATTTAGCCCGTGCGGGGTCCGTGCCAAGAACAATCCGTGACGATTTCACATTTTCTTCGTCCGGCGCCCCGGCGGTTCAGTTGAATCGCTGGAGTTCGAGTTCCACGCCTGTTTCCCGATCCTTCAGGATCACACGGTCGTCACCGTCGAAGGTGTAGATGTACCGACGGGAGTCATCGATGTTCAGCCCGCCGAACGACACGCCCCAATGCCCGGTCTCAGCGACAGTCTCGCCGCCGTAGAGCATGCGGGCGGTGTAGGTGTTGTCCGGCGCGAAGGTCACCGCGCCGAAGTCGAACTCGCGATCTGGCTTGACCTCTCGCCCCGATTCCCAGGTCCCGACAAAGCGGTCCTTCGCCGAGCAACCGGCGAGAACGGCGGTCGCGGCGACGGCGGCGACGCCTAGTGCGATGCGACTGTTCATGGCAATTCCTCCTTTGAAGTCAGTCTCTGGCCCCACCAGCAAAGCGGCCGGACCACCACTCTATCGCGCGATCTCGATAGCACGCGTCTCACGCAGCACGTTCACCTTGATCTCGCCCGGGAACGTCATCTCCGCGGAAACCTGATCGGCGATCTTCCGCGCGATGTAGAACGCTTTGTCGTCGTTGATGCGCCGGGCATCCACCATCACCCGCACCTCGCGACCGGCCTGGATCGCGAACGCCTCGGTGACGCCCTCGTGCTGCAGCGCGATGTCCTGAAGCTGCTCGAGCCGCTTGATGTAGAGTTCGAGCGATTCGCGACGCGCACCCGGTCGCGCGCCGGAGAGCGCATCCGCCGCCATGACGATGGGTGTGTAGATGGTCGTCGCAGGGATGTCGCCGTGGTGCCCGCCGATGACATTGAGCACGGGGTCCGACTCGCCGTACTGACGCGCGAAGTCCATGCCGATCTTCGGGTGCCCGCCCTCCATCTCGTGGTCCATCGCCTTGCCGATATCGTGCAGGAACCCGCACCGACGTGCGACCGCGCCGTCGAGCCCCAGCTGGTCGGCGATCAGTTGGCTGATGAACGCGACCTCCAGCGAGTGCTTGAGCACGTTCTGGCCGTATGACGTGCGGTACTCCAGACGCCCCATGGCCTCCACGACCTTCGGGTGCACCCCCTTGAGGTTGCACTCCATGACCGCGTCCTTGCCGTGCTTGCGGATGCGCTCGTCGAAGTCCTTCTTGGTCGCCTCGACCACCTCTTCGATCTTCGTCGGGTGGATCCGTCCGTCGGCGATCAGCTTCTCGAGCGCTTCCGCCGCGACCGCCTGACGCACCTTGTCGAAGCAGGACACCACGATCACGCCCGGTGTGTCGTCCACGATCAGGTCCACGCCGGTCGACTTCTCGATCTGCCGGATGTTCCGCCCCTCGCGGCCGATGATCCGGCCCTTGAGATCGTCCGACGGGATCTGGATCGTGCGCACCGTCTGCTCGGCGACGTGCTCGCCGGCGTAGCGCTGGATCGCGCTCACGATGATCTCGCGAGACTTCTCCTTGGCCTCTTCCTCGGCCCGTTCCAGCGTCTGACGCGTCATCCGCGCCGCCTCATCGACGCAGTCCTCCTCGATGACCGCGAGGAGTTCCTTGCGGGCCTCATCCTCGCTCAGTTCGGTGATCCGGAGCAGTTCGTTCTTCTTCTTCTCGATCAGCGCCTCGAGCGCCTCCTCGCGGGCCGCGAACTTGGTCTCTCGTGCTTCGAGCTTCTGGTGACGCTGGTCGAGTTGGGCCTCGCGCGTATCGAGCTTCTCGCGCCGCTGCTCCTGCTGGTCCTCGCGCTTGGAGAGGCGACGCTCCTCCTCGCGCAACTCGGCCCGCTCTTTCTTGATCTCCGCGTCGATCGCCTCTTTCTCGGCGAGCACCTTCTCCTGGGCTTCGACCTCGATCTGACGGGCCGCCGTCTTCGCCTCGCTCTCGGCGAGTTCCTTAAGCTTCTCTGCCTCTTCCTTCGCGCGAGCGATCGTCTGACCGGTGAGCAGACGCACCGCGATGATGCCAATGACGGCACCGACGACCAAAGCGATCGCGCCCACCGCGACGGCGAGCAGGCCGCTGCTGCCGGACGAACCCGGCTGAGTCGCGAGCAGCGTGGATGTCATATGAACAGAGAACATCGGGCATTCCTTCTTTATGCAGGGTCAGCGTGACGCCTGCTGAACACTCAGCGTGTGAAGGAACCGTGTTCTGATCTGCCAATCCGGGTCGGTTCAGACCGCCTTCGAGCACCGCGAAAGCATCCGCTGGACGAGCCGAGACCCTGAAACCACCAACTCCGCCCCGGTTCGGGCAGCAGTGAGTCGAGGGGTTCGGAGAGATTCTCGCACGAGGAGCTTCCGGAAGGTGTTCAGAACGGGTGAAAAAACGACGGGAGAAACGGAAATCGCGGCAAGCCGCGGGGGTCGGGATTGGCCCTGGAAGTGTCGCCGTCGCGGGCGAGCGGGTCTTTGTCGCCGGTCGCGTCCCAGGTCACGAACCGGCGTTCACAGATCAGATTGGATTTCCTTCGCAAGCCGAGACTTACGGAGACTAACTCCCAGATCGTAGCAGATCCCCGGCCGAATGGGAGTTCCAACCCGTCGACCCGCCCCGTGCAGGTGACCGCACGCTCCGCCGGGGATAGCATGCCGACCGTGACGAACCTCAGCCGCTGGCTTCTCACCCTGCTTCCTCTGAACCCGATCTGCGTCCGACTGGTCAACAGCGGCTCGCGCCGGCTTCGCCACCTCTACATCCGCTCGGCCTACCTCGGCGTCCTCATCGTCCTGCTCCTCGCCCTGCTGATGCAGTCCAACGCCGCGGTCCAGAACTATCGCGACCTCGCGGCAGCCGGTGCCTCGGCCTTCCAGTGGGTTGCCTATTTTCAACTGGGCCTTATCTGCATCCTCACTCCCGTCTTCATGGCCGGGGCGATCGCGCAAGAAAGCAACCCGAAGAACTGGGACGTCCTGCTGACCACCCCGCTCAGCACCCCCCAAATCGTGTTGGGCAACCTCTTCGGTCGCCTGTTCTTCGTCCTCGCCCTGCTCGCGTGCTCGCTCCCGCTCTTCGCGATCACCCAGTACTTCGGTGGCGTTCCGGGACGAGCCGTGCTGATGAGTTACCTCGTGTCCGCCGCCGCGGCTCTGCTGGTCGGGGCGATCGCGATCGCGCTGGCGGTCAACCGGCTGGCCGGGCGTCGCGCCGTCTTCACCTTTTACGCCGCCGTCGTCAGCTACATCGGCGTCACCTTCGCCATCGACCTCGCCCTGCGCGCCGGCTCGCCCGCCGGGCCCGGCGGCGTCACCGTTTTCACGCCGATCAACCCCTTCCTCGCGCTGGAGGCCCTGCTCCAGCCGTCTTCGTACCCCCGACCCGACGCCGTCGCGCTCGCCGACATGGGGTCCTTCGCCCGCCTGTGGTTCGGCAGCCCGGTCGCGGTCTGGTGCTGGCTGAGCATCGGGCTGAGTCTTGCCCTGTGCCTGGTCAGTTCGCTCACGCTCCGGCAGGTCGGTGCGACGCAGGGCGTGCCCTGGTACCGCAAGATGTTCGGCCTCGGCGCGCGCGATGCCGACACCCGCCCCGCTCGCGAGGTCTGGAACAACCCGGTCGCCTGGCGCGAAGCCGCGGCCCGGGCCAACACTCTCCCCAAACTCCTCGCGCGATGGGGCTTCATCCTCATGGGCGCCCTCTGGGGTATCGGCCTGACGATCGTCTACCACCGCGCCGGGCTCGACCACGAGGGCTTCCGCTTCGCGATGCTCGCGACCTTTCTCACTGAATTCGCGGTCATCGTGCTCATCGCCATCAACATGAGCGCGACCGCGATCTCCCGCGAGCGTGAGGACGGCACGCTCGACCTGCTGCTCACCACGCCGCTGAGCCAGGCCTACTACCTCAACGGCAAACTCCGGGGCCTGATCAGTTACCTCGCCCCGCTCATCGCCATCCCGGTCGGCACCATGGCCATCGCCGGGATCTACGTCCTCTTCGACGGCTTCGGACGGACAGACGGCGTCACCGTCGCCACCTCGGTCGTCTCCAGTTCGCGCGGCACGCTCAGCATCGACGCCCCGGTCATCCTGCCCGAGGTCGCCTTCACGCTCCCCATCGTGACCATCGCCTTCCTCGCCTTCGCGATCATCGTCGGCCTGCAGTGGTCGCTCATGAGCCGCGGCACGATCGGCTCGGTCGTCGCCACGGTTGCGGTCGTCGGGCTCGTCGGGAGCATCGTCGGCGTCTGCGGCTGGCAGGCCGGCACCGGCATCTCCACCGTCGGCCCGTTCCTCAGTGCGTTCACGCCCCCATCACTGGCCTACGCCTGCCTGAACCCGGTCGGCGCCCTCGGCGCAAGCATCGACGCCCCCGACGACCTCGGCCAGGCTCGCATCGGCCTGATCGCCGGCTGCCTCATCGCCGCGACGGCGTACATCCTGATCGTGCTTGCGATGAAGGCGAGTATGGTCAAGACGTTTGATACGACGACGAGGCGCTTGGCGGGGACGCGGTGAACCCTCGAAGGGTGGCGTGGTCTAAGCGCAGCGCAGGCCACGAGGAGTTCTGGGAATTAGGAGACGCGTCGGCGCGATAAGAGTGGTCCGGTCGAAGCTGCAATTGAAGCGGCCTCTCCGCTCACAACGTGGCCTGCGCTGCGCTTAGACCACGCCACCCAACTGCTCACTCCGCGACCGGCACGCTTTCGTAGAAGGCGTCCAAGTCAGCCTTCAGCTTCTCGATCGACGGCCGGTGCAGGTACATCATGTGGCCCGCCTCGTAGTAGTGCGTCTCGTAGTTGCCTTGCAGCGACTCTTCGAGCTGCATCGTGTTGAAGGTGTAGTCAGACGCGTAGTGCGGGGTGGCGAGGTCGTAGTAACCGCTGGCGAGGAAGACGCGCAGGTGCGGGTTCGCCGCCATCGCGCCGCGCAGGCGCTCGGCCACGTTCACGTACCGCGCCCGCCCCGCCGGCTCGTACGACCACGGCGAGACACCGGTCAGGATCTCGTACGGCAGGTCCGAGCGGTAGTTCAGTTCCGTCCGCAGGTAGTTGTTCAGCGCGCCGGTGTAAATGCCCTGGATCGCGGCGTACGACGGGTCGTACTCGTAGCGGTCACCGGCCGCCTCGCGATCGATGCCCTTGAAGCGCGAGTCCAGACGCCCCACCGTCCGGGCGTCCTCGCGCAGCAGTTCCTTGTTGAACGGGCCGACGGACAGGCGCATGTTCACCTGCCGGATGTAGGTCTCGCTCAGGCCGGTGTACTCAGCCAATTTGCGGACGATTTCGTCGCGCTCGGCCTTCGGCAGCGAGTCACCCTTGGCGAGCGCCGGCATGTACTCCTCGATGGCGAACGCCTCGACCTCGTCCATGAAGGCGCGCAGCTCGTCGCCGGTCTTCGGATTGTCCGAGTGGAACTGCGCCGTCGCCGCGAAGGTGGGCAGGAACAGCACGTGGGGCAGGTCGTTGCCGATGCCGAAGCGGATGGTCTGGAAGTTCAGCACCGCCGAAACGAGGATCACGCCGTTGAGGTGCATGCCGTGCCGGTCCTGCAGGATCGGCGCGATCGCGGCGCAGCGGGTGGTGCCGTAACTCTCGCCGGCGATGAACTTCGGCGAGTTCCACCGATCGTAGCGCGTCACGAAGCGCCGGATGAACTCCGATACCGAGCGGGCATCGTTCTCCAGCCCATAGAAGTCACGATCGTCGGCCTCGCCGGAAGCCCGCGAGAAACCCGTCGACACCGGGTCGATGAATACGAAGTCCGACTGATCCAGCAGCGACTGCGGGTTGTCCTCCACCGCGTACGGCGGCGGGCCGGGGTTCCCGAAGTCGTCGGCGTACTTCACCTTCTTGGGCCCGAAGATGCCAAGGTGCAGCCAAACGCTCGACGAGCCGGGCCCGCCGTTGAACGAGAACGTGATCGGGCGCGTCGCCGGGTCGGGGAACTTCGGCTCCAGCCCTTCGACCGACGAGTCGAACGGCTCGGCCAGCTTGCGATACGAGATGTAGAAGATCCGGGCGGTCTCCTCGTACTCGGAGCCCGTCAGCGAGAGCGTGCCCGCCTGGGCCTGGTAGTGGATGGTCTCGCCGCCGATCTCGATCGAGTGGTAGGTGACGCTGGGCGCCTCGGGGTGGACCACGAAGTCCGACGGAGGATCAGCCGCGGCGTTCTGGACACTGGCGGACGCGCAAACAGCGCACAAAGCGACGGCGGAGGTGAGTTTCTTCATGCCTACAGCCTACCGGGTTGAGGGGGTTGGGTGGCACAAGAAACCGCGGGAGGCGCGGTCTGAAACCCGACAGATCAGACGAATCGTCCCGGATCGCCGCAGGCGACATCGTCCGGCCATGACTCAGTTGCAAGGAGCGCCAAAGTCCGCCAGCAGCGTGTTGAGGTCGGCCAAATCGGTCTCCCCGTCCCCGTTGATGTCGCCACAATTGCCGCTTCCGCCGAACGAGCTCAGCAGGATGTTCAGATCAACGAGATTGACTTCCCCGTCGTCGTTCAAGTCTCCCGGGCAGCCCGCACCCGGCTGCGGCGCGAACACATACGCCGAACCGGAGTTGTTGCCCGAGTCGTCGTTCTCATGCGCACCCACGACGAAGTACGAATCGGTCATCGCCACCGAGTTCCCGAACTCATCGAAGGCGTCGGCATCGGACGCTCTGAGTTTGAACAACTGCCCTCCGGTGGTCACATCGAAGACGTAGGCAGAGCCAGCCGAGGATGCGGGAATGTCCGCTCGATACGCTCCGATCAAGGCCGTCGAACCTTCCAGAGCGACTGAGTGCCCAAACGAATCCCCAGCCCCCAAATCACAGGGGCGGAGCTTGTGAAGTTGGGCTCCGGTATCCAGATCGAAGACATACGCGGCGCCGGACCGAACCCCCGGGTCCGCTTCTCCGAATGCTCCGATCACCGCGATGTTGTCGTGCAGATCGACCGAGCAACCAAAGCGGTCTTCCGCTTCGGCATCCAATGGAGTCAACTTGGCCAACTGCTGCCCGGTGACGAGGTCGAATACATACGCCGCGCCACTCCCATGCCCGTTGTCTTCGTCCGTGGAGGCGCCGATCACAGCAACAGAACCGTTCGTCGCGACCGCTCGGAAATCGTGATTCGGTTCGGGATCGGAAACCGTGAGTTTGTGCAATTCCTGACCCGTATTGATATCGAAGACATACGCCGACCCGGAGTCTTGGCCGCCGTCATCGTCACGAGGCGAACTGATCACCGCATACTGACCGTGTATCGCGACGGCAGCACCGAAGTTGTCGAACGCCGCTCCGTCAGAAGCGGTCAGTTTGAGAAGTTCCTGACCTGTGCTGAGATCGAAGAGATAAACAGATCCTGAGGCGCTGCCGGAGTCGTCGTCGCCCGGCGCCCCGACAAGCAGGTACCCTCCATGCGCCGCGACCGATAGGCCGAAGCCGTCTTGAGCGGCAGCATCCGAGGCGATCAGTTTGCTGAGTTGCTGGCCTGTGGCCGCGTCGAAGAGATACACACAACCGGAAAAAGCACCGGCGTCATTATTCCGACCAGAACCGATCGCCACCAGGTTCCCATCGGCCGCGATCGCCCGACCGAAGCGATCCGCGGGGGTTGCGTCGCTCGCCGTGAGCTTGAACAACTCTGCCGCCGAGCCCGCCTGCACAACCGCAGCCGAGCCGAGCGCCGTCAGGAGCACCAGGGATTGGCAGAGCAGCGGCGGTTTCGTTCGGCCCGATTCCGTCTGTGTAGGAGCGCAAAAAGTTCCAAGTTTCTTCGGTGCTGCCATAGCGTCGTCCTTTCATCAGCGTTCGATGGTTGTCTCAACCCCACGCCGATCGGATGACTCAGACTACATCACACGCAAGTCAGTGCAACGAAGAATCTTCGCGAACGCGCGAATCGCGGTCGAAAAGCACTCGGATCGGGTGGTGTGATCACCCCGGCCGATATCGGCCTGCGGGGCCTAAAACTCCCGCCGCATCCTTGCCGGCGGGATATCCAACTGCCCCCGGTACTTCGCCACCGTGCGACGCGCGATCTCGATGCCCTTGTCTTTGAGCGCCTTCACGATCGCCTCGTCCGACAGCGGCTTCTTCTTGTCCTCGGCCTCGATGACCTCCTGCAGCGCGACCTTGATCGCGTCCCAGGAAACGTCCTCGCCCTCGTCGGTCTGCGTGCCGCCGGTGAAGAACTTGCGCAGCGGGAAAATGCCTCGCGGCGACTGGATGTGCTTGCCGGCGACCGCGCGCGAGACCGTCGCGACGTGGATGCCGAGCTGGTCGGCGACCTGCGTCATCGGAAGCGGTTTCATCGCCTGTGGGCCCATGTCGAAGAAATCGCGCTGGGCCGCGACGACCGCCTTGATGACGCGCAGCAGCGTATTCTGGCGCTGGTTGATCGCGTCGATGAGCCACTGCGCGTTCGAGAGGTTGGTGCGGATGAACTCGCGATCGGTCTTGGGGATCTGGCGGTCCTTGGCCATCATCGCGTACTCGCGGTTGAGGCGCAGGTTCGGAAGGCGCCCCTCGGTGAGGTAGCTGATGTAGGTGTCCGAGTCGTCGTCGTACTCGACGATCGCATCGGGCACGATCGAGGGCGACGTCTCCTCGACCAGCGAGCGACCGGGGTTCACCACGAGCCGGCGCATGTGCTCCGTGGCGCTCTTGATCTCGTCGATCGTCAGCCCGGAACGCTTGGCGACCTGCGGGATGCGGTTGTGAACGAGATCGTCGAGGTGGTCGGCGATGAGCGTGCGCATCCGCTCGATGTCCTCATCGGACAGCGAAGACTTCGAGCCGCCGGGTGCCTGCGAGGCGTTCTCGGCGAGCGCGTCGAGCTGGAGCAGCAGGCACTCGCGCGTGTCGCGCGCGCCGAGGCCGGCCGGGTCGAGGTAGTGCTGGAGCACATCGAGCGCCGCGGCGAGGGTTGCTTCCGCGAACAGCGGCTTGCCCTGCTCGTCGCGCGGCGATGTGTCGGCGATCTCCTCGAGCGACTGGCGAATGTACCCGTCGTCGTCGATGTAGCCGATCAGCAGCTTGCCCGCCTCGGCGATGTCGTGTTCCACCTCGGCGAAGGCCCACTGCTCCAGCAGCTGATCCGCCAGCGACTCCGGGCGGGCCTCGGTGTTGGCCATCGCGTCCATCTTGGCGTCGCGCTCGCCGGCCATGCGCGCCTTGGAGTAGGTGCCGGGCTCGTAGTCGCTGGAGCGGGTGAACGAGGAGGCCTCGTACTGATTGTCGAAGGCTTCGGAGTAACTCGACTCCATGGAGTCGAGACGTTCGAAATCGTCGGCGCTGTTGGAATCGGCATCGACGTTGAGTTCGCGCTCGTTCTCGCGGTCGGCCCGCTCTGCCTCCTGGCGTTCTTTCTCGAGCGTCTCGCGATCGACGCCTGCCTCGAAGGTCTCGAGGGTGACGTTCGACTCCAGCTCCTGCTCGATGCGCTCCTCCAGCGCCTGCATGGACATCTGGAGGATCTCCATGGACTGGATCATGCGCGGGGCCAGCTTCATCTGCTGGCCGAGCTTCATCTGCTGTGAGGTGTCGAAGCGCATGTCGTCGCTGGTCTCGGCTCCGCCGAAATCACCCGCCGGGCACGACGCACTCCGCGCCGAAACACCGACCCGATGGGCTCAAACAGACAGTACCGTCTATCGGCTCAACATGGCACGCGACTTGCTGGAATTGCGCTCCGGACGCGCCGGATCTGCCTACATCGCCTGCCGACCGGCGATCGCGTCGGCCAGAACCGCCTTCGAGGCGTATTCCAGTTGCGAGCCCGAGGGCAGGCCCCGGGCCAGCCGGCTGACCTTCACCCCCCGCTGCTGCAACTGCTCGGCCAAGTACATGCCGGTGCCATCGCCCTCCAGCGTCGGGTTCAGCGCGAGCACGACCTCTGTGATCTTCTCACCCCCGGCGTTCTTCGAGGGGTCGTCGACCCGCGCGAACAGCTGCGGGATGGTCAGGTCCTCCGGCCCCACGCCGTCCAGTGGCGAGATCCGCCCCAGCAGCACGTGGTAGACCCCCCGGTACATGCCCGTGCCTTCGATCGCGATCAGGTCTCGCGGCTGCTCAACCACCAGCACCAGCGAGCGGTCGCGCCGCGGGTCGAGGTTGATCGGGCAGACGCCGCCCTCACTGTCGGCATCGGCGAAGTTGAAACTGATCGGGCAGTAGCGGACTTTGGTCTTCACATCGTGGATCGCCCTGGCGAGTTTCATCGCTTCGTCGCGATCTTCCTTGAGCACGAAGAAGGCCAGACGCTCGGCGCTCCGACGCCCGATGCCCGGCAGTTTGGCGAACTCCGTCAGCAGCCGGTTCACCGATTCGGGGTAGCCGGTGTTGCCGGCGGACGAGGATCGGGTTGGTCCGGACTTGCTCACAGTTGCTCCACTCAAGATGGGCTCACGCCCCGCCGCCGATGAGTTTCTCGATGCCCGGCATGTCGGGCAGGCCGAGTTCCTGCGCCATCTTGCGTGCCTCTTCGCTGACCATGACCTGGATGCGGCTCATGGCCTCGTTGGTCGCGTCCTGGATCAGCGACTCGACCATCGCCTTGCCTCCCGAACCCTCGGTTTGGAGCCCGGCGATCACCGCCGGGTCGAGGTGGACCTGCTGCACCCGCAGCTGTCCGGAGACCGTCACTCGGACCGCCCCGCCGCCGGCCGAGCCCTCGGCAGACATACGAGAAATCTTCTCGCGGAACTCTTCGCCGAGTTCCTTGAGGCGTTCCTTGTTCTTCATAAGGCCGGCGATGGCCCCCATGGCTTTCATGTTCTCGAACATATGCGTCCTGAAAAGAGAAGTCGGAGGTGATACGAGCCAGATCAATCGCCCGTGTCGGGTTCGACGCTGACGATACGCGCATCAAACAGTTCCTGCGCCTGTTTCACCAGCGGATGATTCGTCGCGGCGTGCTGGCTGGCCTGCTCGTTGACCGGCGAGTCCGCCTCGGCGCGCATGGAGAGCGTGAAACGAACGGGCGAGCCGGTGATCTGCTCCGCCAAGCGGGACATGGCTTCCAGCTTTGACTTCGCGCCGAACTGCTTGGTCGGGTCGTCGAGGACGAGTTCGCACTCCGAGCCGTCGAACGAGCCGATCGAGAGGTGCTCCATGACCGCCGCGAGCGACGGCGAGACCTCGGCCTCGATGACCATGCGTCGCCAGAGTTCTGCCCCGTCGAGCTTGACGGGCGCGGGCTTGACCTCGGGCTTTGGATCCGGCTTCGGCTCGGGAGCGGGTGATTTCGGCGGCTCAGTACGCGGCCGTGGAGGGGTCGGTTCGGTGCTGGGCGGGTCGGTCCGGGGCTGAATGGCCTCGGCTCCCGCCCTCAGCGTTTTTTTGCTGGGACGCCCCCGCCGGCGAGCAGCCTGCCGACATCGGCGAGTTGCTCGGACATCGCCATTCGAACGACCATCGCGTCCACGAGCGCTCGGGCGGTTGAGCTGTTCCGGGCGTTGCGCTTCACCGATTCGACGAGCGCGATCAGGTGAACCAAGCCCGCGGCATCGAACCGCTTGGCGAGTTTCGCCGCCTCGGCGCGCGCTTCGCCGGACAACTCGACGAGCTCGCTGTCCTCGCCGCACGCGCAGATAAGCATCAGGTTGCGCAGGTGGTGGACCAGCGAGTCGAGCATCTGGTCCTGGTCGGTGCCCTTCTCGAGCAGCGTCGCGGTCCGGGCGAGTGCCTTGGCGGGATCGCCGTCCGCGACCGCTTCGATCAGGTCGGCGATGAGCGTGCGCTCCGGCAGGCCCAGCACCTGCTCCAGCACCGCGCTATCAAGGGTCTGGCCGGGCGGGACCGCGGCGATCAGGCGATCGAGCAGCGACAGCCCGTCGCGCATCGAGCCGCTGGCCAGACGCGCGATCTCCATGAGCACATCGCTCTCGGCCTTCAGGTCTTCCTTCGCCACCACCTCGCCCAGGTGACGCGCGATCTCGGTCGTCGGGATGTTGCGGAAGTCGAACCGCTGGCAGCGCGACTGGATCGTCGGGAGCACCTTGTGCGGCTCGGTGGTCGCCAGGATGAACTTCACGTGGTCCGGCGGCTCTTCCATGACCTTCAACAGCGTGTTGAAGGCGTCCTTGGTGAGCATGTGGACTTCGTCGATGATGTAGATCTTGAATCGGCCGCGGAGCGGGCGATAGACGCTGTTGGCGATCAGTTCGCGGGCATCTTCCACTTTGCGGTTCGAAGCGGCGTCGATCTCGATGACGTCCGTATCGCGCCCTTCCATGATCGCCCGGTCCACCTCATCGTCGCCGCCGTTGAGGGCCTTGGCGAAGATGCGGGCCATGGAGGTCTTGCCGACGCCCCGGGTTCCCACAAAGAGGTAGGCGTGGCCCACGCGGTCCTGCTCGATGGCGTTACGCAGGGTCCGCGCGATCGCTTCCTGCCCGACGACTTCGTCGAAACCTTGCGAGCGGTACCTGCGTGCGAGGGCGGTGTAGGCCATGGCAAGAGTGTAGCGAGATGCCCCGGCGGGTCACTCTGGCTGGAAGATCATGCCCTCGACCTGCTCCACGGCATCGGGAACGGGGAAATCAGGATCGCAATCGCCAGCCAAGTGCCACAGGGCCAGCGCGGATGTCACCGCGTCGAAGGCGTGCTCGCTGGCGATCGCCAGATCCCGGTGGGTTTTCGAGATCGGCCCTGCCGTGAGATTCCGCAGCGCTTCGCGTCGGCTGTCCGGGCTGGCCTTTCGAACGCGCTCGATCCCGACGTGGCGGTACAGTCGGGCCGGGTACATCTCGACGACGACTCGATCCGACGGCGGGTCAAAGGGCCAGATCGACCACCCCGACGCGCGCAGATCGAGGAGATACGGCATGCCGCGAAGGGTGCCGGTGCCGACCGAGCCCGCGCCCCCGATTTGGAACACCGGCTTGGCGCCGTGCAGGCGGTCTGCCCGACGAAACCCGAGTTCCGGCTCGTGCGGGCGCGGCTTGCCCGGCCTGCCCCAGAACGGCGGTTCGCAGTTCGCGATCAGCGATTCCGCGCCGAAGTCGTCATCCGAAGCGAGCGAGCGCCAGAGTTGGGTCGGTCGGTGCAGGCCGCGCGCACGCAGGTACCAGCGCGGGAGCGAGAACGCGAAGTCCAGCGCGACCATCGTCGAGCCGTCCTCGGGCGTGCTCATGACAGCCCGCATCGCACCATCCCGGTCGAGTGACGCGTCGAGGCGGGCGACCTCTCCACCGACGACCTCGGCGAGGGCGATCGCGCCCCGACCGCCTCGGGCCTTCGCGCCAGACCAGTCGATGGCAATGATGCGATCCACGCCGATACTTCCCGAGGCCGTGGCAAAAAGTGAAAACGCGAGTCGCTCGACTCGGTTGGCGACCAGGACACCGCCGGCACCGGGCAGCTTCCGCTTAGGGCTGCTCCGATCAAGGCCTGACCCGGTTCACGAGCCACCCGTGCAACGGGCCCGGCCGCCAACCGATGCGAGCGAACTCGCGGACGGAGGATTGTATCGAACACCGGGCTGGCGTGGGCGTAGCCCCTTTCCGGGCGTGTGGACTCTGCCACGCATCATCTGCCGATAGACTCTGTAGACCCTGATTCGAGAACACCCAGTCGCCACGAGCCCTTCGCGACGACGGAAATGAGGATCGATGGAGAACGAGGCCCCGGTGACCATGATTCGTGAGCGCGACCGCGAGGAGCGACAGCGCAACCGCCTGATCGGCTACCTGCGGATCGTATTCGTCATCCTGCTGAGCGTGATCGTGGCTCTCGGCATCGTCTCGGAGTCCACCGAGACCACCTCCGGCGTGCAACTCAGCAACTACTGGTGGCTGCTCGCCGGCGGCACAGCGATCTTTTTCTTCGTCGTCACCGGTCTCGACATTCTGACGAACCGAAAGAAGCTCAGCGCGGTCTCCGCGATCCTGTTCGGCGCGTTCGCCGGGCTGATCCTGACGATCCTGCTCGGCCTGCTCATCGACTTCTTCGTGAATGTGTTCTACCTCGACTCGGGAACTCCCCTCGAGCAGCAGGCGTTTGTCGAGCGGGTGTCCTTGCTGGTGAAGGTGATCCTCGGCCTCGGCCTGTCCTATCTTGGGGCGTCAACCATCCTGCAGACCCAGGACGACTTCCGCCTGGTTATCCCCTACGTCGAGTTCGCCAAGCAGATCCGCGGCACGAAGCCGTTCATCCTCGACACCTCGGCCCTCATCGACGGACGCATCCTGGACATCTCGGAGGTCGGCCTCATCCAGGTCCCGCTGGTGGTCCCCCGCTTCGTCATCGACGAACTCCAGACGCTCAGCGACTCCGGCGACAAGCTCAAGCGGGCCCGAGGGCGACGGGGGCTCGACATCCTCGGCAAGCTGCAAAAGAACCCGCGGATGGACATCACGATCGATGCCACGCTGGTCGCGGGCAAGGATGTCGACCAGATGCTCGTCGAACTCGGCAAGCTCATGCCCGGCACCATCATGACCACCGATGCGGGGCTCGTCCGTGTCGCAAGCATCCAGGGCGTCGGCTCGATGAACGTTCACGACCTCGCCAATGCGCTCAAGCCAAGCGTGATCCCAGGCGAGCCGCTCGCGGTGCACATCATCAAGCCCGGCGAGCAGCCGGGTCAGGGCGTGGGCTACCTCGAAGACGGCACGATGATCGTCGCCGAGAACGGCGCTGACGCGATCGGCAAGGAAGTCCAGCTCACCGTGACTTCGACAATGCAGACCAGCGCCGGGCGCCTGATCTTCGGTCGAATCGCCGAGGACAACGGGCTCGACGACAGCGGCGAGTACGCCGGCAAGCGCCCGGGTGACTCCGGGCAACACCAGTCGCCCGGCGGGCGAACAAAGCGCGGCGGACGATCCTGACCGTCAGGCCAGAGCCGGCGACACCGATTTGCCCCGCACAGAGCCTCCGGACTTCGGGATCGCGATCTTCTGCGGCACCATGACGGGGACCACTTCTGGATTGATGCTGAGCACCATCGGCGTCGTTGCCTCCCGGCCGGCCTCGGTGTCACCGACGATCACCGCCGGCGCTTCACCGTCGAGTTGGTACACCATCGGACCGCCGTGCGTCTCGATCCGGATTTTCTGGCCGGTGCGATACATCAGTCGCTTCGAGCGGAACTGGCGACCGAACCGAGAGCGGGCCATCCACAACCCGACGCCGACCCACGAGTTCGCCGGGAAGAAGACGACATCGAGCAACCCGTCGGTCATGTCCGCGTTGCGCGCAGGATCGACCCGCATGGCGTACTGGCGGGAGTTCGCGACCACCGCCATCCCCTTGCGACGTTCGACGACCGTCTGCCCATCGACGGTGATGGTCATCGGGCGCGACCACGGACGGATGAGTTCGGCAAGGATGTGCGGCGCGTAACTGAAGTGACTGATCCGCCCGGTCCGCTTGCGACAGAGCCGGTTCACGATGTTGGCGTCCACACCAACCGATGCCATCAGCAGGAAGGACCGGCCGTTGCACTCCGCCAGATCGATCCTTGGCATCGGGCGACCGGCGAGTTCGTGCTGCATCAGGTTGTCGATCGCCGCGCGGACCGTCCGCAGGTCACGATCCATCCCGAACTCGCGTGCGAACAGGTTCTCCGTGCCGGTCGGAAAGTGGTAGAGCGGCGTGCTCGTAACGGCGGCGGGCTTCGCGCACGAGTGCACGGTGCCGTCGCCACCGATGACGATCAGCCCGTCGGCCGGGTGGGTGCGTTTCGAGTTCGCGCCCGGCTCCGGCTGCCCCTCCAGCACAGGGACGAGGTCGCGGCGCACCGCCGCCGGACCGACCTCGAAGAGGACGACCTCGTGTCCGTCGCCGCGGGTACCCAGTTCCCGCTGCAGGACACGGGCCAAACGCGGTCCCTCGCCTCGCCCGGAAATCGGATTGAAGACAATGACGAGCTTCATTGGCCTGACGGAGGGGGCGAGGGCGTGGACGGGCCGGGCAGTGTCACCCGACTCCGCGTATCGTATCGGCCATGGAACTCCGCAGCCCTGAGAACGCTCATCGCCCCCGAGTTCGCCGAATCATGAGGATCAGCACGCGATTGCTGGCCGGCACCCTGTTCCTCGCTTCGGTTGCGCCCTTGTCCGAAGCCCAGTCGCGCACGTATCGGCTCGAGCCGGGGTCGGACCCAGAAGTCGCCAACCGCGACTGGCAGCTCGAAGACGCCCCGATCGAGGGCACGAGCGAGTGGACGATCGCCGAGGCCCGTCGACTAATCCTCGAAGGAAACCCCGGTCGCGCCCGGCGCATGCTCACCGACTGGATCGACGCCAGAGTCGGCTCGGAAGACCCGCTGATGGCGTCGGCCCTGCTGGCGCGCGGAGATGCGCTGGTGGCCTCGAACGAAGAATTCCGAGCCTTGTACGACTATGAACAACTCCTCCGCGAGTTCCCCGGCTCGGCCGAGTTCGAGCGGGCGGTCGAGCGAGAACTGGCCATCGCGCTTCGCTACGCCGACGGCCTTCGCCGACGCGGCTGGGGGCTACGCGTCTTCGACGCCAGCGACATCGCGGTCGAACTGTTCATCCGCGTCCAGGAGCGCATGCCCGGCAGCCAGCTCGCCGAGCGTGCCGCGATCGAACTCGCCGACTTCTACTACAAGCGCCGGGAGATCGGGCTCGCCAGCGAAGCCTATTCGCTTTACCTCGAGAACTTCCCCGACGGACCGAACGCGCGTCACGCGGCGCGCCGTCGCATCTACGCCGATATCGCCCGCTTCAAGGGCCCGGAATACGACGCGTCCGGCCTGCTCGACGCGCAGGTCCGCATCCGTCGCTACGAACAGGAGTTCCCCGCCGATGCGGCCCAGACCGGCATCAACAGTGCGCTCGTCGAGCGCCTGGATGAGTCACTGGGTGCCCAGCAACTCGTTGCTGCCGAGTACTACCTGTCGACGGGCGAACTCGCCGCCGCACGCCTGACGCTCCAGCGTCTGGTTCTCGCATACCCGCGCACCATCGCCGCTCGAAACGCCCGAGACATCCTCTCGAACCGCGGCTGGTCGGTGCCGGACGCCGCGCCGGACCCGACAACGGATCCGGGCCCGATCATCATTGAGGGCCCGGCCGGAGCGGTCCCTGTCGAGGGGCCGGGCGCGACGAACCCGCCGCCGAGCGGCTCGCCGAGCAACGGGGGTGGCCGGTGATGTCTCACGCACGCCAATCACTGGTCACTGCCGCAGCCTTCGCGTGCGCTTGCGTGCTCACTATGGGGTGCGCCTCCGACCCAACCAACGGCTACGCGTTCGATAGCGCGTACGACTCCAGCGTGCGGACGGTGGCGGTCCCGATCTTCGACAACCCGACCTACGAGCACGGCCTCGAGTTCGAACTGACCGAAGCGATCATCAAGGAGATCCATCGCTCGACGCCGTGGCGCGTGATCGACCGCGAACGGGCGCAGACCGAGTTATCCGGGGCGATCACCAGCGCCGATCTGCGTGCCCTCGGCACCGACTCGGAAACCGGGCTGATCGAGCAGTACGCCTACGACCTCGGTGTGACCTTTGAGTTCCGGGACCGTCGAGACGGACGGGTCCTGGTCGCCAGGCGCAACTTCCGCGCCGCCGAGGCATTCGTGCCCGATCGGCTGGCCGGGGAACGCCTCGAGTTCGGCCAGAGGGCAACCATCGACCAGTTGGCCCGCGACATCGTCGCGGAACTGCGCAGCGGATGGTAATCGTCTGCGCACGGGGTCCCGCTCTGGGGGCCTAGAATCGAGTGATTCTCGGGGCCTGCACAGAGTTTGTGAACCCGCGGGCCCGCAAAGACGAATAAACAGCATGCGGACGCTTATCGAACGCCGCAGCACCCTCTCGAATCTCTCCGAGCACGGATCGCAATATGCCTGACGAGAACCGCCCCGGTAAGTACGACACGCCCAACCGGGGGCAAGGAAAAGCACCCAAATCCACCGAAACAGGCGGTCCAAATCGTCCCGGAGCAGGGGCGACCGCCAGGCCGCCGCGCGGCCCGGCCGGGCTGTTCGTGCTGATCATGCTCGTGCTGCTGACGGTCATCGCGTTCAACACGCTTGGCCCGAAGCCCGAGAAGATCGACTTCAAACAGCTGGTCGCCTATCACCAGGAGAAGAGCCTCGACGATGTCGAGTTGCGCCCCTCCGAGATCAGTGCGACGGTCGCCAGCCCGATCGAGGGCGCCAAGGAGAAGCAGGTTCGCGTCCTCATCAACCCGAACGAGGCGAGTCAGGCCGACGCGATCCGTCGTCTGAACGAAGCCGGCATCGAGTTCGAGCAGCAAGGCGGACCGAGCCTGTGGATGCAGATCCTGTTCAGCCCCCTGCTCTTCTTCTTCGTCATCATGCTCCTGCTGTGGTTCTTCATCCTCCGGGGCCTGCGCAGCGCGTCCGGCGGCGGCGGGATGATCGGCAACTTCGGCAAGTCGCGACATCGCATCCTCTCCAAGGAATCGACCAACATCACCTTTGAGGATGTCGCCGGCATCTCCGAAGCGAAGGAAGAACTCCAGGAAATCGTCGAGTTCCTGCGGTACCCCAAAAAGTTCATGCGCCTCGGCGGTCGTGTGCCGCGAGGAGTGCTGCTTTCCGGCCAGCCGGGCTGCGGCAAGACCTTGCTGGCCAAGGCCATCGCCGGCGAAGCGGATGTGCCGTTCTTCACGATCTCCGGCTCCGACTTCGTCGAGATGTTCGTCGGCGTGGGTGCCAGCCGCGTCCGCGACCTCTTCAAGCAGGCCAAGGAGAACTCCCCCTGCATCATCTTCCTCGATGAGATCGACGCCGTCGGGCGCAAGCGCGGCGGCGGCATGTCCTCGGGTGGCAACGACGAACGCGAGCAGACCCTCAACGCCATCCTCGTCGAGATGGACGGCTTCGAGACCAGCGATCAGGTCATTGTGATCGCTTCGACCAACCGTCCGGATGTGCTCGATCCCGCGCTCACGCGCCCGGGCCGTTTCGACCGCCACGTGAGCGTGCCCATGCCGGATGTGAAGGGCCGCTACGAGATTCTGAAGGTCCACGCCAAGAAGGTGAAACTCGGTCCGAACGTGAACCTCGAGCGCATCGCCCGCGCGACGCCGATGTTCTCGGGCGCCGAACTCGCCGCGATCATGAACGAGGGCGCGATCATCGCGACCCTGCAGGATAAGGACTTCATCGAGCACGGCGACCTCGAGGAGGCCCGCGACAAGGTCCGCTACGGTCGCTCGCAAAAGAGCCGCGTCATCGAGGAGAAAGAGCGTATCGCGACCGCCTACCACGAAGCCGGCCACGCCGTCCTTCAGGCGATGCTCCCCGACGCCGACCCGCTCCACAAGGTGACCATCATCCCGCGCGGACAGTCCATGGGCGCGACATTCAGCCTGCCCGAGAAGGACCGCTACGGCTACGGTCTGAAGTACATCATGGCCACGATGCGCGTCGTCTGCGGCGGGCGCATCGCCGAGAAGCGAAAGACCGACGACGTGTCCTCGGGTGCCGCCATGGACATCAAGCAGCTCACGCAGATGGCCAAAGCGATGGTGCTCGAGTGGGGTATGAGCGAGAAGCTCGGCTTCGTCAAATACTCCCCAAACGACGACTCTCCCGGCTACGTCGAACGCGAATACTCCGACGAGACCGCGCGGATCATCGACGAGGAGATCCGTCGCTACGCCGCCGAAGCGTTCAAGGAAGCCGAGGAGATGCTGTTCGAGAACTGGGAGAAGGTCGAGGCGGTTGCCGAAGCCCTGCTCAAGCACGAAACACTTGAAGCGAACGATGTGCACCGGCTCATGCGAGGAGAGCCTCTGGGCAAGCCCAGCGTGAGCGACCTGCTCGCCGCCGAGTCCAAGAAGGACGCCGGTCGCAAGGCGACCAACGACAGCGCCTCGAAGCGCCCCGCCAGCGACGAGGACGAGAACCTCGGCGGGGCGTTGCCCTCGCCCGCCTGATCCGGTTCGGCTCAGCCGAGCCCCAAGCGAGTCGTCGCCTCGATGACCGATACACCCTCCAGCCGGAGGGTTTTTTCGTGGTCCGACGCCCCCGCCTCGACGCCGACCTGGGCGGGCTTCACGCCGAGTTTCGACGCAATCAGGCGACAAATCGCCTGATTCGCCTTGCCATCCTCCGGCGGCGCGTTCACCTTCACCTTGAGCCGATCACCGATCAGGCCGGCAATACCGCTGCGCTTGGCCCCGGGAATCGCCTTGATCCGCAGCCGGGTGACCTCCATTCGCTCGCTCGATTCGGGGTGTTGCTCGACAGTCCGTGGCATCGTTGAACGATGATGCTATCAGTCACCCCTCGTCGCATCGAAAACCCATCGCCATGAACCCACGCCTCATCACCACATTGATCGCCATCGCGTGCCTCATCGCGACTCTGGCCCCCGCGTCCCGCGCGGGCGACCAGCTCGGTCCGGAGCACGTCCTGTTGGTCTACAACTCGGATGTCGCCGATTCCGTCGTCGTCCGCGACCTGTATCTCGAGAAATACCCCGGCGTGCAGACCTTCGACATCGCCGACGCCGGCTGCAACTTCACCGGCGGCACGATCACCCGACAGCAGTACCTTGATTGCATCCGCGATCCGATCCGAGACTTTCTGAACGGCGACGGCGACGGCCCGGACATCTCGCGCCAGATCGTTGTCATCCTGACGACGCGCGGAGTACCGGCTCGCATCAACGGCACCAACGAGTTCGGCGGGCAACTCAACTCCACGTTCGCGAGCGTCGACTCGGAATTGACGCTCCTCCAGCAGGACCTCGAAGCGAGCGGTGCATCCCCGCTGCTCCAACGCCACTACGGCATCGTCGACAACCCCTACCACGCGGTCGTGCAGCCGATCCTGTCCTTCTCCCGCACGCGGATCAAGATCCAGCGCGACTTCGTCCAGGTCTCACAGGGCGGACCGGCCTCATGGGTCGCGACGGCCCTCGAACCCGGGAACCTCTACCTGACTTGTCGGCTCGACGCAGCGCCAGGCGAGTTCACCACGCCGGTCGAGGAGATCGAACGACTGCTGACCCGGTCGCCGAACCTCACGGCGACACGCTGCGAAGCGCAGTTCCTGCTCGACGCGTACAGCGCCGGCGCGAACATGCTCGACGAGGGCTTCCTGCCCCCGAGCTTCCCCGGCCTCGCCGACTACCCGCGCACCAACTCCGTCCTCACGCAGGACGGTTGGCCCGGACAGCTCGATCGCACATTCGACTTTGTCACCGGACCCGAGCAAACCGACACGACCCGCCCCCTGCTCATCCTGAGTACCTACGGCGAGAACCACGACGTCGGCGGGCGCGGCGAAGACCCGCCAGGGAGCGGCACCTACATCGACACCTACCACTTCCACCCCGCCGCGATGTTCCTCAGCATCGAATCCTTCAACGGCCACAGCATCATCAACGGACAGCCGCGAGGCGGACAGGGCCAGGTGCTCGATCTCTTCCCGCGCGGCGGATCGTTCACGATCGGACACGTCGCCGAACCCTTCACATTCTCGATCCCCGACACCGAGTACCTCGCCCGCGCGATGCTCCTCAGCGGCTTCACCTTCGCCGAGGCCGCGTGGATCGCCACTCCCGGCCTCAGCTGGCAACAGACCCCCGTCGGCGATCCACTCGCCAGGATTCAGGTTCTCGAAGTCTCATCCCCAGACCAGAACCGCGACGGCCTGCTCGATGTCGAAGACCTCTACACCGCCGAGACACAGCAACTGGACCTCACCTGCGACGGCGTCGTCGATGAAGCAGATCGCCGGCTCGTGCTTGACGCGATCCGAGCCGGCGAACTGGCGGACACGTTGCCTTGAGCCGTCGCCTCAGCGGTTCGAACGCGACAACGACTCGAGGTACTGGCTGAGCTGACGGCGTGCTTCGAGCAGCGACTGCTCGGTCTCTTCGATGCGGTTGCGCAGCTGCTCGAGCTCGTCCTCCTGCTCATTCAGTCGCGTCATGTACCGGCGGTACAGGTCGCTGTTGCGATCGATGCTGCCCATGTTCGAGCGGATGCGTCCCTGATCGCTCTCGATCGATTGCACATCGCGACGCAGTTCGTTCAATCGCTGTTCGAGCGTGTTGATCTGCGCCTGGAACTGCCCGGCCCGGCGCACCGCTTCGACAACCTCCTCGCTCGCCTTGCCCCGCGCGGCGTACGCCAGCAGATCCTGGAGATCCGCGCCGGTCAGGGCCGTCATCGTCCGGTCGACCCGCTGCTGACGCAGCACCAGCTCACCAGCCTCGCCGGCCTTGACGGTCACCTCGAAGCGGTCGTATCGGTCGGTTCGCTCCACCGGCTTCAGATCACCGATGTACTCCCAGCCGCCCCCCATGCGCGGGTGCTCGATCAGCACCGTCCGCTCACGCTTCTCATCGATGTTGCTCAGCGCATAGGTGGTCGTCGAAGTCTGTCTCGTCCGGCGCTCAACCAGACCGTTGGCGCTCAAGGCGAAGGACATCACCTCGCTCGAGTAACTCTGTTCGCTGTCGATCTCCATCTGGCTGTCGAGCGCGTAGGCGAGCAGTCGCTCGGCACCGCCCGGCGTGTGCGCGATCTGCGCATCGCCGGCGTACGCTCCCGCGTCGTACACGGAGATCGGACCGGGCAGCAGCGGCATGCCCGAGTCGTTCTCGAAGCGCAAGCCACGCATCGGGTTGCGACCCTCGCCCGGCGTGAAGATCGACACCCGCTCGCCGCTGAGGTCGGTCGAGACGATCGGCAGCATCGCGCTCGTGCGCCGCGCGATCGTCACCGGCGCATCCACGCGGTAGAAGAACTGCTCGCCGACCTCGGCGCCCGATGCGCCGTTCTGAAAATTCTGCGTCGCGAGGGCCTGACCGAAGAAGGCCGTGTCCGACTCCATCTCCGCGACACCGTCCGCGGCGAACGCACCGCCCGAGCCTCCACCCGCTCGCCGTCCCCGCTCCGCCGGTGCGGCCGCCGGGGACGCGAGTTTGCTCTGTACCATCGCGCGTCCGCCCTCATACACCCGCATCGCCAGCCCCGCTACGAACGGCACCGGGACCTCCGGGCGATTCACGCGCAGCGGCTCGTAAAGATCCATCACGAAGCTCACGGGCTGACCGGACGCGAGCGACAGCTGAACATTGTCCCAATCCGCATCCGACGTGTTCTCCACGATCGCCCAGCCCTGCAGGTACGGTTCCCCGCCGTCGTCGGGGATCACCATGCGGTAACTGGTCTTCCACACCGGCGTCGCGTGCACGTACGAAGCCCGCACCTCGCGCCCCGAACCGTCCGGCCCGCTCAGCGAGAGATCGATCATCTTGGTGTTCTCGGATCGCGACGACGCGATCACCGCCAGCGCACGGTTCAGTTCGTCGTTCAGGCGCTCGTCGGTCAGTTCGAAACTCGAGATCGCCGAAATCGCGATCGCGCGGATGCCGTCCTCGGTCACCAGCACCACGTGCGGCTCCTGGAAATGCCCGACCGCGCCGTCCGTCTCCACCACGCTCATGCGGTTCTCGATGACGAGCACCTTGCCCGTGATCGTCGTGCCCATCGTCGAAACCTCAATCTCGGCCCCGCGCAACTGCTGCAGCAGCCCCGAGGTCGAGGTCACGGTCAGCACATCGATCTCCAGCCCCGCCAATCGTCGCTCCAGCGGCTCACGGGCGGTGTAACTCACGGTCCCGATCGACCCACCACCCATGTCCTGAACCAGCAGTGACTTGAGGATGTCGTTCACATCCTCGGTGTTGAATCGAAGCGAAACGGTCGCATCGCCGGTCACCTCACCACGCCGTTCGAAGAAGCCGACGCCGGAGCGGTACAGCACGATCTGGCGGATCGGCAGAACGTCATCGGCGACCCGGGAGGTCTCCGCGGCCGAAACGGTCGTTCCGGAGGCGTGGATCAGGACAGACGCCGAGACGGCGACGAGAGCGGTAGTCAGAGTCGGTGCGCGCACAGGGTTCTCCTTCGATCGGGCGGGTGATCGCCTCTGCTTCCATCGACGCTCCGAAGAGCCCGGAACCAGAATGCGACCACAGGGGCAATGGGCGGGATACGCACGCCCACGCTCGGTTCAGGGCGCGAGCCCACCCGACGGTTCACATGATCCGGCCCCGATGTCCCAAAAACGAAAAAACCCGCCAAACGGCGGGCAATTCTTCGAAGGGTGACCAACGGGATTCGAACCCGCGACCTCCTGGACCACAACCAGGTGCTCTAACCAACTGAGCTATGGCCACCAACCAGGCCCGCGACGGGACCGCCGCGGACCACAGACTGTATCGAAACGCCGGATTTCGGTCAATCAGAGCATCCCGAACGACCCGAAGCGATGCCCGATTCCGACGCCTTTGGTACTCTTTCCGGTCCCCGTTTGCCGATATTTTCGGCCCACGACGCCTATTGCCCGCCCTACCGCCTTGCGAAGGATCCGACGCATGTCATCTGTTGCGAAGCTGCCCAGCCTCGACCTCACCTCTGATCGCGTGCACCGCAACCTCAGCACGCCCGTCCTCGTCGAAACCGCCCTCATGCGCAACGAGGGCAAGCTCGCCGCCAACGGCACGCTGGTCGTCATGACCGGCGAACGCACCGGGCGCAGCCCCAAGGACAAGTACCTCGAGGACACCCCCGAGATCCACGACAACATCTGGTGGGGCACCGTCAACCAGCCCATCACCCCCGAGGGCTTCGATTCGCTCCTCGCCGTCGCCAACGACTACCTCGCCTCGAAGGACGACCTCTTCGTCTTCGATGGCTTCGTCGGAGCCGACCCCAAGTACCGCCTCGCCTCGCGCACCGTGACCGAACTCGCCTGGCACTCGCTCTTCGTCAAAACGCTCTTCATCGAGCCGACCGAAGACGAGATGACCATCTTCGAGGACTCGCTCGCCGACGGCTGGACAATCCTCAACTGCGCGAACCGCAAGCTCACCGCCGAAGAAGCCGAGGCCGCGGGCGTCAACCCCACCGGCACCTGCATCATCCAGTCGCTGACGCGCAAGATGGTCATCATCTTCGGCACCGAATACGCCGGCGAAATGAAGAAGTCGCTGTTCTACGCGATGAACTACGACATGCCCGATGTCGAAGTCTTCCCGATGCACTGCTCGGCGAACGTCGCCAAGAACGAGCCGAACAACGTCGCGCTCTTCTTCGGCCTCTCCGGCACCGGCAAGACCACCCTCTCCGCCGACGAGAAGCGCGCCCTCATCGGCGACGACGAGCACGGCTGGTCCGCCGACGGCGTCTTCAACTTCGAGGGCGGCTGCTACGCCAAGTGCATCAACCTCTCGGCCAAGACCGAGCCCCAGATCTGGGACGCCATCCGCTTCGGCTCCTGCCTCGAGAACGTCGTCATGGACCCGGACTCCCGCGTCCCCAACTACGACGACGGATCGATCACCCAGAACACACGCGTGACCTACCCCGTCGAGTTCATCCCCGGCGCGCAGATCCCCTCGGTCGGTCGCCACCCCAAGAACGTCATCTTCCTCACCGCCGACGCCTTCGGCGTGCTGCCCGCCGTGAGCAAGCTCACCCCCGAGCAGGCGATGTACTACTTCATCAACGGCTACACCTCCAAGCTCGCCGGAACTGAGCAGGGCGTCACCGAGCCCCAGCCGAACTTCAGCCCCTGCTTCGGCGGCCCGTTCCTCCCACGCCACCCCGCCAAGTACGCCCAGCAGCTCGCCGAGCGCATCAAGCAGCACAACGCCAACGTCTGGCTCGTCAACACCGGCTGGCGCGGCACGAACGAGGGCACCCTGCGTCGCTACTCGCTGCCCTACACCCGCGCGATGGTCACCGGCATCCTCGACGGCTCGCTCGCCAAGACCGAGTACGCCGAACACCCGATCTTCGGCCTGCACATGCCCAAGACCATCCCCGGCGCCGGCATCCCCGACGACATCCTGAACCCTCGCTCCAACTGGACCGACAAGAGCGCCTACGACCAGACCGCGACCAAGCTCGCCAAGCTCTTCCGCGACAACGACAAGAAGTTCGAAATGTCCGACAGCGTCCGCGCCGCCGGCCCGAAGGCCTGAGCAGCGTGAACTAGCCGCGAGCGGAAGCAAGCGGCCTCCCAGAACACACACGCCCGACCAGATGGTCGGGCGTTTTCGTTTAGATTCCTCGGAGGAGGGGAATGTCCTATGTACACCCGCGAAGCACTCCTCGACATTCACGACCGTTCCCACCGTAGCCTGAGCATGCTGCTCGATCACTGCCGCGGCCTCGACGACGAGCAGCTCAACCGCGAGCTCGACGGCTTCGGCTACCCGACCGTCCGCTCGCAGCTGCACCACATCATCAGCGCGCAGCGGTATTGGCTGAGCGTCATCGAAGACCGGATGAACGCCGACGAGAACGAGGACGCGTTCCGGTCCATCGAAGACCTCGAGGCGTTCCGCTCTGAGGTCCACAGCGCCACCGAGACCTACATCCGCTCGACGCCCGAGGGCGAGCTCTCAGCGCGCCGAGACTTCGTCGTCTGGGGCGGCGCTCGACGCCCGCTCGTCCCCGCCCAGGTCATCCTGCGCACGCAGACGCACATCTATCACCATATGGGCCAGGTGACCGCGATGTGCAGGATGCTGGCGCACCCGACGCCGCCGGGAATTGACTTTCCGCTGACCTAGTAACCGGCTGCCAGCCAGAACGGGTCAAACCTCCAGCACCACCCGGTACCGCGCTTTCCCCGCGCGCAGGTGATCCATCGCCTCATTCACCTCGCTCAGCTTGAACACCTCGGTCTGGGGCTTGATCCCGTGCCTTGCGCAGAAGTCCAGCATCGTCGCGATCGTCGCCGGGCTGCCCACCGGCGAACCCGAGATCGAGCGCTGGGGCATGATCAGCGAGAACGCGCCGACCGGGATCGGCTCCATGACCGCACCGACCACATGCAGCCGGCCCTTCGGCTTCAGGCAGTTGATGAACTTGTCCCAGTCGAGGGAGACGTTCACCGTCGAGACGATGTAGTCCAGTGAGCCCGCCGCCTTCTCCAGCGCGTCCGAGTCCTTTGAACTCATGAAGTGATGGGCTCCCATCGACTTCGCCTCGGCTTCCTTGTCCGGACTCGACGAGAACGCCGTCACCTCGCAGCCCCACTTGTTGAGGAACGCGATCGCCATGTGCCCCAGCCCGCCAATGCCGATCACCCCCACCCGGTCCGTCGGCTTCACATCGAACTGCACCATCGGGTTGAACACCGTGATCCCGCCGCAGAACAGCGGCCCCGCCGACACGGCGTCCACGCCGTCGGGAATCTTGACCGCGAAAGCCGCCTGGGCCTTTACCCGGTCGGCGAACCCGCCGTGGCGTCCGACGATCGTCCCCTCGCCGTCCGGACACAGGTTGTGGTCGCCCGACAGGCACTGCGAGCACTCGCGGCACGACCCGCTGTGCCACCCGACACCCACCCGGTCGCCGACCTTCAGGTTTGTCACGCCGGGCCCGATCTTCTCGACCGTCCCCGCTGCCTCGTGCCCAGGCACGAAGGGGTACTCGGTCATCCCCCACTCGTTGTTCAGCATCGACAGGTCGCTGTGGCAGATACCGCAGTGCGTCACCTTCACGATCACCTCGCCGTGCCCCGGCTCATCGAGTTCGTATTGAAACGGTTCGAGCTTGCCGCCGGCTTCCTTCGCGGCGTAGGCGTTCACGGTCATGGACATGGTGGAGTCTCCTGATGGGGTTCGGGACCGGATCCTACCCCGCGCACCCGGCCGCCGGAGCCGTTCACCGCTAGGATCCAGATCCAAATCATGGGAAATCAGGAGCAGCCGATGCCGTCAGCCAACGTCCAAGTCGTTCAACGCCTCTACGACGCCTTCGCCGCCGGTGACCTGCCCGGCGCGTTGGCCTGCATGAGCCCCGACATCGAGTGGCGCCAGGCCGAGGGCAACCCGTGGGCGGACGGCAACCCCTACATTGGGCCCGACGCGGTCGCGCAGGGCATTTTCGCCCGCTGCGTGCACGAGTTCGACGGCTTCACGGTGCATGTCGGCGAGATTATCGATGCCGGCGACACCGTCATCATGCTCGGTCGCTACACCGGGACCTCGAAAATCACCGGCCAATCGCTGGACGCCCCGGTCGCTCACGTCATGCGCCTCAAGGGCGGCAAGATCTCGCACTACCAGCAGTACGCCGACACCCGTCAGCTCGCGAGAGTGATGGGCGCCGACAGCTGAGCCGTGCGTCACCGCTCAAAAAGCCACACGCCCCGCCCATCGCGCGAGAGTCGCGCGCCATGGCCGGGGCGTGTGCGTTCCACCTGATGGCCGAACTATCGACACGAACCGCGCGCGACTGAATCGCCGCGATCGCGCTTTGCAAATATTTCGTGCGCAGCGCGCCGATCACGCCTCCGCGCGCACGCGCAGGTGCGCAAGCGTCACCGAAACCTCGTCCACGCTCGCGCGCCCCGCCACCGCGCGGCAGATGCGCGACACCCGACCCGGGCCCTCCGCTTCCGCCGCCTCTTCGATCGCCGCGTAAACCTTTGGCTCGACCCACGCCGCGATCTGCTCCGGCCGGCGCGACTCGATCCACGCTTCGAGCAGTTGTCGCGTCGACTCGCGCGTCCGCCCGATCTCCTGGGCCACTTCCTCCAGCCCCGCGCCGGAATCGAACATCTCGAAGGCTGTGTCGCGCCGCTCCTGGCTGCGCGACGCCCCGGAACCGGTGGAGCCGTTCGTGAACGCCCAGATGTGATCGATGATGATCCCGCCGTACTCGTCCAGCTTCTTACGCCCCACGCCGTGGACCCCCAGCAGCTCGTGGGGAGACGACGGCTTCAATCGCGCCAGTTCGCGCAGCGTCCGGTCGCCGAACACCACGTACGCCGGCACGTTCCGCTCCGAGGCCAGGTCCCTTCGCAGTTCTCGCAGCGACTCGAACAGCTCCCGGTCCACACCGGTCCAGTCGCCATCGCCCGACTCGCTGCGCTTCGCCACCCGCGAGCGGTACAGCGTCGGCAGTTCGTCGTCCGGCGCCCTCAGGGCCTGCACTCCTGCCTCAGTCAGGGTGATCACCGGATACTCAC
>Ga0070727_10000872_pt1 | contig 34289 bp, 21 predicted proteins | sample tdAd472_FD_66722 | JGI IMG/M metagenome (GOLD analysis project Ga0070727, IMG submission 66722) | Marine sediment microbial communities from the Atlantic coast under amendment with organic carbon and nitrate - tdAd47.2 | ecosystem: Environmental > Aquatic > Marine > Coastal > Sediment | place... | reverse complement strand
GCCAACAAGCAGGAGCTTGTGGCCAACATCGGTTCGCCACGTAGTCGTTTGGGAAGCCCAAACGACTACGTGGCGGGCATACTAAACAATATCCATTTTTGGCGAAGTGAATATTAGCCATTAGTTAGCCTATCGACCAACCCACTTCTGAAGTCTTGCTCCGCCACAACCCGCCACAACCGCTTCCCCCTACACATACCGCTCCCGCCTTTGCAAATTCAACAAAGCCGTCAAAATGAAAATAATACTACCTACACACAAGAAGACCCGATTCTTCCAGACCACCTGTTGCCAGGCCAATTGACTAAAGCCTCTTGGTAAATCAAAGGGATTCAGGAACACATCCCATAGGGTATCTTCCAGGATCTCGCTGAATATACTCAAGGCCAAGCCTAGCAATACCATCACGACTGCCGTGGCATTTCCATTCTTTAGCCGGGTAGAAATCAGGAAAGCTAGGCTACCTAGAAAGCAAATGGGGAACAATAATTGACTGGCCAAGTGTACCGGAGAGATAGGATAAAGGAGCCAAGAACCAAAGATGGAAAACAAAATCAGTAGAACAAATATCTGCGTAAAGATTAACGCTAGTCGCACTAGCCAAACCTTGTAACGGTAATCGGGAATCCCAAAGAGGATTTCCAGCATACCCGCATCATCGTCGCGCTGAAGTCCAAAGACCATCGGATAAAAAATCAATAGAATAGCCGGGAAGAAGGTGAGTTCGTACATCAGGCCGATGTTAACTTCTTCATTGTCCAAAACACTGACTACCATAAAGAAGATATAAAAGGCCAAAGCCGCCAAGAAAAACCAAATGAATCGCCCGGCGAAGATGATCTTCAGGTTATATCGTATGACTCTCCAGGTGAGTATGATTGCATTCAACATCAGTTCTGAATATTTTTCAACAAACACAAATAGGCGTCTTCCAAGACAGGTTCAGCGGGGACGGCAGCGGGGACGGGTTGCTCCGTCGCGATGCAGCGTACCCTGATATTCTCTCCCTCTCGCATATGATTGACCACCACTTGCCGGTCATCAGCTTCACCAAAGTCATCAGCAGGAATCACGTATTCCCAAACTAGCCCTTTGGCCAATTGGAGCATATCTTGCGGAGAGCCTTGGTATTTGACCGCACCTTTATTAATCACCGCCAGCTGATTACAAGAGCTAGCGATATCTTCGATAATATGGGTGGAAAAGAGCACAATTCTCTCACGACTCAATTGAACGAGTAGATTTCGGAAGCGGATTCGTTCACGCGGATCGAGGCCCGCCGTGGGTTCATCTACCACTAGAATGCGCGGTAGGTGCAGCAGGATTTGGGCAATGCCAATCCGTTGCTTCATTCCGCCCGAGAAGGAACCGATTTTCTCATCTTTTCGGTCTAGCATATTGACGGCACCCAAAACATATTCAAGCCGTTCTTTCCGCGTTTTATTATCGTATAGGCCCTTGAGAATGGCTTGGTAGTCTAGATAAGTCCAAGCCGACATATGTTCGTAGCTACCAAAGGCTTGTGGTAAATAGCCAATAAGTCCTTGTAGCTCTTCTCTTTTTTCCTGTGTATCGATGCCATTGATCCAAATCTTTCCGTAACTCTGGGTGAAAATACCACTGATAATCCGCATCAAAGTGGACTTACCCGCACCATTGGGCCCAAGAAGTCCATACATGCCCGTCCCAATTTCCAACGAAATTCCACTCAAGGCCTTGAAAGGGACTTGTCGCTTTCCGATCCAAGGAATATTGGAAATAAGGCGGTAGTAAAAACGCCTGATCCGCCCCTTTAAGCGCTCGATATTGACTTTCTGTCGGTGCAAGTAATTTGAAGAAGTATAAATAATCAAAAATAGGTACCAAAGAACCCCCACGAAGACCGCATAGCCCCATTCTTCCCAGCGTTGATTGAGTTGGCTCTGTAGGATAAAGGGCGTTATCCAAAATAAGACTTTCCCAACAAAGGAGAGTACCTTTTTCCAAGGCTTTCGTTGGCCTAAGGCCAGGACTCGGCCGATCGGCGCAGCCATCTCTAGCAGTAGCAGATAAATGAAAACAGCCATAATCGTCATCCAAAAACCAGAGCTGAGATAGGAAAAAGTAAACCAACTTAAGAAGATCAGCAAAGGAACTTGCCAGATGAAATCTCTGAAAACGGCTCCCCATTTGATCCCTTTTTCTCCCGCTTTGTAATAATAGGCGAGCGCTTCACTACCTGATAATTCTCGCGAAAAACGCCCCGGTCGATTGTATATTTTTACAAGATTTTGCACCCGGATATGCAGTGCATCGTCCATGGGTATCAATTCGGCCTGCGCTCGTTTTAAGCTAGATTGGATGAAGTAAGTAACGGCCGGAATAAGGAAAAGCAGTAAAAGCCAATCGGCCAATTGCCAGAGTAAAGAGTCTACGCGGAAATAGACGAAAATGGCTCCACCCAATAGCAAACTCAAATTGAGCAACCTAACAGGCCAGGCTAAGGCCCGGAACCAGCTAATAGTATTTTCCAATCCAAGGTATACCGTAGGAATCAGGATTAGGGTTAATACCGTCCCCAAAGCTAATCCTCCAATAACTGTAATAGCAAAGGGAGCACCAATCAAACTCACATATTCTGCCGTACCCAAGGCCAAAGGAAACATCGCCGCAATCGTAGTGATGGCCGTAATCAGAATCGGCCGTAGGCGATGTAGCCCAGCCGTCATCAAGGCTCGCGATTTTCTGAATCCCTGTCGCCGCAAGGCATTGACATAATCGATCATGATAATCCCATTGTTGACGATCACGCCCAATAGAATTAAAAAGCCCGTCAATGTATTGGCACTGAATAAGCTATTGCCGGTCAAGGCTAGGCCAAGCAAAGCCCCGGTAGCCGCCAAGGGTACGGAAAACATCAGGACAAAAGGAGCAGATAGGGATTCGAAAACAGCCGCCAAAATCATGAAGATGAGTAAAATAGCCGCTCCGGCCAATACTTTGAAGTCCTTCAACTGGTCTTGGGCGGCAATGATTTCGATGGCAATACCTGGCGGCACTGGATAATTGGCAATGAGGACCTCAATAGTCTGCTTATGGGCCTCCAATATTTCTTTGGATTGCATCGCCTGCTGTGAGCGACGATAGATAATCTCAATTTGTTTTTGCTGGTTTATGCGACGGATATCATCAAAGCCTTGGCTGGTCCTCAAGCTCGCGAAGGATTCGACTTTATGTAAGCCACCTGCTTGATCGGCTACCTCCAGTTGCCGGAGGTCATCCATCGTCTTGGGGGCTAATTCTTGTTGCTGCGTCTCACTTTCACGAATGAGAATATTGAATTCTTCATCGGCATATTGAAATTTGGTGTCAACTGGAGACTCCTGGCCAAAATCTCGCAGGGCTAAGGCCACATTTTGTGGACTAATATCATTCCGAGCCAAGGCCAAGGCATCGAAGGCTAATAAAACTTCAGGGCGATTACCACGGGTGCTCAAATTGGCATCGCGGGTATCATCGAGGTTTTCGAGGTAGTACTGAATGTCTTGCGCTACACGTTGCAAGAGTGCATAATCTTCTCCCTTGATCACGATTTTCTCCTGGTTGTCACCAAAACCCATCAATTGCCCCAAGGCATCCATACCGCCACCACCGCCGCCGCCACCGCCAAAACCACCGCCACCACCACTTTGCTCGGAAAGACTAATTCGTCCACCGCCAATGCGATCGGTGAGGCGTTCTATCTGCGCCTTGATTTCATAATAAGAGCGATTGTCAATATCTTCAAAATCTTCTTGGAGTTTGATGCTTACCACAGCATCTTCTTCTTGAATTCTACTACTGACATCTTGCCTTTCGGCAACCTCCTCCATCTTAGTCTCGATCTCTCGCACCACTTTGTCTGTGTTTTCTAATGTGCTACCCTTAGCCATTGTTACATAGACATCGATTTGATCAGTTTCAACTTCCTGCAAGGCATTAATACTAATGGCCAAAACGGCGAAGGTAGTGATGAAGAAGAGTAGTAAGCCGCCAATAATGGTACGAGCGGGATAGCGCAAGCTCCCTTTCAATAAAACCAAGTACAAGCGTTCTGTCCTGGTTTTTGCCTTTGATGGACTGAAAGCGGTTTTCTGGCGGTTGGAATAGAAGCCTAAAACGATGAAAGCCAAGACCGGGATGAGCAAGAGCGCTACCAACAAAGAGACCATTAAAGTAGAAATGATGGAGACGCCAATGTGCTTGCCAATCAGTGTGATCAAGTAATTACCGAAAAACAAGAACGGTAAAAATACGGTGGCAGTCGTCAGGGTGGCGGCCAGAATGGCTTTGGCCACGCCGGAAACACCTTGCGTAACGGCCTTTTCTGTTGGTGTACCTTCGGAAACGAGGCGGTAAATATTCTCCAATACCACAATACTATTATCCAGTAACATCCCCACCGCTAAAGCGATACCAACGAGTGTTAAGCTATTGATGCTGATACCTGCGCCATAAAACAAATTGAAAGCGGCAAATACAGAAATGGGAATAGATAGCGCGATGATGGAGATTAAGCGCAGGTCTTTCAAGAAAATCCAGAGTACAAAAATGGCCAGCAACCCACCGACCAATGCTAAATTGATGATCTGATTGATATTGTCTTCCATTTGTTGCGCTAAGTTGCGCTGCACGACAATTTGTACATCTTTTGCCCGTAGTTTTTCATTGAGCTGGTCAATCAACTCCAAACAACGTCTGGATAAATCTATAATATTGACCTGTGATTCCTTCGTGGCCGTCATCGAGATCGCATCCTTGCCATTCACTCTACTAATACTCGTCTCTTCGTCTACGCCAAATGAAATTTTAGCGACCTCTTTTAGCAGAATTGGGCCTGGCGCAACGACTATATTCTCGATGTCTTTCACCTCAGTGTATTCCGATGCCGTACGGATGAAAAAACGCCTATCTCCTTCGTAAAGGAAACCAGCTAAAGAACGACTACCCGAGTTTTGTGTCAGGCGAGATCGCACCCGATCAGGGGTGATATTGTGCGGCTGGCAAGCTTGCTTATCTAATAAGATTTCGAGGTTTTTTTGTCGGCCACCGAAAAGGTTGATAGAAGCAATACCATCCAGGTTTTCGAAAGCTGTCCGGATTTCTTTTTCCGCTACATTGCGGAGGCGATCTGTTCCGCCACTTCCGCGAATTTGTAGTTCCAAGAATTGATTGGTCAATTGTTGCAAGTCAATCTTGGAAACCATTACGAATAAGTCGGCGGGGAGTTGACTCTTGACCGCGTCTATTTTCTGCTGTAGCTTTAAAAAGACATATTTAAAGCGAACATTCTGCTCAAAACTGACTTGGATAAATGCTCGATTACCATTGATTCTGGTGTCAATTTTCTCTACACCTTCCATTGTCCCTACTGCGCCTTCCACAGGAATGACACCCTGTTGCTCTAGGTATTGCGGCGTGACTTCGGTTGGCGAACCCACCTGGATGAATAACATAGGAAGTTCAGCATTGGGCAGTAGTTCTACCGGCAGTTGCTGGTAGGACAAGTAGCCCAGAAGGCTTAAGCCTATGAAGATCATGCAGATAGTTACTTTCCTATGTATTAGGCTGGTCATATGTTGAAACTTGTCGGAAAAATAGCATAATTAGTTTGTCTGTCGGCTGCCGTAGGTCTTCCATAAATGGCTGACTTACCGCCTAAAATCAATTACCGCATAAACACAAGGAATAACGACTAAAGTCAATAGGGTAGAGGTAACCAAGCCACCGATTACGGCCCAAGCCATTGGCGCTCGCAAGGCAGCACTCTCTCCAAATCCAATGGTCAATGGCAAAAGAGCTAGAACAGTCGTCAAACTCGTCATCAAAATAGGGCGAATACGTTGCTGTCCAGCTTGTGCGATCGCTTCATATTTACTTAAACCCCCTCGCTTCAATTGATTGATCCGGTCGACCAAAATAATGGCATCATTGACCGCAATACCGACCAGCATGATAATGCCGATAATAGCCATGATACTCAAAGGCGTATTGAGCCAGTAGAACGTAGCTATGGTACCCACAACGGCTAGTGGAATGGTTAATAAGATGGTGAAAGGATGTAAGAGCGATTCAAACTGCGAAGCCATGACCATATAGACTAGGACGACAGATAAAATCAAGGAGAAGCCCAAACTCTGGATCGATTGCTGGCGGCGCGCCTCATCCCCAGCCACGATAATACTATAGTTGAGCGGTAAATCAATAGCGGCTACTCGCTCACGTATTTGCTGGGCAATGAACTCCAATGGAATATCCTTGTCAGCCTGTGCATAGACCTTCCCAATGCGGCTTTGATTGCGATGATGAATTTCCTTAGGGGCGTTGGAGGATCGCAGAGTCGCGATCTCATGTAGTCGATACACTTTCTCGCCTCCCTTTATGCTGAGGTTCTCAAAATCCTTCAAGCCCTGATCGGGCATTTGCAAGGCGATATCTATCATTTCCCCAGCCTTCTCTAATTTGCCTGCTGTTTTACCTTTCAGTTGATCCTGAATTTGGGTAATGACATTATTCATATCGAGATTGTACAAACCCAACTTGAACCGATCAAAAAGTACTTCCACTTCTGGTGCACCTTGTTCGATGGAGGTTTGTAGGTTGAGTAAGCCTGGCATATCAAAAATCTGGTCCCGCACTTCTCCGGTAAGCTGTTCGATAGTTCCTAAGTCCTCTCCCTTTATTTCGATCACCAAGGGGGCTTCTTCGGTACGTAAAATACTATTCAGGGAAGAAGCTTCTGGTGAGAAGGATAACTTGACGCCAGAAATATCTTGGGTAACTTGATCGAGGACTGCTATTACCTTTTGGATACCTAGTCGAGTGCTGTCAACGAGGGCCACTTCCACCAGGGCGGTATGCTCCCCTTGGAATACACCAGATTGATTCCCCTCCAATTCTGTCCTTGGCCCGATATGGCTATAGATAAATTTTAAATCCTCTTTTAATACTTCCTCGATAATCCCTTCAATATTACCAACGGTAGACGCCGTTCGTTCGAGTACGGTTCCCTCTGGCATTTGAACTTCTACCTGGAATTTTTTGGTAGAGGCACTGGGCATGAATTCCGTTCCTATTGAGGGGTATACGTAGACTGCTCCGGCTACTAATAACATAGCTAAGAGGATGACTAACCATCTCAATTTCAAGACACCTTGCAAAAAACGACCATAGGTATGTAACTGTAAAGATTTCGATTTGGCAGGAATTTGGCGTTTTCGGTAAAAGCGATGATAGAGCATCGGAATCACGAAAATGGCCACAAAAAGGGAAGACAGTAGGGAAAAGGCTACGGTCCAAGCCTGGTCTTTAAACAATTCTCCCGCTGCATCTTGTAGGTAAATAACGGGTAGGAACACGATAATCGTCGTTAGGGTAGAAGCCGTGATGGCCCCGCCTACTTCTGCCGTCCCTTCAATCGCTGCGGTTTTGGCATCAGCGCCCGATTCATGATTCCGGAAGATGTTTTCTAAAACGACAATCGCATTATCTACCAGCATCCCCGCACCCAAGGCCAAACCGCCCAAAGTCATAATATTAATCGTCAGTCCATTGAAATACATCAAGGTAAATGTGGCGATGATAGAGATCGGAATGGCAATACTAATGATTAAGGTTGTGCCAAAACGATGAAGAAATAGAAAAAGAACCACAACCGCCAATATTACGCCATAGAGGGCTGTCTCTTGCACTTCATCTACTGCCTGTTTGATGAAAATACCTTGGTTGGAGATAATCTCAAATTGATAGCCCGGTAGGGCCCGTTCAATGATGGCCAATTCTGTTGAAATCTCCTCGACAGCCTTCACCGTATTGAAGCGATTTTCCTTATAAATGGACAGACCAATGCAGCGGCGTCCGTTTATGCGGACAATATTTTGGGGTGCCTTATTGGTGAAATGGGTCTCTGCCACATCTTTTAGATAAATCGGCGCCCGGTTATTTCCAGTATTGCCAGCTGATTCATTAGTCGTATTGGTATTTTGATTGCTGGGAAGGGCCGCTGCAGCACCTTCCTTGTAGCCAATGATTAGGTTGTCGAAGTCGGCTTCAGTTTCCAGCATGCCGACTCCTTTTACCGTATATTGTAAGCCCAATTCCTGAACCGTTCCACCGGCTACATTTTGATTGAAGCTTTGGATTTTTTGACTAATATCATCCAGACTTAATTGAAAGGCCTCCAGCTTATACGGCACGGTATTGATGACCACCTCTTGTTCTTGCTCACCGGATAATGTTACCTGTGCTACACCCTCCAAGCGGATTAATTCTTTGCTCACATAATTGTCAGCGACTTTCCGCAGTTCGTTGAGGTCTTCGATGGTATTGTGGGCAATGCCGATCAGCATAATCGGAGCGCTATTCGGATCGTATTGCGTTACACTGATCCGATCTAATTCTCCACCCTGATTGAAGTCATTGAGTGCCTTCTGAAGATCGAGGAAGGCTTCATCCATGTCTTTTTCCCAGCTGTATTCAACCGTCAGTTGTGCTGAGCCGATGCGCGTTACACTAGATACTTGCGTAACACCTCCCTGCCGCATGCTGAGTGCCTCGATCTGTTCTACGTACTGCTTCTCAATTTCTTCGGGCGCTTTCTCACCGGCCTGCAACTCCACAAACAAGCGAGGGGAGTTGAGGTCTGGGAAAAGGTCGACGCCCAATCGGAAATAAGAAATGTAACCGAGAATACCAATAGCAAGGATCGCCATCAAGATGGTTACAGGATAATTGACGGCAAATTGGATCAGTTTTTTCATTTCAGTACTTTCACTTTGGACTTGTTACGTAAGGTTTCGAACCCTTTAATGACTAACCTTTCATTCTCCTCCAGGCCGCTGATCACTTCGATCATATCTTCATTTTCTATACCTGTTTCAATGATTCGTTCAAAGGCGGTATTTTCATTGACCACGAAAACGCGTTTTCCTCTTTGGTCAGAGATGATTACCTCTTTCGGGATCACCAGAATATCATTTTTCTGATTCACCTTAATGAGCGTCTTGACGAACATACCCGGACGAATCAGCAGTTTGGGGTTGTTAAAGCGTACTTTCCCGAGGTAAGTTCTCGTGTTGACATCAATAGCAGGAGAGATTTCTGTTACCGTACCTGAGAGCGTATCATTAGGTAGGCTGTAATTGGTGATTTGCACCTTTTGCCCTGTTTTTATCTCCGTCATCGTATTTTCTGGTAAGCTAATGTCAATGTACATCCGAGAATAGTCCATGATAGTAGCCAGTGAGGCACCTTGTTGTATCAAGCTATTTTGGGTGAAATGGGGGAGCTTGACTAGGACACCTGAGATAGGAAAATGGACTTTCATTTTTTCTAGGCGAATTTCAGCGCTTTCTAGGTCATTTTTAGCGGTGGTCATCTGGAGTTCGGCATTGCGAAGTTCTCGCAGCGTTACCCCGCCTTTGTCAAATACTGATTTTTGCTTCTCGTACTCTTGTTTGGCCAAATCCAAGTTCATCTTCACGGATTCGAGGCCAATCGTATTGACATATTCCTCATCCTCAATATCAATGAAGGCTTGGCCCTGTTTTACCCGATCCCCCAATTTGAAAGGTCGTTGATAGGCCGGATGATTTTTCATCTGGTATTTTCCGGCAATTTTGGAGGTGATTTCCATTTCTTTTTCAGCCATCGCATTACCCGTTGCAATGGTGTGGCGAGAAAGGGAGGCCGTTTTAATTTCCAAAACGGATACAGGAGCAGCTAAGTCAACGGTAGGGCTTTCCTCTTCTTCTGGGTTGCAAGACCAAAAGACTAGTGAGAGTAAAGCGAAACTTATAATATGAAGTTGTTTTTTCACGACGTATGGTTTAAATGTTTAGCCTCTACTAATTATCAATTAGTTAGTTAGCAGGTAAGGCTACAGATACAGGTTGTTGTTTTTCCCAATCAAACAATGTGAGTATTTTCAAGTCTAGCAGCTGCGTTTTATAGTTGATCAAAGCTTGCGCATACGAAATCTTATTATTAGACAACTGACTCTGAAATTGATTCAATTGGATACCGGTCAAATCACCATTAACATATCGTTCTAGGTTGATTTCGTAGGTCAACTCGGCATTCTCCACGCTTTTTTTGGCAATCTCTATCCGCGGCATCTGGGTCTGGATACTGCGATAAGCTCGCCGAATATCCATTCGAATCTGCTTTTGATCCTCTTGCAACTCCAATCTTTGCGTTCGCATGGAAACCGTTTGCGCATTGATCCGCGCCTTGCGCTCTCCCCAGTCGAAGATGGGAACATTCACTTGCAGCCCCACACTGGGGTTCTGGGTAGGTCGATCATATACTTTACTGAAGACTTCGTTGTCACCAAAAATACCCAAGGTCAATTGAAGATCAGCGCGGAATTCATTCTGTGATTTGGTTCTTTCTAGGTCAAAAAAGGACTGCTCGATGTTGATTTGTCTTTGCCGCAATTCCATTCTTGATTTGAGCGCAAAGTCAATGGCCTTTTCCAAGTCGACCACCACGGGAGTCGCTTCCAGGGCGGTAATTAACTGGATGTCCTCATCTAGATTCATACCAATTTCTCGCTTAAAGGCTTCTTCGGCATTGGCAAGGGCGAGTTCATTGTCTTGCACGGCTAGCTGCGCATTGGCAAAGTTCAGATCGGCTTGATAGAATTCTTCCTTAGCCAGCAAGCCCGCTTCGACTTTGTTTTTCACAATGTCAAAGTTCTTGGTCGTATTGGCCAACTCTTCTCGGGCAATATCAAGATTGAGTTGAGCTAGGTATACATCGAAGAATTGACCCGTAATCGTTCTTTCGAGTTGTAGCCGTTGGATGGCGTAGTCCAGACTGGCGTTTTCATAGTTCAGCTCCAGTTCATTCAACTGCATTTTCCGCCGGTTGAAAGTGAAGATCGGCTGACTAATCGCCAGGTAAAGGTTGTTGTAGAAAGCCCGGTTGGAGTTACTTCCCAAACCAGCAATTTCCGTTTCATTGCTCCGCCAACTGAAAGTATTGATCAGGGCGATAGTGCCATCGGTTTCCAAAATCGGTTGATCTACCCGGAAAGTACCCGACGAATACATTTCGATATTAGTAAACCACTGAGAAAATTGATTGTCAAATCGCCGATTGTTGCTGAAACTGAAAGGATCCAATGTCAGGGAAAAGCGCGACTTGAGCGAAGCTCGCTCCGCTACCAAATTGTATTGGTACTGCTCGATATTCATGAGTGATCGCTGTATAGACGGGCTACCCTTTTCGGCAATGGCCATCGCTGACTCCAAGGTCATCGGAGTTTGAGCGAGGGAAGGAGCAGAACTTGACAGCAGTGCCAGGAATAGGATCAGCAGAATGAGTTTGTTGTTATTGGTCATGCTTCATCTATTATTAATAAGTACTTAGGTGCTTTAAATCAATCCAATTTGACGAGCTTCACCGCATCGGCGAAAATGGCGCGTAATTTGGATTCGTTACTTAAACTAATGGTAATGGTATCTGATGCAAAGGAATAATCCCCCAAGGAGGTCCAGCCCCCTGGCGTATCCCGACTTAATTCAATACTGGGTTCATCCGTTCCATTCTGATGGGGAATGATAAATTGATAACTTCCTTTCTGATTGCGATTCCAATTAAAGGATTGGTCTTTATACACATGATAAAATACATCGTACCGACCCGGCGCTGGGATAGGAATTTTCCAGGTGGCTGCTTTCGAGCCATCACCCGCCTTGATATACAAGGCAGAGCGGACAAATTCGCCAAAGAAGCGATCATCGGTAGTCGCTGTCCAATTGAAAGGGGGGCGCCAAACGCGTGTCCCCTGGTACTTGAACTCCTCTTCCGAATCGGCCTTTAACCATTTTCTAAGCCGGCTGACTTCTTCGTATTGGGTAAATTCAAAAGCCGGGTTTTCATTGTCGACAATAATTTCATTTTCATCTTCCAAAACGATGGCATTGTCTACGACGACCTCCTTCTCTACCGCATTATTGATCTTGGTCTCATTAATCTTTTCGAAGTTGTATTCGATTTGATTGGGTAGGTTGCCGGAAGCCAAGGTGTTGAATCGAATACCGGTTGGCTCAGTGACGGATAGGTAGTAGATTTCCTTCGTCTGCCCTGCCTCTAGATACAGCAACTTTTCAGGTGCTTCATCAGAAGGTCGAATCATCGTTTTAACCACCCCTTCGCTAGCCCCCAAATTGGAGACACGGAAGCGAATGCGTGTCATCTCACGATTTCCGGCTAAGACTTTCTCCGCAATAGGCGTGCTAATCAAGAAGCGAGGTAGTTCAATTTCCTTAAACCAGCGAGACATATGCTGGGATAAATCTACCCCAAACTGATCCTGCAATTGCTGGTTGAATTCTTCAAAACTAAGGTTCCGAAAGCGATTGTCCTGCAGTACACGGGTGATGAATTCCCGAAAGCGTTGGGTATCAGCCTTGGCCTGCATCATCGAAAAGAGCAAGTCCCCTTTCAGCTCAATTACATTGTCGATGAGGTCCTGGTTTTCTTTGAGTGTTAATATTTCTGCGAAGGATTTTTCTTGCAAGACCATATTGGCCAGCTCATATTGGGTACTTCCACTGGATTGTCTTACCCAATCGGGTTGGCTACTCCCTTCGCCGCGGAGATAGGATTCGAATACCCGATTTAGCACCGGCCACTCCTCGGTATCCAGGTTATTGCACATTTCATAAAGCTGGACAAAGAGGTAATGCGGATTGATAGATTCCTCCACTATAGTGCGCTGATTGCTGCGCTGGGTATTGACATTCTTAAAACGGAAAAACTCGTCTAAGAAATTATTTAGAATCCGAATCTGCAATTCCTCAGGTGTCGTCTCGCGATACCTGCGCCAACGCTTCATCCGTTTGGCAGAGCCATTGAAATCGAGCCGCCGGGAGTACATGCCCTTTTCTGGAAAATAAACCATTCCTGGCTGGTTGGTTTCATGGATCGACATCCAGGTGCGATCATAGGACTTGAACTGACCCGGAACCTCTACAATAGAAAACTCCTTAAAGGGGTATTTGAGGTCTGATTTACGTTCAAAATCAGCCAAGCGTTCCCGGATGATTTCAGGAATGGTGTCCCTGATGTCAGGTAAAGCATTCTTGAAATAATCATGACCCGCTATGTGGTAGACGGAGAAACTCAGGCTGTCTGTTTCCATCGTACTCTTCTGGTATTTTCCAATAGAAAGAGACAATTGAGGCAGGTCAAAATCTCGCTCGAAAGTATACTCGTTGTCAGCAACTTTTTTCAACTCTCCCGGAGAAATGGGCTGTAAACCCGGTAGGGTAGTGACGCTTAGTTGATAATCGATAAAATCTTTTCGGTACCAAGATGGATCTTGATCACTGTATCCTACCCCGGCTTGTGGGTACCATTGGGACTCTGGAGTGAGTAGGAGGAACTCAGGAAAAATAAAGGCATATTTTCGACCAATATCAAATACAAAATCATCCGCTCTTTTATATTTCAATTCCCGATCGATATCAAGAAAACAGGCACTTTCATTGATGGTACCTTCGTACTCAATTGTCCATCGTACTGGGCTACCTTTAGCTAAAACCGTATCTGTTCGAATGAACAGCAAATTGATCCGCCGCTCGAAATCCAGGGCCTGCGAACCATTTTTTACCGTACTAACCTTTAGTCCAGGGTTTAGATTAAAAACAAATTCTTTAGCGGCAAGACGGGCAACACCTTCAAGGGTAGCGGTAGCGGAAAAACTATTCTCGGCCTGTTTCAGTTGGATGCTATGTTTTTCGATATCTATTGTAGGATGTTGAACATATTCATTGTTTAAGGCGATTATTTTTTGAGGTAATTCAACACTCGCTTGATAGCGTTCAATATGTTGATAGCCAAGGTAAAAACCTATCCCCGTAAAGCTCAAACCCAATACCAGTGACAAGGCATTCATCGCCTTTGATTGAGGTAGTCGTCGAAGCAGTAGGATAGACAAAAAGATAAATCCAGTTCCTAGAGAAGCATACATGGCCCGCAGCGTAAAGATGGTTTCCCAATCTCCAAATCCCACGATTTGAGAATGAAATAGCGGTAAATAAAATGCCATACAATCGAAGAGATAATTATAGTCTGCCTTGATATAAATGAGACTGGATAGGATATAGCCCAAGATGAAGACGAAAGTCAAGGCTTGATTGCGGATCAAAGACATGAAGAGACTGGTCAAGCCAATCAAGAAAAGTAAAGAAGGGAGTGAAATGAGTAAGGGATAATACAAATAAGCTTGCCAATCGACGTAAGTATCCAAGGCCAATAAATTGAAAATAAGGCCCAGTGACAAGGCGGCTACATTGATGACCATGAAAATAGAAAGGATACTCCACGTTTTACCCAAGAGATAGGAACCATTGCTCATCGAACGGACAAAAAACACTTCTGTCGTATCCTGTTTGCGTTCCCGTTTGATAAACTCAGAAGATAAAAATACGGCAATAATGGCCTGTGCCAGGTTGAGCAGCAGTAAATTGGCGTAGGGCATATTGGAAGGTACCGCTCGGTAAACCCATTCCATATCGCCTACTTCTGAGACTTCACCCATATTGAAAACAAAAAGCACAAAGAGTGAGAACACCGAAAATATCCGGAAGAACCAACTGCGCATCAGTATTTTCCGTTCGTACTTTGCTATGGTGATAATAGGTGGTGCCATCGGCGTTTTCGTTAATACCCATGACCTAAATGGAAAGTATTCGTTCTTATTCTACGATGGAGAAGGAGAACAGAAGTGCCAAGTATCCTTTATTGTACAACAACTAAAGTGCTTTGCAAAAACTAGCGGAGGCTGAGCCTTCAGAAGTTTTCTGAAGAAATGGCTGAGCTAACTTCTGAAGTCTTGCTAAGCTGTAATAAGTACGTAGGATTTTGACAGAATAAATTCACATTTTTTGGTCGTGTTTTGGTTAATAAAATATAGTGACAAGGTAGCAACTGAGGCATTGCCTTGCATTTTTTGATTACCAATAAATTTCCACTTCCAAAATAATTTATTCTATCGCTAGAAAGTCCGATGCTAATATGATCGAACCAAGAAAATCTTAAGCCTATTTCAGGACAAGACAACTACTTCACCCATTCACCACTTCACTCATTCCCCCCTTACACCAAAATCCTATTCTTCAAGGTATGTTCCACATAATAAACATAAGCATGCTCCAAATTAGGCGTTAGTAATTCAGCCTCATATCCAATGACCTCATCCGCCACTACTGTCACTTGCCATCCGTCATTCTTCATTACTGTGGCTATCACTTGGTATTTCTGATTGACTTCTACATATTCCTTCTCCGTCACATAAATGGACCAAACGTGCCCTTGTGCCTGCTGAATAATTTCTTCTGGCGAACCAGTAAAGGCCACTTCTCCTCGATTGAGCAGCGCCATATGTTCACAAGTACTGGAAATATCGGCTACAATATGAGTAGAAAGAATGATGATTACATCTTTAGAACCCAATCTTGCTAAGAGGTTCCGGAAGCGGATACGTTCTTCGGGATCGAGCCCAGTGGTGGGTTCATCAACAATGATAATCTTGGGATCATTGATCAGCGCTTGGGCAATGCCAAGTCGTCGTTTCATCCCACCTGATAACTTACCTGCTTTTCGGTTGCGAACATCGAAGAGGGCGACCTCTTCCAACATTCGTTCGACCGCTTCTTTTCGCCTTTTACGGCTCTTCATCCCGGCCAAGCGCGCCGCATAATCGAGAAATTCATAAGTCTTTAAATTCGAGAAAAAGCTGAAGTCTTGCGGTAGATAACCTAACATGCTCCGCACATAATCACGATGAGTAGCCGCGTCTTTGCCATTGACTAAAACCTGTCCGCTACTCGGCTTCATGAGTGTCACCAAGATTCGCATCAAGCTAGATTTTCCTGCCCCATTAGGACCGAGTAAGCCAAACATACCCTCATTAATGTCAATATTGACATCTGTCAAGGCTTGATTGCCATTGGGGTAAACCTTATTGAGTCCTCGGATCGAAATATTCATAACGGTGTGGCTAACTTGAATATCAAATTTAGAAACTTAGGGTGGCTTTACCGCTTTATTGATTCTATTTTCGACTAATGGCCTAGTTTTCGGGTATTGAAGGAAGGTTCTGGTATATGGAAGTCGCTATGGTATCGTGCTTGTCAGGAGGAGATGGCAAGCGATTTCTAAAAAAATGGCGCTAGATTCTATTTGATGACACGGAGATACTGAGGCACAGAGACCGGAGATTTCCCCGATCTCGGTATTTCTCACCCACATCTCTCCCCGCCCCTAAAATTGATAATGCAAAGACAAGACTAGATTCCGGCCCATATCATCAGAGAAATATCGAAGCCGATCGGTATAATTGCGATAGGCCGTATTGAAGAGGTTCTTTACCTGAAATTGCCAAGTGATGCGCTGGATCGATCCCATCCAGGTAAAATCAGCCAAGAAGAAACCGGCAGGTGGGGGCAAAATATCAAAATCTTTAGCATCATTACCGAAAAGTGGAATGCCATTTTGACCCGCATTGATAAATTCATCTATGGATAGGATGCGAGGATACTGTGTTTGTTCGAAGGTATATTGTAGGCCCAATTTAAGCTGGGTTTCCTTCAGACCCTTCCATTTTGGGCGATAGGACAAATCATAGGCCAGTTTTAAAGGAGGCTGACCCACAAAAAAATCATCATTTCGAATTTGCTTAGACCAGAGATAACTTCCCCTGAAACCCGAAGTCAAAGTCTTGGCATGTTCCCATTCCATCGATGCATCGATACCCCAGAGCAGGGCATCGGTTTGGTCATACAAATAGTACACAAAGAAGCCTTTGGGAAGGCGAGTAATCCCAGCAGGTTTGGAGTAGATATAGTTTTCGATATAGTTGATATAGCCCGTTGCTTCAGCTCGAAAGTTTGATTTTTCAATAGAATAGGTATTGATCCATTTATAGCCTACTTCTGAAGGGACAGGCCGATCTGCCGCTGTTTGAATGCCATCACTAGTGGATATGGCATCATTGTTTTCATCAATCGTATAGCGCCAGAGGCCGTATTCCAAGAAGAAGGCATGCTGCCCAAAGCGATACAATTCGGCTACATCTGGTGGTCGCCAGGCTGTCCCAAAATTGGTTTGAAATTGGCTGTATTTGTTGACTTGTCGCTTCCAGCCCAGCGTTCCTGAAAAGTTTTGGTAGTTGATATTATTCCGATAGATATCATTATTGGGTTCACGACCAATGATGAAGGAATCAAAATAATCAAAGCGGAGCCCTAGTTCGAAGGTAGATCCCGCTATATCCAGGGCTTCGATGAGGTAGAGGCCGATTCGTTCTTCGTCATAATTGGGAATGAAAGGGACGGTATTCGTACCGGGTAAATTTTCATTGGCTTTGCTCAGCCATTGTCCGCCGAATTTGGTAGAAAAGTCTCCTACCGTAGGTAATAACCACTCAAAGTCAATCGTCTGGGTTTGGAGCTTGAGGTCGATATTGGGGGCCGGGATTCTACGAACGCCATATTCCTGCCGCTGATTAATTTGATAACCATATTGTAATAGAAATGATTGGCGTTGACCGATGTATTTGGCACTTAGCTTATAAACGTCGTGTTGCGTCTCCTGTCGAGGTTCTCCAATACTATAGCTAAAAGGCTCCGTGTAAAGCGGTATATCTGCCGTTAACGCTCGCTGGATATCTTCCAGGTTACCAAAAACAGAACCGCTTAAGATGCCTAAGTTCTGGCCAAAATGGCTGTAATAGCCTTCTATATCCAGTTCTGGTAGCAGGTGCAGACGAAAGGAACCATAGTAACTGGCTTCCGCTTTTCCTGTATTGGTGAGCATATAATTGGGGGCTTCCAGGTCGCCTTGTTTGACATAAGAACCGCCACCCATCAGGCTGACATTCTTAAAGCCCTTCCGTAGTTCTCCCGTGAATTCGCCCGATTGGCCATTGGATTTGCCCGTTACCCCAAACTTGCCTTTTAGGGGTGTTGCCAATTCCATTTTTGGCGGATTAATAAGAATCACTCCTCCCAAGGCATCAGGGCCAAAGCGAACCGTTCCGGCTCCTTTCACTACCTCTAGGTTGTCGATCAGGGAAGGGTCGATCTCCGGCGCATGCTCTGCCCCCCAATTTTGGAACTCATGCCGAATGCCATTATTCATGATCAAAATCCGATTGCTATGCAAACCATGGATAATCGGTTTATCGACATTTTGGCCCGTACTGAGTATGTTAACGCCAGTGATTTGCCCGGCTACATCTGCGAAGGATTCGGAGGCCACGGCCTGTAATGCTTCCCTCGATAATTTGACGCTACTCAAGGAACTAAAATCACTATTGACGGCTTCTCCCTCTACCACTATGCTCTCCAGCTGGTATTGTTCTGGTGCCAAAAATATCTCCAAATAAGGATGGTGAAAATCGTGATGATGTTTCAAGGTTTTATATCCGACGAAAGAAAATAAGATATCATATTCCTTTTTGCAGAGTCCCTCAAAGTTGAAAAAGCCTTCATCGTCAGTCACCGTTCCTAGATGGGTTCCAGCCAATTGAACATTGGCAAAAGCAATCGGGGTGTCGGTATTCAATTCTAGTACCTTTCCTTGTATCTGGTAGTTGCACAAACTATCTTGCTGTGCGAGCAAAGGAAAGGAAAAGCTCCATATCCCCAAAGCGATTGTGAGTGTGCGAAAAGCGTGTAGCATCTTACTATGATTGATAGCCTAACAAAAATTAATTAGCTAAACTTCAGAAGTTTACCTGGCCAAGCCGCCGCAAACTTCTGAAGCCTTATCCCAAGCTAAAAGTTAAGTTGATACCACAAATGTAAGACATTTTTGCATACTTGTTGCAAGAAGGAATTCGACCTTATAATTACCTACAATAATTATTGGCCTGAGGTCTGGTTGTTTATACCTCGTCCTACCCAAAAGCAATAAAGAAAGATGCTAAAGCTCAGCATAGGTCTTCACATCACACCCCAGTTTTTCCAAATAGCGTTTGATATGCGATACATGAGCACTCCCGACCGTTACTAAGACCTTCGTCGCTTTGGCGTCAAGTGCGGATTGGTAGATGCGTTGTGCCATAATGCTGTTCCGATTGTTCCAGTATTCCTTTACATACTTGGCCTCTGCTGATTTCTTCAACTTATTGGGAAGGTCTTCAATTAGATGGCTAAATGAGGCTTGAAAACTAGGTGCATTAATGAACTGCATTAATGTTCCTGCCTTTTCCGCTTTTTTATACTTCTTCTGTAGCCTCATGTATTTGCCTAAAGGCTTCCATTTAAAATTGAATAACAGTTTCTTGATAGCCTTATTCTGCTTGGCTAGGAAGTTGCTTTCCTGATAGCGATAATCTATGTTATGGAAGAAATGTATGCCCAACTGCCTGGCTACTGGAAATACAATGAGGCCATATTCTGTATTAGCCAGAGCACGCTGGTATTTTGACAAGTACCCCAGTGAGTCTCCATGTATCTCTACGGTATTCCAATAGTAGTACGCATTCCAAAAATCATAAGAAGTGTAGTAGTTCAACCCTTGTGCTATCAAATCCTCAGGTTTGTGCGTATTCCAATATGCTGGGCTATCAAAGACGGAGGAAGGGGATGGAAAAGTAAAGCGGTTGACTGGTGGGAGAGAATCATTTAATTGATCCGCTTGCTTAAGCAGGTTTGGCAATATTTCTTTCAAACTCAATGAATCATCAATAGGAATAGCTTCTATACAAATAATATCGGGCTGATAGGAAATTAATCGCTGCTGAATTTGCTCGAAATTTTGGAGTGATTGATAAGCGGGTTTAAAATGATGGACGGTCCCAACTAGGAGGACATCTATCGTTTGGGCTTGGCCTAAGCAGGCGATGGTCATTAAGCAGATGTAGAGGCAGGTTCTCATTTTTTTTCTTCAAAGCAAAGGAATAAAGCTGTTGCATGATTTGAAAACGGTCTGAACTCCTTGATTGATGGGCTGAAATGCCGGTATTGGCGACTAGTCTAGGATCAGGCAATGGGCTGAAATGCCTATATTCGTGTCTCAAATCTTGGAGGTATGTGGCTAGATATTAACTATGATTTACTAAAAAGTTGGAAAATGATTCTGCTGACTACATTGCTTGTAGTATTAGCTTACCAGGCGATCATTTACCTACATCCAGAAAACCTAGATTGGATGGGGAGTGATTATTTTTCAATACCCAATTTACTTTGGTTTGTATGGGTCGATCAATATTTAATAGAGTGTTGTACAGTGGCTATCACCTTTTTTCTGATTCGATACTATGCTCGTAAAGTAGGCTTACTGGAAGTACGGCTCATGCCAAGAGACTTACTGTATTATGAGCTTAAGTTTTTACCCATTCTGGCGATCGCCTTTTTGTTTTTTGCCCCCTTTTCTTTAAGTGCTCGTTTTTTATTGCACTACTTTCCAAATTTGGACCATACTATCTACTTTAAGGAATACTTTTATAGCCTAAAACTCTATTTGAATTACCTGCCATCCGTTTTGCTAACGGGTTACATCATTATTAATGTTAACCTACTTCGGAATTATAACGACCAATTGGGGCAAACTAAGGTAGATTTGCTGCATTCTACTCAACAAGTAAAAACTCGTTTATTAGCTTCAGATGAGATCGGGGAGGTCTTCCTAGAAGTTGATCAGCTCTTGAGGATAGAACGATCAGAAAGGAAAACCTTCGCTCATACCTCAGATGGAAAGTATCGCTTGAAGGAAAACATATCTCAATTAGAATCTAAACTTGATCCCCATAAATTTGTCCGAATCAACCGAGCAACGATTATACACCTGGCTGATTTACTCAACTATTCTTTCTGGGAGAATGATAAATATATCGTACGCTTGAAAAGCACCGATAAAGAGTTTTTGATGTCAAGAGACCGCTTGAAAAAGGTAAAGGATTTACTAAAAATAAGCTTAAGAAAAGATGAAACAAAACAATGAGCTGAAAGTATTTATCTCTTCTAAAGATTCTACTTGTGATGAGTGTGGAGAAGACCTGGGCTTGCATGCCTGGATTACACTAAATGAAGAAAAAGGGGCCTGGTGTTTATCATGTTCAGATCTCGATTACCTGGTTTTTCTTCCCTCTGGCGATGCCGCCTTAACCAGGCGATCAAAGAAATACTCCAATTTGACGGCTGTTGTCCTGAAATGGAGTAGATCGCGCAAAAGATACGAAAGACAGGGGCTACTAGTTGAAGCCGTCGCCTTAGATCGGGCCGAACAGGAGTGCCTGGCCGATAGTGAGGTGCGTGCCCGCCGCAATCAGCGAGCAGCGGGAAGGAGGATGGAATTGGATAAAGCCTATGTGGCCCGCTTTGCCGAAAAGATACGCGAACTATTTCCTGGCATTCCAGCCCAAAGAGAAAAAAAGATAGCTGAACATGCCTGCCTGAAATACAGCAATCGCATTGGCCGGACTGGCGCCGCCAAGGAATTGGATGAACCTGCTATTCGCCTAGCTGTCATTGCCCATATCCGGCATACGCGAACCAATTACGATGAGTTATTGGGTACGGGGTATGGGCGAAGGGAAGCGAGGCAGATGATCCATGATGAGGTGGCTGCGCTGCTGGCTAAGTGGGAGCAGTTGTCGTAAAGGTATCTTCCTTTCAATCCGCACAAAACGCAGGCTGGTAATGTTGGGATGTGCATGGGAACCTCAGACGGGCTAGCGAGGTGCAAGCGACTTGGATAAAGAGATCGAGGAAGCTTTTTACACAGCGAACTTAGAAAACATGGTTTGAAATAAAGGATAAATACCCCTTCGGACCACTAGTCTTACGCCAAAACCGAACAGACTTTTGCAAGCGTTTAAATCCCATTACGTACAGTGCCGCCAGCGAAGGAATCGGCTTGCCTCCGAGCGTACAATCGGGATCATTGATGCATCCCAGGTCGGCTTCGATGGCTTCCCGCTCTTCCAGGATGTTCAGGATCTCATCGATGACTGCCTGGCGTCGTTCGAAGCTCGAAAGGGGTTCTTCTATATTTTTTCCGGATGCTACTTGTTTGTAGTAGTGCTGCAGCTGTTCATATACCCACTCGACATCTTTATCGACCAGCGATTCAAATTCGACGAAGAGATCGCGAACGACGGATTCGATGCTATGGAGTACCGGCTGGAGGTAAAAGGGTGGTTCTGTCATAGTAGGTCGAAAATAGTAATTATTGTCAAAATGGTAAGCGCAATATGGATGTAATTATTGCTTTTGCCAGGTTTTATTTCTATTCTCACTTCCCAATACAAAACTTCCCAAAAATATTCCCCAACAAATCATCCGTCGATATCTCACCGGTAATCTCACCTAGGTAAGCCAAGGCCCGCCGAATATCCATCGCCACAAAATCTGAAGTGATGCCACTGTCCATCGCATGCAGGACATCATCGAGGCTTTCGCTGGCTTTGCGTAGCGCTTCATAATGGCGAACGTTGCTGACAACGGTACTGTCTAATTGTACTTGTTCGCTGATGACGGATTCGTATAGTTTTTCTTTGAGGAAAGGGATGTTCATTTTCTCCAGGGCAGAGACGGGAATCCATTGGGACTTGGAGATGGCTAAAGATAAGTCGGACGTTGGAAGTTCGAAGTCGGAAGGATTTTTAGCGGAGCTTACATTTTCCATTTTGTCTATGTCCTGACTTCCAACTTCCGACTTCCGACTTCCAACTTCAAAATAATGCTCAAACTTAGTATAAGGATTCAGATCCATCTTATTGGCAATGACGAGTAGGTGGACGCCAGGCTTCATCAGCTTGGCGAGATCTTGGCGGACTTCTTCCGGTTGCATCTGGATGACATCGAAGACATAGATGAGTAGGGCGGATTGGCTGATTTTTTCCATCGTCTTTTCTACGCCCATGGCTTCTATTTGGTCACTGGCTTCGCGAATGCCGGCCGTGTCGATGAGGCGAAATTGGATGCCGTTGATGTTCAGTACTTCTTCGATGGTGTCGCGAGTGGTGCCGGCGATGTCGGAGACGATGGCACGTTCTTCATTGAGGAGCGCATTCAGGAGGGTAGATTTGCCTGCGTTGGGGCGGCCAGCGATGACGGTGTTGATGCCATTTTTGATGGCGTTGCCGAGGTCGAAGGATTGGATGAGGTCATGTAAGTAGGTTTGTATGGTTATCACTAGCTTTTTGAGTTCACTGCGGTCGGCAAATTCGACATCTTCTTCCGAGAAGTCGAGTTCGAGTTCGATTAGGCTGGCAAAGTCGAGGAGCTGCTGGCGAAGCTTTTGGATTTCGTCGCTAAAGCCTCCCCGCATTTGCTGTAGGGCCAGGGTATGGGAAGATGCTGAGCTGGCAGCGATGAGGTCGGCTACCGCTTCGGCCTGGCTGAGGTCCATCTGGCCATTGAGGAAGGCGCGGAGGGTGAATTCGCCGGGTTGAGCCATGCGTGCGCCCTGTTTGATGAATAGCTGAATGAGCTGCTGGATAATGTAGCTGGAACCATGACAGGAGACTTCTACGACATTCTCGCGTGTATACGATTTGGGCGCTACAAATAGGGAGACGAGCACTTCATCGATGATGCGATTATCTTTCTCCCGGATAGTGCCAAAATGAATGGTATGACTATCCTGTTCTTCCAGGTTTTTGCCTTTGAATACTTGGTTGCAAATACGAATGGCTGCTGCACCGGAGAGACGTATAACGCCTATGGCTCCGACGCCCGCTGGAGTAGCCAGGGCTACTATGGTATCGTTGAGATCGTGCGTGGAATAGTACATGGCACGAAAGTACGAGATTTTTTTCACCTCAGCGGGTGACTCGCTTTAGACGAAGCTGCTGGTAGCCACCCTCTGAGGTGAAAGCTGCTGGTAGTCACCCCTTGAACACAGCCCCTTGAGGGGGAGGAGCTAAGATAGAGGACTCCCACGGCAAATTGCGATCTTGCTGCTTACGCTCCGCCTTGGCAAAGTTTTCTTTAAACATGAAAATCAGCGCAAAGAAAACGATAATAGAAATAATCCATTTTTGCATGCGACTCATTCCAAAAAAGCTGAGAATTAGAAAGCTAAAGAAGATGATCGTCAGGGTGAAAAATAGGGGCGCAACTTGTGGGATGTCTGCCATCATCGAGACGATAGAGCGAAATTCAGCCGAGAGCTGTCGGAAAAACCACTTAACAGGTTCAGGAATAGCAGGTAAATTTTCTAATACCTTGAACAGGTCTTTATCGTACTCCTTGATCATATAAAAGTTGAGTGCCAAGAAGTTACAGCCTACAATACCCACCACCATCATAATACGCTGCGGGAGCTGTACCCAGCTGTGCGAAACTCTCTGCACATAAGCCTCCATCCTTCCGCCTAGCTGGTTGGTCAACCAAACAGTGATGAAACTACCCCCCATTCCAATGAGTATTGCAACTGATAAGGGATCTACATCCATGATTTCCAAATTTTATGATAACAGTCCGTTTTCATAGCCCTAGTTAAGGAAAACTCCGCTTATGCGCAATAAATTTAGGCTAAACGACCTTCTTTTTATACGAAAACAGGAGAATTGATCGCTATAGGTAGACTATTGATACCCGAGAAATGATGGTGATCAGATAAAAGAACTCAGACTGTGCACGCACACAATTTTTTCTTAAAATGCGATCTAAACTTGCACAGGTTTCATTCTTTGCCTACCTTAAGAGCTGATTTTATGGATCATTGATTTTAACAAAGAGCTGTTTTTTAAATACTTACCAACTTTTCAATATAAACTTATGAAAAAGAAAATACAGGGTAGTGACAGAAGGAATTTCCTCAAATCCTCTGGAGCAACTATTTTAGGCAGTACACTCGGCGCAAATCTATTGGCCAACACATCTTCGTTTTCCTTCAACGATAGTGATGTGTTGAAAGTCGGTTTGATCGGTTGTGGAGGAAGAGGAACGGGGGCTGCTAACCAGGCTATGAATGCCGACCCCAAGGCGGTATTGACGGTGATGGCAGATGTATTCCCCGACCGCTTAGAGCAATCCTACAATGCATTGAAGACTGAAAATCCTGAAAAACTACAGGTTTCGAAGGAGAATATGTTTATTGGTTTTGATTCTTACAAAAAGGTATTGGCTTCTGATGTCGATGTGGTCATCTTAACCACGCCACCGTCTTTCCGTCCAGGGCATTTGGAAGCAGCCATCGAGGCTGGCAAGCACGTCTTCTGTGAGAAACCAGTTGCAGTAGATGCTCCTGGGATTCGTCGAGTGATCGAGGTAGCGAAAAAAGCAAAAGAGAAAAACTTGGCTTTGATGTCAGGCTTTTGCTGGAGATATGATTTTCCAAAACGAGCCACTTTTGATCGTATCGCAAATGGCGATATTGGAAAAGTAACTAGTATCTATAACACCTATAACACAGGTGCGCTTTGGGAGAAAGAACGCAAAGCGGATTGGAATGATATGGAGTTTATCATGCGCAATTGGTTGTACTATAACTGGTTGTCAGGAGATCATATTACTGAGCAAGCTGTCCACAGCTTAGATTTAATGTCTTGGGCGATGGGTGATGTAATGCCCAACACAGTGGTCGGTACCGGCGGTCGGCAAACTCGGATAGAAGAGAAGTACGGAAATGTCTATGATCACTTCGCACTCGTTTATGAATACGATAATAATGTGAAAGGTTTCCACTTTAGTCGTCAGCAAAAAGGTTGTACTCGGGCTTACGATATTACCATCCAAGGAGATCGTGGTAATTGCTACATCGATGTATTCCGCAAGCACGAAATTAAAGGAGCGGTAAATTGGAAATACAAAGGCGACAAAAATAACATGTACCAAACGGAGCATGATGAGCTATTTGCCTCCATTCGTGCTGGAAAGCCTATCAATGATGGCGTGCGAATGGCACATAGTACCATGTTGGCCATTTGGGGTAGAATGGCGGCCTACACGGGGCAGTCTATCAAGTGGGAAGATGCCTTGAATTCGGAAGAGAAACTCGGCCCAGCATTGGAAGATTATAATTGGGATTTGGCCTGGAAAATGAAAGACGTAGCCAAGCCGGGTTTGACCAAGTTTGTATAATAATATTTAGGGCGTAGCGACTTAGGATTACGCCAAATGATTGAACACTGAGCCACTGAATCGTAGAGGATTTACCTTCCCTATGTTTGGTGTCTCAGTGTTAGATCAAAACCTGGCTTCCTTTTTTGCAAAACGCTACGATAAGTGATGCCATCCTATCAACTCGCCAACAAAAAAATAATGCAAAAACAAGACCGAAGAGCCTTTATCAAAACAAGTTCTGCCGCTGCCCTTTCTTTAGCGGTAGCTCCTTCCTTAATGAGCCAACCCACAAATATGGCCACGGCTCAACCCCTCATCAAAAAGAGCTTGAAGTTTGGGATGATCAAAGAAGATTTATCCATTTTAGATAAATTTAAATTGGTCAAAGATTTGGGTTTTCATGGGGTCGAATTGGATAGCCCCAATGACCTGAATGATAAAGAAATCCTGAAAGCCAAGCGGAAGACGGGACTGGAAATACCTGGAGTCGTCAATTCAAGACACTGGAAAGCTCCCTTATCACACCCTGATGCAGCCGTTCGAGCAGAATGTGTAGAGTCGATGAAAGTAGCCTTGAAATCCTGCAAAAAGTATGGCGGAACTACCGTCCTCCTCGTACCTGGCGTGGTGGACGAGAAAGTGAGTTATGATGAGGCCTACTCGCGTTCTCAAGAAGAGATTCGCAAATTATTACCGATGGCCGAAAAAACAGGCATCAAAATCGCTATTGAGAATGTCTGGAACAACTTCCTAATTAGCCCGATGGAAGCTGCCCGTTACATCGACGAGTTTGATAGTGAGATGATAGGTTGGTATTTCGATGTAGGTAATATCATCCGCTATGGCTGGGCCGATCAGTGGGTGCGCATCCTCGGTAAACGAATCATGAAGATTGATGTAAAAGAATACAGCCGCAAGAAGCAAAAAGAAGAAGGTATCTGGGCGGGCTTTGATGTGAAACTGGGCCAAGGCGATAGCGATTGGGCCAGTGTCAATAAAGCCCTGAAGGAAGTCGGTTACCAGGGCTGGGGTTCTGCAGAAGTGCCCGGCGGTGATCGCAAGCGCTTACAAGAAATTTCCGAGAATATGGATAAGATTTATGCTTTGTAACAGAAGGTAATTTAAACATGTTCTTAAATCGAACTTCGATCTAAGGCATTCCTTTTCTGCTCCACGATGGCTCTACAATGACAACCTTCGAGGTGATCATTTACCAAGCCCATCGCCTGCATGAAAGCATATGCCGTAGTGGGCCCAACAAAACTCCAACCTCTCTTTTTTAAGTCTTTGCTGATGGCTTGAGAGGTTGGCGTTTGGGCCAATTTGCTAAGGGTAGCGTGGTCAAATTTATCTGGCCTCTCCTTGCTGCTAGGTTCGAACTCCCAAAAATAACGAGCTAATGAGCCCTTCTCCTCGATCAAGTCGCAGGCGCGCTGCGCATTATTAATTGTAGATTCTATTTTTTTGCGATGGCGAATAATCCCGGCATCTAACACCAATTTCTCCACCTCTTTTTCTCCAAAGCGAGCGACTTTCTCGAAGTCAAACTGAGCAAAAGCTGCTCGGAAGTTTTCCCTTTTACGGAGTACCGTCAACCAACTGAGCCCAGATTGGAAGCCTTCCAAGCAAATTTTCTCAAATAATCGAATATCATTGGTGACGGGTTGTCCCCATTCTTCATCATGGTACTGTTGATAGTCTGGTAGTCCATTATACCACCAGCAACGGTTGATATTATCCGCTCCTAGGATGAGTCCATCTTTTGCTTCTTTAGACATATGGATATTTAGCTTTTAACGAGAAGTTGTTTTAAAATATATCGGCCTTTCCAACCGCAAGATAATCTCCTTTTTACTATTCAGCACCGACTACTGGAGTAGGGGAGTGGTGAGTAGCCAGCTGTCAGCGGAGAAATCGGATCGATTCTAACTCTGTTCTCCCCGCTAAACTAACCTATTGCCCCCTCCGGATAAAGTGCTAGCAGACCCGCTTCTGATGCCTCACAAACTCCTCTTTCGGTAATGAGTCCGGTCACCAAGCGCGCCGGTGTGACATCAAAACCATAATTAAGGACAGGGCTGTCAGCAGGTGTAAGTAATACCTCTTTGAGGGTTCCATTCTCTAATCCACGGATATGTTTTACTTCCTGTCCGCTCCGTTCCTCAATCGGGATCTCCTTGACTCCATCTCGTAAATTCCAATCAATAGTAGAAGAGGGTAAAGCTACGTAAAAGGGCACTTGGTTGTCATGAGCCGCCAAGGCTTTTAAATAAGTTCCAATCTTATTAGCTACATCTCCTGCTCGGGTGGTACGATCGGTTCCCACAATGACCATATCTACTTGTTGGTGTTGCATGAGGTGCCCACCGAGGTTGTCTACGATTACGGTATGCGGAACACCGTGTTCCAATAACTCAAAAGCAGTGATTCTTGCCCCTTGATTTCTGGGGCGCGTTTCATCTACCCAAACATGTATGGGAATCCCTTTGTCGTGCGCAGCATAGATGGGTGCAGTAGCGGTACCATGATCAATGCAAGCCATCCATCCGGCATTGCAATGGGTAAGAATATTGACAGTTTGTTGGCCTTTTTGCTCAAAAATCTGTTCTATTAATTCCAGACCATGCCGTCCTATATTTCTACAAAAATTGACACTTTCTTCCGCTACTTCATGGGCTAGTGCTTTGGCGGTAGCGACTAGGTCACTTTTATTTAGCTGACCAGCTAGTGCCGTCTTCATTCGATGCAGCACATTAAACAAATCCACTGCCGTAGGTCGGGTCTGCTGTAAACTTACCATAGCTTGAGGAATAAAAATCTCCCAATCCGTATCAGCAGGGGCATTATACAGACCTAAGTACATGCCATAAGCTGCAGTGACCCCGATCAGTGGTGCCCCGCGAACATGCATTTCCCGGATAGCAGTTGCACTATCTTCCAAAGAGCGTAAGTCTTCGATCACCAATTGATGAGGTAAACTTCGTTGGTCAATAATCTTGACGACCCCCTCTTGGGCTTCATCTAGCCATATCGTACGGTAGTATTTATCTTTGATTTTCATATTTCTTAGCTGTTAGCGGCAGAATCAAATGTATTATCCTTTGAGCGAAGTGCCTAATGTTTGTGAAAAGTTTATCAGGATTTAATGGAAAATAGGGCTGGACGCTGCCAGTTAGCCGCGATATTTAAGGGAGGATTCCCAACTTCTATCCGCGCTATATACGTATCCTGCATTCGCAACGTTATCTATCTGATGTAAAGGAAAGGCCGCTAATTAGCAGCATAAGAGCTACTATATAGCTAAGGATTAGCTTTCTTTACACCGATAATATCCAACAATCACAACATCATGTAACAGGAATATAATTGGGTTTTGAGAGCGCCTGGGGCTTAGCAAGACTTCAGAAGTTTCCCGGGGGCTAACTGAGAAAACTTCTGAAGTCTAAGCGCCAGCTTTTTTTGAACGACAATTAATCTTTGTTGCGAGTATTTAATCCATTAACAATGAATCTAATAAAAATCAATACACTGCTAAGTTTTCTACTATTGAGCGTATTTAGCCTGATGGGGCAAGCCATAGAAAGCCCCAAGTATAGTGCTTTTGTCAACGTGAATGTCCTACCGATGAATGGAGATGGCTTAATGCCCAATCAGACGGTGGTGATCAAAAACGGGAAGATTCACAAAATCGGCCCTGCGGGCAAAGTAAAAGTCCCCAAGACTGCCCTGGCTATTGATGGCGAAGGCCGCTTTTTGATGCCGGGCTTGGCTGAAATGCATGCGCACATTCCTACACCAAAAGATGGCGACGATACCCGAGTGAAGGAAGTGCTGTTCTTATACTTATCCCAAGGAGTTACCACCATTCGTGGCATGCTGGGCGCTCCATATCATTTGGGGTTACGGAAAGAGGCCGCTGAGGGTAGTATCCTTAGTCCTCGCATTTATACCTCTAGTCCATCGGTGAATGGAAATAGCGTACAAACAGTGGAGGAAGCCCGTACAAAAGTAGCACAGTATAAAGCCGATGGCTATGATTTCTTGAAGATACATCCTGGCCTTACGATGGAAGTGTTCAACGAAGTCGCAGCGACAGCCGACAAAGTTGGAATCCCTTTTGCTGGACACGTCCCGATCCAAGTAGGAATTGAAAGAGCGATTGAGGCGGGCTATGCTTCGATTGATCACTTGGATGGTTTGATAGAAGGTTTGGTGCCTGCTTCTGCTAATGTGGCACCCGATCAAAATGGCTTTTTTGGGTATAACTTCACGGAATTAGCGGATGTAAGTAGATTATCAAAGCTGGTGGCGAGTGCCAAGTCTAGAGCGGTATGGTTTGTTCCTACTCAAACGCTGATGACCCGTTGGTTTTCACCTACCAAAGCAGAAATAATAGGGAATGAGCCAGAAATGAAATACATGCCTTCTGCCACCCTTTATCAATGGCGCTTGAACAAAAATCGAATGCTTGAAAACGAAAGCTATGATGTAGAGCGCTGGAAAAAATTTGTGGCTTTACGTCAGAAGATCATGCGAAACTTGCACAAGTCAGGTGTGGGGCTACTACTGGGATCGGATGCACCACAGGTGTACAATGTACCAGGGTTTTCGATCCATCATGAAATGCAGGACATGGCTACTGGAGGAATCCCCAATTTGGCGATCCTGCACAGCGGAACCGCCAACCCTGCCAAATACTTTCGGCAAGCAGGAGAGTATGGCACCATCGAAAAAGGAGCTGCCGCAGATTTAGTGCTCTTAGAGGCGAACCCCATTGATGATATTGCGAATGCCAAACGCCAAATCGGTGTAATGGTAGCGGGTAAGTGGTTGACGAAAGCAATGATTGATAAACGATTGGCTGAAATTGCTGCCCGTCATTCGAAATAAGACTATTCTATAATGAACGTTGGACATGGAGGCATTGGGATTTTTTTTCTTGTGTCTCCATGTTTTTGAATCAAAATGTCAATGGAAATCAAAATCAAAAGCCAGGTAGGTCGCCGCTACCGCCGTTGGTTTACGGTTTTCAACCGGAATCATGCCTCGGTCTCGCCATTAATCAAAATGTGAATTAGAATGAAAATCAAAAGCTGGGGCCCTGACACCGCGGCCACCAATAACTAATAATGAACATCAAGACGCTCGCCAAAAATAAGGTGTAAACAAGACCAAGATCGTATATAATTCCAATCGGCCTAATAGCATATAGAAAACCAAGAAAAGCTTAATAGGATCGCTGAGGTGGGCAAAGTTATCCAGCGGCCCAACTTCTCCGATGCCCGGCCCGACATTACCCAAACTCGTAGCTGTAGCCCCAATAGCCGTCATAAAATCAAGCCCCATGATGGTCAGAATGATGGATCCCAGCACAAATAAAATGAGGTACAGTAGCAGGAAAATAATGATGTGGGTAATGATCCTACCCTGAACACGTTTCCCATTCAGTTTTAATGGAATAATTGCTCTAGGATGAAGAATCCGCTTAAATTCTAATAAGGAATTCCGGAAGAAGACCAGATGTCTAATAATCTTGATTCCTCCACTCGTAGAACCTGCCGAAGCACCTAGGAACAACAAGATAAAGAAGGTCATCGTCAATCCATTCGACCAACTGGTATAGTCCGCCGAGACGAAGCCCGTTGTGGTAATCAGGGAGACAATCTGGAATAGACTATCCCGGAAGGATTGTTCCAGCGAAGTACCAGAGACCCCATATACCCCCAAACTCACCAAGAGGGTCAGCGCACATACAATGAAAAGATAGGCTCGAAATTCATCACTTTTCCACACCTTACTCAATTTGCCCTTAAAGGCAAAGTAGATGACCGTATAATTAGTACCTGCCAAAAACATAAAAAAGATGATTGTATACTGGATGTGTGGCGCATCGAAATGGGCCATACTGGCATTTTTCGTTGAGAAACCACCGGTAGCCATGGTCGTAAGCGCGTGGTTAATGGCGTCGTAAAAGCCCATCCCTAGGGCATATAAAACCACCATTAGTATGCCTGTGAGGCTCAAGTAGAGGTACCACAGCCGCTTGGCTGTTTCGCGTATTCGCGGGTGCAGTTTATCGGAGGTAGGGCCAGGGGCTTCCGCCACAAATAATTCCACCCCACCAATTCCCAGTAGCGGGAAAATAGCTACCGTCAACACAATGATGCCCATGCCGCCAATCCATTGCGTGAGACTACGCCAAAAGAGAATGCCCTTGGGTGTACTCTCTATGTCCGTCAAAATGCTAGCTCCCGTGGTGGTCATGCCCGAAACGGTTTCGAATAAGGCATTGGTCAACGAAGGAATAACACCACTTAGGATGTAGGGTAGAGAGCCATAGGTTACCATCGTCAGCCAACCTAAGGCGACGATCAAATAGCCTTCTCTTTTTTTGATGCCACCCTCATTTTTAACGAGATATAAAATAGGCCCACCCAGGAAAATACCGATCAAGCCGGAAAAAAGGAGCGCTTGTTGATCTCCTGCCTTAAAATACAAAGAGAATGGGATGCAGAGCATCATCAATCCACCCAGGATGAGTAGCAAGACACCGATAACCCTTATGATAGGACGAATATTAATCATACCTGATGATCTATGGGAGCTTTAGCGAAACAGTTTTTCTAATTTTGTGATCGCTTTTGGGAGTGCAAATACAATGACCTTATCATTCACTTGGAACTGGAAGTCTCCATCAGGAATCAAGCTTTCTTCTCCTCTAATAATTCCACCAACGATGGCCGTAGAAGGAAAATGTAGATCGCGCAGTGGTCTCCTCGTCAACTGATTTTTCTTATGAATAACGTATTCAATAATCTCGGCATCTACACCTGCCAGACTAGTAATGGCCTCCACCTGCCCCTTCCGTACAAAACGGAAAATATTATTGGCAGTAATCAGTTTTTTATTGATTAAGGTATCAACGCCAATATTTTGTGAGATGTGAATATATTCTTTGTTTTCTACTTGTGCAATCGTCTTGTACACTCCGTGATTCTTAGCCGTCAGACTGGCAATAATGTTGGTTTCTGAATTGCCTGAAAGGGCTATAAACGCATCCATATGGCTTAATCCTTCTTCCTCCAACATGTCGAAATTGCTCGTGTCGCCATGAATGATTAGTGTATCATCGAGTTGTTCGGATAGCGTTTTACAACGACCTTTATTCCGTTCTATTAAGGTCACATTGTAATCTTTTTCCAGTATTTTGGCGGTATCTCTGGCTAGATTGCTACCGCCGAGGATCATAATGTTTTTGACGGTAACTTTCTTCTTCCCGACGAGATTGATCACTGCATCAATGTTTTCGTGGCGGGTGATAAAGTAAATATGATCATTGCGATGGAATACCGTTCCCGGACGTGGAATCAAGGTTTTGTGTCCTCGCAGAATGGCGATCGGTCGCAGCATGAAATCCTTCTGCATAGCATGGATTTCTGATAGCTGTTTATTGGCCAGCGGAGAGTAGTCATCCAGTGTAATACCGACTAGATTGATTTTCCCATCTTCAAATTCGAAATGATCGGTAAAGGAGCATTGTTTGACTAGCCGAGAGATTTCCTGGGCGGCTAATTGTGGTGGAGAGATCAAGGTATCGATGCCCAATTCTTTAAATAATGCCCTTTGTTCTTTGCAGAGATATTCTGCATTTTGTACACGAGCTACGACTTTCTTGGCTCCAATCTTCTTGGCCAGCACGGCCGTAATCAAATTGGTCTTTTCGGAGGTGGTCAAGGCTAAAAAAAGATCAGCATTGTTGACACCTGCTTGCCGGAGTATCTCAATCGATGAAGCATCTCCTTTTATGGTCAAAACATCTAGATGTGAGGCCGCCATATCAAGAATCTCCTGATTGGTGTCAATAAGGATAATATCTTGATGTTCAAAAGTTAATAATTCTGCCAAATGGGCTCCTACATCACCAGCACCGGCGATTACTATTTTCATACTTTCGATTTAGTGCCGCAAAAGTAGGCCTTTTTTTAGAGAATGTTTAGAATAAAAAAAAGCCTAATTCAGAATCTGTCCCCTAGTATGTGAATGAGGATGCGGTAGCATAGCTGCAGATTGAGCGCTAAAGTAATGGACAAAGAATAAGTTCCGCATTTTGAGATAGAGATTTTGGTGATAGGGAAGGCATTTTTTGAAGTGATAGCAGCGCTATCGCTGAAAAAAATAACGCAGTATAGCGCCAAAAGATCATATGCAAAATCGGGAAGTTATTTTTTGATCATTACT
>Ga0070727_10000868_pt1 | contig 34339 bp, 36 predicted proteins | sample tdAd472_FD_66722 | JGI IMG/M metagenome (GOLD analysis project Ga0070727, IMG submission 66722) | Marine sediment microbial communities from the Atlantic coast under amendment with organic carbon and nitrate - tdAd47.2 | ecosystem: Environmental > Aquatic > Marine > Coastal > Sediment | place... | reverse complement strand
GCGCTGGAGTGGATCGATGCCAGGCAGCAATCGCTGGACGAACTGGCCGGCATGCTGCGCAGCCAGCCGAACCTGGCCGCTGCAAAAGTCGAGCAGCTGCTGAAGCGGGTGAAGGACCTAGAGAAGGAGCTTGCGGCCGCGAAACAGGCACTCGTGACCGGCAAAGCCACGGACCACACCGAAGAAATTCAGGAGATTGCAGGCATCAAGGTACTCGCGACGCGCATGGACGGCGCAGATGCGAAAACGCTGCGAGAGGCTGTTGACCGCTTCAAGGACACGCTGCAGAACGCCGTCGTCGTGCTCGGAGCGGTCGATGATGGCAAGGTTCGCCTCGCCGCGGGCGTCACGAAGAACAACACAGACCGCATCCGGGCAGGCGATGTCATCAAGCCTGTCGCCGAGCAGGTTGGCGGAAAAGGCGGTGGTCGACCGGATTTCGCTCAGGCCGGCGGCAGTAATCCGGACGCGCTCGACAAAGCCCTGGGGTCGGTGCCGAAGTGGGTGGCCGAACAACTGGGCTGATTTGCCTGTACCTGTGGGCATCCGAGCCCAGAATCAGCTAGTATTACAAGAGTTTAGGCTGTACGACGCGTACAAGAACGGGGCAGGAGCCCCGCAAGGCAGGAGTAGGAAGCTATGCTGATTCTGACGCGACGCGCTGGAGAGACGGTCATGATCGGGAGCGATATTACGATCACCGTCCTGGGGGTTAAAGGCAATCAGGTGCGCATTGGCATCAACGCGCCGAAAGATGTAGCTGTCCACCGCGAAGAGATCTACGAGCGTATTCAGAACGAGAAAGCTGCCGAGCAGGCAGAGAAAGCTGTCGGGGACGACTAGTCTCCACTGTTGCACTGCTACTGTGGGAGGGCCCTCCCGCAGGCCTTTACGGCCGCTATTCCGATCAGTAACATGGGCGGCCGCCCGATTCGGGTCACCGCAAAACAAGTTTTACGGAGAGATGGCTGAGTGGTCGAAAGCGCTCCCCTGCTAAGGGAGTAAGGGCTTATACCCCTTCGAGGGTTCGAATCCCTCTCTCTCCGCCAGAAAACAACATGGCCCCCTCTGGGGGCCATGTTGTTTTCTGGCCGGGAGAGCTCGGGACTTCGAACCCTGTTGACGGCGGGCGTCCTGCCCGCCGCCCTCCGGGCGCACTTCGTGCGTCCAAAATCGCTCCAGGCGATTTTGTCGACCCAAGCAGCGGCGTAGCCGCAATTGGGCACGCGAAGCGTGAATCCCTCTACTATTAGCACGTATAGATGTTTCACGACCCACAGCAGGAATGAGCGGCAAGAATTCCAGAAGGCACAAACCCGAACGGCACCGGGAAGCATCTAATCCACAGAGGCCATAGTGTTGTAATCTAATGTCCATGTCAGTGGTCAGCGAGCTCAGGCGGAGAAACGTATTCCGGGTGGTATTTGCGTACCTCGTCGTCGGCTGGCTGTTGACAGAAGTACTGACCACGATCCTGCCGGAGCTCGGCGCGCCCGCCTGGGCATCGCGCACGGTCATCCTGGTGTTCGCGCTCGGCTTCATTCCGGCTGTCGTATTGCCCTGGATCTACGAACTGACTCCCGGTGGCATCAAGCGGGAATCAGAAATTGCCGGTACCGGCGACGAGCGTGGGGGCAACAGGACCTTTGACTACCTGGCGATCGCCACAGTGGCCGTACTTATCCTGGTATTGGCCGTGCTTGGCGCCCGGACCACGATCGATGCGCCGCGGTCTCCGGGGCAGGCAATCAGTAATGCATCCGTTGCCGTGTTGCCGTTTGTGAATATGACGGGCGACAAGGACAACGAGTATTTTTCCGATGGGCTGACCGAAACGTTGCTGCATATGCTGGCGCAGATCCCGGACTTGCAGGTTGCAGCACGTACGTCGAGCTTCGCCTTCAAAGGCCAGGCGAAGACAGCTCGGGAAATAGCGAGCGCATTGCGGGTTGCACACATCCTTGAAGGCAGCGTGCAACTGGCTGGCAACAGGGTTCGAATCACGGCACAGCTGATTCGGGCCGAGGATGGATTTCACGTCTGGTCGTCCAACTTCGATCGCGATTTCAACGACATTTTTGCCGTGCAGGACGAAATTGCACGCGAGGTGGGGAGCGAGTTATCGGCGTCGCTGCTCGGAGAGGAGCAGGAGACGGAGATAGCGGGCGTTAGCACCCGGAATCCCGACGCGTACGATCTCTATTTGCAAGCATTGAGTGAACGAGCGACCTTTTCCTACGGTGGGCTCCAGGCGTCCGAGGACCTGTTGAAAGGGGCCCTCGTGACCGATCCGGATTTTCTCGACGCAAAAACCGAACTGGCCGTGAATTACCTTCACCAGTTCGAAACGGGTCTCATGGGCCGCGACGAGGCGGTGGCGAATTGCACGGCAATGACCGCGCAGGTGCTGGCGAGTCGCCCGGACGACCCGGCTGCTACTGCCATTCAATTGTTCGTTGGCCTCGCCGGTGACGATGAACGCAGTGATCCTGGCCGCGTCTTTGGCGCAATTGAAGACCTCGAGAAACTCGTCGCCGAGAATCCAGCCGACTACCGGATTCGGGTAATTCTGGCACGGCTGTTACAGAAGGTGGGGCAATTCGATCGTGCACGGGTCGTGCATCTCGAGGCTCTCGAGTGGGACCCGTTCAATCCGCGCGTTCATTACGAGCTGGGCTCGCTGTACCTGGAACTCGGAAGGCCACGGGATGCCCGCATCGCGCTCGAGAAGTCACTCGAGATAGAGCCACGCCAACCGAATGCTTACGGGAAGCTGGCACGGGTGAGCTTGCAACTGGGCGATGGTGTCGATGCGGTGCAACAGCTGCTCAAGGCCTTCGAGATCGATCCACGCGATCATGAATTGCCCGGTCACGTTGCGTTGTTCCTTTATGACCTGGGGCTGGTTGAGGAAGGCGATGATTTTCGCAACCTGGTGCTTGCCATTGCACCGACCAGCGACATCGCCTACCAGGTCGATCTTCGCGGAGCCGTTAGCAGCGGTGACGTTTCTCGAAGTATCGCAACTGCCAGACGGGCGATAGAAGATGATGTTGGCGAGCGTAAGTCCGTATTCAGTGACGCCGTAGGCTATTTGATGAGAACGGCAGTGAACAACGGTACTGTGGACGAAACGACGGCGTACCTGGAACTGAACGCACCCGGGATCTTCAATATCAACGCAGAAACAGTGCCACCAAAATATCGGAACGCACAAATTGCGGCCCTGGATGCGTGGTATGTGACATTGCCAAGGGACGAATTGTTGCGGCGGCTGGACGACTTGCTCGATTCCGCAGCCGAGTTCGGTATGGATCCACTCGAGGACCCCGGGGTCAAACTGGGTGTCCATGCGTTGCGCGGTGAAACCGAGGCAGCAATCGAAACGGCATTGACGGAGGTTTTCACGCAACCTGTCACCACAGTATTGCATTGGCGCGAGATGTTTTCGCAGGCACAGTATGCGGAGATCATTGCCGACGAACGAGTTAAAGCTGCGTTGCGGCGCTGGGAAAATGACTACGACGAATTACGCGAACGAGTCAGGACCTATCTCGCCGACCTGAGCGCGACGGCCTAGGCGTACGCTTGTCATTCTCAGATAAGAAAAGGGCCCCGAACGGGGCCCTTTTCCATGGTCGAACAGGTTTTGATCAGTTCACCTTGACCTGTACCAATTCCTCGCCGTCCGGATCGGTGACGTGCACAGCACAGGCGATACACGGGTCGAAACTGTGAATCGTGCGCAGGATTTCGAGCGGTTGCTTGGGATCAACCATCTCGTGCCTGTCTTCGAGCGCTGCCTCGTAGGCGCCCGGCTGGCCATTCGGGTCGCGCGGGCCGGCGTTCCAGGTACTCGGCACGATCGCCTGGTAGTTCGCGATCTTCTGGTTTTCGATCACGACCCAGTGCGACAGTGCGCCACGCGGTGCCTCCATGACACCCACGCCCTGGCAGGATTTCGGCCAGGATGACGGTTCCCACAAGGTCTCGTCAAACGTCCGCGTCTCACCCGCCTTGATGTTGGCGATGAGCGCATCGAGCCAGGTCTGCATGGCGTCTGCGAGTATCGCCGTTTCCAGCGTACGCGCCGCCGTACGGCCCAGCGTCGAGAACAGTGCTTCGACGGGCGCGTCGAGCGTGGTGAGTGCGTGGTTGACGAGTGCCTGCGTCTGCTCGTGTCCTTTTGCATACAGCAACAGGACGCGCGCGAGCGGGCCGACTTCCATCGCCTTGCCGTTCCAGCGCGGCGACTTCAGCCACGAATAGGACTCCTCGACATTGAGATGCTCGTACGGCGGTTCGGGACCCGTGTAATTCAATTCGGTCTCGCCGCTCCACGGATGCAGACCGGAAGCCTTGCCGCTCGAGTAGTCGTACCACGAATGCGCGATGAACTCCTGGATGCCCTGCGGATCGTCGAGAACGAGATCGTGAACCGTCGATACATCCCGATCCAGGATGACGCCACGCGGGAACAGGAAGGAGTCAGGATCATCCATGCTCACACCAGGCAGGTCACCGACACACAGGAAGTTGCCAAGGCCTTCGCCACGGAAGAACCAGTCTTTGTAGAAACTCGCGATTGCCAGCGTATCGGGAACGTAGACCTGGTTAACGAAGGTCTTCATGCTGTTGATGATGTCCTGAACCTGCGCGAGCCGCTTGCTGTTGATGGCCGAGTCCGAATTCAGGTCGATCGGGCACGGTACGCCACCGACGAGGAAATTCGGATGCGGGTTCTTGCCACCGAATATCGCGTGCAGTCTTGCGACGTCGCGTTGCCAGACCAGTGCATCCAGGTAGTGGGCAACGGCCATCAGGTTGGCTTCAGGCGGCAGCCGGTATTCGGGGTGCCCCCAGTAGGCCTTCGCAAAGATGCCCAGCTGCCCGGCTTCAACGAAGTTGGCAACCTTCTTCTGCACATCTTTGAAGTAGCCGACGGACGAACGCGGGTAGCCACTCAGGGACTGCGCTAGTTCGGCTGTCTTGGCAGGGTCTGCGGACAATGCCGACACGACGTCCACCCAGTCCAGCGCATGCAGGTGATAGAAATGCATCACATGGTCATGGATGTACTGTGCGCCGATCATGAGATTGCGAATCAGTTCGGCATTCTGCGGCACCTTCGCACCGATAGCGTTTTCCACCGACCTGACTGACGCAATGCCGTGCACCAGCGTGCACACTCCGCAGATGCGTTGTGCGAACGCCCATGCATCTCGCGGATCGCGGTCTTTCAGGATAATTTCGATGCCTCTCACCATCGTGCCGGACGAATACGCCTGCGCGATCTGATTGCCTTCCATCTGTGCTTCGATACGCAGGTGGCCCTCAATACGAGTGATCGGATCGACAACGACTCTTGCGTTCATGCGTTAGCCTCCTCGAGGTTTTCGGCAACCAGCTCCAGAAGGCTATCTGCCGTGTATTTCCAGTCGTAATGGCTCTGGCAGTCGTCGAAATTCTGCCGGCAGTTGGCGCAGCTCGAGAGCAATGTATCTGCCTCGGTTGCCTCCACCTGCTCCATTTTCAGTTTGAATACCTTGTAGCGCAGTTCATCGGCACGATGAATCGTGACGACGCCACCGCCGCCTCCGCAGCACCAGTTGTAGTCGCCACCACCCGGCATCTCGCGATAATCGGAGCAGAGATGCTTGAGGACGTCTCGCGGTGCCTGGGTTGCGCCGCCGCGGCGGGAGACCTGGCAGGGGTCGTGGAAGGTCACCGACTTTTCGACCTTTTTAACTTTCAACTTGCCGGAGTTCAGCGCGTCGGCCAGGTACTCGGAGATGTGCAGCACCTTGAACGGCAATGGCTTGCCGTACATATTGCCGCCCATCCAACGCAGTGCCATGTAGGCATGACCGCACTCGGGCAGCAGCACCGTCTTCGCGCCGACTTTGATGGCGGCATCGATGACACGCATGCTGATGTCTTTCTGCCAATCGGCGTTACCCGATAAAAGTCCGAAGTTTGTTGCTTCGAAGCCGTCGGTGCGGAAGGTCCAGTTCTCGCCCATGGCATTCAGAACTTTCGCCGTGGCCCCCATCGAGTCGGGATACTTCTGTATCTCGATGGAAGATATGACGGCCAGTACGTCGGCTTGCTCCTTGTCGATGTTCATGTCGACTTCGTGCTCGTCCTCCATCCACTCCAGGCGATCCTGGAACAGCTGTGGCGTCACACCCAACGGGCTGCCGTCTTCCTCGGCCTTTGTTGCAACGGCGTGCAGTTCGTGCGGAATCAGCCCTGCCTTGAACATGCCGTGCCGCGCCATGCCGACAAGGGCAGCAATATCGATGCCCATCGGACAAATCAACGAACAACGCCCGCAAACGGTGCAGCTGTCATACAGCAGGTGTTGCCACTCTTCGAGCTGCTCGATCGTGACTTTCTTTTTCAGTCCCAGCAGTCGATAGAGAGGTGCCAGCGGTCCGGCTTCGCGCTTGTAGGCCTGCTTGAAGGGTTCGAGTTTCCAGATCGGCGTGTACTGGGGATCGCCTGTGGCCACGTAGTAGTGGCAGGCTTCGGCGCACATGCCGCAATGGACACAGGCATCGAGGTACGCTGCAGCGGTCGTGCCGAAGTCCTTCGCAAAGTGCGCCATGGCCTTCGTGACGCGTTCCTCATCGCTGAGATCGCCCTGCCTGTCGAAGCGGACGTCAGGCTTCTTTATGCTGAGTCGTTCGCTTTCAATATCAAGCTCAACTTCCGCGTAAGCATGGTGGCCAGTGTCATCTTTATGGTCAGTCATGTCTTGGCCCCCCTGCGCACGAGTATCGAGCCGGTAGTGCCACGCGAGATAAACACGAAATACGTGTGTGCGAGTTTGCCGAATGGCAACCAGATCAGCAGCAATGCGACGCTAAGGATATGCACGGCAAGCAGAGTTTCGTAACGGATGCCGAAGCGGATCGGCATGATCAGTCCGGTAGCGAGCGGCAACAGTGTGACGAACCAGCTGAAGTAGTCGTCGAAGTTCGAAATCAACTTCATCACCGGGTGTGTCATGCGCCGAATAAGAACAGCGATTCCAATGGCGACCGTGACAACGCCGACAAAGTAGATCACGTTGTTCGGCAGGCCGGGCCAGTTGAGACCGAACAGACCTTTGAAGAAGACGATATGCGGTATGAAGAAAAACACCGTTATGAAAAGCCCGATGTGCAGGGCGTAGCCCAGGGTTTTCGGGTACATCGTCCGACTCTTGAATGCCGGGGCCGTAAAGCCGCGCGACCAGATCACCTTTAGCGCGCCGCCGATTCCACCGGAGTGGCGAGCGGCGGAATGGTCCGGCTTCTTTTGCAGCCAAAGGACTCCCAATACCCGCCATAGCGACCCGGCAATGAAAATGTAGATCGCGACCTGGAGGGCCGGTCCACGAGCAAATTCAAGCAGATCCATCTCAGCCCTCCTTAATGGTTTTCTTCTGCCGGGCGCGCGACATGGCCGCTGCAGCGGCACCGATCGCCACACCCGCAGCGGCGGCGCCGGCAAGTGCCGTGCCACTGCCGATTTCGCCGGTTGAGACTGCGTTGTAGAAGCCACCCTTGTCCCAGAAGCCGGGTTCGGAGCAGCCGAGACACGGATGTCCGGCCTCGATCGGGAAACTCGTGCCCGAGTTCCACTTCATCGTGGCGCAGGCGTTATACGTGATCGGGCCTTTGCAGCCGAGTTTGAACAGGCACCAGCCGAGGCGAGCGCCTTCGTCATCGAAAGTTTCTGCAAACTTGCCCTGCTCGTAGAACGGTCGCCGGTAGCAGCGGTCGTGAATGGTCTGGCCGAAGAACGCCATCGGCCGCCCATGACGATCGAGCTCGGGCAGCTGACCGAAGGTCAGGTACTGCGCCAGCACGCCGGTAATAACCATCGGAATTGGCGGGCAGCCCGGTACGTTGATAACCGGCTTGTCCTTGACCAGGTCCCTGACCGATACGGCCCCGGTTGGGTTTGGATTCGCGCCCGGAATACCGCCGAACGCAGCACAACTGCCGATCGCGACGACAGCTGCCGCGCCTTCGACCGTTTCCATGAGCATGTCGTAGTTGCTCATCCCGGCAATCGTCGAGAAACCCGGATTGCCAAGCGGAATCGAACCATCCACCAGGACGAGATAATTGCCGTTATTCTCTTCCATGGCTGCGTGCCGAGCCGCTTCTGCGGCTTCGCCGGCGGCTGCCTGCAGCGTGTGATGGTAGTCGAGCGATATGGTGTCGAAGATCAGGCCTTCGAGTGTGGGTGAGGACGAGCGCGTTAACGACTCGGTGCAGCCCGTGCACTCCTGGAACGACAGCCAGATGACCGATGGTCGTCGGGCCTGCTCGAGCGCATTGGCAATTTGCGGCACCATGGCCGGTGGCAGTGCGAGCAGCGAGGCTGTCGCCGAACAATATTTGAGAAAGCCTCGTCGCGAAACGCCCCGCGCCTGAAGGATATCTCCCAGGGTCGGTATGTCTTTCACTTGCCTGTCTCCTTCTGTCTAGTTGGGCCGGGGTTCGTTGTCAGCCCCGTTGTTATCGCCGGGTGCCGGTCTCTCCAGGCTGTCACCCAGCTGCGCACGTCCCGCACCGATGTCTGCGTCCTGTGACATCAGGATTTCAGGTGCGCGCGTGATTTCGATGTAGCGACCAACGATGTCGCATTCGGTGTTGCGGTGTTCGAGCCACCAGACCCCGGGATACACCGTCTCCCGGATAATGCTGCGGCCCAGTGCATTGAGTTCGGCGGTGAGTTCGCCGACGCCGAGGCGTTCCTCGAGCTGGTCGAGTTCACCGGGCCCGAACGGCAGACTCGCCAGGTCGATGACGGTCGGTTCGTCGTCTTCGAGCAAACGATCGAGCGCGTGCACAATCTCGTGCAGGATCGGCTCGACGTTGCCGCGGGTGTAATGGAAGGGCGAGCTGACCGGTTCGATGTTGCTCATACTGCTATCTCCTCGCTGGAGCGGTGTTGCCAGTCACGAACAAGATCGCGAATGTGTCCGGCTGCGTGGGGGATCGCGGCGGCGACCTTCTCGGTGGGCTCGGTGCCCCAGTCCATTTGTTCGGGCTCGATGCCGACCAGCGCCCTGTTCGCGGGCAGGTCGTCGCACAGGCGGAGCGCATCCAGAATGTCGGACAGGCCGAGTTCGTGGACGCTGCCATGATGGGTGCGCAGGTGTGTATCCATGTCGTCGCCCTGCAACACGGTGATCGTGCCGGGTGGCTTGCCGAGACGCATAGCGTCCACGGCGACCAATCCGTCCAGATTGGATAGCCGGTCCATCATCGCCAGGCCGACGGTACCGGCATCGAGACACTCGACGCCTTCGCCGGAATGGTGGGATTCAAAATGGTGGAGAGCGTGAATACCTACCCCATCGTCCTGGAGTAAGTTATTACCTATCCCCACCACCGCAATCGAAATCAAGCGGATGCCCCCGATATTATGATTTATTAGCTGAAACTAATGCCTGTGATACGGTGCGCCAATACTGGTTTGTACCAACATCCCTGGTAGGAGACCGACAAAGTGACTCGCGTACCAACCCTGATCATCTTGGTGTTCGTCGTGGCTTCAGGCACAACTGCTTGTGCCGAGCCTGAAGATGCGTGCCCGCCCCGGGACGGCGTGGCGCTGCAAATTTTGGGCTCCGGCGGGCCGATTGCAGACGATGGCAGGGCCTCGTCAGGCTATATCGTTTGGGTCGATGGGCAGGCCCGTGTACTCATCGACGCCGGAGGAGGGACCTTTCTTCGTTTCGGAGAGGCGGGCGCGGATTTTGCCCAACTCGATTTCGTCGGCCTGAGCCATTTTCATACGGACCACTCGGCCAACTTCCCGGCGCTGCTCAAATCGGGAAACTTTTCGCCGCGAGAGCGGCCGCTACCGGTGACCGGGCCGGGTGCAGGTGGGCCGTTCCCGGGGCTGATGTCTTATCTCACCAGCCTGCTGGACCCTGATTCCGGTGCCTATGGCTACCTGTCCGGTTATCTCGATGGCAGCGGCGGGCTGGTCCGGCTGGAGCCGAACGAAGTTGACCGGGAGCAGACTGCGCCAGTGCGCGTATTCGGTGGGGACGACGGCGAGATCACGGTCGATGCGTTGCCGGTGCCACACGGGATAGTGCCGGCACTCGGGTATCGAGTGCGTACCCGTGATGTGACGATCGTCTTTGCGAGCGACCAGAACGGCAGCGACGAGGCATTCGTCCCGTTTGCCGAGAACGGTTCAGCGCTGGTTATGCACATGCCAATCCCGGAAAGCGCGACGGGCGGCGCACTGCAATTGCACGCAAAACCCTCCCGCATCGGCGAAATTGCAGCTAAAGCATCAGTCGAGACACTGATCCTGAGCCATTTCATGGCCAGGAGCCTGCGCGATCTCGAGACCAATGTCAGCGTCGTTACCGACAGCTATGGCGGCCGCATCGTCGTTGCTGAGGACCTCGCCTGCATCGTCCTGACCAACTGAATTCTAGTCGCACGGGCGTTTATGCCGGGTATTTGTTCTCACTTAACCTCGCTCGACGTCCTGTCTCGCTCGCATCGTCCTCCGCTTGCTCTGGCGTCCTGCTTCGCGGCGCTGCGCACGACGCTCGAACAAACACCCGACACTCCGCCCTGGACACATCGCGCTCTGGCGCGCACTCCCAAGGGCCTTCTGCGATGCCGACGAGGCGGGCTGCCGGGGATGTTTTTCGAGGAAGTAAAGCGGACCGAAGGGAGCCATGACGAGAAAAATCGTCCCCGTAGCCCGCCATCAGCCGAGCAAGAACAAATACCCGGCATAAACGCCCGAGCTACTCAGCTCTAAATTGAGTGCTGGGGCATACTTCCTCAGGTATCTGTTTAGTCAGCGAGGAACCTGGCGTAGGCGCTGACGTACTTGGCGGCGTTGTCGGCCGAAATCAGCACGGCCTTGCCCGACTTCGGTGTGTCGCCATGCAGCGCCGCATGCAGGACGGCGCCGGTCGTGGGGCCGACCATGATGCCGTCTTTGCGAGCGACCTCGATGCCCGCAGCAAATGCGTCTTCGTCGGTGACGGAGACGAGGTCGTCGAGCAGGTTGGGGTCGAGGATCTTCGGATAGTGCTCGTCGGGCAGCCCCGTAATGCGCTTCAACCCTGACAACTGGTGATGCCGGCTCGCCGGCTCGACCCCGATAATGCGGATGTTCGGGTTCATCTCCTTGAGGTAACGACCGACGCCACTGATTGTCCCGCCCGTACCGATACCGGCGTAAAAGCTCTCGACCTCGCCGCCAGTCTGTTTCCAGATTTCAGGGCCGGTGCTGCGATAGTGCGCCTCGACGTTGAGCTCGTTCTCGTATTGATTCGGGCTGACGTACTTGCCGCCAAACGCCGCACTTTCGACCATGCTCTTGACGACGCCGCGTGCGCCTTCGGTCGGGAACAGGGGGCAGAGTTCGTCTTCGACCTCGATCAGCTCGGCGCCGAGGAATCGCAGCAGCGCCTTCTTCTCCTCGGGGGTACCTTCGGGTACGGCAATCTCGATCGGCGTGTTGCGCGCGTTGGCCATGGCGGCCAGCGCGATTCCGGTATTGCCGGCCGACGGTTCCACCAGCGCCTGGTCCTCGTCGAGCTGTAAGCCGTTCAGCATGTACAGCGCGGTCCGGTCCTTGATCGAACCGAAGGGATTCATGCCCTCGAGTTTCAGCAGGACCTCGAAACCGTCGTGGGGATTCACGCGCTCGCTGAGGCGAACCATCGGGGTAGGGTTTTCTACGCTGGGCGCCAGGTCAATGATGCTGTCGAAGACACGCTCGCGCCTGCCGGCCTGCGCCTCGGCCGGCTTGAGTCGGGTTACGTTGCTTGCCCCGGCGGTGCTGCCATCGTCCGGTGCTCTCTTGTGGGTCCGTTTGATCATCGTGTCGAGTCTATAGACGCGACGCGCACGGACAATGGCACAGCCAGACGGATGTGCTATGCACTTATACCCTGGGGTTATATAGCGTAGTGGGCTAGTCGGGCAGGTCCAGCGGCATTTTCGCCTGGGCCCAGGCAACGAGGCCGCCGGACAGGGAGCGTACGTTCTTGTATCCAATCATCTCCAGGGTCTCCGCGGCTAACGAGGAGCGCCCACCCGTACCACAGTACAGCACGATCGGATGATCCTCCGGGGGCGTGTTCTGATCACTTAATGCATTCTGCACCTGACCATGAATCTCGAATTCGAGCAGCCCGCGTGGCAGGTGCACGGCGCCCGCAATGTGACCACGCTGATACTCGGCAAGTTCCCGGAGATCGATGAGCAGCGTGTCCGAATTCACACAGTTTTCGGCATCCGTCACACTGCATTCCTTGATGGTTGCCTTGACGCGGCCAACGAGTTCGGCGGGTGAAACCAGCATTGCTATACCTCCGGCCCGATCATGGGCTTACGACCGCTGCGGGTGCGTAGGGATTGGGTGGCATGAGCTCCGGTGGGATTGGCGCCCGACGCCGGTCCTCCTGCGGCGGATAATTCTCGGCCAGGTAGCCGATGATCTTCTTCTCTGTCGCCGGGTCGAATTCCCACAGGTTCTGCTTCTTCTGCATCCAGCGAATCATGTTGAGCCATTGTGCAGCACTACCGCTCTGTTGCGTAATGAGTTTCGGCGAATGGCAGGCAATGCAATTGTTGCGTACGACTTCCCAGTCGCCCACCATCTTCAGGCCGGTGCGGGGATCGAGTTCGATGTCTGCCGCCATGCCGATCGGGCCGCTAAATGCGGCAATAGCGGCCAATAGCGTAAGGCGCAGTCGCATCAGACGGCCCGCACCGCGATGCGATGGCAGGCGTTATTGAGATAGCCCTTCGGGTTCCAGCCGGGCAATACCATTGGCTGCGCACGGCCGTCATCGTCGGTCGCCCGGGCCCAGATCTCGTAATAGCCTGCTTCAGGAAATCCGACCTCGGCGCTCCAGTGCTGCCATGCCAGGCGATTGGCGGGCGAGGATAACTTCACCTTCTGCCAGGTCGCCCCGAAATCGACCGAGACATGCATCTTGCTGACCGCGTTGTCGCCGGCCCACGCGTGTCCTCGCAAGTGAAGCTTCTCACCCAGGGCGTGCTCGATACCCGATTTCGGAGTCGTAATCAGAGACTTCACAGGCATCGATTCAATGATGCACATCTGATCCTCGGGTACCTCGCTGCCGGGTGCGACAGGTTTGCAGGGTACGCGATACGAAGTGCCCGTCATCTTGGGGCCATCGTGTACCTGGTCGCGTATCACTATCTTCTTCAGCCATTTGCCCGAGACGGAGGCTGGCCAGCCGCCACAGACGAGCCGCAGGGGATAACCGTTCATGTGTGGAATGTCTTCGCCGTTCATCGCCCAGGCGATCAATGACTCTTTTTCGAGTGCCTTGGCGAGTGGCACGCCGCGCGAGATCGGCACTTTCGTCGGGTCTCCGCTGGCATGTACGTCTGCACCGTAGTAAGCGACATAGACAGCATCGTCATTGATGCCGACGTGCTCGAGCACGTCTTTCAGTCGGACGCCGGTCCACTCGGGACAGCCGACCGCACCGCTCGACCACTGGTTCCCCGAGGCCGGCGGCACAAACTCACTGCGACCGTTGCCGCCGCACTCGATCTGCAGCTGGTAGGTGTAGTGCTTGAACAGGCCCTTGAGCTGCCCTATCGAAAACGATGCGGATTGACCCGCGGACTCGCCGCCAATTTCGAGCCGCCAGGTTTGCGCGTCGATGCTGGCCATCGCCGGCGGCCTGCCATTGTTGCGCACGAAGAGGTATTTCCCGGGCGTTACCTTGTCATCCAGCAGGTGCGCCGGCGTTTCGGCATTAATCGGGCGATCGTTGAGGACGATCAGCCCTTCCTTGCCGGGAATCGTGAAAGGCTCGTCAGTCTGGGCGAGCGCGGCCGGAATCAGGCCGCCTGGCATCAGGTGTGCAAACGGAATCGATGCGCCGACAGCGGTCGACATCGCCACAAGGCCACCTTTGGTGAGGAATCCGCGCCGTGTTACCGGGTTGCTGCGGCGACCCCAGACCAGTTCGTCGGCCTCGATCGGGTCGGCCCCATAGAGTTCGTGAATTCCGCGTTTTTCTTCAGACACTGAATCACTCCGTCAGTTATTGCGGTAAACGAGATTTTACTCCTAGTACAGAAGCGTGATCAGCGTCGCGCTGACACCGCCAACCACGACGGCTGCGAACATGCCGACAACAAGCGGTTTGACGCCGATATGTACGAGCTTTCTGATGCTCGTGCCGAGACCCACGGACGCCATTGCGATCCCGAGGCAGAACTCCGCCGCTTCCTTGGTACGCGATACGATTTCGTTCCAGGTTTCGGGCGCGATGAATCCAAACGCCTGTTCGTCCATGTCACCGACCGTGCGGATCAGGCTCATGCAGGCGAATCCGATGACGAACAGCGGGATCATCGTCCACCACTTGGGCGCTTCGCCGCCGTCATCATGGTTACGGTGATAAGCGATACTCATCAGGGGAATGATGATGATCATGCCGAGGTTGCGTACCAACTTTGTCACGGTTGCGACATCGAGCGCCTGTGCTTCGCCGTAAAACTGTTGATACACGAGGCCGGCGCCAGCCACCTGTGCCGTCTCATGAACCGAGGTGCCGAGAAACAGGCCGCTCTTGAACGGATCGGCAGCAAACATCCAGTGTGCCGCAAACGGGTAAACGAGCATGGCGATGATGCCGAACAACGTCACGCAGGCGACGGCGTAAGTCACCTCGTCGTCTTCGGCCGCAATGGCGGGCGCTGTGGCGACGATAGCCGTTGCACCGCAGACGCTCGTGCCGAGAGCGATCAGCGTTCCAAGCCTGTTCGTCAGGCAGAGTTTGCGACACAGGGCGGTGACGACGACCAGTGCGGTCACGACAGCCCCGATGATAACGGGAAGGCTCTTCAGGCCGATCGCACCGACTTCGCCGAGGCTTAGCCGAATACCCAGCAGGACAATGCCGATTCTGAGGACCCGCTCGAGGCCGAAGCGAATGCCGGGCCGAAAGACCTGCGGCAACGTGATGACGTTGCGGACGATCATGCCGAGCAAGATCGCCATCATGATGGAGCTGATCGGGCTCTTGGGCAGACCCATCAGGTCAACGCCGATCCATTTGGAAAGGAACTGGGCGCCAAGGGCGATGATCAGTGCAAGGATCAGTCCGGGTAGTACGGCCATTTATCGAAGTCCCTGCCTTCTTTCATGCAAGAGTTTTTTGTCGTGCAAGAGAAAGGGCGTGAGGATAACGACCCGCACGCCCTTCACTTTGCGATGTTACGCCGCGGTGTGTTTGATCAGGAATCGATACACCTTGTCGTCCACTGAATGCTCTACCAGCTCGTTGCCTGTTTGCCGGCAGAATGCTTCGAAGTCGGCAACTGCCCCGGGGTCGGTCGCGAGGATTTCGAGGATTCCTCCGGCCGGCACTTCTTTCAGTGCTTTGCGTGCCTTGAGGATGGGCAAAGGGCAATTCAGGCCTTTTGCATCAAGTGTATGGTCTACCATGTCTTGTAGCTCCGTATGAAGTGATTGCGGTCGCAGGTCAAATGAACAGGTTGATATCAGCCTGCGTCGCGCATTCGATGTAGGTCGCGGCGCCTCCGAGTTCCGGGCCCTCGATCATGTCATCGAGCGAATACTCGAACAGGTCCAACGTCATCTGGCAGGCGATCATGCGCACTTCAGCTTCGACGGCCATTTCTCTGAGTTCTTCGATTGATGCGACACCCTTCTTATTAATAAGGTTCTTCATCATCACCGAACAGGCCGCATCGACGCCGGGGATGGCCGTCAGGAGATTTGGTAATCCCATGTGCGCGCCCATCATCGGCATTTTCATCGCCGGATTGCCGGCCGCTGTCACTTGCAGATCGAGCTTCTTGAACAGCAACGGCAGGCCATAGAACGTAAAAAACATCGTTACAGGCAGACCCATTGCAGCTGCCGTGGTTGCGAGGATGAAAGGCGGATACGCCCAATCCAGAGACCCCTTGGTCACGATAATGGACATGCTCTTGGTTGCTGGAACTGCAACCGGCGCCTCGCCTGCGCTCGTTTGTACGGCTTGTGCTTCACTGGACATCGTTGTTCACCCCTCGGTACATCAGTCTGTGGCGATGTGAATCGTATTAGAATATCATAATTGTCTTTATTAGTTGAATGGAATATTACCGCGCACCCGAAGGCGCGGGGAATTTCCACATTCGATCATAAAGGCGTGCAAAATTACCAAACAGTGGCCACGAACAACAGAGACTCCGCGTTGACGGCGCCAATTTTTGTCGGCAGCGAGATCTACCGTCGCCCGGCTTTCGGTGGCAATCATCCACTGAACCTCGTTCGCCATGCCGCCGTCTCGGATCTCGCCAGGCTTCTCGGCTGGCTGCATGACGACAATTTTCGCGCAAGCTCGCCCGCGACTGTCGATCAGCTCCTCGAGTTTCATGATCGCGCCTACGTCAAGGCCCTTCAATACGCAGACTCCGCAGGACGTGTGGCGCCGGACGTGCGCAACCGCTACCAGATCGGAACGCTTGAGAACCCGATGTTTCCGGGGCTTTTCGATCGTGCGGCGATGACCGTCGGTGGCTCGATACTTGCCGCTGAGTTGGCGCTCGCAGGGCACGTTACGTTTCACCCATCGGGTGGAACACATCACGGGCGCCCGGACAGGGCTTGCGGATTCTGCTACTTCAACGACCCGGTATTCGCGATTCTGACGCTGCTCGACGCTGGCCTCGAGAACCTCATGTACGTCGACTTCGATGCCCATCACGGGGACGGCGTCGAAATCGCCTTTTTTGACGACGAGCGCGTGACCACGGTGTCGGTGCATGAGGATTATCGCTGGCCGTACAGCGGCACCACGTCGTACCCGGACGAATGGGCTTTCAACCTGCCGGTACCGAAGGGTGTCAATGACAGCGAGTTCGGGTACCTGGTGGAGCATGTGATCGTGCCGCTTGCACAAGCGCGACCGACGGATGCCCTCGTGATCTGTTGCGGCGCCGATTGCCTGGCCGGCGACCCGCTATCGACCATGATGTTGTCCAACAATGTCTTGTGGGACGCCGTTGACCGGCTGGTCGAATTCGAAGTGCCCACCGTCATCGTCGGTGGTGGTGGCTATAATCCATGGACACTGGCGCGCTACTGGACAGGGCTGTGGGGCCGAATCAGCAGTCAGGAAATTCCGGCGCGGTTGCCGACAAACGCCGTCGAGTTGTTGCGCGGTATGGAGTGCGACCTGGTCGACGACGAGGATGTCGACGAGGCGTGGTTCACGACGATGGCGGATAGCCCGTATCCCGGGACGGTGCGCGATTCCGTAAGATCACTTGCCGATAGCATCAATGCGTAATCCCGGGCGGCGTAGAATCAGAACAGTAGAATGCAGGACAAGGAAAGGACGAAGCGAATGACATGGTTTGACGCGCTGGCGCAAATAGAGGACCTGGAAGATGCCGAATTCGATCGAGCTCTCGTCGATGACTTCGAGCGCAGCTCGGCGGACATAGAGCCGCGGCCGATCCGGTTTTCCACGCCGACCTTCAAGGAGTACTCGAGTACCGAGCTCAGCGGCTGCAACAAGAACAGCTTCCCCGCATTCTCGATAACGGCGGCCGCCTGCGGACTCAACTGCGATCATTGTCAGAAGAAGATCCTCGAGCCGATGATACCGGCGACGAGGCCCGACATTCTCGACCAGAAGGTGCGTTACCTGATCGACACCGAGAACCTTAACGGCTTTCTGCTCTCGGGGGGCTCGAACAAAAAAAACGAGATCAACTATTCGCGTTACCTGCCAGTGGTCGACAAACTGAAGCAAGACTATCCACAGCTCAAGATCGCGATCCACAGTGCGCTCATGGACGAGAAAAGTGCGAAAGAGCTGGAGGCAGCTGGTGTCGACACCGTCATGATGGACGTGATCGGCGCGCAGGAGACGATCAACGAGGTCTACAACCTCGACCGCCCTGTCGAGGACTTCGAGGCAACACTGGCAGCGCTGTGTACGACCTCGATGGAAGTCACGCCGCACATCGTGATCGGATTGCACTACGGCCACATCCTCGGCGAGGCGAATGCGCTGGATATCGTCAGCCGTTACGATGTCAATGCACTCGTGCTTGTCGTGATCATGCCGTTCTATGCCAAGCCCGGTACGTTCGTGACACCCGAGACGACGGACGTCGGGCGGATCTTTGGCGAGGCGCGCGAGCGACTCCAGGACCAGCAGGTCTTGCTCGGCTGTGCACGACCACCCGGCATGCACAAGCGCGTAACCGACGCCTACGCGATCATGGCCGGGCTCGATGGCATCGCATTCCCGGCCGATGGCGCGGTATCCGTTGCCCACACGATCGGCAGGCCGTTCACGCAGGCACATTCCTGCTGCTCGATTAAGCTCGGCAGCAACCTGAATCTCCCGAATGAACGATCGTTCGCGGCATAAGCGACCACAGGTAAAAAGCAGATGAGTTGTATCGAACAGAAATCCGGGCCGGCAGTTGCTGGCAAGCAGTCGGGCAGGGACCACAACCCGTTCGACGCCATGGAGCCGCGGTTGCCGGAGAAGACGCCGGTCGAGCGTAAGAATGGCCGTCACGTCAAGGCCAACGATATACCGCCGCGAGGTGTGTATCTGCCGAACAACAACATCCTCGCGCCACACATGAAGTCACCCGAGTACGTACAACTGTCGACGGCAGCCGCGATTACGCTCGGCGTCATGAGCGGACGTATGTACGGTTGCGAGTGCACGCGTTGCCTGAACCTGCTGCTTACTTATCCCGAAGGCTGCCGCGCGAACTGCGCGTACTGCGGACTGGCTCGCCACCGCGAGGCTGATCGGGATTATGCCGACCGCAACTTTATCCGCGTGGACTGGCCGGCCGTGCCCATGGCAGAGATCATCGACATCGTTGCCGAAGACCCGGAGAGCAGCCCGTTCCATCGCATGTGCATCTCGATGATCACGCATCCGCGTTCGGAGGCGGACACATTCACGGTGCTGGAGCAGTGGACCGACCGCATCGATCCGGACGCGATTCCGGTTTCAATACTGTCGAACCCGACGACGATGACGCGCGACGATGTGCAAAGAACACGCGATCTCGGCGCCGATATCTTCACGGTCGCCCTGGATGCCGCAACGCCCGAGCTATTCGATCGCACCCGTGGCAAGGGTGTGCAGTCACCGCACAAGTGGTCGAAGTACTGGGAAATCATGAACGAGGCGAAGGACATCTTCGGGCCGCAGAAATTCGGTGCACACATCATCGTCGGCATGGGCGAGACCGAGTACGAGGTGTTGAATCTCGTGCAGGAACTGGTCGACCTCGGTGGTCACAGCCATATGTTCTGCTTTTTCCCCGAGCAGGGATCACTTATGGACCATTTGCCCGCGACGCCACGCGATCAATGGCGGCGTGTGCAGCTTGCGCGTTACCTGATCGACTACCGGGATGTGCGTGTCGACCACATGCGCTTCGACGACCTCGGTCGCGTAAAGAGTTACGGCATATCGGATAGCGAGCTCTCGGGCATCATCGAGGAAGGCACAGCGTTCCGAACTTCCGGTTGCCCCGGCAAGTTCCAGGACGATATTTCCGCCTGCGATCGCCCTTACGGCGATTCGCCGCCGAGCGATATCGCGAGCTACCCGTTCCAGCCAAAGAAGAAGGACCTGAAGAAAATTCGCAAGCAACTCGATGTCCCTGTCCGGGTCGAGTAGCTACGTTCACAAATGGCGAACCCATTCAGAATCATCGATACCGGTGTACGCGAAGGTCGCGCGAACATCGCCTTTGATGCTGCATTGATTGACGAACGCCAGGCGGGTCGTGTGCCGGATACGATTCGTTTTTTGAGCTTCCCGCCGACCGCATTGATCGGTCGCCACCAGGACCTGAGTCGTGAGATCGATCTCGACTATTGCGCGAAACACCGCATCGGCACGGTGCGCCGCATCACGGGAGGTGGCGCGATCTACCTCGACGAAAGACAGCTTGGCTGGGAACTTGTATTCAACCGCTCGTCGCTCGGTATTGCCGCATTGCCGGACCTGGCACGGGAAATCTGCAATGCGGCCGCCGCCGGCTTGCAGGCGCTCGGCGTGGATGCGCGATTCAGGCCGCGGAACGATATCGAGGTCGACGGCCGCAAGATCAGCGGCACGGGCGGCTTCTATGACGGCGACGTGCTGATTTACCAGGGCACGGTACTGGTCGACCTGAACCCGCAACGCATGGTCAACGCGCTGCATGTGCCCCAGAGCAAGCTGGCGAAGCGAGAGCTCGACACTGCCGCGCAACGCGTCGTAACACTAAAGGAAATACTGGGGCCGGAGACACCTGACCTCGAACTCATCAAGATCGCGCTGCTAAAGGGCTTCAAGGATGTGCTCGGCATAGAGGCGGAATACGGCGACATTACCGAGGGTGAAGAACGGCTGGCAGCGCAGTACTACGACGAGGAAATCGGCACCGAAGAGTTCCTGCGGGAGATTGACGATCCTGCAGCCGACGATGAAGTACTCGCCGGCTCGCATACCGGCGCCGGTGGCACCATCGATTCCTTCGTCAAGGTCGACGGTCCGACGCGGAATATATTGCAGCGCGTGCTGATCAGCGGCGATTTCTTCGTTACGCCGCCGCGCATCGTGTTCGACCTCGAGGCCCGTCTTGCGGGGTGCCGACTCGATGATGTGGACGCCACAATCGATCAGTTCTTCGCGGAGAGCGATATCGACATGCTTAGCGTAACGCCGGCCGACTTCCAGGCGTCGATTGCCAGTGCGCTCGGTGCAGGAGCAGCCAATGGCTGAGTGCAGTAACGCGGACGACGCCTTCAAGCTTGCCGGGCGCGGCGAATCGCCGATGAACGTGGTCGCTGTCATTCAGCACACGTCCGGTGAGTATCTCGGCCTGATGGAAGATCACCTCGAGGGGCGGCGCATCCGCTTCCAGTATTTCCGCCCGTTCGCCGGCGGCCGCAAATTGCCGGCACCGGATCTGCCCGCGGACGCATTGATCCTGCTCGGCGCCGGGCCCTGGGGATCTGCGGGAACCCGCGACCTGCCGACGCTCGCAGAGGAAGTCGAACTCACCAGGGCCCGCCTTGCAGAGGGCACCCCGGTGATCGGCATCGGCCTCGGCGCCCAGATCCTGGCGATCGCCGCCGGTGGCGGCAGCGAGACGGCTGACTTCGTCTTTGAATCGGGCATCGCGACGCGGACTCGAGACGACGCCCTGAACGGCTTCCTGCCGGAGACCTTCACCCAGGTCATCTATATGAGGGACCGGCCCGTGTTGCCGGACAGCGCGGAGATCCTGGCCGTCGATGAGGCTGGTCGCCCCGCCGTGTTTCGCGTTGGTGAGAATGCCTATGGTTTTCTGGGCAATCCCGGTATTAAGCTCGGCATGGTCGAGGACCTGATCATGGAGTTCGAGGAGGTCCCCGAGGACGCCGCCGGGAAACTCGAATCCCTGCGTGCCGAGCAACGCCAAATCGAGGACGATCTCGTTCCGATCATGACCGGACTTGTGCAATGTACTTCCCTTATGTCATCACCCAAAGCGGCTGAAATGACCGAGGCGGAATTGGATAATCAAGTAATTTAGTATATGCTAATGAACTGTTAGACGGCCGCCAGCTGGTGCCTGACGACAGAGAGGACAAGAAAAATGGCTGAAAAACTCATCATCGTCATGGCGAATACCGATCCTCGTAACGGCGAGGAACTCGGTGCCCCGATCTTCCAGGCAACCGTCGCCGCGGCAATGGACTACGAAGTGGATGTCATCTGCACGGCAACCTCCGGCAGGCTCATGAAGAAGGGCGTCGCCGAGACGCTGTTTGTCAAGGAAGGCTCGCCGAAGTCGGTCTACAGTTTCATCCAGGACGCACACGAAGCCGGCGCCAAGTTTTACTGCTGTTCGCCCAATCTCGACCTGTTCGACATGACCGTCGACGACCTGATTCCCGAGTGCGAGGGCATCGTCGGTGGCGCACACCTGATCGAACAAGTCATGGAAGAGGACTGTCGCGTCCTGTCTTACTAGCTCAATCCGGAATACTGTATGTCTCACTCCTCCACGTCCCGCATTCAGGAATTCATTGGCGATCCGGTATCGGATTCGCCGCCGGTCGAACGCGAGAAACTGGAGGAGATATTTCAGGACATTCAGGCGGATCTTCGCTACGACCATGAACTCAATGGCTGCCTGAACTGCGGCATCTGTACGGCGACCTGTCCGGCCGCACATTACTACGACTTCAGCCCGCGCGAGATCGTGCAACTCCTCTGGACCGAGAATCTCGAGGGTATCCACGACGCGATGCAGGAAAAGATCTGGTCCTGTGCACAGTGCTATACCTGTGCCGCGCGTTGTCCCTTCGGCAATTCGCCGGGCGGCCTCATCATGCTGATGCGCGAAACAGCCATCAAGCACGGCATGGAATCGGCGAAGAGCGTGCTGCGGCCGTTCAGCCGCGTGATGCTGAAACTCATATCGACCGGCAACCAGCTATCTCCGGACATGATTACCCCGGACGGGTTCGCCGACTGGGGTCCGAACGTCTCGAAGATTGATGCACCGCTGGAGACGCTCAGAAAAGCAATCCCGATGCCGACCTTGCACACGACCAAGACGGCATGGGAAGTAAATCTGAAGACCTCTGTCGAGCTCTACACGATCTGGGAAGAGACGGGCGTGCTCGACAGCCTGGAGACGATTGACGAAAACCTGTTCGACGTCATCTCGGACATCATGGATGAAAAACGTGATGACTACGAAGACTGGATGGACGAGCAGGATGACGACTAGGGAATCTTCGAATAATACTGTGGGAGCGCGCCCCAGCGCGCGATCGCGCCACAATCGCGCGCTGGGGCGCGCTCCCACAAAGATGCATTTAGGAGAGAGTAATGGCTAACGAAAACGGTAATGGGGGGGAGCGTTTGACAGGTCACGGCTCCGAATGGACCGATGCCAACCTGAGCAAGGAAGACGCCCAGGTAGCGACTGTGTGGGTCGACCAGATCGTCAACAAGCGCTCGATGCTGACCAACAAGGATCGCGTCGAGGACGTGCGTGACATCATGTGGGACCTCGAGAAGGACGGCGAGATCGTCGTGCATCGGGTTACCGATGAGCACAATCCGGTCACGGTCAAGACCCTGTACGGTTGGGACAAGCGCGTACCCACGACGCAACTCTGGCATCACAAGTCCTGCGGTCAGTGCGGCAACATTCCGGGATACCCGGCGTCACTGCTCTGGCTCATGAACGAGATGGACATCAAGTATCTCGACGAAACCGACCAGACGTCGTGTACGGCCTGGAACTACCATGGCTCGGGTATCGGCAATATCGAGAGTCTCGCGGCCGTCTTCCTGCGCAACTTCCACCAGGCATATGTGAGCGCAAAAGCTCAAGGCTTGCCAGAAGGCTACTATTACCCACTGGTGCACTGCGGCACCTCGTTCGGCAACTACAAGGAAGTGCGTGGTTACCTGTTGCATTCCGCGAAGCTGCGCGAGCGCGTCAAGAAGATTCTCGGCAAGCTTGGCCGACTCGTTGACGGCAAGCTGCTCATTCCCGAAGAAGTCGTGCACTACTCCGAGTGGTTGCATGTCATGCGTGATGAGATCGCGAAGCGGCAGGTTATCGACTGCAGTCACATCCGTGCGACGGTGCACCCGGCCTGCCACGTCTACAAGATGGTTCCCGAGGACGCGATCTACGACGACAACACGCTGGGCGGCAATCGCGTCGCCGTGACGACGAGTGTGCTCGAAGCGCTGGGCACGCAAGTCATCGACTATCGCACGTGGTACGACTGCTGCGGTTTCGGCTTCCGCCACATAATTTCCGAGCGTGAATTCACACGCTCCTTTGCCATCGATCGCAAAATCCGCGTGGCGCAGGAAGAAGCGCGCGCGGACATGATGGTTGGTCATGACACGGGCTGTATCACGACGCTCGACAAGAACCAGTGGATCGGCGCCGCGGCAGGCAAACCTGTTGACCTTCCGGTGCTTGCCGATTGCCAGTTCGCTGCGCTCGTTTGTGGTGCGCACCCCTACAAGATCGTCCAGTCGCACTGGCATGCTTCGTCAACCGAGTCGTTGATGGAGAAGCTCGGCATCGACTGGGAGAAGAAAAAAGCAGAATTCGAGGCTTACCTCAAGGACGTCGAAGCTGGCAAGGGCGAATCACTCTATGACCCGCGCCTGATGATTACGTCCGGCCCCGGGTTCAAACCCCAAGAGCGACTAAAATGAGCAAACCTGTACTGATCATCGGCGGCGGCCCCGCCGGTCTGGCTGCGGCCCACAGTCTTGCAACCGTGGGTAAGCAGAGCGTTATCGTTGAGAAGGAAGACAAGCTCGGCGGCGCGCCGATACTCTCCGGCTACGCCAAGCTGGTGCCCACCGGCGAGTGGGCGAAAGATGCGATCGGCGGCATGGTTACAAGAGTTGAAGCCGACGAGAACGTGCAAGTAGTTACCGGAACCACGGTGACAAAATTCGATGGCACTCCTGGAAATTTCACGGCACAGCTTTCCAATGGTGAAAACGCACAAGTTGATGCTGCGGTACTCTGTAGTGGATTTACCCATTTCGACTCGGTGAACAAGCCCGAGTGGGGTTTCGGCACGTTCCCTGACGTTGTCACGACGACGCAGGTCGAGCAGATGATCTCGTCGGGGCAGGGCGTGAAATGCCCATCCGACGGCCGCCAGCCGAAGCGCGTTGCGATCCTGTTGTGTGTTGGTTCGCGCGATCGGCAAATCGGGCGCGAGTGGTGTTCGAAGATCTGTTGCACGGTGTCATCGAACCTCGCGATGGAAATTCGTGAAGAGTTGCCGGACTGCCACGTCTACATCTACTACATGGACATCCGCACCTTCGGACTTTACGAGACCAAGTACTACTGGCGCAGCCAGGAAGAGTTCAAGGTCAAGTACATCAAGGCGCGCATCGCCGAAGTCACGTCTGACGGTGAGAAGTTGATCGTCAAGGGCGAGGACACGCTGGTCAAGCGTCCAATCACTATCCCGTTCGACATGGTTGTGCACGCCATTGGCATGGACCCGAATGTCGACAACCCCGACATCGCGAACATTTTCGGCGTTGACCTGGAGACGCACGGCCATATCGAATCGGCCAATCGCTACGGTGCGATGGGCCAGACTTCGCGTCCCGGTGTCTATGTCGCAGGTGCGGCCACGGGCCCGGAGACTATCGACGACTCAATTGCGCAGGGACATGCAGCGGCGATGGCCGTGCTCTCGGGACTCAAGGAAGCGGTAGCCTAGACGGCCTGTCATTCGAATGCCTTTCTTTTCCGCAATCAAACCCGTTGAAGTCGAGCGACCCGTACTCGATCTTTCCGCCGACGCGATTCGGATGGCTACGCAGACCATGATTAAGGGATCCGAAGAGCTGGGAGGAATCGAACGTTACGTTGATGCGGTCAAGCTGAAGAGCGACATGTTCGGCCAGGCGCTCGCGGATGATGTCGAAAATCTCGAGCTCGAAACCTTCAAGGGGCTGTGCACTTTCATGTCCACGGTCCGCCGGCGCATCGGTCCGTGGTTAAACGAAGATTCGTTTGCGGAAGTGCGCGAGGCGCTCGCGGGGCTATTGACCGACGACGAGACCGTCGATGCACGAATCGAGGCGTTCTGCGCACGCTTTCCGAATGACAAGAAACACCGCTGGGTTCGCGACCTCGCGACCGAGGTCCTGCACAACACCGAGCCGGAGCGCTTCCCACTCATGAATCGCTGGGTCTGGGACAGGCAGGCCAATACCGGCGTGCTGCGCGAGATCTGGCATGCCGAGGACATTGACCACATCACAATTCCGGTGGGCGACGGTTACGGAACCTACCTGATGTTGCGTGAAGAGCTGAGCCAGTACCTGAGCGACAACGGTTTCTTCCGCGACATTTTGCAGTACGTCGACATCCTCTGTGCGCAGATTTACGCGCAGTACATTTGCGAACAGGGCGGCAGTTACCTGCGCGCCGACTTTTCGGCGCCGGAAGATCCGATGCAGCATACGCGTCGATTACTCGGGCTCGATGGTGTCCGGCCCGGTAACGGACGCACGCGTTTGAAATCAATCGATGGCGAGGCATTCGTCATCGATGACAGCAACCCCCTGAACTAGAGAGTACTGGATGCCCATTCACGAAAAATCGCTGATCCGGCCCGAGAACCTCAAGACGCACGATGAGCTTGTGATCGACGGCGTCGATGTATCGGGGCACTGGAGCACGTTCATCGAGTCACGCGTTGTGACCGACTACAACGAGGCACTCGAGGAAGAAATCGGTTCACTGCCGGGTGGCGAATTTATTCACCGCTGCTGGCAATGCGGTTCCTGCACGAATTCCTGCACCGTCAACGCGATCAACCCGGATTTCAATCCGCGTTACTGGATCTACCTGATCCGCATGGGCATGGAATCGGAGCTCTTGCGCGATAAAGACATCATCTGGCAGTGCGTGTCCTGCAACAAGTGCACGTATGCCTGTCCTCGCGATGTGTTCCCGGAAGGTGTGATGAAGGCGACGGCGCACTGGCTGGAGCACAAGGGACACACGCCGAAGTCGCCGTCGATGCACTTCGACGAGGTGTTCACGGAGCAGATCGTGAAGACCGGCAAGATCGAGGAAAGTCGCACGATGCGCCGTTTCTTCGCTCGTACCAAGCAGGGGCTGATGCAGCCCTGGATGGTCGAGATGGTCAAACGCATGCTGCGCGGCCTGCCGATAGGAATGCTCACCCGCATGGGTCTCGCAACGCTCGTCGCGCCGCGTACCAGCGACTGGTCCGCAGCATCTGCTGCGATGCAGGAATACATCGATGAGCAGCATGACAAACACGCGGAAGCGCTCAATCTTGCTGCGCTGGCGAAACGACCGGACCAGGACGTCGCCGCCTGAGGAACAATGCCGATGACGACGAAGGACAAGTACAAAAAGGTTGCTTACTACCCGGGCTGTGCGCTCGAGGGTAGCGGCCACTCTTATAATAGGTCCACCAAGGCGGTTGGGAAGGCGCTCGGCCTCGACCTGGTCGAGGTAAAGAACTGGAATTGCTGCGGGGCGATGGAAGTCAAGAACGTCGATCCGAAATTGCAGACCTACCTGTCATCGAGGGTGATGTCCGTCGCGGCAAACGAGATGGACATGGACGTCGTCATGGCGCCCTGCAATGGCTGCTACCACAACCTCAAGAAAGCGGAATACGATCTCGCGAACGACAACGAGTCGGTCGAGGTCGTCGACAAGCTATCGAAGAAGGCCGGCCACAAGACCTACGAGTCGGGGCAGGTGGAGACCATCCACGCACTCGACTGGATCAAGGATGCGATTGGCGAGGACGGTTTGCGAGAGCGCGTCAAGAACTCGCTCGAGGGCATCAAGATCGCCAACTACTACGGCTGCATGTACACGCGGCCGCGACATATCTTCCCCGAGAAAGACCAGGGACCCGGCAGCGAGTCGACCTCGAAGCCGCACTTCATGGATGATCTGCTCGCCGCAGCGGGCGCTGAAAACGTTGACTTCCCCCTCAAAACGGCCTGCTGCGGTGGAGCACACACACTGTCGGACAGCGATACCTCGACGAAGCTCGTTCTGAACATCCTCAAAACGGCGAAGCTCGCCGGTGCGGACGTTATTGCCACGGAGTGCCCGACCTGTCACAGCGGGCTCGAGATGCACCAGATCCGTGCCGAGAAGGTCCTCGGCGAGACGGTCGACATCAAGATACTGTATTTCACGCAATTGCTCGGCATGGCGCTGGGGCTCAAACCGCGCAAGGTCGGCGTGCACGAAAACATCTCCGACTCGATCCGCTTCCTGAAGGAAAAGGGGCTCGGATGAGGTCACTGGCCGACATCGAGCAGGCCATGGACGCCGTCAGTGATGAACGTGGCGCCGCGGCTGGTGCGGCCGAATTGCTGGCGCTCAGCGAGGAAGTGATCGAGCACTGGGTGACCGCCCGCGGCGACACCCCGACAGACGATCAGCGCGAAGGTTTCCGGCTGCTTGCCCTCCATCGGCAAGGCGCGAAGGGCGATCCGAGTTTCAATGCCTGCCGCGAGACGTGCCGGGAGGTCGCGTACCACTACAACCTGATCACCCTGCAGCCCGACGATACGGAAATTACTAATCGTCTGGCCATGATGAAGATGATATCCAGTCACCTGTATTTGTTCATCAGCGGCAAGTTGCAAGTAGCCGGGCTGGGGGAGTTCTGTTGTTCATCGCGACCGATACGCCTGGATTCCGGAAATGAAACACAGACTACAAAGGAGGCATGACAATGCCATCTGTACGCGGATGTAATCTTCCCGACGACCTTCTTTACGACGTCGACAATCATATCTGGTTCCAGGAGCAGGGCGACGGCACTGTCAAGATCGGTATGACGACGGTCGCGACGGCGATGGCTGGCAAGCTGGTCGCATTCACGCCGAAGAAAGCGGGCCGCTCGGTCAGGGCCGGCAAGTCCTGCGGCACGCTCGAATCCGGCAAGTGGGTCGGGCCGGCAAAGTCGGCCGCCGGCGGTGAGGTAATTGCCGTCAATGACGACCTGGTCGCAAATCCTTCGCTTGCCAACGACGATCCCTATGACGCTGGCTGGCTCGTCATCCTGCAGCCGGAGGAGTGGGACTCGGTCAAAGGCTCACTGGTCACGGGTGACGCGGTTGCGGCGCCTTATGAGGCCAAGATGGAGTCAGAGGGATTTGGTGGCTGCGAGTAATCGCGGCTATCCGACGCAGAAATGACCAGCGATAAGCAAACGACCGCAGTGACGGAGGACCCCAGGGAGCTGACGGAGCTGCACGACATGGCATCGAACGCGTGCGAGCTGCTGAAGGCCATGGCGAACGAGTGGCGCATGATGATTCTCTGTCAGCTCTCCGAGGGAGAGAAAACCGTCAGCGAATTGCAGACGATTCTGGGCTTGAGTCAGTCAGCCTTGTCACAGCATCTTGCCGTACTCCGTCGCGAAAAAATTGTAACAGCGAGAAAACACGCCCAGTCGGTAAGTTATTCGCTGGCAGGCGACGAGGCGACCAAAGTGATGGAAACGTTGCACGACCTGTTCTGCGGCGCGGGCGACGCGAACAAATAGTTACCGGGTGACAGTGCGGGGGCGCACGGACCTAATTTGAAATGCCAGGGCCACCAGGTCCGTATGGCTTGAGGAGAACGTAATGAAGTTCACGATCAGAAGCGCGGCAGCCTGGCTGCTCGCGGCAGTAGCGTTGGTGGCCAGTGGCGCGGCCATGGCCACGAATGGCTACTTCACACATGGCGTCGGCACGCAGTCCAAAGGCATGGCCGGCACGGGCATCGGCTCGAATGCCGACATGGGCGCGATCATGTCCGCGTCGAACCCAGCGCTCGGTGTATTCGCCAGCGATAGCTGGGAGGTCGGTCTCTCAATCTTTAGCCCGAGGCGCAGCTACACGGCGGGTCCGAGCCAGTTGAATGGTGCGCTGATAGACCTCGGTGGAGGCGTTTTCCTTCCCTCCTTTACGATTAACGAGGGCACGATCGACAGCAGCAGCGAGTATTTCCCGATTCCGTTCGTCGCGAAAAACTGGAGCCTCGCGAACGGCGGCAATATCACGGGCGCTTTCTATGGTCGCGGCGGCATGAATACCGACTGGGATGACGGGAATGCGTCTGCGACATCGTTTTTCTGTGATAACACGGGCCAGTCCCCGACGCCCGTAACAGGGCCCGGGCCTTACTGTGCAGGTATTGCCGGTGTCGATCTGAGCCAGGCATTCCTGGCCATAAACTACTCGGCGCAAGTCAATGACAACTTTTCCTGGGGCATCGGACCCATCGTCGCAGTGCAGATGTTCGAAGCCCTGGGCATAACGACGTTCGCGCCCATAACGAAGACCTTCGCGGCGTCCGGTGGCACGGCATTTCCGACAGCCTTGTCGGACAACGGCCACGACATGTCTTTCGGCTGGGGTTTCGGTGCCGGAATGTGGTGGGGCATGACTGACAGGGTCAGCTTTGGCTTGTCCTACCAGTCCAAGATGTCGATGGGCGAATTTGACGATTACGCAGACCTGTTCGCAGAGGCGGGCGGTTTCGATATTCCGGCCAGCACCAAGGCGGGACTGTCTTTTCTCGCGACCGATGCACTGCGTGTGAACCTGGACTTCGAACTCGTTGCTTATAGTGATGTCGACGCGGTTGCAAATCCGATGGCGAATATGTTGGCTTGCCCGACGCTGCCATTTGGTGGCACTGATCTCGAGTCCTGTCTCGGCGGCAACAACGGAGCCGGCTTCGGTTGGGAAGACATGACAACCTATAAGCTCGGCTTCGAGTGGACACAAAACGAGTCCAACACGTGGCGCTTTGGCTACAGCTATGGCGAGCAGCCGATCCAGGCAGCCGACGTACTGTTCAATATCCTGGCGCCGGGCGTCATGGAGCAGCACATCACGTTCGGCTTGACGCGCCAGACCAGAGGGAGCGGTATCTGGAGTTTCTCGTTCATGTACGCGCCGGAGAACTCCGTGACGGGTCCCAACATGTTTGACCCGACACAGACCCTCGAGATCACGATGGACCAGTTCGAGTTCGAAGTCTCGTACCGGTTCTGACGGCAGATACGCTGTGAAAAAGCTAAGTGTCACAGCGGTAGTCGCGATGGCAGTGCTTTACGCACTGCCATCGTACGCTGCCGACAAGTTCGGTATTTTCGAGACGATTCACGAATCGTCAGCGAGCTTCCCGGAGACGACTGCAGCGATTGAGGCGGCGTTCGAGGGCTCGGGCCTCGTCTTGCATGGTTCGCATGACGTTCGCGTGCCAGAGGGCGCTCACCAGGCGAAGATCTTCATTTTCACGTCGCCAACGTACATCGAGGCTGCGCGTTCCGAGCCGCCGCGGACTATTTCCGCACAGGTTTTGCGAATTGCAGTCTTCACCCAGGGTGATGAGCAGAAGACCGTAGTGAACATGGGCAACCCGGTTGCTCACGCGATGGTGTATTACTCCCAGTCACCGAATTACGACACGATGATTGAAGCGGCTCGCGGCGTTGCCGATGAAGTTCGGCAGCTCGTAGCAGGCGTGCCCGGTGAGGCTGTCAGCGTAGAGACGAAACCCCTTAGAAAAGAAAAGCATTACAACAAGTACAAGGGTGACGGTCCGGCACGGATGATGGCCAAGTTCAGGACCTGGCAGAAGAGCCAGTTGCTGATCGAAGAAGATACGGCGGAGAACTTCGAAGCCGTTATCGACCGGGTTGTTGCCAGGATCGAGGCGGGCGAGATCGCCGACGAGACGTTCCCGCATGGCTGGGAAAAGATTGCGCAAATTCGGGTGCGTGACGATGCCGTGTTCATCGGCCTCACAAACCCGTACATCGAGGACCGCATGGTCCAGATCAACTCGAGATTCCGCAGCGACGACAAGACTGAGTTGGCACCCTATCCTGGAGTGGACCACGTGGCGGCACTGCCGACCGACGTGCTGATCGTCAAGGAAGCCGATAAGACGGTGGTGCTGCATTATGGCCAGATGTGGCGCATGCAGCTTTACTTCTGGGATTCCGGTTATCGGGCCTTCACCGCCAATATGAACGTTCCGAGCAAGATCGCGAATTCGATCGAAGACGCGTTGGGACCGGAGGAGTAATCCGGGCGGACCGGCTATTTGCGGCTCTGGTCAGGTAGACTCCTGACTATGAGCAAGCACTCGAATAGCAAGCAATCGCTGGATGCCGCCTACCTGCGGCAGCAAATCGTCGGGGTCGACTCGACGTTCGAAACACCGTTCGGGGAACGCCTGATGGTCTACTGTGACTACACGGCGTCCGGGCGGTGTCTGCGTTTCGTAGAGTCCTACCTGCAAAGCCTGCAGCGCGTCTACGCCAATACCCACACCGAGGACGACATTACCGGGCGCAGCATGACGCAATTGCTGCACGAGGCCGAGACAGCGATCAAGGATTCGGTCAACGCGGGACCTGATGGGCGCATCATTGCTGTCGGCACAGGCGCGACCGGCGCAATCGAGAAGCTGCAGCAGATCGTTGGTGTTGCATTGGCACCTGCGACGCGCAAGACCCTCTTTGAAGCTATCGGATGCCCCGACTCAAACGTCGACTGCGAAGTCGTTCGTACAATGATCAACCGGAGAGGGCCGGTTGTCTTTGTCGGGCCTTATGAGCACCACTCGAATGAAATCATGTGGCGGCAGTCGCTCGCGACGACAGTCGAAGTTCGTCTCGACGCAAGTGGCAACGTTGACCTCGTGCATTTGGAAGAGGTACTGCAGGATCCAGCCTACGAAGGCAGAGTGCGAATCGGCTCTTTCTCGGCGGCCTCCAACGTTACAGGTATCCGCACAGACGTAAGCGCGATCGCCTCTTTGCTGCACAAGTATGACGCTATCGCCTGCTTCGATTTTGCGGCATGCGCACCGTATGTCGAGATCGACATGAATCCAGCGCCGGCAGATGAGGGCGATGATCCGAGCCTCGACGCTATCTTCATCTCGCCGCACAAATTCCTCGGCGGGCCGGGATCGAGCGGCGTGCTCGTTTTCAATCAGCGCATCTATCATCGCGATTTGCCACCCAGCGTCAGTGCGGGCGGTACGGTTGACTATGTCGGCATGACGGACCAGGACTTCATCAGTCGCATTGAAGAACGCGAGAAAGCCGGCACGCCGGGCGTGCTGCAGACGATGAAGGCCGCCGCCGTATTCCAGATCAAGGACCGTGTCGGTGTCGACACGATCCACAGACGCGAGCACGAATACACGAAGCGTGCGATGGACACCTGGCGCCACGACGACGGCATCGAGATCCTGGGAAATCCGGACCCGGAGCAGCGCGTCGGAATTATCTCGTTCAATATAAGGACGCCGGACGGCAAGTACCTGCACCACAAGTTCGCGACGGCCTTGCTCAACGACCTGTTCGGCATTCAGTCCCGGGCCGGTTGCTCCTGCGCGGGCCCGTATGGCCATCGCCTGCTCAATATTGACGAGGAGACGTCAGAGCGCTATCGCAATGCCGTGCAGGATGGTTACTGCGGTATCAAGCCGGGCTGGTGCAGGGTAGGGCTGCACTGGGTTATGGATGACGCCGAGGTCGATTACATCATCGGCGCCGTTAACTTCATCGCAAAACACGGCCACGAATTCCTGGCGTTGTACGACTTCGACCTTTGCACGGGCACCTGGGAACATCGGCAGCTGCCGACGAACCTGCCGCAGTTCTCCCTGGACGCTGCGCTCGCCAAGGATGAGGGCGAACCCGCGAGGCTGTCACTGCCGCTCAGAAAGCAGCTCTACGACCACTACATGACCGAGGCAAATCGCTGGGTGGAACGCCTCAGGGCCGAGCCTGCAGCGAGCCAGGCATCGCTGGGTGGAGACCTCGAGGAGCTGCAGTTCTTCGCGCTGCCGGACGGGCATCGCGGCCCCGGCGGTACCGTCGATTGAGGGGATTTTCCACTTTACGGAGGCACCCCGGGACAGTACTATGTGCGCCCCATGGACTGTGGGAGCGCGCCCCAGCGCGCGATTAACAGAACAATGCGCCCGTAGCTCAGCTGGATAGAGTACCCGGCTACGAACCGGGCGGTCGGGAGTTCGAATCTCTCCGGGCGCGCCATCTCCACCTCACGGGCCATGTGGTCCGTGAGGCTCGGAGACCATCCGGTAGTCACCTAATCCGCATCCGCGCGGCGATGCCAGGGGTTAGAATCACCCACGGAATACCAGATACGCAAACTCTTGCCTAACGATGGAACAGGAATATGGCAATACGCAACTGGTTCGAAAAATGGCAGAAGAAAGACGACGGATATGATCCGGACGGCAAGACTAAGCAAGACGGCCAAGAACATAGCGCGCGATTTGAAATACGCGCAGCGGTACTTGCGGAACCGTTAACTGACGCCACAAGAAAAATACGCCGGTCGCTTCTCGCACTATCGGTTCTCGCGCTCATCATCAATGCCCGTTTGCCGATCGATAAACTCCCATACTTGGGTGAACGACCGGGCGAAGAGTCTATTGCTGCACTACTTGGTGTGATATCGATTGGCGTTGTCTATTTCCTAATAAATTTCGTCGCATCTGTCGGTAATGAGTACTTGAGCTGGCGACAGGACGGAAACTTCACACTGCTTAGACAAACGACTGACTGGATCGGAGGCATCAGCGAGCACCTCCGTCGCATTACCTTGAACATGCCGCCCGACGAGTCGAACAAGCAGGCGGCCAATATCGGCAACGCCGCTCGGGAAGCGGCCGATATGGTGCCAGAT
>Ga0070727_10000867_pt1 | contig 34366 bp, 54 predicted proteins | sample tdAd472_FD_66722 | JGI IMG/M metagenome (GOLD analysis project Ga0070727, IMG submission 66722) | Marine sediment microbial communities from the Atlantic coast under amendment with organic carbon and nitrate - tdAd47.2 | ecosystem: Environmental > Aquatic > Marine > Coastal > Sediment | place... | reverse complement strand
GGCTGCGCCAAGCGGCCGTCAACGCCCAGCAGCTAGCCGACCGCCTCAACCAGGCCCACGACGAGATGACCGCCGCATACGGCGCCCTGGATGCCGCGGCGACAGGAGACGAGAGTTGAACTACGCACGGCTAGCCCTCCTGCTCATCCAAGAGCGCCGCAAGCGCGGGCTGACGCTGGCCCAGGTCGCCGATGAATGCGGGGTGAACATCTCCACCTTATGCCGGCTTGAGAACGAGAAGGGCCGGTGCGATCTCGACGTCTTTAGAAGGCTGTGCGTGTGGGGCGGCTGGTCAGCCGACAACTTGATGAACCTGGAGCCGCCCCCCGGCATTCCGTTCACCCTGCCCAGGGCCGAACACGAGCTGGCCGTGCGCCTGTTTCGCGCGTACGCCGTGGCCCTCAGCGGTTCTGACGAGGCGCAACAGCATCTCGAAACCGCCGCGGCGCTGGAGCGCGCTCTCCATCAGGTGCTGCGCGAGCACGACCGTAAGGGGCGGGCGGCATGACCGGATCACGCCAAAGCCGCCACGGCTCCGACTTCCACCTCAACAGGCTCTGCCGCCTGCACGGCCCGATCTTCGTCTCGCGGCTCACCATCGTGCTCAGCCGCCCCCCCGTGCAGCAAGCGTCCGACGAGAGCGACGAAGCCTACGTCGAGCGCCTGCTGCGCGACCGCTACGACCAGCGCTCGCAGGCCGCCCGCCGCATCATCGCCGAAGACCTCGAGCGCATCGCGCAGCTCACCTGCCCGGAGTAAGAACGACCCATGGCTCAACCCACGCAATCCGACGTTTTTCTAGCGCAACTCGCCGCCCAGATCGCCTGCGCCGTCATCGCCCGGCTGCCGCCTGAAGGGGCCTTGGAGGCTCCTCTCGAAGCGATCGCCAGGAGCGCCCGCGCAGCCGCCGACGAGCTGCTGCAGGCCTCGCCGATTGACGCGCCGCCCGCCAACTTCGTGATGCGGGGCAAGGCGTCATGACGAGTCTCGAGCAAGTGCGCCGCGAAGCGATCGAGGCCGGCTATGGCGCCGTCTGGGATGTGCGCCGCCCGCAGTTGATGGCAGAGTGGGATCCGGGCGACTACTGGCAGCGCTTCGATCTCGACTACGCCCGCCACCGCATTCGAGCCGTCTCGGAGCGCTCCGGCGGACCGGTGACCGGCCATTTCATCTTGGTGCGCGCTGACGGCTCACTGGTAGCCGAGCTGCGCCGCGCCGTCGAAGCCGCCAACCAAGCCTCCGCCGACCCGAACCCGTGGCTGTTCGACCCGCCGCCCAGCGCTGGAGCGATCGAGTTATGAAGTTCCAGTGGCTGGAAGACCCGCACCACACGCGCAACCGCAAGTCGAGCCCGTTCCGGTCGACTTACAGCAGCACCGTCAAGCTGCTCGAGCGTGAGCTCAACGCCATCCGGGCGCGCAACGTGATCCTTGCAGCCGGCTACCAGTCGCACCAGATCAAGAACGACGGTATGCCGTATGCCCGTATGACGCCGCGGCACCCGGCGGCAGCGCTCTACTTCACCGTCGGGGCGAAGTCGCTGGCATTCCCGTGCGATACCTTCGACAGCTTTCCAGACAACCTGCGCGCCATCGCCTTGACGCTCGAGAAGCTGCGCGCCGTGGATTGCTACGGCGTCACGCGCAAAGGCGAGCAGTACCGCGGCTGGGCCGCTCTACCCGCGCCGACGAAGCCTGAGCGTGTTCTGGCCGAGGCTTCCGGCATGACGATCCAAACGCCGCAAGACGTGCAATCCGCCTATCGCGCAGCCGCTCGCCGGCACCACCCCGACGTAGGCGGCGACAACGAGCGCTGGCTCGAGATCCAACGCGCCTACACCGACTTGCGAGGGGCCGCCCACTCATGAGCGCCGCCGACGCACTCACAGCCCTCGTCGCGGCGCTGCGAGGCCGCCGATGAATGCCAACTACAGCGACATTCGCTCACGAATCAGCGCGCCGCCCGTCTGGTTCGATGCGAATGGAGTGCCGCGCTATGAGCCGTTTCACCCGCGTATGCTGCCTAACATCTACGCTGACGAGGCTGTGCTGTATGAGACCGCCTGCCAGGCCTGCGAGCGACGTTTTTTGGTAGCCGAAAGCACAGATATGCACGAGCGCGTGCGCTACGAACAGAGCAAGCCAGAGCCCCGCGACGCTCGGCTGTCAGACTCGCGGATCAGCCGACTGATATTTGAGAGTTGGGCTGACGGCGTGTTTTACGGCGACCCGCCGAGCCATATGCCGCACGGCAACGGCAATCCCGGCAAGAGCGGCTGTATCGGCGAGTCAATGACGACGGTCGACAACCGTCTGATCGTCTTCTGGTACACCGACGAGCGTTGCGACTGGCACGCCATCGACCTCAGCGACAAGACCGCCGCCCGTGAGGCGCTGCACCAACACTACGACAAGATCCGACAACGGCTGCAACAGGTGAAAGCATGACGCACGCCCTGCCCATCTTGTCGTGGATCGAGCACGAGCCAGCCGTGCTGGCCGCCGACGCCGAAGGGCCGTTTAGCGTGCTCGTCGACGACTTCGGCGCGCCCAACGGCGAAGTCGTCGCCCTGGTGGTCGCCACCAACGCCGAAATCTTCGGCCCCAGCCGTTTCTACTACGTCGCATCCTGCGAGCCGCACCCCGGCGAGCGCCCGCAGCCACGCCACATTTTCGGCCCCTGCCCGGACTCCATTCGCGCCGTTTTGCGAAGTAATTAGGCTATGAAATCACCAAGCTATTACTTCCAACGTCTACGCGCCATGGTCTCTTTCGGAGCACAGATCGAGGTCTCGCCTATGACGTTCAACATACGAGTATCCAACGGCTTACTAGAGCCAAAACACGTTCGGTCGATCGGCCCGGCGCTGTGGGTATTCTTACTCTTACTCGACAAACAAACCGACGATTTAGGAACAGTAAACGGCGGTTTTCCACTCAAAAATCAAGACATTGCCGACCGCTTAGGATTCGGTGTGCAGACCGTGCGCGACCACCTGTCGAGACTGCGCAAAGCCGGCTACATCAGCGAAGCCGACGAGGGCTGCTGGCGCGTCGTGAACGCCAAATCGCGCCGCCGCAAGATCGAACCGAAGCCGCGCCCCGAGCGCCACACCGAAGCCGCCAGAGACGACCATCCCGAGCCGTCAACGCCTGGCAATTTCTGGCCGGAGAGAGTGAATTGACGCCCGCCGAAACACTCGCACGGGAATCCGTGCCAACGCACGGGAATCCGTGCCACTCGCACGGGAATCCGTGCCACTCGCACGGGAATCCGTGCCACTCGCACGGGAATCCGTGCGAAAAACGCCTACATAAGGAATTAACACAGCAATCTCTGCAAACACTGCAAGTGTTAGGCGCTCCGCGCTGGCAAGAAGACCCCGCAACCGAGATCCAGGCGCCCACCGACGCCGAAGCGCAGGCCGCCTACGCCGCGCTGGCGGATTCTCTCAGCGTGCTGCGCCTCGATCGGGCTCGCCGCGGCGCAAGCGATCCGCTCTTTGGCCGGCTCAGCCAGATCATCAACAACCTCGACGCCATCAGCCGCGGCGTCGTCAAGCGCTCGGCGGCAAGCTGGACCGCCGCGCTCGCCCCGGTCGACGCACAGCGAGGCGCAGGTGCCCAATGATGCGCAGCCGCCAGCCCGTTACCGCGTGCTCGACGAAGGCCTGCCCGCCAACCTCGAAGCCGAGCGCTGGGTGCTCCAGTGCTGCTTTTGGGCCAACGAGATCCCAAAGGAGGCCCAGGCGCTAAGCCCGGCGGACTTCATGCTCTCCAAGCACAAAACCGTCTTCTTGGCCATGCTCGCCGTCTCCGCCGCCGGCGCTCCGGTGGAGTACCTGGGCGTGGTCGATCAGCTCGAAACGCAAGGCCGCCTCGAGCAGGCCGGCGGCATCAGCACCGTGGGCGGGTTGACGGGCGAGCAGATACCGGATCCGGAAAACATCGGCCACTACGTCGAGCTCATTCGCGAGAAAGCACGCCTGCGCCACATCGTCGACGTCAGCCACAAGGCCATCTGCGACGCCGCCAACCAGAGCTACCCGTCTGTCGAGATCATCGCCGAAGCCACGGCGCGGCTGGAAAAATGCCGCTCCGGCTCGCCCGAAGTCGCCCGCGAGCTCGACCTGACGCACGCCCTGGCGCGCTACGAAGAGCACGCCCGCGACATCGACACAGCCCTGTTCAAAATCGGGCTGGGCGTCATCGACGAGAAGCTCGGCGGACTGGCCCGCGGCGAAGTGCTCACGCTGCTGGCCGGGCCCGGCGTCGGCAAGACGAGCTGGCTGCTCAACGCCCTGCTGCGCACGCTCTACCGCAACCCGGCCGCCGGAGCCGCGCTGGCGTCGCTCGAGATGCCTGAAGTGCAGATCACCGAACGCCTGCTGCAGATCGCCGCCGGCATCGGTCGAGACCGCGCCATCTTCATGGCTCGCCACGGCTGGCAAACCACCGGCGAAGACGCCGACAGCGTGACGCAAGGCCTGGAGGCGCTGCGCACGGTCGGCCCGCGGCTGTCGATCTGGTCGCGCTCAGCCGGCGTGAAAGACTTGGCGCGGTTCGTGGAGGGCGTGCGCGCCGCCGGTCGCCGCGTCGACGTCGTCGGCGTCGACTACCTACAACTCATGCGCGCCGACGGCCGCTCCAGCTCGCTCTACGAGCAGTTTACGCCCATCGCCCGCGGCATGAAAGATCTGGCGAAAGATCTCGACGTGGCGGTGATTCTGCTCAGCCAGATCAACCGCGACGCCAACGGCGGCTGGCAGCGCGTGCTCAAAAAACACGGCCGCGACTCCGGCGCCATCGAAGAAGCCTGCGACCACCAGATCGGCATCTGGCGGCCCGAGCTCGACCCGGATCTCGGCACAGACGAGCGGTTGCAACTCCGCGGCCAAGTGCACGGCACGATCTTGAAAAACCGCCGCGGCCCGGCCCCGGTCGACATCGACATGCACTTTCACGGGCCCACGCAGCGCTTCATGGAGGGCGTATGAGCTGGAGCCATAACGATCTCGCCGCCGACTTGGCGCGGCATCTGCAGCACCCGCGCCGGCTCTCATGGACCGATATGCAGATCGGCCCGGCGGGCTCGCCGCGACCGGATGTCTACACGCTCCAGAAGAGCTACCAGAGCCCGAATCCGACCGCCTATGAGGTCAAGATCTCCCGCGCCGACTTTCTCTCGGACGTCACTGCGGCGAAGTGGGCGAAGTACCTGAAGTTCGCGCAGGGCGTCACCTTCGCAGCGCCGCGTGGCTTGCTCTCCAAAAAAGAGATACCAACCAAGGCCGGGTTGATTGTGCGCAGCGAGCATGGTTGGCGGACCGTGAAACGCCCCAAGCTCGAACCATGCGAGTTGCCGCGCGACGCCATGATGAAGCTCATCATCGACGGAGCAACCCGCGTTTTCGCCGAGCGTATTGAGCCCCGTACCGCTTCGGAGTGGCATACGGCCGAGGCTGTACGGCGCAAGTTCGGAGACCGCGTGGCTGAAGTGGTGCGCGACGTCTCCGGCGCTGAAGAGCGGATGAGATTCGCCCGCGAACGAGCAGCCAAAGTCGTCGAAGACGCCCGCGAAGAGGCCGTCATGATCAAGAGCGAGGCCCGGTCTGACTTTCAGAGTCTGTGCGAAGAGATCGCCGAAGCCTTCGGCGTGAAGGACTGGAAAGATCTTGACGCCTGGGGTATGCGCGCAGAAGTGCGCCGCCGGGCTCAGCTGCTCAACGTGGATCAGGAGAACCGCAGGCTCCGAAAGATCATCAGGAAGTTGGCGGCCACTCTCGAAGACGGCGTCAACCAGCTACTCGAAGGCTTTCCAGAGGCCGAAGACGACATCGCCGAATGGCAGGCGATCCCAACCCTGAGCGAGTGGGCTGAGAAGCGCCGCAACCGCAAAACCAGCATACGGAGAAGGTGAACCATGAGTGAAACAGCAGCAGAGTTCGATCGAGATCAATACACCCTGAACCGCCTAACCGCCCACCAATCCGAGAAGGTGCGTGAGCTAGCCGGCGGGGCGTTGCAGTCAGTCGCGCACTTTTTGGATGGGCAGCAAGACCTAAGAGACATCGCCGCCGAGCAATCCAGCGCACAAGGCGCAGCGGCGCGAGAGCGCGGCGATCCAATCACCGCCAACCCCTACAACGGCGGCAACCACAGCCAGCAGTACGGTTGGGAGGCCGGTTGGTTCGCCCGCCACTTCGATCTCACTTGCTACGCCAAGGAGACCGCCTGATGGCCCAAACCACCAACATCGAATGGACCGACGCCACCTGGAACCCAACGCGCGGCTGCCGGCGCGTTTCTCCGGGATGCCTAAACTGCTACGCCGAAAAGATCGCCGCACGTTTCAGCGGCGAGTACCTCGCCTTCGAAGGCTTCGCCAAGCGCACCGCCGCCGGCCCGCGCTGGACCGGACGCATCGATCTCATCCGCTCTAAGCTCGACGAACCGCTGCGCCGCCGCCGCTGGGCTGAAAACTTCGCGCTCGAGCACGGCCGCAACCCGCGCATGTTCGCCAACTCGATGAGCGATCTGTTCGCCTTGGAATCCGACGAAGAGATCGACCGCGTCTTCGCCCACATGGCGCTGTCGCCGTGGTTCACCCATCAGGTGCTCACCAAGCGCGCCGACCGGATGCCGAAGTACTTCGCCAACATGGCCTACCGCACCGAAATGATAGGCATCGAATGCGAGAGCATCAGCGGCCTGTCGCGCTACTTGGACGACGGCTCGCCGCGCTGGCCGCTGCCGCTGCCAAACGTCTGGCTGGGCGTCTCCATCGAGAACCAAGAGACCGCCGACGAGCGCCTGCCGTACCTGATCAACACGCCCGCCGCCGTGCGCATGGTCAGCGCCGAACCGCTGCTAGGTCCGGTGGATCTACGGCGTTGGTCAGACGAAGGCCTTGAATGCCAGCACTGTGCCTGGGGCGGCATTGAGGAGCAATGCCAGCGAACCGACGATGAGGACGATTGGGAGTACCTATGCCCGCGGTGCGAAGAGCCATGTGCTCATACCCCGATCGATGAATATTGGGGCGAAAAAGGCGGCATCGGCTGGCTGATCGTAGGCGGCGAGAGCGGCGACGGCGCCCGCCCGATGCACCCGGACTGGGCGCGCTCGCTCCGCGACCAATGCCAAGCCGCCGGCGCGCCGTTCTTCTTCAAGCAGTGGGGCGAGTGGCTGCCTGTCGACCATGTCGACTTATATAATCCTCTCCACTGGCGACTCAAGCAAGAGTCGGCGCTTTCCGTCACTGGATCTACATACCCGATCAAAGGCTGGCGATCGTCGACACCGGAATCCGAGCGCGTCAGGCTTCTACGCCGCGTCGGCAAGAAAGCCGCCGGCCGCCTGCTCGACGGGGTAGAGCACAGCGAGTTTCCGGAGGCGCAGCCATGCGCATACGTGGAGAGCGCCCACCGCAACCCTGAGCTGATCGCGGTTCGAAAGCATTTCGCCGCCGATCCGGATAAGGAGACCGCCTGAGCCGTGCTCGAGCTGATTCCAGGCCGGGTCTTCACCGCCGCCGAGGTCTCCGATGGCCTCCAGGTCGGCGTGTCGACGCTCGCGAACTGGCGCACCGCCGGCGAGGGCCCGGTGTTCACCAAGGCCGGTAAGCAGGTACTCTATCGTGCGGAGGCGCTCAGCGAGTGGTTACAGAGCAACGAGCGGCAGCAAACCGATGGGAGTCTACAAGCGCGGCAAAATCTGGCACTACCGGTTCCAACTCAACGGAGTCGATCACAGCGCGTCGACCGGGCTGCCGTCAACGGCGGCAAACCGAAGGGCGGCGCTGGAAATCGAAACCGAAGCGCGCATACGGGCAAAGGGTGGCCGGGCGCCCCTCCAGGAAGTCTCTTGCATGACAGCCATTGACAGCTTTTGCGAGTGGGCGCGCTCCGAATACGCGCCCGAGACCGCCCGCCGCCTGCAGGTCTCGCTATCGACGGCCTACCGCTTCTTTGGCCGCACGCCGATGAACCGCGTGCTCCCCGGCCACGTCGAAGCCTTCAAGGCCTTTCGCCGCACCGACGGCAAGGTCAAAGCCGTCACGCTGCGCCATGACCTGCACGCGCTGTCCAAACTGTTTCAGTACGGGCGTAAACACAGTTGGCTCGACGGCGATCCGCTGGCGGGCGTCGACATTCCATCGGACAAAGACAGCCGCCGCGAACGCATCTTGACGCCCGACGAAGAGCGCGCCTACTTCGCCGCCGCCGCCGATATGCCGGGCTCAGCGCTGTACGACGTGGGCCGCCTGATGATCCTGCAAGGCCCGCGCCCGGCGGAGATCTTCGCGCTGCGCGCCGATCAGGTCGACCTGGACCGCGCCGATCTGCACATCAAGCAATCGAAGAGCAGGGCGGGGCGGCGCACCTTGCCGCTGCTGGACGAATCGGCGGCGATCTTGGCCAAGCGCATCGAAAGCGCGCGCCGCGGCTGGCTGTTTCCAGGCCGCGGCGACCGCGACCACATCACCCGGCTCACAGTGAGCCACACAAAGGCCTGCGAAGCCTCGGGCGTCGATTGCCGCCTGTACGACCTGCGCCACACATTCGCCAGCCGCATGGCGTCAGCAGGCGTCGAGCTCGCCACCCTGGCAAAAATCCTAGGCCACGCCGACCTGAAAACCATCCTGCGCTACGTACACCCGCAGCAAGACGAAGCCCGCCGCGCCATGAACCAAATGGCAGCCGCCTTCACCCAACAACCCCGGAGCATCCAATGAACGAGCAGCAGCAGCAAGAGGCATTCTTCTACATCCAGAATAAAGTGGTGTGCGGCAACTCCGCCGTATGGTGGCGTCACAACAGACAAGGCTATTCGTCTGACCTGAGTCAGGCCGGCAAATACACACGCGAAGAGTGCGATTCACTATGCCGACCAGGCATCGACCGCGCTCTGCCAGTAGAAGCCGTCGACGCCTTAGCAGCCCCCCACGTTGACGTGCAAAAGCTGATGGAGTGGTCCGCCGATGAGGTTCGCCGAGAATCCAGGGGCATCCAATGAACACCGACCACGACACAGCCGCCGAGCCCAAAGACCTGATCTGGCCCTGGGACTGCCCGCGCCGCCCGCAACCGGAGATGCGGCGTCTCGGCTGGCGAGACCGCCTACGCCGCTGGTGGCGGCTAAAAAGAACCGGACATCAGCCGTCTGCCGGAACTGTGTTCGAACTGTTCTGTGATGGTGAGGCGGTAGCGTTTGGGATCGAATTTCCGTCAGGCCAGATCATGCTCGAGTTACAGCAAAGCCCGTCACTCCTCCGGAGTTACGTAGATCGAGTAGCGATGCAAGAGAATTGGCCCGGAATGACAGTCGTACACCGCGCAACGGTTCGTCACGCCCGGTCGAGTGAAGAAATCCGCACAAAACTCTCACATCGCAGCTAGGAAACCCCAACCAAATGCAACAATATCAGCAAAACCCACCAACCCAGGAACGGTCTGCAAAACCTCGTACACCGGTTCGACTCCGGTCCGCGCCTCCACTTGAACCCCTGCTATTTGTGGCTTTGCTGAGTTTCGGCTCGGGGCGTGGGTCTGGTTTGGTCAGGCGCTGCGGGTTTGATTACCGGTCGAAGTCTCACAAGAATCTCACAAATTGGCGGGGGGCGTCGTGCGGGCGGTGACGGTTCGGCAGCCGTTTGCGTCGCTGCTGATGGCGCCTGTTGGTACGCGCGGGCGTAAGCCGTTTGAGACGCGCGGGTTTCGGCCGCAGTGTGTGGCGATCGGCGACGAGCTCGCGATTCATGCCGCCGTCGCTCCGGCTGACGGCTTTGCTCTTCGCAGTTGGGCCGAATCCAGACAGAGCTATGTGACCGGCCGGTCGATCGATCGGCTGCCGTACGGCGTGATTCTCGGGCTGGCGCGCCTGGTGGAGGTTCTGCCGGCGGATGCTGTGCCGCGCCGGTTGCAGCGCTGGGGCGACTACTCCAAAGGCCGCTGGGCTTGGCGGCTCGAGCCGACGCTGCTGCTCAACCCCGGCGTCGTCTGTCGTGGAGCCCAGGGCATCTGGACCGTTCCGCCGCAAGTTGAAGCGTATCTGCTGACGCATCGCCAGAGCGTAGCGCGCGCCCGCCGGGGGGCTGCGTGAATGTGGCTGTACCTACCCTCCGCGTTCTCTCCGCCTTCTCCGGCGCCGGGGGCCTCGACGAAGGCTTCTGCAGCGCAATTCCAGAAGCTCGCACGGTCTGTCACCTGGAACGCGAAGCTACTGCTGCCGGTCAACTTGTGGCGCGCATGGCGAAAGGCGAGATTGACGACGCTCCTGTCTTCAGCGACGTTACCGCCTTCGACGCTCGCGCCTGGTTTGGAGCGGTGGATTGCGTCTTGGCGGGATTCCCGTGCCCTCCCGTCTCCGTCGCCGGCGAACGCCTCGGCGTTGAAGACGAGCGATGGCTGTGGCCCGAAGTCGACCGGCTGGTTGACGAAACGGGAGCATGGTGCGTGGCTCTCGAGAACGTTCGGGGGCTTGTTTCAGCCCAGCGCGAGATCGGAGACGTTCTCGGGTCGTTGGCCGATCGCGGGTTCAATGCGGAGTGGCTATGTCTACCAGCGTCCGCCGTGGGCGCCAGTCAAGAGCGCTGGCGCTGGTTCTTGCTGGCCTACAACGACCGAAGGCGATTCGAAAGCCTCGAGCGAGCTTCTGCTGCCGGGCCAAGCGGCAAGACTGGCGGAGCGCTGGACCACGCCGAGCCCCAACCTGTTCAACGAGGGCAACACGCCGGAGATGTTCGAGGCGCGGCGGCAACGGATGGTCAAGCAGGGTTACAACGGCAACGGCACACAGACGCCGCTGCCCGTCCAGGCGGCTGCTCATTCGCACCAGGACCAGCAGACGAACGGGCTTGGGCGGCCGCGCTGTGCGATGACCCGATCGCGATCCCGGCTCACTCGGATCGCTACATCTGGACAACAGCCCTACAAGTTGCGCGCGCAGCAGGCGCTGCGACGCCTGACGCCTCGAGGCCCGGAGGCCGCGCGGCTCAACGCCTGGTTCGTCGAGTGGCTCATGGGCTGGCCGCGATCTTCGACCGTCATCGACGAGCGCGGCTTCGAGCACTGGGTAACGGCGTGGTCCCTCAGCAAGCAGAAGCGGCGTTCCGGGAGCTCGCGCGCCGCCTGAGCGATTCGGAGTGACAGTCATGCTATTTCACACCAAGATCTTTGCGGCGGCGGCCGTGCTGTTGTTGGCTTGTACTCCGGTCGCCCCGGAGCGCGACGGCGCCGGCGCGGTGCGCAAGCCCGACCCGCTGTTTGAGCCGCTGTACCCGCGGTTTGGCGAGCCTTGGAGCGGCGTGCTGGTTGCCGAGAGCGTCGAGGCCTGCGTAGGCGACGCGCGTTGCGTGGTGCTGCGCTATGCCGATCCTGTGAACCGGCCGACGCTCGAAGCGCTGCTCGGTTTGGATGTAGCCGACGGTTACCAGCTCGAGCAGACGTTCAACGGAGCCCTTGCGGTGCGCCTGTATTTGCGTAGCGGCGTCACGCTGGATGAAGCGAAGGTGGCGCTGATGGTGGCTGGGGCGGTGGAGAGATGACGAACTACGGCGGCGCTCAAGCCCTTTCTCTGGATCTCAGGTTTGCTGCTGAGCAGTACCAGGGCCCGTTCTGCTGTCTGATCGACGGAAAGCGTTGGCTCGTCTACCAACTAGCGCCAGACTCCCATCATGACGGCTGGGCGCTGCAACCGCTCAACGCCGCCACAAGATGAGGGCGGCGACGGCTAGGGCTACGCCTACGGCCATTGCGGCGTCGGCGGCGGCGGCTGCGGGCGATTGCAGCGGCTGCGGGACCTGTAGCGGCGTGCTTGCGCCTTGGGTGGCTGTCTGCGGCGGCGCCGCCCCGCCCCAGTCGCTCAAGATGTCCGCGACGTAGCCGCGTGTGGACGACGGCGGGTTCGTGGCGCGGCCTGGGCCGGCGTTGTAGGCCGCCAGCGCCGTCGCCCAGTCGCCGAAGCGGGTGAACTGCTCGCGCAGGTAGCGTACGCCGCCGCTGATGTTCTGGCCCAGATCGTAGGGGTTGACGCCCAGGTCGCCGGCGGTGCCCGGCATGAGCTGGAAGACGCCGACCTCTCCGGCAGCGCCTCGAGCGGACTGGTTGAGCGACGACTCGCGCCGCGCCACCGCCAACGCCAGATCGGCCGGCACGCCTTGCCGGATCGCCTCGCTGCGAATGAGATCCGCTACTACGCTCATCGCGAATCCGCGGCGCCCTCCTGGCGGCTCAGACGGCGATCTAGGTAGCTGATGCGGTCAAAGATCTTCTCGATCTTGTTATCAATCTGTGCGAGCTGCTTGGACATCTCCGGGCGCGAAACCGCGTCTTTGCCGATGGCGAAATAGGTTCCGCCGCTGGCCACCAGCATCGCCAGCACAGCCGTCAAAATGTAGCCTTTCCAATCTTGTTGCACCTCTTTGAGTGACAAGTACTCCCCCTTTTGCCTGACCTGGGCTAGCTGCCCGTGGTGACCTCGCCTCGGACGATGACTCCGCCCGAGCAGGCGATGCGATAGCTGTACGTCGTCGACGCGGCCAGACCCGTGATCGTCGCGGTGCGCGAGTAGGCGCCCGGCACGTCGTCAGCGGCGAAGACCGTAGCGGCGGCGGACGGGTTGGCGCCGGAGCCTGCCGTGGCGACCGCTCGGCACGCGCCGTTCTGTTCGGGGGCTTCGTAGGTCAGCACGATTGACCCAGAGGTCACCTTGTGGACCACGTCGGTAATGCGTCCTTGAGCGCGGAGGATGTCGATGATCGTTGCGCCTTCGGAGCCCGACGTGTCGAGCGAGCCGACAGTGAAGCCCGCATCGGTCATGCGATCGTTGGCGCTGTCGCCATTCGAGCAGGTATCGACCGGGAAGTAGGTAGCGTAGCCGTTGTCTCCGGCGCTGTCATCCCATTCGGTCTCGACCGACGTGCAGGCATTGTTCGCGGCGTCCGGGTCCTGCGTGCCGTTGGCGGCTAAGAATCCGGCCACGATCTTGTTGACCGTGAAGTCGGCATCGGGCGAGAGGCCCGCTGTTCCAAGTTGCGTGAACTTTGCAGCCGGGCAGTTGGCCCAGGTGTTCGAGCCCGACCCGCAGCGGAACTTGCCGTACGTGCCCACGCTCGCATAGGCGACCACATACACGTTGGCATCCCACTTAACGACCGACATGTACGCGCCGTCGAGCTCGGCGATCGGATTCCACGCCGTGTTGCTGCCGAGTTGCGGCCAAAGGATCGTGTTGTTGGAGAACTCAAGCTCGCCGCCGGTGTCCACGCCGAGCACATCCGGCAGAAATCCCGTACTCGCGAAGGCGTCGTTGCGCCACTCGTTCGTAGGATTACCCAGGCGCGCGCTGCGCAGGAACACGTTGTTCGTGAGCGCGAAGCGGGTGTAATGCAGGATGTGCGACTGCGAGCCGTTCGAATCGAAGTTGCCCGCGCCGAAAGCGAAGACCGCCGGAGCATCGAAGAACGAGTTGGTGATCTCGATGTCCGAAACGCCCCGCACCACGCCGCCGGTCTCATTGGCGGGCACGAAGATTTCGGCGTAGATCGCGATCGGCTTGGTAACGGTGTCCTGCACGCCCTCAGCCAGCGAGATGCCATTGAATTTGGCGCGCATCACCCCGCCCTTCCACTGGGCTACGTGGTGGCGAACGCCGGAAACCGCGCCCTTCGACGCCTCGTTCTCTGAATCGCAGTACTCCGGAACGTAAACGCGCACCCCGTCGAAGGTGATGTCGGTGGGGCTTGCGTAGCCGCTGGAGTTCTGCGACTGGTAGGTAAAACCGCAGGTCTCGACATTGCCATTGATAATCTGCGTGTCGTCGCCGCTCGTCTGCTCGATGAACCGCTCGTAGCTGTTTGCCACTTCGCCGGAGTTGCCCGAGGCCGTGCCCGTAACCGGGCCGGTCGGCTGCCAGTAGCTCGTCTTAGCCTCAAAGCCTTGGATCACCAGGCCCTGCGTACCCGTCGCTGAGATCAGCGAGACTGTGCGCCACGGCAGCGAGCCGCCATCGAAGAAGACCTGCTCGAATTCGCAATTCGTGCAGTCCGTGACGTTGACCAGCGGAGCTTGACTGGGCGGGTCGTAACTGAGCCAACCGGTCGGCGTGCCGCTCGCCGAAGTCCAGTCGGGCACGAATGAGGAGTTCACCCCATCGGTGCAGTACAAGACTTTGGCTGTGGTGGTCGTCTCGAAGGTGACCACGCATGAAGCTTGGTCGTAGCTTGGCCCCGTCATGTGATGGAGCATCACCACGTGGACCATGCGAATGGTGCCGCCCGTGCAGCCGGTGGGAGCGCCTTCCAGCGTCCAGGTTGTCGACGTTACGGCGTTCTGGCGGTAGAGGCCGTCGCAGCCGCCCGTTGAGCCCTCCACCAGGAGGGTCGTGCGAAAGCCGTTGTGATGTTTATCGTTGTGCGTACCGCTGGCGATCGTCGCGACGCCGCTGCTGATGCTCGTCAGCGAGTATTCGAAGCCGTCGCCGTAGCCGTGGTCGGAGCCGAACGTCAACACCGGCTCGGATACCTTCGTGGCGCTTGTGAAGTTAGCTCCTAACCGCCTGTGCATGATGCCCGTTCCGGTCGATCCGCCATCAGTGTACGATTGCCCTGGGGTTGCAGACGTACCGCTCAGCGTCCACAGTGAAGCGGCCGAGCCGACATGCGCCGGATGGTTGCCGCCATGGAACCAACGACCCTGCATGTTCGGGACGCGCACTTTGACGGTGCCGGAGTTGGTCCCCTCGGCAGTATATTGATCCGCGCTAATAGAGGTGGACAAGGTCATCACCGGCGGAGTGGCCGACGACACAGAGTTGACCGTGATCAGTGGGTAGTTCAGTGTGGTGAAGTCCGGTACGCCGATTTTCAATCGCCGGAAGCGAATGTTCTGTGTGCCTGAGGCGTTGCAGTCCAGCAACGAAACAGCGGTCGGCGTATCGCTGTTGAGCAGGATGCCGCCCATCGACCCCTCCGGGTCGATCATGCCTCCGAAGGGTGAGTGTGCGTCGGTGTCCTCGTACTCGCTGTAGATCAGCAGCGTGTTTGTAGAATCGGTGACGACCGGACATGAGTAATAATCCAGGGGCGAGGTCTCGTGCTCGGGCTGGCACATGATGGTCGCCGGGATCTTGACGCCATAGACGAGGTTCGAGCCCGCCGCATCCATCGCGGTCTGCTGCGACTCCATTAGGGCGTTGAGGTTCGTGCACTGATCGGAGCCGTTCACCGTGACCGTCACGCTGTTGTCAATCGACGTGATGTCCGTGAAGCTGCGGTTCGTTGGGGCGATCGGGGCGGCTGGCGTGCCGTCCCCCGCAGCCGTGGTCACTTCCAGGATGTCGTCGGTGCCCGCGCCGCCGCCGTCAGCGTCAACCGCGTTATCGCAATTCGACGAGAACCCCGTGCAACTGATCGCCCCAACAGCCGCCTGACACCCCGTGTAATCCGACCAGTCCGTACCGTCATACAACCCGATGTCGACCAGATAGGCGGTCGCCGCGTTCAGGTTGTTCACCTGCACGCTGGTTCCATCGGCTGAATCGTTCGTGTCGAAGGTGTAGGTTTCCTCAGCCGTCCAGGTAGCGTTGTCGGTGATCCGCAGCCGCACCTGCTCGATGTTGTCCGTGGGGTTATCCCACGTCATCTTCATGCCGAATCCGCTTTGCGACACCGACAGGAACGTCGTCGAATCCGGGCAGACCGTCGCCGCCGACAGCAAACAAGCCGAGATCAAAAAGCTGAAGAAAAGTCGAAACATAGGGTTAGCTCCTATCACTAGGTCTATCGCAAGCCGCCTTGAAGTACGTTTAAGCCAACATCTCCGATACACGCATCCCCGACTTGCTCTTCGTCGTCAGCGCAAGAGGACGCCGCGGCGTCTTGCGGGGTCTCAGGAGGAACCACTAGGTAGCGGTAGATGCGGACGGCATCCAAGAACTTCTCGTCGGTGATGGGCTCCAGCGTGAAGTCAGTTCCCTTCTTGAAGTGAACGGTGTAGCATTCGCCGTCATTGCAAACTAAGGTTCCCTCTTTGATGTCGATCTCTGCCGCGCTAGGAGATACGACCCTCAACTCCTCGTACACGTTGAGTTCAAGCGCCTTCTCCGCTGGGGTCTGCTGGGCCAGCGGCAGGGGCCCGAGGATCGACCAACCCACGTTGAACGTCTCCGGCTGCCCGCCGAACGCGCCGACAGCGCACAGTAGCACGAGTGCGAGTCTCATTGCCCACTCCTGATGGCGTCCAGCGCAGCCTTCGCAGCGACGTAGGCGTCAAGGGCGTCTTGGTGGTCCTGTGGCAGGATTGACGCGTCGATCGTCTCTTGCTCGATCTTGGCCTTTTCGACCAACGACTTGTTCGTGAAGTCCTGAATCTTGCCCGTGAGCCAGGACAAGGCCTCAGCGCTCGTGAGCGATCCGTTGACGTTGGTATCGGCTTTGTCCATGAAGTGACGCTCAATGCGCGCCATCACCGCCGGTACGTCATCGTCCGGGATTGAGAGGGCAACGTTGAAATCGACCGCCCTCGCGGAGGGTGCGAGTGTGCAGATTGCAATGGTGAGTAGGATCAAACGCATAATTTAACTCCCTGGGGTCAGCCCGATTGCGACTTCGACGCCCGTGGCGGCAGTGCCATGGACGGCATCGATATCTACGCGGATGAATTGGCCGGTGGACAAGTCATCGTTGCTGGTGTTGATGACGGCAGCGGTGGCCGCCGTGGCGGAGCTTGTCTCGCTCACATCCAGCGTCAGGTTTGTCGAAAGCATATCCGCCGCCGTGTTGCAGCCGGTAGCGCCGCTGGGCGTGCAGCGCGTGAGGTCGATGTTGAGTAGCCCGGAGGTCGTGCCGCCCCCGAACGCCGTGACGCGCACGCTCGTCAGAACATACCCGTTTAGCTCAGAGCCAACCGACAGGGTTGCCTTTCCGTCACCAGTAGACGCCGCCGCTGTGTCGTCGATCGGGATCGGTATGTAGACGATGATGTCATCCGCCGTAACCAAGTCCTCTTCCGAGTCGTCCTCACAGACCTTGATGCGCCCTTCGCTGGTGTCAAAGCGAAACCCGCCATCGTCGCCATCGCATTCCGAGAAGCCCGTGTCGGATGATGCAAGCAGGGCTTGGTGCATCATCGCGGAGCCGTATCCAGTGGAGCCGTCGGTGGCTTTGAGAACGCCTGCGTCGAGGCGGGCTATTCCGATGTCTTTCGCGGAGGATGCGCCGGATGTACCGCTCCAGCCAATGGCGCCCGTATTACGGAAAGAAAGCTGATCCGCTTTCCATAGGCCAAAAGCGCCAGCGCCGATCGTAAATCCACCGCTACTGGCTGTCTGAATCTCACCATCTTTATTGACATAGGCCAGCACCGTCCCGCTATTGTTCTGCCACTCCTGAAGGTTCGCCGCCTGTCCAGCACCGGCCTTGACGATGAAGCTCGTGTCGCCGGTTGTGGCGGTGGTGTCTTGGATGAGGGCAGTTTGGGAGCCGCCAATTTGGAAAAGCTTCTCACTTGTCGAGGAAAACGAGATCTCACCAGCGACCGCCATATACATGCCCGACTGGTAGTACGATGAGTTGCCGTTGAATGCATACGTCGGCGCCGTCGGCGACCCGGTCCCGAACGGGATCAGCGGCGCCCCCGTGACAAGACCTAATAGCTGCGTTGACGTAAGCCCAAACTTCTGTGAGCCGCCGTAAGTGAAGCGTATAGCGCCGGTACCTGAGTCCCGGAAAAACCCCGTGTCAGGATCGTCGGAGAACGAGTAAGTGGGAGCGCTCGCACTGCCGTTCGCTAATGTCAGTACCGCGGAGTCGACCCATTCCGACCCGCTCTTGAGCAACACAGATCCGTCCGAAGCTCCAGACGTGTCCACGTCGGATAGGCTGGCGAGGGTGCCGCCACCGCCGCCGCTGGCGATGCCGCTCGCGTCAAAGGTGGCGACGACGCTGCCGTTGAGCGTGACTTCCAGCCGCGGCGAGGCGTAGTCGCGCACGTTGACGGCGAGGCCGGCGTTAGCCGGAGCGGCGGCGGCTCCGCCCACGTATGAGCTCAGCGACGCGCCCGTATCCGATGTCGTGGTCGACGTGACGCCCGAAGCCAGCAGGCAGCTCGTGCAATTGCCTGGAAACACAGACGTCTGCGTGCGAATCACGTTGTACGCCGTGGCCCCGAATGCGGCGGACCATGAGATGTCGACCGTGTTGCCGCCGCCCAGCGTGTTGGCCACGCCGCGCACCAGCGCCGGGCCGGCCACGCCGCTCTCGCCGCCCGGATAGACGGCGGAGACCCAGTAGTAGTAAGAGCCGGGCCCCGGTTGGCCCGAGTACGACGCGCCGATGAACGACGGCGGCGGCGGCGCAGTGGTGCGTAGCGCAAGGCTGGGCTGCTGCGCCGACAACGGCGCAGCGAGCAGAGTCAAGAGTAGGAGCAGTCGTCTCATCTTTTCACCAGCCTCACGCAAGCGTTTCTCGGATCTACTCGACCGTCTGGCGCACGAACGGCGCTTCGATGTCGACGCCCTCCGCCTTCAGCCGGTAGAACATGCGGGCCAGCGCGACGCCCGGCGAGCGCAGCGCGTCGTCGGCTTGCTCCCAGCGGAATGCGCAGGTGCGCGGCGATTCGGGGTGGTTGTAGTCGCTCACCCGGATCTCCGGAAAGAAGAGCGTGAGCCCGCCGGGGTTGCCGTAGTTGGCAAAGAGCCCGTCGCCGAGACCGGCTTCTTTGAAGGCTTCCAGGGCGGCCGCCGCGCGGCCGGACGGCACGCCGGCGTCGGTGTCGGCTTGCTCGGGCGAAACGAAGCCCTGGAAGAAAGAGACGTTTTGCGCCACGGAGTTGCGAGCCGAGTGGGCCGCCAACGCGGGCGAACCGAAGGCTAGCCGGCTTTTGGCGGCCAAGAAGTCGAACGCGGTGTAGTTCGGGAAGCCGCCATCGTCTTGGCGACCGCGCAGCAGCTCGATGGGGGTGGGGTTTTGCATGGTCCAGTTCTCCTTTCCAAAAAAAGTCGGTCAGCTCAGCGCTTTCCAAGCGGCGAAGCCCGCAACGGCGGCTAGAGCCCAGTTGGGTACGCCGTCGATCCAGGTTTCAGTGAGTACCGCCGGAAGCTCCGGCAGTGTTGAGTAGGGCGTAGGCGATGCCGGCGACGGCTGGTCGCTGGGCGTCGCCGGCGTCGGACTGTACGGCGTCGGCTGCTGCGGTTGCTGCTGCTGCGCCGGCGGCGTGTAGGCGGGCTGCTCGCTGTAGCTCGAGCTGGATACGTTGTTGCCGGCGACCGGGCCGCGCAGAGCTTCGGGCAGCGCGATCGAGGGGTTGAGGTTGAGCGCATAGGCGGCGTGCTCGTATGGGCCTCCGCCGATGGAGCACAGCCGCTGCGGGTCGCCGCCTTGCGGTCCGGCGTAGGCGGGCCCGATCTTGCAGTCGACGCTGAAGCCGCGCTGCGCCAAATAAGAGCGGGCGCCGTCGGACAGCTCGACCTGTGAGAACGGCACGCCCTGCGCCGCGGCGGTGGCCAGCACTTCGGATGTGCTGGAGATGGGGGCCCGCGGGTCGGGCTGATTCGCCACGGGCATACCGCCGGTAACCAACCGCGGGTCGTCGGCGTTCATGCAACGCCGGTACGCCGCGTTCCAGACCAGCGGCGCGGGGCATGTGAAACCGAGACCTGTGGCGGTGTAGCTCATTTAGGGCCTGTCGACGATCCGGTACTGCAGCGCGACGTTGGCAGCGCAGCCGGTGCCGGCCGTGGTGAACGTGATGGCGTTGTTGCGGGCGCCGCTGAAGTAGTGGTGACCCGTGAGCGGCCACACCACGGAGAACGGCCCGTCTTGTGAATCGATCAGATCGTCGGATCCGACTGCGACCGTGGCGTCAACGCCCGCGCACGGCGCCACCAACGACAAGAACAAGATCTCGTAGAGCCGGTCGGTCGCCGCCGGAACCAGCGTTGTAGAACCGGCGCTGGTGCGGTCCGCCTGGACGAAGTTGAGCGACTGCTTTGTGCCGAGGGCAAAGCGCCGGAACGGTTCGCGATCGCCGTTGGAGCCCCAGTAGTAGATGGTGGCCCCGCCCGTGCAGGAGACCGCTACGGTGAGGTGAATATAGGCCCGCACCAGCGGGTATTCGCCGGACGCTTGCGCCTGGTAGCCGACGAAGTCCGGTTGCGAGTAAGACACCGAAACGTCGTCGGTGATATCGACCCAGGGCCCGGCGGACTCCCACGCGGCTTGCAATTTGAACGTGACCGCGCCGCCGGAACAGCCGTTCCAGTCGACGTAGGCGGTGTGCTGCGAGTAGCCGTCGGTCGCCACCACCATGCTGGTCTCGTCTGCATCGCTGCCGTCGGCTATGGCGTAGATCGGGTAGAGCAGCGAGGCTTGCGGCTGGTTAGTCGGCGCGAGCGTGCCGGCGTAGAAGACTTCGGCCACGCAGTTGGTGGTATCGAAGCTGGTGATCACGAAGCGCACGCGCGGGTAGGCGACGTCGGCCCGCGCCACGCCCACGTACGCGCCGTACTGGTCGGCTTGAATGTTGCTCAACGGGTCGCCGATGGTGCGCCAGGCCGTGCCGTCATAGGAGCCTTGCACGGCCATCGAGACGAAGCCGCCGGCGCAGGTCTGCCCGTCGGCGTCAGTGAGCGTTACCGTGAAGGTGTGCTGCGTCTGGCCGATCAGGTTCGAGGCGTCGACGGTGAGCGTGGTGGGCGTGGTGTCGATGTCTGATCCGAGCAGCTCGAAGCGGGTGTCGCGCCGCTGCGCCGCCGCGGGTGTGAGGGCGGCGGCGAGCAGTAGCAGGGCGGCGATGGTTGGGGCGAATCGCATGTTTGTTTCTCTATCGCCGCGGCCAGATGCGGCCGCGCAGGCGGCAAACCACGCGGCCAACCAGCGCCGACGCGGCGCTCGGATGCTCAACGGTGTATTCGACCAGCTCGCCGGAGTGGATCATCAGTCCGCCGTCGAGATCCGACGGGCTAACGTCGTCGCCGTACTCCGCAATCAAATTCGAGTAGTTGCGAAAGTACGCGCCGTCGCGCCGGATGCGCCAGACGATTGCCCCGGATCCGGCGGTGAAGCCGGCGCCAGTGAAGGTGTTGCCGACGCCGGTAATGATGCCGTCGTAACCGGCGGGCACGCGAAACGCCAGTACGGACGCCTCGGCGGATCCGCCGAGGGGTAGGTCGATCGACCCGACCTCATGAAACGGCTCATGGTCGGGCTGAAAGCCTTCATGGTCGGGCGGGCGGTTTGGAATGCGCGTCTGCGGGCGGTTGTCGAGCTCGATCTGGACACGCAGGTGCTCGCGCGCCTGCCGTAGCAATAGCGGGCCGATCGTGCTGTTGGGCGCCGGCGCGACCATAGCGCCCGTGGGCGCGTGCAGGTATTCAACGACGTTGTAGGGCTGATAGGTCATTCGGAGCCCTCGAAGAACGGCGCCAGCGGCGAAACACAGTGCAGGCAAAGCTCGCACTCGTTGTCGACGGTGGCTAGGTTGATGATGCGAACCAGCAGTTGACCGGGCGGCGGCACAACGAACCATTTCGAGAAGAAATGCGGCGGGCTGCCGTCGACGGGCGACGTGATCGGGTTGGGCGTAGCCTGGATGGGCTGCGAGAACAGCGACCGGCCGCTGCCGGGCAGAATGATGTCGAACTTAAAGCCCGCCGCCTGGTCGGATGTGGCGCTATAGCCGCACAAGAATGCGCCCGCGCCTGGGTCCAGCCGGGTTTCCACTTGATCCCGCGCGCCGACCGGCTGCTGATGCGAAGCCGGAGCCGGCAGAATCACCTCGTGAAAGTTCTGTCCGGCGTCTTGCATGAAGTCGAGCACGCCGTCAGCGGCAGCGGGGGCGCCGTAGGGCGGATTGTAGATGCGCGGCAACGGGTTCATGGGGTCTACCGCTGGTAGAGCTTGACGCCCGAGAAGACGATCTGGATGGCGTTCGTCGCGTTGCTCACGTCTTCGAGGTCGTACTTGATGATGCCGCCCGGCTTGAAAAGCATGGGGGCCAAGAATAGGCCCGGCAGTTGCGCCGTGCCGAAGAAGTTGGCGTCGCGAATCTTCTCGGTACTAGAACCGGAGTTGCGGCCCGAGCTGTGCATCCAGGCGCCCTCGGTATTCGTCATGCGAAACCGAAATGCCCCGGTGGAGGTCCGGACGCGTTGCAGCAGCCGGAATGGTGCGTCAGAGTCGAGCGTGATGACCAGATTCTCGAGCGATTGGAGCGCCGTGAGCGAGCGCTCGATCACGTAGTGATGCTCGATCTCGACGATGCCGGCATCTTGCGGCGGCGCGATCGAATCGTCAGCGCCCGAAAGGCCGCGGGAGTGGTAGAGATCGTGTGGCGAAACCATGGTTTTTTTGCTCGCTTTGGTCTTTGGTTGGTAAAAGAGGCCGGGGCGGCGAGCCGCCCCTAGCCTGGGTTCATGGGGCCATCAACTAGCTGATGAGCCCGTATTCGACGCCGTCGAGCGTGACGGTCATCTGCACGCCGTTGCCGGTGCTCAGCGTGGTGAAAGACGTGCCGGTCACCTGGAACTTGAAGGCCTGCCCGGAGGCGATCAACAGCGGCGTGTCAAAGCGCACCGCGTTGTCGACATCCGGAACGCCGGTGTTCCAGACTTCTTGGTCGCTCTTGGTGGTGGCGCCGTAGACGCCGCCGCCTGCCGTGAACTTCCAGAGCGGCGCCTGGAACCAAACGGTGTTGGTGATGTAGAGCCGCGCGTAGTAGTTCTGACGCAGGTTCATCAGATCCGCGAGCGCGATGTCTTCGTTGAAGTGAACGCAGAGCTTCTTGACGAGCAGGTCGAAGCCGGGCTGCAGTTTGCCGGCGTCTTCCATGTTCGTCATGAGCTCGGTTTTGGAATCGCTCTGAGGCGAGATGAAGAACGTCTTGTCGGTTCCGAACGCGACGTTGGCCGCAACGTCGATGCGGTCGTACTTGACGGCCTCACGCACGCGCCGACTGTCGTTCACGAAGGTGTTCTTGTAGCTTTCGAACTGGTCTGGGGTGAACATTCTCAATGTCTCCTGTGTTGAAACGTCGGCGCCCTAGGCGGAGCGGCGGCGGCCTCGATTGAATCCGGCCATGCCGGTGGCTGGCGCCGGCACCGGTTGAGGCTGGGGCCGGAATGCAGCAGGCAGCGCCTTCTGCGGGCCCACACCCTGGTTGGGTTGCGGGTACAAGAAGTTGGACCCGGCATACTGGCCCAGGCCGTTGACGCCGACGTCGCCCATGCCGCTGAGCGAGGCTTGCTTGCCCAGGGGCGTGGTGTCTTGCGCCAGGCGCAGCAGGGTGCCGGCGATGCCGCCGATGGTCACCATGTGGCCGTCTTCTTTCTTGCGGGTGATGCTCGAGATGAGCGCGCCCAGCACGAACGAGGCGGCGAAGTTGGCGAACAGTCCGGTGGCGCCGGTGTTCTTGGAGCCGAGGGCGGCTTGCACAGACAGGCGGGTGCCGACTGCGCCTACCGAGACCATGGCTGCTTTGCGCAGCATGCCCAAGGCTTGAATCTGCCGGGGGTTGGACCGGCGGCGGGTGCGGCTGCGGACCGGGTTGCTGCGGCGCGTGCGGTAACGGTACTTGGTGACCGTGCGCGTACGTGGCCTGGCAGCCCGAGCCCGCGAAGCCGGATTGGTCCGGCGCTTGGCCGCGGTGCGGCGTCGCGTCGAAGTGGAACGTTTTCGTTGCACTGTTTTTTCTCCTTTTGCTTGCGGGGGGCTCGAGTTGCGAAGCGCAACCCGAATGGCTTGGCTGGGGTTGGAGCGCTTGGTGGTCTTGCGCTTTCTCCGGCCGGTGGATGAGGCGCGCCCGGCGGCTGACAGGGCGCGAGCCTGCGCAGTCTTGCCGGCGAAGCCCGCCAAGATCTGCTTGGGCGTCCATTGGCCCGCCGCGCTATTGCGCTTCTTGGCGGGGTTGACGATGCGGCGTCGAACGGTTGTGACTGGCATGGGTTCTTGGGTTCTCCTGGGTGGTCGCCGGGGCTTACTGCACCAGCGAGTGCGGCCGGCGGATGGTCACGCGCGTCTGCGCGCCGGCTACGCCGGATCCGCTGGCGTTCGACATGGTGACGACCACGTTGGTGGCGTCTTTCGTCGACACGTACGGCGTGGACACGTAGTGCTCCGCCTTCAGCGGCGTCAACGAGATGTCCAGCGGCGCCGCGCCCAGGCCGTGGGCGATGTTGCCCGAAGTGACGTCGGCGTCGGCGGTGGCTGTGATGTCGGCGATGTAGATGTTTGCGCCGGCTAAGACTGGTGTGACGGTTACGGCCATGGTGTTTGGTCTCCTATGGGTTCATGGGTTCGCTAGTTGACGATGCCGACGTCGCGAACCTTGTACGATCCGCCGGCGAAACTGATCTGCTTGGACAGCCGGTCGTAGATCAGCCGCGGCCGATCGAGATCCGGAAACTCTTCGTAGAAGCCGGCCGAGTCGGGCGGCTGGTTGTTGTCGTAGTCGCCGTAGAATTGGGCGACGGCGGCGTCTCCGGCCTGCTTTTGGGCGTCGGCTTCGCCGAAGAAATGATGGTAGGCGTCGTCGTCGGCGTTGCCCAGGTGGCGTTTGACGGCCACGTAGCAGATGGCCACGGCTTCGCCCAGGTCGATCGAGTCTTGGCGCGGGTCGGCGCCCATCCGGCGCAAGTGCGCGTCGGTGATCTGCTGGTCGCCGCCGATGAGGTACAGTTGGCGGCCGTCCGGGTCGGCGCACAGGCGCACCTTGGGCGAGATCGCCAGCTCATGCAGCTCGCCGTTGGGCGTGGCGACCGCGAGCTCTTCCATCGCGCCCAAGAACGCGAGATCTTGACGAGCGACGATCGCTTGATCGACTTCGTAGACCTTCTGCGGCGGGCGGCCGTGAAAGGCCTGCGAGAGCTGCCCGGCTCGTTGGAGCGACATCAGGCGTACCTCGCACGGATGACGGCCTGATCGGCACTGTATTCGGCGGCTAGCTTACGGCTGCGCCCCTGATACTTGGCCCGCGCGCGTTTGAGCTCACTGGCTTTGCGTTTCTTCGGGTCAGGCGCGAGAAGCTTGTAGGCCAGCCAGCCGCCCACGGCGACCGCCGCCAGCGTGACCACGCCCGAGCTGACGCCGGGTACGGCGGGCAGGGTGAAGCCCAGGCCTTGCAGCCCGCAACCGCACGCGCCCTGGCAACCGCAGATCGAGCGGTTGTACGGGCTGGCGAGCGTGGCCGGCGCCGGGTGCAGCGTCGGAAACGGGATCACCTGCACGTTGCGGTAGCTCACTTGAGCCCCCTGAAGATCTTGGGCAAGATGCGCACGGCGTCTGACGAGCGCGTCTGGCCGATGCCGGCGAGCACGATCACCGCGCCAATCTCACGCTCTCCGGTGGAGATGAGATAGATGCCGCCGAGCATGACGGCCACGCCCAGCACGGTGGTCTGCCAGCCGCTGGACGACTCCGCCGACGGGCCTTCGCCCGGCAACTGCACGCCGCCGATCGCCGCGACCACCTTGCCCGCTGTCTTGATGCCTTTGACGATTCCAGTAGCCATCGTTCTTAACCTCTGATCAGCAGCACGCCGCCCAGCGCGGCCAAGCCGATTCCAACCATCAGCAGCGCGTTCGTATTGCCGCCGCCTGGGCCGCCGGTTGCAGCCGCCGCCGAGCTCGACAGCCGGGCGCCGGCCTGAATGCCGGTGGAGTAGATGCGCGTGCTCTGCCGCGTGCGCTCGAGCACGTCGGCGGGCGTCCAGCTCGCGCCGCGGCGCAGTTGATCGCTGGTGGGCGCGGCGGGCGCGGGCGGCGGCCCCGGCAACTCGATCGGGCCCGGGCCGAACAGATACGGCTCAGCCCAGTTGACGCCCGCGCGTCCGGTCTCCCAGAGGGCGACGGCTGCGGCGGCGGCGCCGACGATGACGAGCGGCGCGGGCATTAGCCTTGGCCTCCCGGCGCAACGGCCTGCTGTGCGGGCGGCTGCTCGCGGGCCTCCACCTGCTGACGCAGGTTTTGCACCACGCTGAAGACGCGGGCCAGCGGCGCCAGCCCTTGGGCGAGCGGCGCGAGAGCCGGCAAGAAGTCCGCCGCGCCCTGGATGGCGAGCGGCGCAACGGCCGTCTCCAAGCCCTGCACGCCGGCGTTGCGCTCCACGGTGCGCAGACCGCCGCGCAGCAGATCTTCAAAGCTCTGCTCGAGCGCGCTCATCGGCGGCCCCCGGCCAGCAGCAGCACCAGCAGCGCGGCGGCGGCGAAAGTCATCAAACCGGTCTTCGCGCCGGCGGCGAGCGAAGCGGCCATGCTGGGCGCGGCGACGACGGGCGCCGCTTGCGTGGTTTGGTAGCTCACCGGCGGCCTCTCGGAATGAGCAGCAGCAGCGCGGCGGCGCCGATGCCGAATGCGATGAACGGGTTGCGGCCGACCCAGTCGAGCATGTCGAAGCCCGGTTGCTGCGCCTGCAAGTTGGCCGACCAGAGGTTGACCTGCTCTTGCGTGATCGGCTGAAAGTTCGGCGTGAGATTCAGCCCCGCCTGTACGTTGGCGGGCATGGTGGAGAGCGGCAGTGAGTAGGTTGACGGCATCTTGCTAGTAGCCCCCGTCGATGAGCATCTTCAGATAGGCGTCGGCGTTGAGCTGCCAGCCTGAGATCTGCTCGTCGCTCATGCCTGGAAAGAACGGCTGCGCCGCCGGGTTGGTCCATGCCGCGTTGAGCCGCGCCATGTGCCAATTCCAGTCCCAGAACGAGCCGGTGGATTGCCCGCGATCGGCGATGAGCTGCGCCGCGGTCACGCCCTGCACGTTCGGTGCGGTCGGCTGCGTTTGGGCGGGCGGCTGCGTCTGAGCCGGCGGTTGCGAAGCCGGCGACTGTCCGGGCTGTACGCCGGGCTGCACGCCCGCACCCGGATCAGTGGTCGACGCGGGTTCGGCGTCGGCTTGGCCTTGAAACCAGTTGAAGGCCACCAGGCCGCCGGCGGCGATCAGCACGTATTTGAAGATGTCTTTCAAAGCATCACTCCTATGGCGATGAGCGCGACGGCGACCACGGGCAGCAGCAGCGAGCCGCCGCCGGAGCCTTCGCCGGATCCGGCTACGTAGCTCGAGCCGAATAGCGAGCTCTCGACCTGGGCTTGTGCGATGGGCGTGCGATAGCGCGCGAACCAATCCCATTGCCCGCCGGCTTGGCGTTCGGAGATGCAGCGGCGGCCGGGATCGCCCAGCGAGGGGTCTGAGCAGCTCGCCAGCACCTGCGCCCAGACCTGCTCGAAGTTCGCGAGCGCCTGCTGTTGGCTGAGGCCGCCGGCCTCGAAGGCCTCCAAGTTGGCGATCAGGTGGCGCTCGGCTTCGTCCACGATCTGCGTGGCGGCGACTTTGCGGCGACCGCGCGCGGTGACCCACGAGACGATGGCTTGCGTGGCCATGATGCCGCCCATCACCGCCAAGCCCCACGGGCCGCCGGCGGCGGCGAGCACGCCGGAGCTGGATGCGCCCGAAGCCGCGGTCGACGCGCCTTGCGCCGCGGCGGTAACGAAGCCGAGGCCCTGCGGGTATGCGGCGGCGTAGCTCATCGCCGCCCTCCGAGCATCGACACCGCGACCAGCGCGGCGATGCCGATGGCGCCGTACAGCAGCAGGTCGCCGCCGGCTGCCGGGCTGATTTGCGATGTCGGAAAAGAAAAGCTCGAGGCACCCGGCTGTTGGCGGAATACGACGGATGATCCGTCAGGCCCGGTCTGTGAGTAGAGTCCGGGGCGGGGGCCGCCATAGCGCGCCTCGAAGACGTCGAGGCTGCTGTCGACAGCCCGGTTCAAGATGTTGCCCCAGCCGACCGCGCCCAGGCCGTGCAGCGTGTTGGCGGGCGGTGCGAGCGGCCAGGTCTCGCGCCGGAAGACGCGCGGGGCCTCCCAGCCGGGGTGCGAGCCGTGCGAGGCGTCCAGCGCCAGGCGGCCCTCGGGCAGCAGCGCGTAGACGTAGACGTGCGACCAGCGCTGCGGCTGTTCGGGGTCGGCGGCCACGGTGACGAGCTCGCAGTCCACGCCCAGGGCGCGCAGCAGCGAGCAGACGACCATCGAGAAGTCGTCGCAGTCGCCGGCGGGCTGCGACATGGTCAGCAGGCGGGCGGGCTCGATGAGCACTTCGCTCGAGGCGGGCTGGCCGGGCCAGCAGGCGCGCACGAGCTCGGCGTCTTCTACAAACCGCACGCGGCTGCGTACGAATCCGAAGACGGCGGCGGCGATGGCCGCGGGGGCGGGGCGGGCGGGCAAGCGGTCCGCGATGAGGCGGGCTGCGTGGGCGATGACGGGCGAGCGGTCGGCGCGGCGCACCGCATCGGCCATGAGTGCGACGGTCTGTGCGGTGGAGACGTCGTTGTCAGCGCCGTCGAGCGGCGCGGCGGTAACCAGCGACGACCCGGCCGGGCAGAGAGTGAACGCTCCGCCGACCGGGCCGGGATCGAATGACGACGACGAGATGTCTGCCATGCACCCGCAGAGTGCACGGGTTCATGGGTTCAAATCAAAGAAATCATGTACATGTATACGTATACGCGCGTGGCGCGTCGTGTCATGCTGAAACAAAACACTTTACAGCTGTTATGTTCGTGGTGTATGTTTGGGTTCATGAACCCACGCAGGCGAGAACTTTCGAATTTCGCACTCAGCTTGTTGGCCCTGGTGCTGCTGGCGGGTGCTGCGGCGAATGTTGTTAGCCGCTGGGGGCCCGAGCAGCCGCATTCGCAGCCGTTGACCGGTAGCGAGTGGCGCTGGGCGCCTGCGCCCGACGAAGACGTCGGCGCGGTGGTTGCGGCGGAGTTCGGCTACGAGCAGGGCTCGTTCTTCGACCACATGCTCACGCTGCACTACCGCCAGTCGGCAACGTCGCGCACGCTCGACGCGCTGGTCGGCGTGGGCGGTGTCGAGGTCGCCAACATCCAGCCGGGGCGCTACTCGATCGACATTCAGTTCGGCCACGCCTTCACCCGCGACGAGATCGTGAGCAGCCTGCGCCGCGCCGGGCTGCTGGCCTATCCCGACGGCTGGAGCGGCACCACGATCATCGGCCCGTTGACGGTCGAAGGCTCCACGTTCGTACCGGCCGACAAGAGCAAAACCCAATGAGCACAGCCGCCCCAACCGAAAAGCCCGCAGACTCCCCCGCCCCGCCGGCTGACGCGCCGGCGCGCGCCGCCAAGAAGCGCAAGTACATCGAGCCCGCCCAGTGGGATCAACGCCCCGTCTGGGAGATCATCGAGAGTGTGCCCGACGACAACTGGGGCACGCTCGTGCAAGGCTACGTCTACCGCCACGAGCCCACCTACACGCCCACCCAGAAGGGCGACGGCAGCTACATTCTCAAGTTCGTGGAGGCGATCACGCAAGACGACGTGAAAGAGCGGTTCGGCTCCGGCGCCTACGCCGTGCGCCTGGTGGATCGCGACGGCGACAAAAAGAAGTATCAGAAATTCGAGATCATCGACGCCGACCACCCGCCCAAGCTACCCAACCCGGAGTGGAAAGAGCACGGCGTAAACCGCCGCTGGATCTTCGGCAATGACGACGCCAAACCCGCGGCGACCGCCGACGACTCCTGGGAGCGCGCCGAGAAGATCGTGCGGCTGATGCAGCAATCCGGCGGCGCGAAAGGCCCGTCAGACGTGCAGGTGATGGCCGATCGGCTCGACAAGCTCAACGAGCGCATCATCGAGGTGATCACCCACCAGCCGGACCGCACCGAACAGGCCTTCAAGCTGCTCGAAACCGCCAAGGGCCTGATGCCCACGCCGCCCGCGCCCGTCGAAGACAAGCTCACGCCGATGCTGCTGGATCTGCTGCTGAAGCGCGAGCAGCAGACGCCGACGCCGGCTGACCCGGTGGCGCAGATGCGTCAGACGCTCGAGCTGATGCGCGAGCTCAAAGACGAAGCGCAGCCGCAACCGCCGTCGGACGGCCCGGCGTGGTTGGGCCCGGCTGTACAGACGCTGGGCCCGGCGCTGGCGGCCATCTTGGGCGCGGTGGTGCACAAGCTCACCGGCGGCCCCGATGCGCCGGCGCAACAGCCGCAGCACGCCCAGCCGGCCGGGCCGCAACAGATCGCCGCGGGGCAACCGCAGCAGCCGCAGCAGCAGCCCGCCCCGCAACCCGAACAGGATGACCCGAACGTGTTTCTGATTCGCCAAATACTGCCGATCATCGCGCAGCCGTTGCTCAACTTCGCCACCGCTGACGACAAAGACGGCGGCGACTTCGCCGACTTCATGCTCGAGGGCTACAACGCGCAGCTCGTCGCCCAGGCGCAGGCCGTGCCCAAAGAGACCTGGGCGAAACAGATCATGGCGACGCCCGAGCTGTGGCAGCCGCTCCAGCAAGGCGGCGTCGACGAAGCCAAGCTGCTCGCGTTCATCGAGCAGTTCCAGGCCTTCGGCCAAGAGGAGTGACCCCATGAACCCATTGATCTCGATCACCGGTTTCGTGCTAGGCTTTGCGGTCGCCAGTAGCGAGCGCGCGCGTCAGCGTACCCGGCGCCCGGTCCGAAGGCGTCGGCCCTTGGCTTCACCTAGCCAACGTTTCAAGTTCAAGTTCCAGAGAGAGGCCGGTAAGAGGCGGGCCCTGCGCGCCGCGGCTGACGACCTAGCGAAACAACTGGAGCGGCTGATCGGCGGCATCGAAGCCGGGCGCACGGTCTCGATCGGCTCCATCGGCAACACGAAGCAAGCGCAGATCAGCGTCACAGCACTCGATGCCGCCCGCGAAGCGCTCGCAGCCTACCGGACGACTTAGCCCCCATGAACCTTAGCCCCATGCCCCCCACCCACGAACAGCTCCGCCGCTTCGCCAAGTACGTCAAGATGGGCGCGCGGCTCAGCGCGCACACTGACAGCGAGGGCCAGATGCCCGACGGGCTCGACCTCAACGCCGTGCTGTGGGCGCTGGGCGGCATCGAGTCCAGCTTCGGGACCTGTGCGCACCAGCCGCGGTTTGAGCCGGCGTACGGGCGCGGCGGGCGCTACTTCTCCGCCCCGCTCGACGACAAGTTCGGCGACGCCGCGGCCATGAGCTACGGGCCCTGGCAGGTGATGTTTCCAAACGCCTACAAGGCCGCCAACACCTTCATCACGCCCAGCGAGCTCACCGGCTGCACCTTCGCCGCGCTCAGCGTCACGGTGCTGTGGCTCGACGGCTACGTGATCGGCCGCGGCGCGCGCACCCTCGAGCAGATCGCCGACGCCTGGAACACCGGCAGCCACCGCGACGCCATCCGGCCGGCGCCGAAATACCTCGGGCTCGCCCAACGCTACTACGCGGAGTGGAGCCCCTAGCGGGGGCGGCCTTGGTCTAATGAAAACGCTGCTCATCGTCGCGCTCGCTGTTTCGCTGGCGCTCAACGCCTACCAACACTACTGGCCGGGCTGCGTATTGCGCGTAACGGCCCTGATGCCGCCGCCCGGCCCCTGGCAGTGTCTCGAGCCTGCGCTCGGCGGCATTCCGCTCCGCATCGAGTGCGTGCATATGGAGCGCGGCCTCATCCGAGGGCTGAAAGAAGGCCTGGTGGCGCGGCTACATGGGCCGGTGCGTCACCAGCGGCGACGCCAACCGCGCTCTACGCAAGCAGCACGCCCGCTACCCGGCGATGGCCGGGGCCAACCCGGCATGGCCGGGCTGATGCCGCTCGTCGAATTCGGTATTGGGCTGCTCGTCGTCGGCGCCGGGTTTGTAGCCATCGCCGTCGGCGTGATCGCGCTGTACTGCGCGTTTAGCATCATCGTCGACGACCCACCATGGAGCGGTTTCCAGCGATCCCGCCGTCGCGCCAGCGACCCGCCGCCCCGCTAGGGCCTACTCCCAGCCTAGAAACATGTAGAGCCGGCGCACGTCGTGCTCATCGGCATGGCGGCGCCACAGGCGCATGCGGTCGGCGAAGGCCGCTTCGGCGGTCGGCTCGCCGTCGGCGGCGCGGTCGAGGTCGATGTAGCGGTCCACGGCTTCGTCGAGCAGGCGCTGCAGGCTCATGTCGCGATCCAGCGCCGCTTGGCGCAGCCGCTTGAGCCGGCTGGGCGGCGCCCGGTAGCTCATATGCTTCATCGCCGGCTCTGAACCCAGCTTGGCCGGGTCTCGGGTTCTTGCTCTCTTGGGTTCATCGTTCATAGGCCGTCACCAAGCCATGCTCTGCCGGCGGCGCGACGGCCGCGACAACTCCACACATACAGCGCGCGCCCGTCCACCACCAGCGCGCGATACTCCTCGAGCCCGATCGAGACCTGCTCGATCTTCACTTCATGCACGCCCGTTTCAAACTGCGCGCCGGCCTCCAGCCGGTCGTACAACTTACGGGCTTGGCGTTCGTACGCTGCTTCGGCCCGATTGCTGCGGTTGTAAAGGGCTATCAATTTCTCAAGGTCGACCTGTGCGATCGACTCCTGCTTCTTGTTCACAAAATGCAAAATCATATAACTCCGGGTTTGAAATTTAAGACCCGGAGGTTGGCAACCCCGGCAAACAGCGAGTGACGATTACACGCCCGGCTGCGACTTCTCTTTCGTGTTCAAGAGGCCGACGAGCGCTCTGCCGCCCCCGCGGCCTCCTTCTCTTTGCGTTGCCCAATGATCTTGATGTGCTCTTCGTAGTCCATCTCTTGTAAGCTGCGCTCCGCCGCCTGCCTCTGCCGCTCCATCAAGCTATCGGGGTCGGCGATCTGTAGCAGTTGCTCACGCTCGGCTTCAGTGGCGCGCCGATAGAACGTGCGCATCACCGACAGGAACTTGTCTTCGTTTTCTTCGGTCGGGTTGCCTTCTTCAACGAACTTGCGCACCCACTCCTCGAGCTGCACCGTACGGCTCACGCCCAGGCGCTTGGCCTTGTTTTGCCAATCGAGATTGAGCTCGACTGGCAGGCGAATCGTCGTAGGCCGGACAACTTTTACAGACAAAAGTGTTTTTCTCCTTGACGCGACTACACGCCATGAAATATAGTCGTTTTGTAAGCCGCTACTTGCTCAGTAATCTTACAGGAAAACTCCCGATGCCGAACACCCAAGAACAAGACGCACACGACTCCGGCGCTAATCATCAGGCGCCGACCATGAAGACGCTTCAGATCGACGCCGCCGTTCACGAGCGTCTCCGCCGGCGTGTTGGCGAAGAGAACGCCGCTGGAAAGCGTCAGTTGATGACCACGCTGGCATCCGATCTGCTGACCGAAGGCCTCGACAGGCTGAAACCTCTGATTCAACCGTTGCCGCAACCGCCGGCCGCCTAACCCCCATCACGAGAACCTCTGTCATCAGGTGACCCCATGAACCCGCACGTCATGAGAAAAGAATGCGCCACATCCAGCTCGAGCGAAGCGTCTGGAAACGGACAGGCTTTGGACGCTTCGACCGCGGGCCGCGCCCGCAAAGAGGCGATGCGCCTGGACGAACGCGAGTGGCAGGACCGCTGCCACGGCTCGCGCGCCGAGCTGGCTGAGTCGCTCACGCACCTGAGCCGCCGCCGCATCTCCGAGGCGACGCTGACGAAGTGGCTGAGCCTGCGCAGCGACCGCCAGATGCCGGCGACGCTCGAGCAGGCCTGGGCGGCGGTGACGGGCTCGATGCGCATCAAGCAGGTGGGGGCCGAAGCGCTGGGGGGCCGCTTCGTCACCGCCGTCGAGGTCGCCATGATCGGGCTGGCCCGCGCCGACCTGCAAATGTGCGCCTGGCGCGAGATGCGCGACCGCACCCGCCAAAACATCCGCCTCGAATACGCAGACGCCGCCGACGCGGCCTAGGAGGAGCACCCCATGTTCACACCGCTAGTCAAACCTCCAAGCATGGGCCTCTACGGGCCCTCGGTTGACAATGCCGCCTTCGGTGATGACGTCGACTGTTTAGCCATAGGCCACGTCGAGGGCGAGCCGTTTGTCGGATCTGTGCATGTAGTGCTACTCGGCTACACGTTGGATAACCCTGCTGATTCACGGGTCACAAAGCCCGCTCACGACCCGATCACTCCATTGACCCAGAAGCGGTTTAAACCGGTCGAAATCACTGGCGTCAATTTCACGAACAACCTCATCTTCTTTTCGTCGGGTCAAGCGATCCAGAGGCGCTTCGCCCATCTAGTTGAAGACGTCGTGGGGCGCGGCGGCTCATGGGCGGCATACTCACAGGACCCCAAAGATGCAGTCGCCTACTACCACAACGGCGCACTCCGGGCGCTCGTGATGCCCTTCACAATTTCGGAATATACGCAGCCAGACGCGGCCTAGCCGCTTGCGCGGCGCTTGATTGAGAACAGGAGCGACGAGACGAGATGAGCCAAACACCCGCACCCGAAACACCCGCGATCGACCGCGACCAACTGCTGCAAGCCCTGGGCGTGGTCGAAGAGTTTCGCGCGCTGCTCACACGCTGCGCCGAAGCCCTGGAGCGTCAGGCCGAAGCCGCCGAGATC
>Ga0070727_10000864_pt1 | contig 34413 bp, 18 predicted proteins | sample tdAd472_FD_66722 | JGI IMG/M metagenome (GOLD analysis project Ga0070727, IMG submission 66722) | Marine sediment microbial communities from the Atlantic coast under amendment with organic carbon and nitrate - tdAd47.2 | ecosystem: Environmental > Aquatic > Marine > Coastal > Sediment | place... | reverse complement strand
AAGTCGTCGACCAGGGGCAGGAAGGAGCGCCAGCCGCCCTCGCTGGTGATCACGATCGGCTCCCCAGGGACCTTGGTCGGGCTCTGCTCGGCGAGGATCGTGCTGTGCGCGCGCAACGTCCCCAGGTGGTGGCGACCGCGGACGTGGGAGTGGGCCGGGCGCTTGTCGGGGGCCGGGTGCAAGGTCTCGTGCAGCAGGCGCCAGGCGCGGAGCACGTAGGTGAAGCTGTAGGTCAGCCGATACCCGCGCTCGTGGGGGAAGGCGTAGAGGCCCTCGCGCCCCTGAGCGAACCAGGCCATCAGCCGGCCGAGCTCGTCCTGCTCGGGGCGGTCGCCGTCGACGTCGAGGAGGTCGAAGCGCTCGCCGGGGAGCAGGTCCCCGGCCGCCGAGAGCAGCGCGCGCTTGAAGCTCACGAAGCTCGGGAGCGCGGCGACGCGAACCCGTTCGAGGAGCTCCTCCACCTGGCGCTTGATCGGCAGCGGCCAGTCGTCTCGCAGCGAGCGGGCGAGCGCGCGGAGGGCGGTGGTCTCCGCGCGCGCGTTCAACGCCGGGGTCTCGAACAGGAGCGCGTCCAGGCGCTCGGAGAGCAGCGCGATCCCGATCTGGAGCGAGGTCGGGTCGGACTCCAGCGCGAAGTAGCGGTCCCAGAGGTCGAAGTCGCCGGCCTGAACCGTGAGCGGGGCGATCCCCACCGGGAGCGCGGCGCGGACCTGGGGGACCTCCTCGCGCTCGAGCCGGTCGATCTGCTCCTCGAGCAGGGCGAAGCGCTGCATGACCGGGAGCGCGCAGATCGCGAGCAGCACGCCCTGGCGCACGTGGGGCGAGGGGTCGGGGGCCTCGAGCATGCGCCGCAGGAGCGCCGCGCGCTCGTCGTAGCCGAGGAAGCGATCGAGGCGGTCGAGCACGTAGCGGCGCACGAAGAGCGTGTCGGGGAAGCGCTCCTCGGCCGGGGTCAGGCGGCGCTCGACGATCGCGCGGGCCGCCTCGGCGGAGGCCGCCGCCAGCCCTTCGAGGGCATAGCACTGGACCCACACGTCGCGGCGGGGGTCGCGGGCGCGGACGAGGAGCTGCTCTTCGATTCGCCGGCAAGGCAGCGCCTGGCGCGCGCCCTCGAGGCCGAGGATCGCGGCGCTGAAGCGCACGGTCTCGCGGGCGAGCAGCGGGTGCAGCGGCTCGTCGAGCAGCTCCAGCGCCGCGAGCATCAGCTCTTCGATCAGGCTCAGGCGGTCGGCGGGGTCCTCCTGCAGGTGCTCGATCAGGTTCCGCAGCACGATCAGCGCGGCCTGGAGGGTGCGCGCCAGGCTGTTCACCCGGCGGCGAGCGCGCTCGCGGATCCCGTCCCAGTCGAGGTCGCGGCCGAGGGCCTGGGTGTCGGCGCGCAGCGCGAGGGGCCCGGCGCCGAGCACCCGCGCGGTCTCGAGCACGAGCATCTGATACGCCTGCCCGTCGTCGACGTCGCGGACCAGGGTCTCCTGGGCGCGGACGTGGGCCTCGAGGACACCGCTCGCGTCGCGCAGCTCCTGAAGCACGACCAGCAGCGCGCGGGCCAGCTCCGGCGGGCCGCCGAGGAACTGCCCCCCCGCCGGGGTGTGGGCCTCGAGCCGCTCGTAGACCGCGCGCAGGGGGCGCCGCTGCAAGCGCAGGTAGTAGGGGGCCTCGCGCTCCTCCAGCAGCGCGTCGAGGAACGCGGCGGGCCCGGCGGCCTCGAGCTGGGGCAAGGTCACCGCGGCCATGGATACACCGAGTCCTGGTAGCGGCGGAAGTTGCTCAGCAGCGGGTCGACGGGGCCGTGGCGGGTGCCGGGGCTGGAGAAGCGCAGGACCACGGAGAGGGTCGCGGTGACCGCGCTGGATTGGGCCACGTAGCGCGCGCCGGCGTGGACGCCGACCCAGGCCCAGGAGTTGACGTAGGTCTCGACCCCCACGTCGAGCAGGAGGTGATCCTCGTCGTCGGTGCGGAAGCGATCGGCGTCTTCGAAGCGGTGGTAGTGCAGGTAGCTGGCCTGGGCGAACAGCCACTCGTGGTGCCAGCGCGCGCGCACCCCGAAGACCAGCCGCTCGGCGTCCTGAGGGCGCAGGCTCTCGTTCGTCTTGTACTGCCCGATCGCCTCGAGGTAGGCGTTCTGATACGGCGTCCAGCGCAGGCGGAGGGTGAACCGCAGCCAGGCGCGGTGGTTGGCGCGGTATTGGCTGGCCACGTCGCGGAACAGGTCGTCGCGCAGGCGGACCTCGCGCCGGCGCGAGACGCTGCTCGTCCAGAAGCCGATCTCGGGCTCGAAGATCGTCTGCAGGCGCCACACCAGCGGCTGGGCGTAGCGCAGGCGGACGTTGGTCTGCCAGGCCTTCTGCGAGCCGCCGCCGGCGTGCTGGTGCACGCCCCAGGTGTTCAGGATCAGGCTCAGGCCGGGCTCTTGCGTGAAGGCCGTGCGCAGGCGGAGCTCGGCCTTGGCGACGGGCTCCTGGCCGTCGACGGCGATCGAGGAGAGCGCGAAGCGGGTGTAGGTCGTGAAGCGCTGGTGGGTCTCGGCGTGGTAGCGGATCGGGTGCCAGTGGTGCAGGCGCACGCCGACCTCGAGGGTGTCGGCGCGCAGCTCCTCGTCGGCCTGGCGGCGCTCGGCGCGCTCGCGGAGGGTGCCGACGAGGAAGGGCTCGATCACGAATTCGTGGTCCCCCATGCGCGGGCGGAGGAAGTCGGGGGGCTCCGGCCGCGGGAGGCCGAAGCCGGGCGGGGCCAGGGGGCGGGCGACCCGGGTCCGGCCCTCGGGCTCGGCGTCCTGCAGGACCTCGCGGGTGAACTCCAGCGGCTCGGGGTCGATCTCGCGGCGGAGCAGGCGGACGTAGCCCGACGTCGGGAGCTGCACCCGCGGGGTGATCCCCCGGCGGACCACCGGCAGGTAGCTGACCTCGGGGCGCGTCTGCGCCGCGGGCTCCCAGAGGTTGACCTCGCGGCGGGCGAGGATCGCCTCGTCCCAGCGCTCGAGCTCGAGCAGCGCCGGCCCGCGCAGCGGGAGCGCGACCTCGCGCCCGTCCGCGGCGTAGGCGCGTTGGATCGTGACGTGGGAGTAGCGTTCCCAGGCCGCGTGGGGATCGTCGGGCGGTCGTCGCAGGAGGCGCGCGTGCACGCGCATGCCGGCGTCGGCGTGAGGTGGGGCGGAGGCCAGGCGCACGATCGCGCGCTGGGTGCGCTCGCTGAGGGGCAGCACCACCCGCCGCCCGAGCTCGAGAGGACCGGCGTGCACCAGGCGCCCGTCGAGCCACACGTTGACCTGGGCCGCGTCGCCGGGGTGCGGCGACTCGACGTTGGCCGCGACCTCGAGGGCGAGGGCCGCGGGTTCAGCCGACGCGAAGCGCCAGCGGGTCGTGCTGCCCTCCACGATCAGGCTCTCGGTCCCCGGGGGCTCGAACACCGCAGCCGCGAGGCTCGGGTCGCGGTGCGCGCCGCGGACCAGGCGCACGCGGCGGTAGTCGCGGATCAAGGGCGCGAGGTCCACGTTGCGCACTCGGGTCAGCCCGAGGGCGAGCCCGAAGTGGCGGGAGGCGTGGGTGCTGTCGGGGTGCGGGTCGTCCCCGAGCATGGCGTAGACCGCGAGGGCGCGCACGATGTGCTCGTCGTCAGCGGCCGAGCTCCCGCTGAGCCCGGCGTAGAGCAGGTCGTCGGCGAGCTGGGTGATCAGCGCGGGGTCGAGGGTCGAGGCCGCCGTCAGCTCGCCGACTCGCCGCTCGAGGGAGCGCTCGAGGGCTTCGCCGAGGTCGGCCCGCAGCAAGCGTGGTGGGCGCGGGGGCGGGTGCCGGGGGGCGAGGTCGCGGGGGCTGGGGCCCGCGCTGCGGCCGATCTCCTCCTCGAGGGTGAAGAACGCCGTGCCCTGGGCGGGGTCGATTGCCAACCGGTGGCGGCCGGCGGGGACGTGGATCCGCCACACGTCCCCCGAGCCGCACACCAGCTCGGGCGCGTTGGGCCCGGCTCCGGCGCGCACGGGCTCGCCCGGGCGGACGACGAGCGAGGGGCGGCTGGTGAGCACGGTGCGCGTGCGCGGTCCGTCCGGTAGCCCTCGCAGCGCATACCGCACGGGCGCCGCGTGGCGGCGGGTGCGACCGCGGGCGTCGCGCAGGTGCGCGGGGCGCGCGGTCAGGCGCAACGTCGTGGGTCCCTGCACGCGGAACAGGAGGGAGGGGTCGCCGCCGCGGAGGAGGATCGTGCGCCAGCGGTCGCCGCCGCCCTCGAGCCACACCTCCGGGGGGCGGGCGTCGTAGGCGTGGCCGGGGAGGGGCCAGCGCCTGGCGGCGGGGTCGAGGGCGCCATGGGCGGGAGGCCAGTGGCCGAGGCCTAGATCGCCCCGCGCGTGGACGCAGCCCTCGGCCAGGCGCAACAGGTGCGCGGCGCGCCCGCGGCGGCCGCGCGCCGTGAGCTCGGCCGCCGCCGCGCGCAGGGATTCGGCCTCTCGGGCGAGCCCCGCGTAGAGAGCTTCCTGGTCCAGGTCGCGCGACTCGCCCCAGCGCTCGAGGGCGATCAGGCGCGCGAAGTAGACGTCGCGGGGTGTGTCGCCGACGGAGAGACCGTAACGGCGGCGCAGGAGCAGCTCGAGGTCGCTGGGCGCCGCTGCGCCGCGCAGGGACTCTGCCCGCTCGAGCCAGCTGCGCGCGAGGAGCTTGTCGCGGTTGGCGGAGGCCGCGGCGGCCAGCAGGCAGAGCTCGACCGAGATCCCGCCCCCGCGGAGGGCGGCGCGGGTGTGGCCGCGCAGCCGGCGCACGTCGTCGGTCTCGTAGGCCAGCGCGGCGAGGGCGGTGTGGATCCGCAGCTGCAGCAGGCGCTCCGACGACGGCGAGAGCGCCAGCGCGCGCACGAGGTCTCGGCGGGCGCGCTGCAGCTGGTCGAGCTCGAGCAGGATCAGGCTGCGTTCGAGGAGGCTGAGGGCCAGGAACTGCGGTGTAGCCTGCCCCGCCGGCTGGGGCAGCGCGTCGTCGGTGTCGAACACGCCGCGGGAGCTGCCGCCCAGGCGCTCGCTCAGCGCGCGCAGGGTGTCGAGGTGCGCGCCGACGTCGACGGTGCGGGCGAGGGCTCGCTGGACTCCCGAGGGGGGGACCTCGATCGTGCCGAGCCCTGCGGGGAGCAGGAGCGGCGGTTGACCGAAGCGCTGCTCTTCGACGCTGCCGTAGGCGGGGTAGTCCCAGGGGCCCACCAGACGGACCGCGCGGGCGTGGGGGGGGACGACGAACTCGCCGCGGACCACCGGACCGGGGAGCACCTCCGGGATCCGGCGCTCGCCGCGAATGTAGAGCAGGCGCAGCTCGCGGGTGGGGTGACCTTCGACCTCCAGCCTGAAGGGCAGGTCGAGGTCGGGCCAGGGGTAGGGCACCTCGACCCCCAGGCTGACCCGCAGCGCGCTGGGGTAGTCGCCGGGGCTGAGCCGGGCCTCGAGGCGCTCGCGGCCGTCGCCGTCGGGCTCGAGTCGGTCGAGGGTCAGGGGGTCGACGAACCACGCCTCCGACGTGTCGCGGGGACGTACCCGACCGCGGATCAAGAGCCAAGGGGCGGGGTTGAAGCCGGTGGCTTCGAGGCGGATCGCCTCGCCGCGGGTAGGGCCTGCGCCGTCCTGGGCCAGGCTCAGCTCGACCGGGGCCCAGGGTGAGACGTGGGTCAGTTGCCCGCTGGGGTTCCCCCCGAGCTCGAGGGACAGCCCTCCGCGCCAGCCGTCGTTTGCGGCCAGCAGCGAGATCGGCTCTGCGGAGCGGGCCTCGAGGGTCAAGGGTGTCGCGCGGGCCAGGAGCGCGGTGGCTCGGATCCCCGTCTGCGCGAGCTGCCAGGCCGACTCGGCGCGAGGGTCGGGAGCCGACTCGTCGCTGGAGGGAAGGATCGGGTAGAGGAAGCGGCGGGCCGCGCTGGCGCTGTGGTGGGTGCGGGGCAGGCGCGCGTAGCGCGAGGTCGCGCTGCGGCGTGCCGAGAGCTGGGCCTGGTAGAGCAGCGCACGCATGTCGCGCGTGTTGCGCGGAGCGGCGGGGGCGATCGGCAGCCGCCTGCCGCCCGCCTCGGGGAGCCCGGCCAGGGCGCGGAACACGAGCTCGTAGAGCTCCGGGTAGAGGTGCGTAGACTCGTCGAGGGCCTTGCGCGCCCAGCGCTCCGGGGGGGGCACGATCTCGCGCTCGAGCCAGAGGCGCAGCGCGTGCTCGAGAGCGAGGCCTCGCCACGGGTCGAGGGGGGCGTCGAGGTCGGCCTCGACCGCCGCGCGCAGGCGCTCGGTGGCGGAGCTCAAGGGTGCGGCGTCACCCAGCCGGGCGGCGAGGTCGGCGCGGCGCGCCACGACCCAGGCCCCGAAGCGGTGGCGGGCTTCGGGGTCGAGCGCGCCGAAGCTACCGGCGGAGCGTGACGAGTCGTGGGCCGCCAGGCTCGCCGAGTCGTGGGCGGCGGCGGTGGCGGAGTTGGGGGTGGCGAGACTCGTGGAGTCCGGGGCGGAGGGGCTCGTGGAGTCCGGGGCGGCGGGGGTCGCGGAGGCGAGGGCGGCGGCGTCGGCCCGGGCCGCGCGGTAGGCGCTGAGCTCCTCGTCCAGCGCGGCGTAGGCCTCCAGCGCGCTGGTGTAGCGGCCGCGCAGCTCGTCGGCTACGGCTCGCAGCGCGCGTCGCCGCGGGTCGTGGGCGCCCTCCAGCTCGGCGGGGCCGGGGAGGGTCGCGAAGGGGGCCTCCGCGTGCAAGTCGAGGGTCCGGTGCAGCTCCTCGACGGCGAACCAGGCGTGGGGGGTGTGGGAGATCAGGCGCACGGTATGAGATCCGGGTGGGACGGTGATCCGCGCCTCGCTGAAGCCGCTGAGCACGAGGTCGAAGAGCTCGCGCCCGGCGAGCTGCTCCTGGAGCTCTTCGTCGTCGTAGACCTCCGCGGTGGCGCGCAGGTCAGGGCGCACGAGCCGCTCGAGGTGTTGGGTCACCTCGTCGGTCTCGACCGAGAAGCGGACCGCTGAGTTGGGCGGGGAGTCGCGGTGGCTCCAGGTGGCGCGCACGAGGACCCGCAGGGTGGCGGGGCCCTCGACGGTGCGCTCCCAGGGCGCGTCGAGCATCGCGTAGCGACGCCCCCACACCGAGCCGAAGCGAGGGTCGTCGCGGAGGCGCAGCGCGCCGTCGGGCAGCGGCCAACTCGTGATCCGGGTGTGCGCCTCTACCGGAGGGCGCACCTGGTGGCTCTGGATCTGGAACGCGGCGATCCGGGTGCGGCGGGCGAGGGCGTCGTCGTCGGCCGGGGGCCAGGGAAGCAGGACGTCCTGGGCAGCGAGGAAGGTCTCGACTTGACCTCCGGGGAGGGTCTCCCGCGCGCGCCACACCCGCGGCCAGGGGGTGGCGGGGTCGCGGGCCGCGCGCAGCGCCCGCTCCAGCCGCTCCCAGGACTCGGGGGGGCGGGTGAGGATCAGCCCGCGCACGGAGAGCGTGAGGGCCTCGCCGGCGCGAATGGCGAACCAGCCTCGGCCGGGGCGCAGCCCCAGGTCCGCCCACAGCCGGGTCACCCCACCGGGGAGGATCTCGCTCTGGGTCGGGAGCTGCACCGCGAGCATGGCGCTGCCGCGGGGGGGCTCGCTGGGGTTGGGGCGGGCGTCGGGCGAGCGAGCGCTGGTCTGCTGTACGTCCTTGTTGGGCTGATGGCAGAGGTAGACCTGCGCCCGCTCGGCGGGTCCCAGGCGCGAGCCCTCTGCGCTGGGCTCGAGCAGGACTTCGAGGCTCTTGAGCCCGGTGGCGGGGACGAGCAGGTAGGCCCCCCGCTCGAGGGTCGCGCTCGCCGCGGACCCCGGCTCGAGCGCCCGGCCGGCGGTGAAGCGCCAGGCAGGGAGCGGGGTGATCCAGCGCTCTCCGTAGCCTTCGGGCAGGTCTGCGGACTCCTGCGCCCCGCTCCAGCCAGCGACCAGGGCCAGGGTCAAGCCGACGCTCCAGCGACGCGTGCTCACGGCCCCTTCCCCCGGACGCAGAGCGCGCGCACGAGGACCTTCCCGGGACGCTGGCCGCGGAGGATCGCGGTGCGCGCCTGGGCGTCCTCGAAGGTGCAGCGACGCCACACCCGGATCCAGGGCCAGGCGGGGGTCCCGTCGGCGGCGCGCATGGGGGCGTCGTCTGCGGTGGTCCCAAACACGTGGTGCTGCTCGCGGCGGATCAGGGCGTCGTCACGCCCGAAGAGGTCCAGGGTCCAGTCGCTCCACGCCAGCTGCGGTCGCTCGGCGGCGAAGAGCTCGATCACCCACAGGTCGCCGGGTTGCAGGTCGACGGGCAACGAGACCACCAGCGGGCCTTCGCGATCGGTGGTCCAGGCGCCGAGGGTCCGCAGATCTCCCACGCGCGGGTGGTCGATGGTCCGCACCCAGAGCTGGCCCGAGCGCAGCGGTTGGGAGGTGCGCAGCTCGAGGTCGTGGAGGGTCGGGCTCACGTCGCCGATCGAGAGCGCGCCGTCGGGGACGACCACGCGCTCCCGCGCCAGCTCGACGCCGTCGAGGAGCACGGTCAGCTCGATCGGCTCCTGGAGCGCTACGGGAATCCCGGCGTAGCGGACGAGGACGTGAGGGAAGGCCTCGGGCGACGAGTTGGGGTCGGCGAGGTCGATCCGCAGCGGAGTCCCCGGCTCGACCGGGCGCAGGAGCGAGAACGGGGCGGCGGCGCGGATCGGCGCAGGGCCGGTCAGCTGCACGCGGCTGTCGGCCCCGGCGACCGCGAGCGGCTGCGTCTCGCTCTCGTTGGCCTCGAAGCGGAGCACGGGGTCTTGCCGCTCGGCCAGCTGGCGCGGGGTCATGCGGTATTCGCTGGGGCGCCCGCCCTCGGGCTCGAGCACGCGCCAGTCGCCCTCCTTACGGAACGAGCGGGTGAGGGTCGTGAATCCCGCGGAGTCGAACTCGCCGCCGTCCAGCCACTGGAGGTCGCTGGGGCGCTCGCTGACCACTTCGCTGGCCAGGCCAAAGCGCTCGGCGGCTCGCACGGGGATCACCCGCCCCAGGGCGCCGTTGGGCAGGCCCCCGCCGTGGAGCACGATCCCGTCGGGGGCGACGACCCGCACCCCGAGCAGGGCGTCGAACTCCGGCGGGCCCACGAGCTCGATGCTCTCGGCGTGCCGCGGCAAGGGCACGTAGAGGGGACGGCTGCGCCACACCAGGTGCCCGGGGTGCTCGACCCGCCCCGCGCGTTCGAGCCGACGCCAGGCCGGGGTCCGCAGGAACTCGTCGAAGCCGCCGCCCACGTAGCGCAGTCGGATCCGCACCGGGGCTTCCGGTGGAGCTTGAGCGTCGCCCGTGGACCAGAGCAGGATCGCGCGCATGACCTCCTGCCCGGGCCAGCCAGACCGTGGGCGCTCGACGTCCAGGGGCAGGGGGTAGGCGCGCACGCGCTGCTCGGCGCGGGGCAAGAGCACCCGCCGCGAATCGGAGAGGGTGCCGACGATCCGCACCCCCGAGATCGTGCCGCTGACGTTGGTGGTGCTGACCCCCACCGCGGTGCGGGCGAGGGGCGAGGTCAGGGGGGCGTGGGCGCCGGTGATCGAGACCTGCTCCAGCGGATCGTCGGAGGCGCCGCCCTGGCGCTGGACCTCCACCGCCTCGACCCCTTGTACGTCGGCGCTCCAGGTCTCGCCGCGGGTCATGCGGCTGGGACGCACGACCCGGGCCACGATCCACACGGTCCCGCGCCGCGGGCGGACGCGGAGGTCGAGCTGACCGATCGGGAGGTCGGCGCCGAAGCCAATCACCAGGCGCCAGGTCGCGCCGCGAGGTGCGTCCTGGGGGGTCAGCGCGAGGGCGCGCGGCTCGCTGCCGGCCTCGAGCAGGAAGCTGCGCTGGGTGTCGGTGGGGAGTACGGTCACCGGCAGGCCCGTCAGCGCCCTGCGGCGAGCAGGGCTGAGGTCGAGGTCCAGGCGTAGCGGCTCTGCGTCGGGCTTGATCACGTCCACGACCACGTAGCCAGGCTGGCCGTCGTGGTCCCACTCGGCGGCGAAGGGCTCGCGCGCGGAGGCCGGGAGCGCGTGGCGCAGCACCCAGCCGGCGTCGGGGCTCCCGGGGTCACTGACCAGCGCGCTCGCTCGCGGGGGGATTCGGGGGCGCCCGCGGGCGATCAGGTGTCGCGAGGCGACCCCGTCGCTGGGGAGCACGATCACCTCGCGCGGCGAGGGGAAGGGCAGGCCCTCGTCGAACACGTCGACCTGTTCGTCTTGCCCCAGCACGCGAAAGGCGTCGTCGCGGTAGGGTTCGTAGCCGTCGTCGCGGGGGTAGGTCCCCCGCGGGCGCACTGGGACCAGGAACGGCTGGGCGTTGGCGCCCGTGGTCAGGGTCAGCACCTGGCGACTGGGGTCTGGGCGCGGGTCGCGTGGCCCCCGGACCAGCCCGTTCTGCACCGTGAGCAGGATCGCCGTGGCGGCCAGCTCGTGGTGGGCGGTGTTCGAGGGGCGGACGCGGAAGAAGCGACGGCCGCGGGGGTCCGAGGCCAGCGCGCAGAGGAAGCGGGGCGCGTGCTCGGTGGGCACGGGCTCCGGGAGGCGCACGTCGGGGAGGCTGAGGTCGGCGTAGAGCAAGGACGGGTCGTCGGTCCACACCTCGAACTGACGCGCCCACTCGGGGAGTCGCACGCTGAGCAGTCCCGCCCCGCTCGTGGTCAGGTGGGCGAAGTCCTGCGGCAAGCGCTCGAGCTCGCGGGGTTGGAGCTCGACGAGGGTCTCTCCGGCGAGGACTTCGGCGGTGGTGTCGCCCTGCAGTCGCCAGTGCACGGCGATCGGTGGCGGCGCGTCGAGGGAGCCTGCGTCCAGTAGGCCCGCGCGGCGCACACGCAGGCGCAGCGCGACCTGTTGCGCGATCTCGTCGGCCGTGAAGGTGAAGGTCAGCACGCCCGGTGGCGCGGGGAGCTCGGTCTCGGGGGGCAGCTCGCGGATCACGGGGACCAGCAGGCGAGTGATCGCTTCGGGGTCGCCGCTGAGGTAGGCCAGGCGACGGTCGCTGGCGGGCGGGATCAGCGGCGTACGCGGCAGCTCCACGGCCCGCAGGCGGGCGAACACGGGGCTGCCGGCGTGCCTCAAGACCAGGCTCGCGGGGGCTGGACTGAACAGGGGGGCGGCCTGCTGGAAGACGTTCAGCGAGATCGGGCGCTCGGGCTCGCCGGGAACCCGCAGGGTCAGACTCAGGTCGGCTTCGTCCTCCGGGCTCAGCAGACGGTCGAACTCGAGGGCATAGCGGCCAGCCTGGGTGACGTCGAACACCAGCGGTCGGTGAGGTTGGACCTCATGCCAGGTCGGGTCGGCGAGGGTCCGGCTGAGGCTGGCGAAGAACGCCTCGCGCTCTTCCGTGGACAGCTCGCGGCGCAGGATCGGGCGCGCCGGGGGGGGCTCGCCGCGCTCGTCGACGGCCTTGAGCGTCGTCCAGGTGTAGCCGCGTACGTGGTCGCGGACCGAGGTCGGCAGCAGCTCGGGGGGCAGGCTGGAGCGGCTCGCAAACTTCTCCAGGCGCTCTCGCTGGAGCGCCTGGGCGCGCAGCCCGACGGAGATCAGCTGGCGGGTGAAGAAGCGCACGAGGAGCTCGCCGGGGAGCTGGTCCACCAGGCTGATCCGCAGGGCCTTGGCCTGAGGAGGGAAGGGAGTCTTGGGGAGGATCACGTTGCGGTGGCTGCTCAGCCGGTGCCCTGCGGGGTCGACGAAGAGTCCGATCGCCTGCTGGCTCTGGGGTGCCGGGCGCATGGGCTTGGTCCAGTGCCGCAGCGCGATCACTCGCCCCTGATCGTCGAGCCACTCGAACTGCAGCGCGACGTCGACGGCGCGCGCGGCCTGCAGCGGGTCGTAGCGCAGGAGCAAGCCAATGGTCAGCCGCTCCTGAATGTCCTCGGTGTCGAGCTGCAGCGGGCGCGCAGGGTCGAGGGGGAAGAACACGCGGCGCACGAGCTCGTCGTCGTGACCGGGGGCCAGGGCCGGCGGGCTGGCGAGGGTCATGAACTGCTTGGCGCTGAACAGGACCAGCGCGGCTGTGAGCATGACGCCCAGCCGTCGGGGCCAACGAACGGGGGGCTGGCGGACGACGATCAGCTCAGCCACGGCGGACCCCAAACAGCAACCGATGCCGCAGGCGCAAGAAGGTCTCGACGTCCCGTGGCTCGCCGCGACCGCCCGCGCCGAGGAGGTTGATGATCACCACACTCCCGCTGGGCTCTTCGCGGAGCACGAGCAGCAACGCGGCGGCCTCGAGGTCCTCGACCACCCGCGCGGTCCAGCCCTCGGGTAAGAGCGCGAGGGCCGCGGCGAGGGAGGCGACCGAGCGCGTCTCCTGGTGGCGGAACACGTGGCGCATGCTCGGCTCGAGCCCCAGCGGCTGCTCGGCGCCGAGCTCGACCCCCTCGCGCTCGAGGTAGGTGGAGAGGGCCAGGCGCTCGATCGGGAGCCCGAGGCCAATGAACACGTTCTCGCTCTCGGGGGTCAGCGGCTCGATCTGCAGCCGCCGGCGGAGGGTCGCCGCGACCCACACCCCGCTCACGTCGTCGAGGGTCAGGAAGCGGCGGTAGCGCGCCTGGAGCGTGACGCCGAGGTCGTAGCCGCTGAAGGAGCCGGGGTCTTCGAGTTGGATCCTCCAGCCGAGGTGGGCGAAGCTCGAGAGCCAGGGCTGCACGAGGGCCTGGTCGTCGGCGACGGTCGGCGAGAGCAGGTCGGGGCCGAGGAGGATCCCGTCGGCCCCGCGCTGGGCCGCGGTCGGCTGGGCGCGCTGACCGCGCACCTGGAGGATTCGCGGCGGGCGGGCGCCGAGCTCCAGCGCGCGCTCGAGGAGGACCTCGTCGGCGAGGTGGAACAGGGTCTGGCGGAAGCGGATCGAGGCCACGTCCGGAGGCAGGGCTCCTGCCTGGGGGTTGCCGACGCCAGCCACGGTCATGCTGCGGGCGCCCGCGGCGAGGAAGATCAGCGCACCGACCTGGTCGGTGTGCGCGTGGAGGTGGGGGTTGGGGACCTCCACGTGCAGGTCGTCGCGCGCGGGTCCCACGGCCAGGATCAGCGCGCCGTCGACGCCGCTCACGCCTTCTTCGTCGGCCACGACGAGGTAGCGCGAGCCCTGGTTCGGCTCGCGGAGCACGAGCAACTGCAGGTCCAGGGCGCGCGCGATCAGACGCGCGCTCGACATGCGCTCGACTGCTCCCTCGTCGACGACCCGCCGCAGCAAGACGCGCTTGAGGGTCGTGAGGTCCTGCATGCTCCACTCCTCTCGCTCCGGGGGCGCGGTGGGCGGCGCCTCGCGCTCGGCGTGGAGGAAGGCGTGGAGGTAGGAGACCCGCTCGGGAGGCGGCGGGTTCGAGCGACGGGCGAGAGCCTCGGCCGCCGCCGGGTCGACGGCGAGGGTCACGACCCCGCCGGTCACCCGCTGGCAGAGGTCGGCGCGCAAGGGGGAGTCGAGGCGCCCAGGAGCGAAGACCTGCAGCTCGGGGATCGCGGCGCGCAGGCTCTGCAGCGAGGGGAACGCGTCGGGGAGGCTGCCCTGGAGGTCGAGGGTCGGGCTCGTCCCGGCGGTGACCTCGCACACCGGCCAGTCCGGGGCGAAGCGCAGGATCTGTTCGACCCCCCACAGGGGATCGCCGTCGGGCGGGGTGAGCACGATCGCCCGCGGACGGATCTGGCGCGCGAGGACCCCCGCCGCGACCGCGGCGCTGAGGGTCGCGTCTTCGCTGTGGTGCGCGAGGATCACGGGGGTCCCGTCGGGGTCGGCTCGCAGGAGGAAGGTCGCGGGCGCCCCCGTGGCGCTCAGCGCGACGTAGCTCCCGTGGTCGCTGGTGAAGCGAGCCAGCTCGACCTCCAGCCGGTCGAGCCGGCTGGTGAGCGCCGGGATCCCCAGGTCGTGCTGGAGCGCGTCGAGGGTCAGGGCCACGCCCTGGGCGAGCTGCATGCGGCGGTCGCGGCGCTGGCTGGTGGGGGTCGGGGTGTAGCGCGTGCTGCGCAGGATCGCGAGGTCGAGCTCGAGGCGGTGCTCGGGGACCCCAGGGGTCGGCTCGAAGGGCAGCGGCGCGAGCACGCGGATCCCGAAGGCCGCGACGAAGGCCACCGTGCTCCCGATCACGAAGGTCAGGAAGGTCAGGATCACGGTGGGGAAGAGCGACATCCGCGCCTTCTTCGTCCACACCTTGCCCGCGAGCAGCGCGGAGATGATGTAGCCGAAGCCGGCGACGTCGGTGAACGCGCGCTGGGGCGCGACCCCGAGCATCAGCCACCCGATCGCGAGCTTGATCATGACCGCGATCGTGAACAGGTAGGTCGTCAGCCGGGGGCCGCTGAGGGTCAGGCGGTTGAGCGGGGGCAGCTTGTGCAGCAGCTTGCCGACCGCGAACGCGCCGATGGCCTCGCCCACGGTGACCCCCAGGCGCAGGGGCTCGAGCAGCGCGAGGGCCAGGAGCGGGGGGAGCAGGATCCCGCCGAAGTCCCAGCCGTAGCGCAGGGCGAGGTAGGAGGCCACCGCCGCGCCGACCACGATCATGATCTCGGCCTTGGCGCTGCGCGAGAAGTCGAGGGCCACGTCTTCGAAGGTCGCGTCGAGGTGCGCGATGTCGAAGTTGACCAGGGGGACCACGATGTAGAGCAGGATCACGAGGGTGATCCCGGTGGTCACGCTGGCCTGCACCAGCCCCTTGCCGAGGCCCGGCTTCCAGAACAGGTTCGCCAGCAGGGGCACGACCACCAGGCCCACCGCGCCGTAGCTGCGCACCGCCGAGGCGCCGACCAGGTCGCCGCCGAACCACGGCAGGGTCAGGGGCAGGAGGAACTCCTCGAGGAACAGGCGCACGGCGAGGGAGGCGAGGATGATGATCAGGAACCGGTCGCGGCCGAAGGGGGGCGTGATCGCCTGCTTGCGCCAGGCCCACTTGTGCAGCGCCTTGACCAGCAGGTGCGCGCCCGAGGCCTCGATCACGATCGTGACCGCGGCGGCTGGGTGCACGTAGACGATCGGCGCCAGGTAGCCGGGCACGACGAGACCCGAGTAGATCCAGCCGTAGCGCTCGACGAAGAAGTTCGTCACCAGCAGCCCGAGGAAGATCGGGAACAGCAGGCTCTGCTCGAGGCCGTTCTCTGGGAACAGGGGGATCATTGCTGCGCCGCGGCCAGCCGGGGATAGCGGGGAAGGGCCAGGCGCACGATCCGCCACTCCGCGCCTCGTTCGCGGGCCACCGTGCCGCCCGCTTGCTGCATCAGGTTCTCCAGCTCACCCTCGCTGCCTTCGATCAGCGTGCGCGCGGTGTCGCCGTGGTCGCGGACCTCGACCCACACCTCGGTCTCGCGCAGGAGCAGGCTGGCCTTGACCTCGCCCTGGGCTGGGGAGCTGGCGATCGCCTCGTGGAGGGCGAGCTCGATCGCCTGGCGCATGGGGGTCGCGCGCCCCACGGCGTGGTGCGTGATCTGCTGGCCCTCTCGCGAGAGGGTGACCCCCAGCTCGCGGGCCTGGGGGGTGGCCAGCTCGAGCACCCGCTCGAGCTCTTCGCCGAGGTCGATGGCCACGTTGTGGGTCTCGGCGGTCTCGAGGTCGAGGCTCGTGGCGTGGGCGGCGTCGCCCAGGGCGCCGTCGATCTCGCCGACCTTGCTGCGGATCAGCTGCATGGACTCCTGGACCTCGGCCTCGTCGCTGTCGAGCCCGACCATTTCGGCGGTCATGCTCACGGCCTGCAGCGCGCCGCGCACGTGCTCGGCCATGCCGGCGTAGGCGGTGCCCTTGACCCGGCCGAGGCGGGTCAGGTCGCTCACGTCGCGGGCCATCAACAGCAGGCTCGTCCCCAGCTCGCCCAGCTCGAGGCGCTCGAGGACCACGTTCAGCGTGCGGTCCTCGGGGTGCAGGGTCGCGTAGACGCTCTGGGGGTGCCCGGCGAGGGCTTCGCTGACCACCCGCGCGGCCATTTCCTCCGTGCCCTCGAGCAGGGTCGCGAGGAACGGGATCAGCCGGGGGGCGCAGGCCAGGCGCGCGGCGAGGGCGTCGTGGGTCTGGTTCTTGACCAGCGGGCGACCGAGGGGGTCGGCGATCAGCAGCGCGTCGGGGATCAGCTCGACCACGCGCACGAGGAAGCCGCGCTCGGTGGCCGCCTTGAGCGCGGTGTAGCGCAAGCGGTAGAGCGCGGCCTGGCGCGAGGTGCCCTGGGGCTCGCGGTCGAGCCAGGCCGAGGCCAGCAGCCCGCCGAGGGTCGCCTGGTTACGCCACCAGCGCTCGACCTCGGCGCGGCCGGCGCCGCTGAGGGTCGGGAGCAGCAGCAGCCGCTGCTGGCCGGTGCCGATCCCGAGCACGACCCCGGCCGTGTTCAGCCGGGGGAAGTCGACGACCTCGCTCTGCCCAGCGGGGAGCTCGGTGAGGAACAGGCCCGGCGCCTCGGCGCCGAGCCCGGTCAGCAGGGCGTCGCGCTCGGCGGTGCAGCTGAGGGTCACCCGCGGCCCTTGCTGGTCGACGTGGGCGACGACCTCGGCGTCCACCAGCTGGCGGAACGCGGCGAGGCTCGCCTCGTCGGGGGCGGGCGCCTCGAGGGGCGCGAGGGCCAGGCTGCGGCGGAGCTCCTCGGTGATCCCGTCCACGTCCTGGCGTTGGCGGCGGGCGCGGCGCGCGAGGCCGAGCAGCAGGCCGGCCGGGACCGAGAGCACCGTCGGCCACACCGGGACGATCAGCAGCGCGCCGAGGCGCAGCGCGATCAGGATCAGGAGCACCGCGCCGAGGAACACCGCGCCGGCGAGGGCGGCGGAGCGACGCCAGCGCGGGAGCACCAGCCCCGCGAACAGCGCGACCGCCACGCACACCAGCATGCCCCAGCCGCGGGGCAGCCGGGTCAGCACGAGGTCGGCCCGCAGCCCCTCGAGGGCGAGGGCGACGGCGCGAGACTCCAGCACCTCCTCGCGGTTGGGCGTCCACACCACCGGCTCGCCCGGGCGCGCGCGGGTGATCACCCAGCGGCCGCCGCGCCAGGGGCGCTCGAGGGCTTCGCCCGGTTGCATCCGCCACAGCGGGAGCCCGGTCACCGCCGCCGGGGGCAGGGGCACCAGGTGGCCGCCGCTCTCTTCGAGGGCGCCGAAGAGGGTCTGCACCGGCTCGCCGTCGACCTGCTCCTCTCCGCGCACGCGTCGCCAGGTTCCGTCCCAGTCGGGGCGCAGGTGGACCAGCGCGTGGGCCTCGGGGAGCTCCGGGATCATGAGCTCGGCCCGCGGAGGGCGCGCGAGGGTCGGGTCGCGCACGAGGCGCGAGGCATAGAGCACGGGGGGCGCGCCGTCGGGGGCGGGGAGCGCGGCCAGCGCGCGGCCGGTCGGCGCGTCGAGGACGACCAGCTGGCGCGCCTCGTCGGCGACCGCCAGCTGGAGCAGCGCCGCGGCCTCGATCTCGGGGTCCTGGACCTGGATCAACCAGGTGTCGCCCGGGAGCTCGGGCAGGGCGCGGCGGCGCTCGAGGGCGTCGCCGAGCGCCTGCTCCAACGGGCGCATGCGCTCCCAGGCGAAGAGCAGGAGCCCGAACCAGGCGACGAGGCCGAGCCAGAACCCGAGGCGATTCACGCGTGGCCTCCCCGCGTGCCGGCCAGGGCCTCGTGCGCGGTTCGTCCGTCGTGGGTTGCCCGGTGCATCGTCGCTACGCGCCGCCCCCCGGCGAGCTCCCGGCGATCTTGGGCACGAGCTCCAGCAGCGCCTTGACCTCGAACGGCTTGCGCAGGTAGGTCGCGCCCAGCGCCTCGGCCTTGGCGCCGTATTCGGCGTCGCGGGCGGTGGCCACGATCACGGGGAGGTCCTTGAGCACCGGGTCCTGGCGCAGCTCGGCGAGCACCTGCAGCCCGTCGCGGCTCGGCATGACCAGGTCGAGCACGATCAAGCTCGGGCGCAGTTCGCGCAGCTGCTCGAGCACGCGGGTGGGGTCGTTGACTTCGACGACGCGATAGCCCTTTCGGCCGAGCGCCATGGCGATCAGCTTCGTCAGGACCTTGTCGTCGTCGACGGTCACCACCAGGGGTCCGTCGGGGGCAGGTTTGGTCACAACCGGAGTCTAGTCAACGCCTTGGACACCTGCACGCAACATGCAGGGTGATTTTTATCGAGTCAGGCGGCTAGAAGACCGAGAACACGGAGTTGATGAAGCTCGTGCGGTTGGGGAGCAGCCCCCGCTTGACGTAAGTCATGCCCCGCTGGAAGTTCACCAGGGCGTCGTCGATGTTCGCCGCCTGGTCTTGCAGCGCCTTGGCCGACTCGGGGTTGTCCGCTAGCTGGGTGCGGATCCGGTCGAGGGCCTTGGGCAGGTTGCGGCTCGTGCTCCGGGTCCACTCGCCGATCTCCTCGCCGCTGAGCACGCCGAGCAGGCCGCGCTCTTCGACTCCCTCGGCCGCGGCCCTGCGCAGTGGCTCGACCGTGTCCTGCAGCTCGTCGGCGAGCTCGGGGTCGAGGGCGCGCCCCAGGAGCCCCTCCTTGGCGCGGGTCGTGGCGGTGACCTCGCGCCAGTCGCCGAGAGCCTGACGCACTTCGACCGCGCGCACCGGGTCACCGACCCAGCCGCCGCTCCCCGCCTCGCCGGAGTTGGCGGCCGCGAGCCCCGAGCGCATCCGCCCGAGGACGTCGCGGCCGGCTTCGATGGTCTCGTCGATCGCGCCGAGGGTGTCGGCGGAGAGCAGGAAGCGGCCGATCCCCTGCTCGGCCTCGATCTCGGCCAGCGAGGCGTCGACCTTCGCCCATTGGTCGTCGAGGGCCTCGAGCGCGTCGCGAACGTCGAGCACGCGCTGAGGGTCGAAGAGCACCGCCCCCGCGGGCCCGGAGTCGGGGTCGCGGAGCGCGGCGGTCTGCTTGGCGAGGCTGGCGAAGGACTCGCGGATCGCCTCCCGCCGTCCGGGGGTCGGCTCGCCGATACCCACCGACGTGCGCAGGGACGCCTCGTGGAGCTGGTCCAGCTCGATCGAGGGGGTCGTGGGGTCGCCGGGGGTGATCCGCACGGCCATGGTCCCCAGCGCGTTCTTGCGCACGATCTCGATGGCGTAGCCGTCCTCCAGGCCGTCTGGCCCCTCGCGCCCCGCGTGGAGGGTCAGCCCGGGCTCGACCTGGAGGGTCAGCTTCTGCCGCGACTTGTAGAGCTGGATCCGCAGCACGCGCCCCTGGCGCGAGCCGTTGATCTGGACCTCGTCGAGCTCCTTCAGCCCGCCCACGTTGTTGACCACGGCCTCGAGCTCTTGCCACTCCTTGAGCTCCTCGGCGGAGAGCGAGAGGGTGTAGACCCCGAGGAACACGATCCCCGCGAGGAAGGTCAGGGCCAGCAGCAGGTAGCGCTTGGAGTTCACGGAGGCTCGCTAGAACGCGGCGAAGACCGCGCCGATGAACGCGTTGACGGGGGCCTGCTCGCGCACGTCCTCGAGGCTGTCGCGGAACTCGACCACCAGCCGCTCGACGGAGCCGGCGATCCGGCCCACGCGCTTCCGCAGCTCCTGGTCGTGGACGATCATGCCCAGCGTCCCACCCTCGGGGTCGTCGACGGCGCGGGTGATCGAGGCCAGATGCTCGATGGTCTCGCGGGCGTTGTCCCCGGACTCCTTCTCGAGCAGCACGCCCAGCAGTCCCTTGCCCTCGTCGACCTTGTGGGTGATCGAGCCCAGGTTCTGCGCGGTCTCGGCGGCGCCCTCGTAGAGCCGGTCGTCGTGCACGAGCTTGCTGAGGGTGCCCCCGCCTTCGGGCTTGGCGACCTCACCGGTGACGTGCTTGATGTCGCTCACGATTCCGCGCACGTCGTCGGCGGGCCCCGGCTCGGCGCTGACCAACACCCCCAGGGCGCTCTTGCCCTCGTCGGCGCGCTCGAGGATCGCCTCGCCGTGCTCCAGCGCGCCTTTGCCGTGATCGATGGCGGCGGCCAGGTTCTGCGAGAGCGGTTTGTCGTCGCGGGTCAGGGCGCCGGCCAGCCCCTCGCCGTCGTCGACGCGGGTCACGATGTTGTTCACCCGTTGCGAGGCCGAGGCCAGGTTGTCGGTGATCGAGTTCAGCTTACGCGCCGCGCCCTCGTCGTTGATCAGGTAGCCGAGCACGTTGTTGGTGCGGGTCAGCTGGTCGGTGACGATCTTGATGTTGTCGACGATGTGCCCGACGTTCTCGTCGTTGTCCTCGATCAACTCGTTGAGGGTCTGCAGCAGCTCGCCTTCGGCTACGCCCAGGATCGCGACCCGCTCGGCGTCCTCCGGGGTCATGTCCGAGGTGTAGGGGGCGTACGTCCCGCGCGGGTCGTCGGTGCCCTCCGCGGGCTCGTGCCCGCGGGAGATCGCGACCACGCGGCCGCCGAGGGGCGAGAACGGGGTCACCCGCACCTCTCCGCCGTTGCGGTAGATCTCGACCTCGCTCTTGACCTCGAGCAGGACCCGGACCTTGCCGTTGGGCAGCAGGCGAATGCTCTTGACCTCCCCCGACTCGTGGCCCTCGACGCGGACCCCGTCGCCCTCCTTGAGCCCGTAGACCGAGGTGAAGTCGGCGAGGTAGAGCTTCTTGCCCTCGAGGCTGAAGTCACCGGCGACGATGGTGTAGAAGCCGAGCAGGATCACACCGGCCAGGAACGAGAGGCCGACGATCATTTCGCTCATGTGGGACTTGTTCACGGCTTCGCCTCCTGCGGCGGGGCGGTGAGCCCCGACACGAACTGCTGTACGTAGGGGACCGAGCTGGCCTCGATCTCGTCAGGGGTTCCGTACTGCACGATCTTGCCTTCGTGCAGGACCACCACCGAGTCGGCGGTCCGGCGCACGCTGGCCATGTCGTGGGTGATCACGATCTGGGCCAGGCCCAGGCGCTCGCGCATTTCGTTGATCATTTCGTCGACGAGGGCGGTCGAGATCGGGTCGAGGCCCGAGGTCGGCTCGTCGTAGAGGATCACCTTGACGGTCTCCTCCATGACCACGGCGCGGGCGAGGCCCGCGCGCTTGCGCATGCCGCCCGAGATCTCGGGCGGGTAGAGGTCGCGGGCGTGGGGGATCTTGAGCAGCTCGAGCTTGGACATCACCCGCGCTTCGATCTGCTCGTCGGTCATGTTGGTGTTCTCGCGCAGGGGGAGCGCGGCGTTCTCGAACACCGTCAGCCAGTTGAGCAGCGCGCCGAACTGGAAGTTGACCCCCAGCTTCTGCCGCGCCAGCTGCAGGCGATCGCCGCGGGCGTGGGTGATCTCCTCGCCGTCGAGCCAAATCTCGCCCTGGTCCGGGCTCAAGAGCCGCATCACGTGCTTGAGGGTCACGCTCTTGCCCGTGCCCGAGCCGCCGACGATGCACAGCGTCTCGCCCTCGTGGACCACGAAGCTGACCCCGCGGAGGATCTTCTTCTCGCCGAACGCCTTGTGCAGGTTCTTGACCCGCACCAGGATCTTGCTGCGCGCGAACTTGCGCGAGGCAGCGGCGGAGGGCTTGGAGTAGTCGTGGGCGGCGTGGCTGCCCGAGCTGCGCCAGAGGTGTTTCTCCGAGCCTGCCGGCGCCGAGTGGGGAGGTGAGGTCTCCCTGGGCGGCTCCTCGGGGGCCGGGACCATCTCTGGCTCGGAGTCGCTGTTGACCACCAACAGGGTCTCGGGCTCGCTCTCGGGGTCCTCGCTGGGGGCGGGCTCCTCCAGCGGCTCGGCCGACGGGTCCGACGGCTCGGGGGGCTCCGCGAACATGGGGTGCTCGCCGCTCACAGGCTGCTCGTCCCCTTGCCGTAGAACAGCGCGGTGAGGAAGTAGCCGAAGATCAGGATCAGTAGGTAGCACTGGATCACCGAGCTGCGGGTGGCCTTGCCCACGCCGACCGCGCCGCCCTTGGTGCGCAGCCCCTCGGAGCAGCTCACGATCGCGATCGTGATCCCGAACACCACCGCCTTCAGCAGGCCGGTGTAGATGTGATAGAGCTTCAGCCCCTCGAGCACGTTCTGGTAATACTTCGCCCAGCTCACGTTGAGCTGGGTGCCGGCGATGATCCCGCCGCCTACGATCGCGACCGCGTCGCTGAAGACCGTCAGCAGAGGCGTCATGCAGAGCATGGCCAGCAGGCGCGGGAAGACCAGGTAGCGCGCGGGGTCGATGCTCATCACCTCCAGCGCGTCGATCTCCTCGGAGACCTTCATCGTGCCCAGCTCCGCGGCCATGGAGCTGCCGACGTTGGCGGCCAGGATCAGCCCGGTCATGAAGGGGCCGAACTCGCGGCACACCGAGATCGCGACCAGCTGGCCGACCACCGCCTGCTGGCCGTAGCGGGCGAGCTCGACGCCCGCCGAGAGGCTGAGCAGGAAGCCAATGAACAGCGCCACGATCAGCGTCACCGGGAGGCTCTCGACCCCGGCCACGTACATCTGGCGCAGGATCATGCCCTTGCGCTTCCACACCTGAACCGGGACGAAGGTCCAGCGGAACGCCCGCCAGGCCATGATCAGCGAGAAGCCGGAGTTGTCCACGGCCTGGATCATGCGCGCGCCGATGGTGCGCGCGAGCTTCGCGACTTGGCCCTCCTTGCTCACGTGTCGCCTCCCCAGCTGGGGAACTCGGGCAGCCACAAGAAGCGCAGGGCCTTCTCACCGCCGAGGTTGCGGTATTGGAACAAGCCAAACAACAGGGACAAGCGGGTGTAGGCCCCCCGCTCGGGAATCGCCGGCAGGTCGCGGAGGCTGAACAGACCCAGGAGCGCCTGGTGCTCGCTGCCCCCGTCGGCGTCGCGGTGGTAGCGGTAGAGCCGGGTGAAGGGGCCGATCACGCGCTCGAAGCCGTTGGGGTCGTCGAAGTACCAGGGCGAGAGCAGGCTGAAGTCGACGCTGGAGTCCTTCAGCTTGCGGTAGTGCAAGAGCGGGAACACGCGGAACTTGTGCCGCTCGCGGCCGGTGTCCTTCTCGTGGGAGTAGGTGCGCCAGAACAGGGGCAGGAAATACTGCCCGTTGAACTCGGAGAGCTCGCTGTCGCCGTACTCGAAGCGCCAGATCGGCCAGGCGAAGAAGTGCCGGTGGTAGTCCTTGCGACCCTTGACCCCGAACAGCGGCCAGAGGTCGAAGCGGAAGCGGTCTTCGCCGCCGCCGACGATCAAGAACGGGAACGGGGCGCGCAGCTCCCACCACTTGCGCTGCTCGTCGTCCTCGTAGCGGAAGAACGGCCAGAGCAAGGTCGTGTTGGTGTATCTGGGCCCGGTGATCCGCCCGTAGAAGGGGAACACGAACAGGGTCTCGGTGGGGACCTCCTCGTCGAGTCCGTCACGGGCCCGGGTGTAGAAGGGCCACATGATGTGCGTGCGCTCGTAGACGAGCTCGTCGCGGAGGTTGGTGCGCGTGTAGTTGGCGTAGAAGGGGAAGATCCGGAAGCCGTCGTTGTGCGGGCCTTCGACGACGTTTACGAAGGGGAACGCGTAGTGGGTCGAGGTGTAGGCCCGGTCCTTGATCTTCATGTAGGCCGGGAAGGGGAACCCGTACCAGGTGATCTCCTCTTTACCGAGCAGGCCCTTGGTGGTGCCGCCGAAGGGGAACAGCGCGAAGTAGGAGTCCTCCTCCGAGTCGCCTGAGCCGTAGGCGAAGAACGGCCAGAGTCCGATGTCGCGGTCGAGGGCGCGGCCTTCCGTGTCGGGGAGGTCCTTGTGGTCGATCTGGTTGTCGTAGAAGAAGAACGGGAGCGAGTAGATCCCGCCGTCGACGGCGTCGCCTCCGCCGAAGGCCGGGATCGGGTCGGCGGAGACGCCGGGCTCGGAGGAGACCCCGCGCCCTACGGGGCCGGCGGTGCGGCCCAGCTCGCCACCGATCAGCAGGTTCAGCTGGTAGCCGTGGTGCTCACCCCGGCTGTACCACTGGCCGACGGGCCAGGGGAAGCGGACCACGGTCTCGGTCTCGGTGGGCGGGTCCGGCGGGGGGTCGTTGGGGTCCTGATCGCGGCGGGGGACCTCCCGCGAGTCGACGTTGAGCAGGAGCGCGGGCACGTCGACCGAGGTCCCGCCGGGGGTCGTGCGGTCGACGCGAAAGAAGGGCAGCGCCTCCATGTCCGTGCCGGGGGCCGTGCAGCCCACCAGCGACAGAGCCAGGGTGAGCAGCGCGACCCAGCTGAGGCGGGACGCCAGGCTCAGAGGTCGCCCAGGTCGAGCAACGGGCCGCCGCCGCTCTCGCTGTCGTTGAACGGGTCGACGCGCGGGGCCTCGTCGGCGGGGGCGAAGGGGTCGATCCGTTCGGGCTCGTCGGCGGGGGCGAAGGGGTCGATCCGCTCGGGCTCCGGTGGAGGCGCTTCGTCGTCGTCGTCGGAGATCACGAACAGCTGCCCGGCCGACTTGAACCGCCCGAGGTGGATCGTGGAGCCCTTGGCCTCGAACTGGATCCGGTCGACGCAGTTGAGCACGATCCCCAGGCCCAGCGGCTTGCCGAGCTGGGCCCGGTTGCGGATCGCCTCCAGCGCGTCGACCTCGCGGCAGCCCTGCATGGTCGCGTCGACGTCGAAGCCCGGGCCCTCGTCCTGGACCGTGACCACGAACTCGTCCTCGTCCTCGCGGAAGGTGAGGTAGATCGAGCGGCTGGGGTCGTCCTGGGAGCCGTGGATTCGCGCGTTGTCGAGGGCCTCCTTGAGCGCGATCTGCAGGCGGAAGCAGTCGACCTCGTCGAAGTCGAGTTCGCTGATCCGCTGGCGGGCGACCTCGGCCTGGAAGTTCGCGATCGCGTCGGCGTCGGCGGGGAGGCGGAAGGTGACCTGGGGTCGACGGGAGGCCTCCACGTCCGCGGGTCCGGGGGCGCGGGTGCGCAGGTCGATCGCGTCGTCCTGGTCGACGCGCCGGTTGCCGGCGCGGAAGATCATCGACACGTCGCCGACCAGCAGCTGATCGCCCTCGCCGATCACCGCGGCGCCCTCGATCCGCGCGCCGTTGACCTTGATCCCGTTCTTGGTGCCGAGGTCGGAAATGATCGTCACGCCGTCTTCGCCGAGCTCGGTCTTGGCGTGTCGCCGCGAGACCGCCCGCGAGAGCAGCTGGATGTCGCACTGAGGGGCGCGACCAATCGTGGTCTCGTCGCCCACGTCGTAGACGCGGTGGAGCTTCTGCGTGAGCTGGATCTCGAAGTAGGGCATGGAGGTCCCTATTGTGCCCGGGCCCCCGACGCGCGCAAGAACTCGTTGCAGCAGGATTTAGGCGTCGCGGATAGCGGGTGGGATCCACGCCGGTTCGAGTCAGGGGGCGGGGATGGTTTCCGCGGGATTCTGCTCGGACCCTTGATTCGCCGCGGCCACTAGCTGAGAATAGTTCTCAATATCACCCTAGTTTGGAGCGATTTCATGTCGCCCTTTGGTCCTGCGCACCCCATGCCGCCTTCCCTCGATCAGCTCGCTCACGGACGGCGCGCCCGCGTCACCTCGGTCTCCCAGTCCACCTGCACGGTGACGCTGATGGAGTTGGGCCTCGTGCCGGGGGCTGAGGTCCGCGTGGTGCGTAGCGCGCCCCTGGGAGACCCCCTGGAGGTCGACGTGACCGGGGCTCGCCTGGCCCTGAGGCGGAACGTGGCCGCGCTGGTCCAGGTGGAGGAGATCGAGTGAACGCGGCGGCGCCCGCCGCCGCGTCGGCGCGTCAGGTCGCGCTGGTCGGCAACCCCAACGTGGGCAAGTCGACGCTGTTCAACGGGCTGACGGGCCTGCGTCAGCGTGTGGCCAACTTCCCCGGGGTGACCGTCGACCTGCGCGAGGGCACGGTCACTCGCCCCGACGGCGTGCTGCGGGTGTTCGACCTGCCCGGGACGTACAGCCTGCGCCCCAACGCAGTCGACGAGGCGATCGTCTCCGACGTGCTCCTCGGCCCGGCAGCGGGCGACCTCGACACGGTGGTCGTCGTGCTCGACGCGACCAACCTGCGGCGAAACCTGTTCCTCCTCTCCGAGGTCGCCGACCTGGGCAAGCCCGTCGTCGTCGCGCTCAACATGGTCGACGAGGCGCGACGGGCCGGGGTCGACGTGCCCAGCGAGCGCCTGCGCGGCATGCTCGGCGTCCCCGTGGTCGAGACCGTGGCCTCCACCGGCGAGGGGGTGGACGCCCTGCGCGCGGCCCTCGAGCAGGCCAAGCCCGTCGAGCGCACCTGGCACTTTGCCGAAGCCGAGCTCGAGGAGAAGTATGCAGCTGCCGAGGGCGAGCACGCCTGGGCCAAGGCTCGCAGCCTCGACCGGGACGGTCAGCGCAGCGAGGCCGAGGTCGCCGGGCGCTACGGCTGGATCAACGACGTGCTCCTCGGCGCCGACCCTCAGGCGCTGACCAAGCTGCGTGGGCGCAGCGAGCGGATCGACCGCTACCTGCTGCACCCGGTGCTGGGGCCGCTCGCGTTCCTGCTGATCATGGGCTTGCTGTTCCAGTCGATCTTCACCTGGGCCGGTCCGTTAATGGACGGGATCGAGGGGGGCTTCGGCTGGCTGGGCGGCCTGGTCACGACCCACCTCAGCGAGTCCCTTGGCGAGCTCGGCACGAGCCTCGTGGTCGACGGGATCATTGGCGGCGTGGGCTCGGTGATCGTGTTCCTTCCGCAGATCCTGATCCTGTTCTTCTTCATTGGCTTGCTCGAAGACACCGGCTACATGGCGCGCGCGGCGTTCCTCGTCGACCGGCCCCTACGCGCGGTGGGGCTCTCGGGCCGCTCGTTCATTCCCCTGCTCAGCGGCTTCGCCTGCGCGATCCCGGGGGTCATGGCCACCCGCACGATTAGCAACCGCTTCGAGCGCTGGCTGGCGATCCTGGTCACGCCGCTCATGACCTGCAGCGCGCGGCTGCCGGTCTACACGCTCTTGATCGCGGCCTTCGTCCCCAACACGGGGCTCGTCCCCGGGGTCGGGCTCCAGGGGCTGATCATGCTCGGGCTCTACCTGCTGGGGATCCTCAGCGCGGTCGCGGTGGCGTTCCTCGTGCACCGCGCGAGCCACAAGCAGCGCGGGCGGCTGCTGCCGCTGGTCGTCGAGCTCCCCCCCTACCGCCGGCCGTCGTTGGTGGCGACGCTGCTCAAGCTGCGCGTCCGCGGCGGCGACTTCCTCAAGCGCGCGGGCACGGTGATCTTCGTGATCTCGGTGGTGCTGTGGGTGCTCATGACCTTCCCCCGCCAGGACCAGCCCCCGGGCATGAGCGACGAGGAGCACCAGGCCGTGAGCCTGCGCGAGTCTTACGCGGGCAAGCTGGGCCACGCGATCGAGCCCGTGGTCAAGCCGCTGGGCTACGACTGGAAGATCGGGATCGGCGTGATCGCGAGCTTCGCGGCGCGCGAGGTGTTCGTGGGGACCATGGGCGTGGTCTACAGCGTGGGCGACGAGGTCGACGAGGAGAGCCAGGACCTGCGGGCGGTCATGCAGGCCGAGACCTACCCCGACGGGCGGAAGGTGTTCTCGCTGGCGACGGTGTTCTCGCTGCTCGTGTTCTACGTGTTTGCCCTGCAGTGCGGGGCGACGGTGGCGGTGGTCAAGCGCGAGGCCAAGTCGTGGGCGTTTGCCCTGGGGCAGCTGTTCGGCTTCCTCGGGTTGGCGTACGTCTCCGCGTTCGTGGTCTACCAGGGCATGTGCGCGTTGGGATACGGCTAGCGCGGGAGCGCGCGCGCGCGATCGTTCAGCCGCTGGGGCAGGTCGCCGTAGCGCTGCAGCACCGCGTAGGCCCCCGCGCCGCGGGCGAGGTCGAGCTGGGCTTCGATCCGCTCGGCGGCCAGGGGGCCGGTCAGCTCACCGCGGAGCAGCCCGACCAACACCCGCAGCACCTCGCGGCGGGTCTGGGCTTCGCGGCCCTCGCCCGGGATCGGCCGCAAGCAGGCGTCGACCTGGTCGAGGTCGGCCTTGGCGGTGAGCAGCGCGGCGGCGCGGTTGAGCTGGGCCCGACTGAGGGTGTCGGCGTCGGCGCTGCCCTGGGCGGACTGGGCCGCGCGGGCGTAGGCCTCGGCGGCGGCCTCGGCCTGGCCACGCGCCCACAGCGCCTGACCCAGGAGGCTCTCTCCGCGGGCCTGGAACGCGAGGGTCGGGGCGTTCTCGGCGACCGTGGTGGCCTCCAGCGCCGCCGCCGCGGGTTGGCCCATGAGCAGCCGCGCCTGGGCGAGGGCCAGCCGCGCCTCGGCCAGGCGCAGCTCTCGCGCCTGCCCCGGGGGCTCGGCTTCGGCGAGGCGCAGGCCAAGGTCGGCGGTCAGCAGCGCCAACTCGCCTTCCCCTGCACGCACGGCCAGGCCCGAGCGCGCGAGGTGCAGCGCGCTGGGATCGACGGGCGGGCGCAGCGCGCCGCGTTGGACGGCGGCGGCGATCCGCTCGAGGGCCGCGCCGTGCTGGGCGCGGTCGGCGAACTCCAGGATCGGGTCGGAGGCGGCGAGGCCCTCCGCGCCGGCCTCGAGCAGCGCGGCTTGAACCCGCTGGGCGACCACCGGGGGCGAGGGCAGCGCGGGCAGCGGCTCGCCGGCGGCGAGGGCGGCGTCGGCCGCGAACAGAGCGGCCTCGGCGGCGAGGAGGGCGTCCCCGGCGGCGGCGAAGCGCTCCCGGGCCTCGTCGGCGGCAGCCTGGGCGTCGCGGGGCTCGGCTGCGCGCAACGCCTGGGCGCGCGCGAGGGCGGCCCGCCCCGCGGCGACCTCGTCCGGGGCGCGGCGGGCGGCGGCGTCACTGGCCGCGTAGGCCTGGACTCCGGCGGCGGCGAAGGCCGCGCTGAGGGTCGCGCGGGCGGGGCCGTCGGTCTCCAGCCACAGGGCGTGGGCCACGTCGGGGACCTCGATCAGGCGCGCGCCGAGGCAGGCGGGTTCGTCGGCCAGGGCCTGGGCTTCGCCGGCGAGGCGTTGCACGGCCAGGGGGCGGGGGCTGGCCCACCAGCCAGGGGCCAGGCGCAGGGCGCGCCCGTCCTGAGTGGGGGTCGAGGCGCAGCCCGCGAGGAGGGCGAGCGCGCCGAGGGTCAGCAGGCGGTTCACTTGGCCTCCGGGCGGACGGGCTCGTTCCAGGGGAGCACGTAGTCCTCGATCAGGCGTCCGTAGTCTTCGGCGCCGGGTGCGTCGTGGCGGTCGTAGCGCTGCAGCGCGCGGTCGCCGAGGTCGTGGAAGGGGTGCAGCGAGAGCGCCGCCAGCCGTCGCCGCGAGACCTCTTGCCCCTCGGCGGGGGTGGTCAGCACGTGAGGCGTAATGATCAACACCAGCTCGCGGTGGACCTCCGTGCGGGTCGTCTCGCCGAACAGCCAGCCAATGAACGGCAGGTCCATCAGGTAGGGGATCCCGCTCGTGCGGTCGGCCAGTTCCTTACGGATCAGCCCGCCCACGGCGAGGGTCAGCCCGTCCTTGGCGACCACGGTGCCTTCGAGGTTGGCGGTGTTCACCGTGTCGACAGCGAAGGGAGTCACCCCTCCCGAGCCGTTGGGCACCGGCAGCGTCGCCCCGCCCACGTTCACCGAGGAGACGTCCTGCACGATCGTGAGCGTGACCGTGCGGTCGGCGTTGATCGAGGGCACCAGGCGCAGGGTGTTGCCAATGTCGCGCAGGTCGACGGTGGGCACGAGCTGGTTCTGCACGACGCCGTTGGTCGTCGTGCTCTGCAGCTGGAAGTTGCGCACCAGCGGGCGCTCTTCGCCAATGAAGATCCGCGAGACCTGCTGGTTGGCGCAGAGCAAGAGCGGGGTGGCCAACACGCCTAGCCGGCCCTCGGTCTCGAGCAGCTCGAGGCGCGCGCGCACGTGCTCGTTGATGAACTGATACACGAGGCTCCCCCCGGCGAAGGGGGCGTTGCCCGCGCCGAGCACGTTCTCGACCACCGTCGCCGCGCCCGGAGACAGCGGGTTGGTCGCCTCGCCGGTCGGGAGGTTCGTGCGCGCCGGGCCCTCGACCCAGTCGACGTCGATCGCCGAGCGGAAGTCGTCGCCGAGGTCGAGCTCGAGCACCTTGACCTCGAGCAGCACCTGCGGGGTCGGCCGGTCGAGCTCGAGCACGAGGCGCTCGATCTCGCCGAGGGCCTCCTCGTCGCTGGTGCGGACCACGATCAGGTTCTGGCGACGATTGACCGTGATCGCGATCGCCGGCCGCCCCGCGGTCAGCCCGCGCAGGTCACCGGTGACCGTGGTGCCCTCGACCTCGAGCCGCGCCAGCTGCTCGGGGGTCAGGTCGTCCTCGAGCTGCTCGTCGGGGGTCGTGCCCCCCGCCCCGAGTCCGCTGCGCCCGAATTGGTTGCCGCTCTGGTTGCCGAACTGGTTGCCGAAGCCGCCCAGACCGCCGCCCAGCGTCGTGGAGAAGCGCTGGCCGCTCGAGCCGCCGAAGGAGGTCCCGTTGATCCCGCCGCCGCCTCCCAGTCCGCCGAGTCCGCCGGTGCCGAGTGGTGTGGAGAGCGCCTCGGCGCCGATCCCATAGTTCAACTGGACACGCTGCGGGTAGAGGTCGCGGATCGCGCCGGCCACGATCACGGCGTTGGGGTGCAGGAGGGTGAAGACCTTGGTCTCCGGGGTGCGCTGCACGACCAGGTCCTTGCTGTATTCCTCGGTCGTCATGATCTGCACGATCCCCTCGCTCTCGCGGAACCAGAGTTTGGCGACCTTGCAGAGGGTCTCGACCGCCTCCTTGACGGTCACCCCCTGCAGGAGGAGGGCGGGGAGCGGCTTGGTCGCGGCCTCGACGGTGCACACCACGTTGGCGCCCGAGGCTTGGCACAGCAGGCGCACGGCGTCGTCGACCTGGAGGCTGCGCAGGTCGAGGAACTCGACGTTGGTAGAGAGCGCCTGGCGCCTGGCGATCTCGGAGGGAGAGGGGTCTTGGGCCTGGGCGAGGGAACAGCCGAGGACACAGCAGACGAAGAGGGCGAGGCGGTTCATCGGAGGCTCAGCTCCTCGCCGCTCTCGGGGTGACGGAGCTCGACGCCGTCCCGCGAGATCGCGGTCACCTCGAGGTGGATCCGCGGGCCGTTGGCGCGGGGCGCGACGTTGAGCACGTCGCCTGCGCGGACGACTTGATTCGTGTCGCCGATCCCGATCAACGCCAGGGCAGGCTTGCCCTCGAGCTGGATCAATGCGCGCAGCTGGAGGGTCGGGAGCGCGTTGAGGGTCGCGCTCACCGACCGCCGCCGCTGCCCGCGGAAGGGGTCAGGCGGGTCGACCTTGGGTGCGTCCTGCTGCTGGGGCGGGTCCTGCTTGGGGCCCTCCTGCCCCACGGCGAGGGGCAAGCAGGCGACCAGCGCGGCCAGCAGGACCAGGGACAGGGAACGGTTCACAGGGGACTCACTCAACGCGCGGCGACGCGGAAGATAGCTTGGAAGAAACTGAAGTAGACGAAGCCGACCATGCCGCCGATCACGATCAGCAGCGCGGGCTCGATGAGGCTGGAGAGGGTGCGCAGCCGGTGCTGCAGCCGTTGGTCGTAGAACTCGCCCAGCTCGGCGGTGACCTCGTCCAGCGAGCCAGTGTCTTCGCCGACGGCGAGCACGGAGAGGCCGAGGCGGGGGAAGAGCGGCGCGTCGAAGGCGCGCGCCAGGGACGCGCCGCGGATCACGGCCTGACGCGCGTGCTCGACCAACCCGCTGTAGCGGAGGAAGGGAGACGTCGGGCCGAGGGTGCGCAGCGAGGCGATCAGCGGTAGCCCACTGCGCAGGAGCAACGCGAGGGTGCGCATGAGGTGGGTCATGGCCGCGGCCTGGAGCGCGCCCCCTAGCACGGGCACGCGAAACAGGACCGACTCGAGCGCGCCTCGCCCGGCGGGGGTGCGCCAGGCGACGAGCAGGCCGACCCCCGCGAGGGCGACGGCGCCCGCCACCCAGGGCCCGTAGGCGGTGAGGAACGCCGAGACGTCGAGCAAGACCTGCGTACTCCAGGGCAAGGCCACCCCGCGCTGGGCCAGGAGCGCGGCGAACTTGGGCACGACCTGGGTCGTGAGGAACACGAACACCGCGGCCGCGGCGAGGATCACGATCGTGGGGTAGGTGAGGCTGGTCACCAGCTGGCGGCGCAGCTCGGCGCGGCGCTGGATCAACTCCGCCCCGCGGGAGAGGGCCTGCTCGAGCTCACCCGTGGCCTCGGCGGTGGCGGCGAGGCGCGCGATCACTGGGGGGAAGTGCCGCTCGGCCTCGAGGGCGGCCGAGAGGGACCGCCCTTCACGGACCGCCGCGCCCAGCCGGCGCGCGCTCGCGCGGAGGGCAGGCTTGCTCGCGTTCTTGCTCAGCGACTGCAGCGCGCTGAGCAGGGTCAGCCCGCTGCGCAGCATCAGGGCCAGCTGGTTGAGGAACAGGCTGCGGTCGGTGCTGGTCACCGGCCACGGGAACGGTGTGCGCTCTGTCGGCGCGCCGAGGGCGTTGGGGGTGACCCCGGTGGGGAACAGCCCGCGCTGACGGAGCGCGTCGACGGCCTCCGTTTCGGTGGGCGCCTCGAGGACCCCGGCCACCCGAGACCCGTCGGCGTCGAGGGCGTCGTAGGAGTAGCGCATGCCTAGATCCTCGCCCGCAGCGCTTCGGCCAGGCTGGTGTCGCCAGCGAGCACCTTGGCCAGCCCGTCGGCCGCCAGGCTTAGCCCGCCTGCGGCGAGGCTCAGCTGCCGCACCTGCTCCTCCCGCGCGCCGGCCTCGATCGCTTCGCGGATCGTGGGCTCGACCCACAGCGCTTCGGTCAGCGCCAGCCGGCCCAGATAGCCCGATCCCAGGCAGGCGGGGCAACCGGCGGCGTCGTAGACCTCGCCGCCAGCGACGTCCGCGTCGGGGCAGATCGCGCGCAGCTCAGCAGGCGCACACTGCCGCGGGCTCCGGCAGGCGACGCACAGGCGACGCACCAGGCGCTGGGCGAGGGCAGCGCGCAGCACCGAGGCGACGAGGAAGGGCTCGCAGCCGAGGTCGATCAAGCGCGCCGGGGCACCCGAGGCGCGGTTGGTGTGCAGGCTCGAGAGCACCATGTGGCCGGTCATGGCGGCCTTGACCGCCACGTCGGCGGTCTCCGCGTCGCGGATCTCGCCGACCATGACCACGTCGGGGTCGTGGCGCAGCAGCGCGCGCAGCACGTCGGCGAAGCCGACCTTGCCTCCGACCTGGACTTGAGAGGTCCCCGGGATCACGCGCTCGACGGGGTCCTCGACGGTGAGCACGTTGCAGCGGGGCGACGTGATCTCGCGTAGCGCGGCGTAGAGCGTGGTCGTCTTGCCGCTCCCGGTGGGGCCCGTGAGCAGGACCATGCCGTGGGGCTGCGTCAACGCTTCGCGCAGCTTGCCGAGGGTCTGCGGCGGGAACCCCAGGCGCTCGATCGTCAGCTCCTCGGCCTCGACCCCCAACAGGCGCAGGGTGGCGCGCTCGCCGTGGCGGGTCGGGATCGTGGCCACGCGCACGTCGAAGGTCCGGCCCTCGACCTGGTGGGTGAAGCTCCCGTCCTGGGGGAAGCGGCGCTCGGCGATATCGAGCCCGGCGAGCACCTTGACCCGCGAGAGTGCGGCGGCCGCTTCGTCTTCGCCGAGCACTCCTCCGGTGGGGCCCAGCTCTCCGTCGACCCGCACGCGGACCACTAGCCCTGCGGGTTGGGGGTCGAAGTGCACGTCGGAGGCGCGCCGCAGCCAAGCCTGGTGCAGGAGGTCGTCGAGGAAGGCGACGGCGTCGAAGGGTTCGTCGCCGCCCTCGCTGACGCCGTGGCGGCGCAGGGCGAGCCGGATCGCCTGGGGCTCACCGACGACGAGCTCGAGCTCGCCGTAGAGCCGGCGGAGCGCGCTGAGGGTCGAGTCGTCCTCGGGGTCGCTGACCGCGACGCGGACCCTGCCGTCTAGCCGCGCGAGGGGCAGCACCTGCTTGCGCAGCAGCAGGCGCGGGGTCGCGGCCTCGAGCAGCTCGGGGCTGGCGGTGAGGCGGTCGGCGGAGCAGAACTCCAGCCCGTGGATGCGGGCGAGCGCGCGGTAGAGCGCCTCGCGGGGGAGCCGGGCGCGCTCGGTCGCGAAGGCGATCGGGTCGGCGCCGCTGCGGCGGGCACCGTCGACCAGGGCTCGTGGTTCCTCGTCGAGGATCCCCGCCTGGCAGGCGGCGAGGAGCAAGCGGGTCGTGCTCGACTCGGCCCTCACGGGAGGACCTCCAGTTGGAGTCGCAGCGGGCCCGGGACCTGCAGGTCGGACTCCAACGAGAGCTGCATGCGCTCGACGAGGGCGCCCTCGTCCCAGTCCTCGAGCGCACGGACCAGGCGTTGCACCTGCGAGAACTCCCCCGAGGCCACGAGCTGGAGGCGCGCGGGTGCGCGACGCGCGCGACGGGCGGGTTGGGGCTGGGACGCGACGTGGCGGACACGCACGAGGGTCAACCCGGCGTCGCGCACGAGGGCCTGCAGGCTGCGGCCGGTGACCTCGGCCCGCGCAGCGCGATCCGCGGCTTGGCCTTCGAGCTGAGCGCGCTCGGCCTCCAACGCTTCGATCTGGGAGAGGAGCGCGCTCGCAGACGGGGAACCGACGGGCGGGCGAGTCGGCAGATCCGCCAGCTCACGCGAGTAGAAGCGCGCGTCGTTGACCCTTGGCAGCGCGCGGAGGTGCGCCCAGGCGGCGAGCACGACCGCGACGGCGAGGAGGCTGTAGACCCGGCGGCGCGTCACTTGGTCGTCTCCGGCGGCGCGAGCGGCGCGCCTGCGAAGCTC